>Ga0208244_100047_pt1 | contig 165831 bp, 118 predicted proteins | sample SubbioCR12Aug_5A_FD_184828 | JGI IMG/M metagenome (GOLD analysis project Ga0208244, IMG submission 184828) | Serpentinite rock and fluid subsurface biosphere microbial communities from McLaughlin Reserve, California, USA - CR12Aug_5A (SPAdes) | ecosystem: Environmental > Terrestrial > Deep... | reverse complement strand
ACTCCTCTTCTGAATACTCTTGGGGTAATGACAAAATTATGCCTTTATCAGATAGTATTGTAACTAATGTTTAATTTAGTCCAGTTTATAGGGGGTCAGACCAACCCGATTCAACCCACTAAAGACCAACCCCCAAAGACCAACCCCCAAAGACCAAACCCCCAAAGACCAAACCCCCAAAGATCATGCGCAACTTCCGCACCCTCAACGTCTACCACCAAGCCATCGCTTTCGCTACTGAAATATACCAAATCACAGAAAGTTTCCCCATAAAAGAAAAGTACGGCCTATGCAGCCAGTTGCAACGCGCAGCAGTCTCCATCCCATCTAATATCGCAGAAGGATCATCCCGCAGAACTGCGATCGATTTTGCTCGCTTTCTGGACATAGCATTGGGCTCCGCCTTCGAACTCGAAACCCAGCTAACCATCGCACATAATATCGGCTACCTTAATAACGAAACCCTGCAAAAACTAATCGAAGAACTCAACAGCATCCAAAAACAAACCAATCAGCTCCGAAAAAAATTCTGGAATAAATGGTCTTTGTCTAATAGTCTGTAGTCTTTAGCACAAACCCCAAACCCCAAAGACCAAAGACCAAAGACCAAATCCCAAACCCCAAAGACCAAAGACCAAAGACCATTTTATGAACACCCTTATCACAGGAGCATTCGGTTTCGTTGGCACTAACCTTTCTAATGCACTGTCAGCCAAAGGAAAACACCGCTTAACAGCACTCGATGTCAGCAAGCCGCCTACCCATTGTTACACTGCATTTAACACCTGGGCAGAATTAGACAAACTTTCGGGGGAACCATTGGATGCCATCATCCACCTTGCCGGCAAAGCACACAACACGGCCAACACAACACGGCGTGAAGAGTATTTTGATGTGAATCTGGGGCTGACAAAAAAAATATTCGAGTATTTTCTAAATTCTGAAGCAACAAAGTTTATATTTTTTAGCTCAGTAGCGGCAGTGGCTAATGAAGTTGTGGGAGTGCTGACCGAAAATAATGTACCTGCTCCAAAAACACCTTACGGAGAATCAAAACTTGCCGCAGAGCATTATATATTATCTCAAAAAATACCCAAAGACAAAGATGTTTATATTTTGAGACCTTGTATGATTCACGGACCGGGAAATAAAGGCAATTTAAATCTTTTGTACAAACTTGTAAAAAAGGGAATGCCCTGGCCTCTTGGCGCATTTGATAATTTAAGATCCTTCGCATCAATTGACAATGTCACTTTTGTGATCCGCCAGATTCTGGAAAAGGAGATCCCATCAGGCATCTATCAGATTGCTGATGATGAACCAGTTTCTACTAACGAATTGATAAAAATAATCGCGCAAACCTTACATCTGAACATAAGAATATGGCACATTCCACCAGATTTAGTTAGACTTGGTGCAAGCATAGGCGATTATTTGCGATTGCCACTGAACTCAGAGCGTCTAAAAAAACTCACAGAATCTTATATAGTTTCAAATATGAAAATCAAAAAGGCACTCGCTATTGATTCATTGCCAACAGATGCGCATGATGGCCTCATTAAAACTTTTAAGAGTTTTTAGCATGATTGTAAACTATATTATTTATTTGTTTGTTTTGCTTGTTTCAATGTTGACATACTTTATGATTGCTAAGCACTTTGATATTGTAGACTATCCCAAAAACCGTAGTTCTCACAACCAGCCCACAATTCGAGGAGGGGGGATTATTTTTCCTGTTGCAGTAGTTCTGTGGTTTATGTTGAGTGGATGGAAAGAACCATTTGCTGTTGCAGGTCTTGTACTTATCAGTATGATAAGTTTTATTGATGATATTAAAAGTTTACCGGGCTCTGTCAGGATTGTAGTTCATTTTTTAGCAATTGCTTTGTTATTTAACGGAATTCTTCCTTCAAATTATTGGTACTGGATTGCTGCAGCTTTAATACTTACTGTTGGTTGGATCAACGCCTTTAACTTTATGGATGGCATCAACGGCATTACTGCCTTTTACAGTCTGGTTTCACTCGGGAGTTTCGGTCTGCTTAACAATGCAAAACCACTGCTTTCGCCATTTTTCAAAAATAATTTTCCTGCTCAATGGGAAGCTTTTCTTCCTACTGGTCTGGTGGGTGTGCTATTTATGAGTGTAGTGATTTTTGCTATTTTTAATGTAAGAAAACGTGCTGTGACTTTTGCCGGAGACGTTGGAAGCATCAGCATGGCTTTTCTGCAATCCTGGATGATGATCAGTTTGATGATAGCTACAAAACAAGCATATTGGATATTGTTTTTTGCAGTCTACGGTATCGATGCATTGATGACTATTTTATTTCGGATCAAACGAAAAGAAAACATTCTGAAGCCACATCGTCTGCATCTTTACCAACTACTTGCGAATGAGAAACGATGGCCTCATCTGAAAGTAGCTGCACTCTATGCGCTCCTTCAATTAGTCGTAAATTCGGTTACGATCTTTCTTTATTTTTCAGAATTACTTAACCTTCCTGTATTTATAATTATTAATTCTGTATTATTCTTGCTCTATGTTAGGGTAAGAAGTCGAATTATTCCATCCACCTGATTCTTTGCTGTAGTATCCGGCTACGATTCCTTCCTTCTATTTCCCCATTTATTATCTGTTCCCGCAAAACTGATTAAAATTAGTTTTGCCATTTGCATCACCTAGCTTCATGGATGCTTCATAATCAAGACATGCCTTTTCATGTTCGTTAAGGCCTGAATAAGAAATGCCACGCAGGTTCAAAAGCTGACCATCAGGCTCAGCATTGCTCAGATATTCATTTATGCCCTCAATGCAAAGGTCAAACTCCTGAAGTTGATATAATGAGTATGCACGCAGCCTGTATGCATTAAGGTCAAGAGGCACCTTTTCTATATAAGCATTAAACGCATCAACTGCTGCTTTGTATTTGCCATTATTGAAAATTTCCATAGCTTTATTAAATTGATCCACATGCGGTTCAATGAATTTTCTGTGGTATAAATAACGCTCTTGTTGTTTTATTAAACTGTCGTGTGGAAGGTATGCTTTTGCTTCCTGGATAAGGGTATATGCTTTATCTAAATTATTTACACGGCTGTAAAAGCCAGTGCTAAAGAGCCAGGCATTAACCTCAGTCTTGTGTTTTTCAAGAAAAGGATCTATAATTTTAGGAATTTCATCGTTTTGTTTTTTTTCATCCATAATGGATAATAACATATGAAGATTGCGGTAGTAATTAGGTTTGAGCTCATAAGCCTGCCTGGAATATAAGAGAGCACTATCAGACGCTCCTTTAACACTATAGGCCAATGCTATAAAAAACTCCCTCCGGGCATCAAATGGATTGCTATTGTCATTCATAAGCAAATCAATTGTTTCATCTGCTTTTTTTTCCTCCAAAAGATATCGGGCAATTATTGCAGGTATAGATTCCCCCCAGATACTTATATCAGGGATGGGAGGGAACTTTCCTACAAATCGTGAAGATGGTTCCCTTAAACTACCTGACATAATTTCCTGATACACTATTCGCTGCAATTTACTCGACTCAAAATTCATTTTAAAGATAACCGAAATGCAGACAAATAATAGTAAGAAGGTGCCATAAATCAATTTCAAAATCTGAGGATGAAGCTTTAGTGCGTTTAGATTCCTGATACTCATTCCTTTTAATTCAGAAGTATCGGTTAAATTATTTTCAGTCTTTTGAATAATTCTCGAGGATATACCAATCGCAACAAAAAGTATAAAAAGGATTAGAATTTCCGGCCTGTCAGCAGGAAAGTTAAAAAACGCATCCACGGCATAAAACGCAAGCCCTGCAGAAGCTAAAAAGAAGAACTTGGTTAATTGATCTGATTCTTCCTGATTCCGCCTGAAATGTCTTATGAAGTTCCATCCGGCAAAAAGAAAAATAGATAGAAATAAAATGCCACCTAAAATACCTGTTTCTGCGGCATTCTCAAGAAAATCATTGTGCGCTTTATACAAATAAATAAAGCCTGTATTTACTTGGTTTTCATGCTTTAGGATGGAAATTTTCCAATTGCCACTGCCAACACCCAATAAAGGATATTCCTTGATTAACTCGAGTGACCACCTCCAGGCACTGATTCTCAATCCTGCAGAAGTATCAAATTCACTTATAGAAGCTACCTGTGCAGCAATACCTTGCGTGGTTCGTTCGTTCGTTTTTGGATATAGGTTTTGTTGAACAAATGCAAAAAATATATAGGCGATAACAACGGCTCCAATGTATGAAGCTCCTAGTTTTAATATTCTGTTTTCCCTTTTTCTGAAATAATTAATGATGAGGTAGACGAGAAAAGTGAGTGATAAAACCAATAATCCTAAATAGAAGGCACGGGTGGCCATAAAAAAAGTAGCCAAAATACCTGTTGTAATGGCTATCCAACCAATCCGTCGCAGCCATCCTTTTTCAAAGTTTAGTAACCACAATGCAAATGGCAGCTTAACAAAAATAGATGAAGCCAAAATGTTTTTGTTGGAATACACAGTTTTGATATCTGAGATTCCGGCTATTCTCCCTTCTATGAACAAATTAATATTATAAAAAACGGAAACTGCATCAAAAATTAATAACCCAGTCATTACAATCACTATCAGTTTCACTAAACGCATATTTTGCGTTAGAATAACTGCTACAAGAAAAGTGGCCGAAAAGACCGAAAATAGTTTTGCAATTTGCAAAATCGATTCCTTAAGATTGATGGCCTGGGTGAATGACAATAGTGATAAAACTAAAAATCCGGAATAGGCAATGCCAATATTCGTAGCAAAGAATCGCATACTTGAACCTGGGTTGTTTCGTACGCTTTTGTCGAAAAATATTACTATGAATGCTCCAATATTGGTCAGGGAAAGGGTTAGGAATTTTGGCGCATTGGTATCGAGAGCCATCCAGTTTGGAGTAAATGTTACGATAAAAATATAGGCGAGAATGATAAGAACGGAAGGTGCTTCCTTTAGCCTAAACAATGGAGCGCCAGCTTTATTTCTGTCGTTACTTTTATTTTTTCCCGATTTGGGTTTTACTTGTTTCGCTTGTAATTCAACGATGGGTTTTTCTTTTCTGCTCATTAGACCTATTTTGTATGCTGTTGGTTGTTAACGCTCTTTTTTGATAATATTAAATTAAAATATCAGAATAACTGTTCTTTTTATATCTCTTATTTTAATTATAAGAATATTTTTTCGCGGTAAAGATAAAACATTTTGTAATTTTACATCTCGAAAACAATCTTAAATAATTTATAAGCATCATAACCAATTAATTTTGTAAAGCTTTATGAATAAAAAAATTAAATCATTTCTTGTTAGTGTGTATAACTCTTATTCACACTTGTTTATCCCTCGATGGATCGTGTTAGTATTTGATCTTACCGCTATCTTTTTTACTTTCTTCATCGCTTTCATAATCAGAGCAAATTTTGAACTTAAGGGATATCCGATTGAACCTGAAATCCCTCAGGCATTTTTTGTTACACTAGTTTATTTCATTTCTTTTGTTCTATATAAATCCTATTCAGGGATTATTCGACACACCGGTCTTAACGATGCTTACCGCATCTTTCAGGCTACTGCTTCGGCATTTTTGTTTCTTTTAGGTTATGGCATTTTTATCAGACTTATGAAAATTGACCAGCCATGGACTTATTCTTTTGCAGTCATGCTGATTCATTTCTTATTATCTTATTTTGTGCTTATGGGCTTTCGGATTGTTGTCAAGACAGTCGTTTCGAGGCTTATTCGTTCAAGAGGCGGCCAGCGTCAGAATGTAGTAATCTATGGAGCAGGCTCAGCAGGTATTATCACCAGAAATGCTTTGGCAAGTGATCCTAATACATTGTTTGATATCATTGCCTTTGCTGATGACAATATAAGGAAAGCGAATAAATTGATTGAAGGGGTTCCCGTTTTGCTCCCTGAACAAGTATTGAGTGAAGAGTTTGTTTCAAAAAATGAAATTGGCCTGCTTATCATTGCGATTCAAAAAATAAGTATAGCGAAAAGGGCTGAAGTGGTTGAAAAAGCAATCGAACTTGGCCTGGAGGTTAAAATCGTTCCTCCTATTGAAAATTGGATCAGGGGTCAGCTAAGCTCAATGCAGTTGCGCGTGGTACGCATTGAAGAACTTCTTGAGCGCGAACCTATTAAACTTGATAATGAGTATGTATCAGCTGAGTTGAGCGATAAAATAATAATGGTCACTGGTGCCGCAGGATCAATTGGAAGTGAAATTGTGAGACAGGTTTTACAATATAACCCTGAAAAAATTATTCTGGTTGATCAGGCTGAATCAGCGTTGTACGACCTCATGTTTGAAATAAAAAGTTCTAATAAACTGAACCCTTTTGCGGGCAGAGCCATTGTTCAGATTGCCAACATCAACGACCGCTTTCGGATGGAACAGATTTTTGAAGAATTTAAACCTCATATGGTGTACCATGCTGCGGCATACAAGCATGTGCCACTTATGGAAGAGAATCCTTATGAGGCAGTGCTTGTAAATGTTTTTGGAACCAGAACAGTCGCCGATCTGGCAGAAGCATACAAGGTTCAAAAGTTTGTGATGATCAGTACTGACAAAGCAGTAAATCCAACAAATGTGATGGGCGCCACAAAACGAATTGCTGAAATTTACATTCAAAGTCTTTCAAACGGTGTTACACAGTTTATTACTACCCGATTTGGTAATGTTCTTGGCTCAAATGGATCTGTTATCCCTCTTTTCAGAAAACAGATAGAGAAAGGCGGCCCTGTGACTTTAACACATAAGGATATTATCCGTTATTTTATGACTATCCCCGAGGCATGTAATCTTGTTCTGGAAGCTGGTTCAATGGGAAAAGGTGGTGAGATCTTTATATTTGATATGGGAAAACCAGTAAAAATTTATGATCTGGCACGCAAAATGATCCGTTTATCAGGCCTTGAACCTGATAAGGACATTAAAATTATTGAAACAGGTTTGAGACCCGGCGAAAAACTGTTTGAAGAATTGTTGTCTGGGGATGAAAATACATTACAAACCTATCACCCAAAAATCATGCGTTCAAAGGTGCGTGAATATGAAGCAGATCACGTTAAAACATTAATTGCCATGCTTGGTGAAGTGCTCCTGGAAGGAAGCATGTTTGGCATTGTAAAGAAAATGAAAGAGATTGTACCAGAATACATTAGCAACAACTCTGTCTTTGAAAACCTGGATAAAAAAGAGGATTCCTTATAGCTTGAAAGTATTTGTTTTCTGCTGTTTCGGAACGGCAAATAGCTCTCTATCCAGTCTTACTCACCCTCATCAAAGAAGGTTTATCAAGAATTACAATGTTTTTTCCGGTAATTTCAATCAAACCGTCTTTTTTAAAGCTTGTCATGCTTCGCGTAACACTTTCCCGTGTGGCATGGATGAAATCGCCCAGCTCACTGCGACTTAGCGGCATCCTGAAATGATCGTTTTGAAAAATATCATTCGCAAAAAACAACAATGCATCAGCAAGCCTGCCATGAATCTGTTTTTGCATTTGATTGATCGAACGTTCAAAAAAACGTATTTCGTCCTTGCAAAGCTCATTGATTATTTCATTGCCAAATTTTCCGTTTCCCAAAATAAGCATTCTGAAAATATCCGTATCGATATAGCAGACTGAAGTGCTTTCAATGGCTGTGGCTGAGTATTGATAGAGCCTTTCGCCCAGAATGGTTGGTATTCCAATAAAACGCAATGGCTTAATCAGCTTGAGAATCTGGTCTTTTACAGGCCCTTTTTTATGGATTTTGACCAAGCCGCTTTTAATATATGCGATGTTTGAGGTGAGTGATCCTTGTTGAAAAATGGTTTCATTTTTTTTGAAAACCCTTACCCCACAGTTTTTTTGCAGAATAAGTAATTCTTCGATATCAAGGGTTTCTACTGCACATGATTTGATCGGGCAGGTTTCGCAACTGTAATGCATAATAGTTTCCATGAAATTGCCTTTCTGTTTGCTTTGTTTTCTAAAAGTTTGTGTAAAGTTAAGAAAACATGATCCATATCACAAATAAAACATGACATAAATCACATTTTTTATAGAAGGAAATTTTCAATACCAACTTAATTTTGTAAAAAAGTAAATGTTATGTGTAAGCTAGGAAATATTCTCTCAAAAATCGGTCTCGGTTTTGTGCTTTTAAGCATTTTAGTAATGATTTCAGGTTGGATATTGCTCAACGTTCAGGTATGCGTTGTGTCAATGATTTTAATGTGCTTTGCAGCTTTCAGCTTTATAGTCTGCATGATTTGCAACGGAATTTTCAAAGGAAAAGAAAACGCAGTTTGATGGCTTTAACAGAAGACCGGATTTTTTTCCTGATATGACAGAAGAATTTTCTTTATAAAAAACAACCGGAGGCGAATATCTAAATATTCGCCTTTTTTGTAATTATTACTGTTGGCTGATTTTCTCGAATTGACTCATATGAAAGACACATATGAAGCCTCTGTCTATCAGTGTTTTTGCCTGAAGTTACTAGAATCAAAATTCTTATTGAATATCAAAGTCATCACGCAGCTGTTGAATTACAAATTCCATCCTTAGCTGAAGCTGAGCTATGAGGAGATAAATTGCATTGAAATTTTCCTTTTTTTTCGCAAGTAACTCTATCTCTCTTACAGGATTGTACATATCATCAATGCCAAAAATATGCAATGAAGGTTTTAGCATATGGGCAGTTTTGTAGATGATTTCAAAATCTTGATTCTCGGCAGCTTCTGCCATTTGATCTAGTATCTCAGGGGTAGAATGCAAAAAAATGTCAACCATTTCTTTCACGGGGCCCGCTTCTTTCCCTACATACTCATACAGCCGTGTAAGATGATACCTCTTGTTCGGATTGTCATTCATGGGGTTCAGAGCTTATTTTCTTTCATCATTCGATAAATCGTTGACTTACCAATATCAAGTTTTTTGGCTACTAAAACTACATTCTTATTATGTTTATCCATATAATACCGGATTATTTTAGTTGTGTATTCATCCAGCGTGTTTTCTTCGAGCAGGAAGTTACTTGATGCATTGGTCGAATTGAATGAAATATGCTGATCGTCGATATGATCTATATCCGTGAGTACTGCGGCCAGCTCCATAACTGCTTTAAGCTCACGCACATTGCCCGGAAAAGGATACTGCATCAACTTTTGCTGTGCCGATTCAGTAATACTTAATTTCGGGAGCTTGTTTTCGTTACAGAAATCATCAACAAAAAACTTTGCAAGAATGATGATGTCGTTGCCACGGAAGCGCAATGGCGGCAATTCGATTGGAAGTCCAAGAAGACGATAGTACAAATCTTCTCTGAAATTGCCTTTCTGTACTTCTTCTGCAAGATTACGGTTGGTAGCAACAATCAAACGCACATCAATCTTGATAGTGTCATTGCCCCCGACACGGGTGAGTTCGCGTTCCTGAATCACACGTAACAGTTTCGATTGCATATGAACATCCATTTCACCGATTTCATCAAGAAATAGTGTTCCGTTTTGAGCTTGTTCAAACTTTCCGAGTTTGCGTGTAATGGCTCCTGTGAAACTTCCTTTCTCATGTCCAAACATCTCACTTTCGATGAGCTCGCGAGGTATGGCTGATACGTTTACAGCAACAAAAGGCTTTTTCGCACGGTTCGAATTGTAGTGAATGGCTTTGGCAACAAGCTCTTTGCCAGTTCCCGTTTCTCCTGTAATGGATACTGTGATACTTGTTTTGGTGGCCTTTTCAATCAGACTGAATATTTGCTTTATGGCTGCACTCGTTCCTTTGATGACATTTCTGAATTCATACTTGCGACCAATTTCATCTTTCAGATAGCTGATTTCACTCTTAAGCTGAAGGTTCTCACGTATCTTTTTAATAATGTTCCACAACCTGTCTTTTACATCATCATCCTTTACAAAATAGTCATAGGCTCCTTCGCGCAACAGGGCAACTGCAGTAGAAATATCTTCCTGCCCTGAAACAATGACAACTGGAATCTCGCTGTTCTCTTTTTTGACCTGCCTCATCACCTCAAGCCCTGACATATCGGGTAAGCTATAGTCAAGAGAAAGCAATGATGGAGTTCTGTAGAGGTTTTTGATGCAATCTGAGCCTGTTTTGAATAAATGCACTTCATTATCCGGGTTGAGTGACAGGTGGTGCTTAAGCATTTCGCCGTACAATGGGTCGTCCTCTACAATAAATATCCTGAAAGATTCCATTTTGTTCGTGTTGAAGTTGTTATATAAGCAAGGCCTTGTGGCTTTCCAAAAACGGGCAAGTTTATTAACAGTTCCCAATTCTGGAATCACGACAAATTTAATGACATTTGTGTCAAATTTGCAAATATTTATAAGTTTTTTTAGGTTTATATCTTTTTCCTGAAAGCTGACTGTATAAATCAGCCTTTATAAAAATTTCCTCAGTCTCTATTTTTACAACTATTACAGAATGATGAATTTAAGTTTCGACCACAAGGTTGTCAGGATTCATTACTTTTGCTGATCTTACATTATTAAAAAAATGCAAAAATCCAGACCATCCCGTAAGCTTTATATTTTTATACGAAGATTACTCGTGCTACCTTTGCTTTTTCTGACGATGTTTTTTTTGGTTTTGTATCTTACTGCTCCACAATATTTTTTTGTTGAGCCCAAACCATTTGAAGGCAGTTATATAAACAACCCATATAAATCGCTGGATACCAATAGTTTTAGAACTACACTCTTTTCAGCTCCTGAAGTTCCACTGGGAACAATTATTATCGGAGATGATCAAATGATGTTAGAAAGTATTCAGAACGAATTTCAGGAATTTGATCATGTGGAAATGGTTATGCGTCAGAAACTGTTCCGGAATGAAATATTTAAAAGCGATAAACTATACAGCTATCAGCATGGCCTTGGATTCGCAAATCCATCAATGTTTTGTATCGGTGCAAGGAAAAATCTTTGGATAGACTATCCTTTTTTCAATAACATTCACTACAAGCAAGGGCTTATTGAAAAACTCCTGAATGATTGTGATATGGTGGCCTTAAATCCGGCCTCTTTCACCGCTGAAGAAATAAAATACCTCAGCGGATATCAACTTATTGATTTGGGAAACAACACCAAAAACGCTGCAGCACTCTGGGATTCTGCATTAAGTAATGGGCATCTCGTTTATGGGTTTGCCACTGAAAAGGAGTTTGGATTTGGGATACATAATAGTTTTAATGTGGACTATTTAGTAGTAAACCCAGATTTTGACAGTACTCAGGCCTTGATGGATGCAATAAAACAAGGGAGCAGTTATGTGGTAACACACCAACAGGATTTGGGGGTGCAAAGAAATCATGAAAAATTAGCGTCAGAAAGACCATTTCTCGTCAGTGCTTTTTTGAATGCAGATACTTTTTATGTCAGCACATCGCAGACTGCATCATTTTTCAAATTCATCTCACAAAAAGGGAAACTTTTGCATTTAGATGAAAACACTTCTTCTGCCAGCTGTGTTTTCGGTGCAGAGGACAATTATATGCGTGTTGAAATAGTTTTTCCCGATGGCACAAAATTTTTTCTGAATCCATTAACAAGGCATTTTACAGCGAACACCAATAAACAAAATCTGGCATCCATAGATGTAACAAAGACTGCACTTATGAGGGGTGTTTACATAATTTTAATCGTTATCTTACTTCAGATTATTTTTAAATGGCAGATGAGTAAACTTAAAATAAAAAATACGAATGAGCAAATGTAGCAAAAGTGTAAAACGGATAATGATTGTTTTGTTGCTTGTGAGCGTTTCAATCCGATTTTTTCTGGCCGCATGGCTGGAGCTTGGAAACGATGAAGTATATTATTGGACATACGCCCTTTACCCTGATTGGAGTCACTTCGATCACCCACCTATGGTAGGATGGATGATGCAATTGTTTAGTCTGAATTTGTTTTTTGACAGCGAGCTGTTTCTGCGGCTTTCATCTGTGGTTCTTACAACTGTCAATACCGTATTGATTTTTCTCATTGGAAAAACTGTTAGAAATGAAGCCACAGGCCTGTATGGTGCAATGCTCTACACTGCCTCTGTGTATGCGTTTGTAATTACTGGCATCATGATTCTGCCTGATACTCCTCAAAACTTCTTTTGGCTGCTGTCGCTGTTTCTTATGGCAAGAATTTTAAAGGAAGAAAACCCCTTGAAAGTTCAAAATTTGTATTTCATCCTGCTTGGGCTATCGATCGGACTTGGAATAATTTCTAAATACACCTCGGTGTTTTTGTGGTTTGGATTTGGTTTGTTTATTCTTTTTTACAAGCGTGAATGGCTGAAAATGCCGGCCTTGTATGTCTCAGTGCTGATAACAGCAATTTGTACGTTACCTGTTATTTTATGGAACATGCAGAATGATTTCATCAGTTTTAGTTTTCAGGGAGAACGGATCAACATCTTTACTTCTACTTTTCGACCTGATTTGTTTTTGTCAGAGTTGGCCGGACAGATTCTGTATAACAATCCTGTAAATTTTGTGCTTATTCTAAGTGCACTTATCCTTGTTTTCAAAGGCAAACAATGGCTTCTGCATGATTATCAGAGACTTTTACTGCTTATTGCACTGCCCGTTATAGGTTTATTTCTTTTATTTTCAATGTTTCGTGCTACACTTCCACATTGGACAGGTCCTGCTTATAATACACTTTTGATTTTAGCAGCTGCACGTTTGGCAGTCAAATATCCAATCCGTGACGGTAAGATCAGGATTCCGAACAGTATTAAAGCTGCCTTGGTTTTTCTGTTCCTCATTATAACCCTCGGCGCCCTTCAGATAAAATTTGCTTTGATTCCTATAGGTGACAACAACGCTTATCATCGGCTTGGCCGCAATGATGTTACCCTTGATATGTATGGCTGGAGAAAATTTAAACCTGAATTTGAAAGCATCAGAAACAAGCATATTCGTGAAGGAAACATGAAGGCTGAAGATGCAATAGTTGGTGAAAACTGGTTTCCGCTTGCCAACCTTGATTATTATGTTGCACGCCCTTTAAAAATGGATGCTTTGGGCCTTGGCGAACCGCAGCGTTTGCACAAATATCTTTGGATAAATGAAGAAAGGGGTGGACTGCAAAAAGGCGACGATTACTGGTATGTGACAAACAGCCGCGATTACAAACACCCGGAGGAAGTATATGCGGGTTTATTTGAACAGATTATAACCGCTGACACTGTTACGATTCAAAGAGCAGGAAAACCTGCCAAAAGATTTTTTGTTTTTTTGCTAAAGGATCTCAAGCAGGAACCTGTTTCTTTCCTGAATCATTAATACCGAAAGGAGAAATGTAATAGTCCAATTATCGCTCACTCAATTGGCCTAGCATTTCTATCCATCGGCATTATACCATTACAGCTTTTGAATTCATTTATAATTCATTTTGGTATAACATCATTACAGCGCATAAAAAAACCAGCTTCTTTTGAGGCTGGTTTTTTTTATTGTTGGTGACAGAACTAACTGCATTTTGAATACCCACAAGACTTGCAGCTCAGGCAGCCATCTTGATAAATCAAGCTTTTAGTGTCGCCGCATTCGGGGCATAATTTGCCATGCGCCTGAGTTCCATCAGGAATATAGCGCTTTAATGCGCGTACAACGCCATTTTTCCAGGTGTTGATATTGTCCTCGTCAAGGGTAAGATTTTCGACCAATTCAATAGCATAAGGTAATGGCATTCCATGCCGGAGGATACCTGAGATTAATTTGGCGTAGTTCCAGTATTCTTTGTTAAACGAACGGCTAAGTCCTTCTATGGTAACTTTATAGCCCTGTTTATCCTGAAACTGGAAGTCGTATCGTGCTTTTTCATTTCTGCGTTTTTCACGGATAACCCAACCATTCTCAACCCAGGGTGGGAGGTAGAAATCATCGGCTTTTCCCGTAAATATTTCGTAAGGTTTTCCATTGATTCTGCCAACTACAGCAATCCATTTTTCATAATTGTTTTGGAATCTGACCACATCTGCTTCAAGCAATTTTGGTCTTGAAGGGGCTGTTGTTTCTTTGAATTCATCGTTATCAGCATCCTTGTTTTTCTTTTCATCCGCACTGATAAGAACCCCGGATCGTGAGCCGTCCCTGTAAATCGTGATGCCTTTGCAACCACTTTCCCAGGCTGTCCGATAAATGTCACTCACCATTTCTTCGTTTACTTCACTTGGAACATTCACGGTAACGCTGATTGAGTGGTCAACCCATTTCTGAATATCGCCCTGCATTTTGACTTTGCTCACCCAGTCAATATCATTTGAAGTTGCTTTATAATAAGGAGATTTTGCTATTATTCCCTGCAATTGTTCATCGTCGTATGTTTTAACTTCTTTCACATCATAGCCGTTTGCCTGAAGCCACACTTCGAATTTCGGATGAAACACATTGTATTCTTCCCAGGAGTCGCCTACTTCATCTACAAAGCCTATTGTAACGTTTCGGTCATTTGGATTAACCTTGCGTCTGCGTTTGTAATTGACCATGAAGACAGGTTCAATTCCGGAAGTCGTTTGTGTGCAAATGCTTACGCTGCCTGTTGGTGCTATCGTAAGCATAGCTATATTTCGGCGACCTACTTTTTCCATTTTTTCATATAGCCTTGGGGCTTGTTCATGGATACGGGCAATAAATGGATTTTTTGCTTCGCGCCGGATGTCAAAAACTTCAAAAGCACCTCTTTCTTCAGCCATATCTACTGAGGATCTGTAAACTTCAAGTGCAAGCAATTTGTGAATTTCAGTAGAGAAATTGATGGCATCAACTGAGCCGTAACGTGTGCCGAGAGCTGCGAGCATATCACCTTCAGCGGTAATACCAATGCCGGTTCTACGGCCTTGAAGTGCTTTTTTCCGTATGTTTTGCCAGAGGCGTAATTCTACGCCTTTTACTTCTACATCTTCAGGGTCGGCTTCAATTTTTGCGATAATTGCATCAACTTTTTCAATCTCCAGATCGACAATATCATCCATGATGCGTTGCGCAAGTCTGGCGTGTTTTGTGAACAATTCGATGTTGAAGGTAGATTGTGAAGTAAATGGATTTTCAACATAACTGTAAAGGTTGATAGCCAGCAAACGGCAGCTGTCATAGGCACATAAAGGAATTTCGCCGCACGGATTTGTGGAGAGTGTTTTAAATCCAAGATCAGCATAAGAATCCGGGATAGACTCACGGATGATAGTATCCCAGAATAGAATCCCCGGTTCGGCTGATGCCCAGGCATTATGAATTATTTTGTCCCAAAGTTTCCGTGCGTCAACTTCTTGCACAAACCAGGGATTTTCGGATTCGATCGGATATTGCTGCTTGAAACTCTTATTCTGAACGACTGCCTGCATAAACTCATCAGAAATACGCACTGATACATTGGCGCCGGTAACTTTACCCAGTTCCATTTTTGCATCGATGAAGTTTTCCGCATCCGGATGTTTTATACTGATGCTTAACATGAGTGCTCCACGTCGGCCGTCCTGAGCCACTTCACGCGTTGAATTGGAATAACGTTCCATGAAGGGAACCACCCCGGTCGAGGTCAATGCGCTATTTTTCACAGGACTTCCGGTAGGCCTTATGTGTGAAAGGTCGTGACCAACACCACCTCTTCGTTTCATGAGCTGAACCTGCTCCTGATCAATTTTCATGATGCCGCCATAGGAATCGGACGGGCCGTCGTTGCCAATCACAAAGCAGTTGGAAAGGGATGAAACCTGAAAATTATTGCCTATGCCAGCCATTGGACTTCCCTGAGGAACAATATAACGAAAATCTTTTAGTGCATTATATATTTCTTCTTCCGATACAGGGTTGGGATATTTTTTTTCGATCCTGAATATTTCTGATGCCAGTCTGCGGTGCATGTCATCGGGTGTCAATTCGAAGAGATTCCCTGCGCTGTCCTTGAGTGAATATTTATTCATCCAGACATTAGCAGCGAGTGTATCGCCATTAAAATATATTGTAGAAGCTTTGAGTACTTCCTCGTGTGTGTATGTTTTCAATGGTTTTAGGTCTGAAATAGGTGTTTGGTTGGGTTCTTTCTCTTCAATAATTTCTGCCTCCCGTTCAATAAGATCTTTAATTTCCGGCCTTATTCGCATCTCCTTCATCTTATCAATATAGGAATTCTCTTTCTCTTGCTTTACGGAGGTCTCAAGGCTGGCGAATAGATTGTTTTCCATGTTTTTTAATTTGCTTTATTAATACGCTTAAATATAAAGTATTATTTATTAGTGTTTTAGTACGATATTCAATTGCTCCAAAAGGGACTGCAAGATAATACACTATTCAGTTTTTCCGAATTCAAATTTTGAACAATGAAATGTTGATAACTTACCAATCATGCGTCTTTCAAGGGATTAAAAGACTTTTAGGCAAATATTAATTTTTTTTGGCACGAGAAATAAAAAGTTTGGCACAGACAGTTGCACAACATTATTTTCCCCACAACATCCTAGCCGCAACGAGAATAAGTGCAAAAGCAAAAATTTTTCGCAGTGTATCGGCTGGAATACTCAGCGCAAATTTAGAGCCGAAATATCCGCCAATAAAAAATGCTACAGCCAGAATCATGGCATATTTTAGATTCAGTGCTCCTGCTTTGTAATAATTGAAAGCCGCAAGGAGACCTATAGGAGGAAGCATCATCGCCAAACTGGTTCCTTGCGCCCCGTATTGGTCCATGTGGAGCAGATATATCAATGCCGGGATAATGATTAACCCACCACCCAAACCAACAATGCCACTGAATACGCCGGCAAACAAGCCAATTATGATAAGAAGAATAATGGTTGATGTAGTCATCCTTTGGCCTCCTAAAAATCTAAGCTAAACGAAAGATAAAACACAGGTTTGTTTATTCTAGCATCTTCAATGCCCCATGCAACATCTGCTCTGACAAAATATCCCAGCAATGTTGTTCGTGCACCAAATCCCATTCCTCCAACAAGCGGGTCTTTTTGCACTTCCACAGAAACTGTAAGCGGCCCGCTGTATATATAACTGGTATAGAGCGAATTGCTTGGATTGTAGGGGTTCCATCCTGTCCAGGCAGTACCTAAGTCGCCAAAAGCAGTTAACTGGAAGTTGCGGATAAAGTTTGAGCTGATTGGGTTTTGAAAAAAGTAGCTAAAAACCGGAAACCGAAGTTCGGTATTCACTACAGCAAAACTGTTTCCGTTGCGGATATTTTGATTGAAACCGCGCATATTCGTTGCCAGTGTTTGATATGCATAATTTTGGCCATAGTCAATTGGTGTTTGCTGATCAAATTTTGGGAAAAGCCAGTTATCAACACCACCCATATAATAAATGAGTTTGTTGTTTCCGAATGAAGTGCTTGCTGCAAATCTGTTAGCCCAGATAAAATTGCGGTGAATACGCTGATAATGCCTGAAATCAAGACCAACCACAACAAAATTTTTGCTTTTGGCGTCAATGAGCTGATAGTATTCTCCAAACACTTTCCATCGCATACCGGTGTATAAATTCATCCCGACTGAACGAGAATTATCAAATACAAGTTCACTTCTGATGCCACCCCAGTTTTCATAGGTATTGGGCTTCTTCATATTTATTTGATCAGTTGCCAGAAACACTTTCATGTCATTACGGAAAATAGCGGTGCCTCTGATACTCAGGATTTCACTAAAAGGCCAGCTTACCATATAAAACGCTTGATGCGAATGGGTACGTGTAAATGCGGTCTCTCCAAAATCTTCAACAGATTGCCTGTGAAGTATGATGTGCTTGTCTAAACGCTGCTTCAGATTGCTAAATGAAAGTGCGTACTCGTTGTTTATTAAGCTTGTATTAAGTCTTACGCCCCCGCTGATGCGATAATCTTCGAGCAGATCGGTAAGATTTACGCCCATGAAAACATTGAAGCCAGGATTGAGATAGATGGGAGAGCCTCCGCCGCTGAAAGGCTGATAGCTATAGTTTATATAGGTGAAATCGACTTGTGTTACCAGCTCATCGTAAAAGTATTCGACAAGATAGTTTCTGCGCTTGGGATCTTTTCTTGCTTCTGCAATCTGTGACTCTTTACCTTGATTTAGCAACGACAAACGCTGACTTCCACTTATACCAAATGCCCCTTGCCGCGATGGAAGCGGACTCTGTCGCAAAGTATCGGAGATTTCAGCAGGCCGGAAAAGTGATCTGAATCTTTTTCTTTGTTTCTCAACAGCTGACTGTTCCTCTGCACTGCGTTCTCTGTCGGCTTGTTGTTGCTGCATAAACGGTGTCATATCAGCCGATTCAGCTGGAATCAATGCAAATTCATGATCTTTTAAAGAAAACAATTTCTGTTTATTGTCACTTCGTGCTACAACATAGAAACTTTCAGAAAGTGGAGCACTGGCATAATAAAGGATGTTGGTTGTAAAATCTGTCCTCTGAAATGACTCCATGAAATATCGGTAATGCACTGTTGTATCAACATAGGCGATGACACTGTCAAAACGTCCACTGAAAAGATTATAGAACCCGTTTTTATCACTCAGGTAATTGATTTCGCCTTTTGCTTTAAGTGAAGGTTTCATTTCATTGGCCAATGGAGTATCTGTCAGTCGGCGAAGTAGAGGATTTCTCTTTGAAAAGTCATACGCAAAAAGATCAAAAGATGGCAGTTGTCCTTCAGGCTTGTTTTGTGCTTTCAGGGTATCTGAGGGTCTGTTTGAGCTAAAGATGATTCTTTTGTTTCCGTCTGCAAACATTGGATAAAGATCAGTGTAGTAGTCGTTGGTAATCTGAATATGGGAATTGGAAGCCAAATCAAAAACATAAATATCTGGTTTGCCTTGTCTTACGGCAGACATAACAATTTGCCGTCCATCACCAGAATAGTTGATGTGGGTAATTTTCTGGAAATCGAACATATTGCGCACATCGATACTTTTGTCGCTGAGGTTGTAAAAGTGAAGAAATATCTTGCCTTTTTGTTCAAGTATAAAAGCAAAAATTTCGCCTGATGGATGCCATGCTGTTAGCGGAAACGATGCGTCAATTTTTTCATCGGTACTGTAGCCTGCTTTAAACATCTTCGTTTTTTTGCCCGTCTGCAAATCCAAAAGCCATAGTTTAAGCAAGCCCTCATCACTTGTGGTATAGCTTAAGTAGCGTTCGTCAGGGCTGAAATCTGGCCTGTTAAAACTTCTGTAGGTTCTGTATTTAAGCGAAAGTGGTTCGGATGGTACCCTGATCTCCGAACCTGCATAACTTTCTTCATAAAAGCGATACCAGTCTTTAATCAGTTGCTTGAACTTAACGCCTGTAACATAAAGAAATCCATTTTGCACATTTCGGCCTACCTGTGTCATATGCACAATATCGGGAATTGCCCCCGGACCGTAAGTCACTTCAATAAAACGCCAGAATGAATGCCCAGCTATAAGTGCTTCTTCACCTTCAAGGCGGTTTATTTTGCGAAAACGACCTGTTGTTACACCTTCGTGCATGCGGCTGTCAAGTGAAGTGTTCCATTCTCCTGAAATGTAGGAAAGTAATCCTTTTTTATACCAGTCGGGAAGTTTGAAAAGTGTTGTATTGCGAATCTGAGAACCTACACTTCCTCCAAACATAAGTTGACTTACCAGCATCTCAGTGATTCCTGCCCTGATTTGCATTTCAAAATTCAGGTAGTTTCCATCAAAATAGAGAAACACTTTGTTTCCAATGATGTGGGTAATGCCACCCGTATTGTATTGCTGCTCCGATGTTAAGCCAATATTGCTCTGCTTTAAATCGCCAAGGCTGTTGAAAACGATAAACTGAATTTTTTCTGTAAGTGCTGTCTGAAGTCGTCGCTCTAAATTCGGAATTTGTTCTTCGGCATATTGAGCTGTGTAAAGGGCAAGCTCGCTTCCGTTGAGGTAAAAATAGGTGTCAAACTGATCAAAGCGATAGAAAAACCAAATAGTTGTTCCCCATTGCACCCTGTTTTTGCCAAAATTCATGTTTGATCCATTATAGAACTGGGCAGAACTTTTTGTTGGAAAAAAGCCGGCAAAAAGAATTAACAGAAAGCATGCATTAACGCAGAACTTCTTACAAATCAGCTTATTTCTCTTAATTAGTCCAGTGTGCATATAGAATCGACCAAAATACGGGGCTAAAGTAATACAAATTTAGCGATTGATTGTTTGGTGACCCTTGCGCTTAAGTTTTATCTTTGCTAACTCATTTTATATGTAAAGTTTATGATAAAGATCAAAAAATTCGTCTTCAATCCATTCCAGGTGAACACCTATCTGCTTTATGATGAAACAGGTGAATGTGTCATAATCGATGCTGCCTGTTCCACACACAGAGAGCAGGAAGAACTGTCTGCATTTATAACCGGACAACAGCTTAAGCCTGTGATGCTGCTTGGCACCCATGCACATATTGATCACATCCTTGGAAATGCATGGGTTTCGGAAACTTACGATCTTCCTCTTTCTGCACATCCTGATGGCGATATTTATCTCACAAATGCGATTGATTATGCCGATACTTTTGGATTAAAATTAAATAAAGTCTGTAAACCATCTTTTCCTTTGACTGACGGGCAGGAGCTCTTTTTTGGAAACAGTCGTCTGAAAGTTTTACATACCCCTGGCCATGCGCTTGGAAGCGTTTGTTTTTATTGTGATGATATTCCTTTTGTGATTGCAGGAGATGTGCTTTTTTATCAAAGTATCGGTCGAACCGACCTTCCCGGAGGTGATTACGATGTGCTAAAAAACAGTATCTGGAGTAAACTTTTTGTGTTGCCCGAACAAACACTTGTGTATCCGGGGCATGGTCCCGAAACTACTATAGGCAGCGAAAAAGTTTCGAATCCTTTTGTAGCAATTGGCGGTTAAGTCAGAAATGCTGAAATTTTAATAAGCTTATCCTGTTTTAGCGGATCATATTTACACCATTTTCAAACGAAAGAAGGAAGGTTTTTCATACGATTGTCGTTCATAAATTATTTTTTTTAAGACCACTCCTTCATTTCCATCCTTACATTTGATAATTGAAAAATTGCCATAAAGGGAACATCGGTTATTGCCTTTATGTTTTTATACTTTTCAGTTCCGGGCTTTGCAAACAATATTTTAATTGATTATGATTTCATTAGCAGAATAAATGTACCTTTGCCGCCCTAATATTGATTTATTTTATGCCTAATTTTCAAGAACTTGGACTGAATCCAGAACTCCTTAAAGCAGTTGAAGCACTCGGATTCGCCGAACCAATGCCTGTCCAGGCAGCCGTAATTCCTATCTTACTCGAAAAAGCCACCGATCTGGTAGGCCTCGCACAAACCGGAACCGGCAAAACCGCTGCCTTTGGGCTGCCTGTTTTACAGTATATGGATACAGATTTGCGCCAAACGCAAGCAGTTATCCTTTGCCCAACACGCGAGCTGTGTATGCAAATTTCACGCGACCTTGCCAGTTTCGCGCAGTTTATGCCAAAAATCAAAATTGTTCCAATCTATGGCGGCGCCTCAATAGAGGTGCAGATGAAGCAATTGTACGACAATCCACACATTATCGTTGCCACTCCGGGCCGCATGAATGACATGATTCGTCGCGGAAAAGCCAACCTGTCCTATGTGAAATGGGCAGTGCTTGACGAAGCAGATGAAATGCTTGATATGGGATTTCAGGAAGATGTTGACAGCATCCTTCAGGAAATGCCGAAAGAAAAAAATACTTTGCTGTTTTCGGCCACTATGCCCGATCAGGTGGAACGCATCCTGAGCAAGTATATGAACAAGCCTGTCATCAAAACCGTTGGCGACCGCAATGCCGGTACTGCGAACGTAAAGCACATGTATTACATGGTGCAGGCACGCGATCGTTATCCTGCCCTGAAACGTCTTGCCGATTTCAATCCAAGCATTTATGCGATTGTTTTTTGCCGTACACGTATAGAAACACAGGAAATTGCTGATTCACTTATTCGCGATGGATACAATGCCGACTCTTTGCATGGTGACCTTTCTCAGGCACAACGCGATCACGTGATGAACCGTTTCAGAAACGGAACCTTGCAATTGCTGGTTGCAACGGATGTGGCTGCCCGCGGACTTGATGTGAATAACCTCACACACGTCATTAATTATAACCTTCCTGATGAGCCTGAAGTGTATATCCACCGCAGCGGCCGTACTGGCAGAGCTGATAAGACGGGTATTTGTTTCAGTATCATCAACATGAAGGAAAAGGGTAAAATTCGCCTGATCGAACGTAAAGTTGGGCGCGAATTTGCCAAAGCAAAAATTCCAACAGGGGTGCAGGTATGCGAAAAACAACTTTTCCATCATATCGACCGGATGGAAAAGGTGCAGTTAAACCACGAAGAAATTGATTCATTCCTGCCTGTAATTTATCGCAAGCTTGAATGGATGAATCGCGAAGAAATTATCAAACGCTTCGTAGCACTCGAGTTTAATCGCTTTCTTGAATATTATCGCGATGCACAGGATCTCAATATCGACGAAAGTAAGTCAAGTTTCAGGGATCGTGATGACAGAGGAAGCCGTGAAGGCGGAAGATTTGGCAAGGAGGCCCGTTGGGAGACAAGAGAAAGCCGTGGTGGTGGAAAACGTGAAGGAGGCCGCAGCTCCGGAGGTAACTTTAAAAGAATGTTTTTCAGTATCGGACGCAAGGACAGTATTGCTCCTCCCGGAATCATTGGTCTCATCAATGAAGTTACACGTTCACGCGATGTAACGATTGGCAGAATCGATATACTGGATAACTTTTCCTTTGTTGATGTAGATGCAGCCTCAGTGGATACAGTTCTTGAAGCTTTTGCCAATAAGACCCGCAATACCAAAGGAATCCGTGTTGATATCGCAGGTGACCGTGAGGAAGGAAGTGCAAAACCAAAAAGACGTGATGGCGATTTCAAAACCTATGCTGGAGGTGCAAGACCTGAAAAAAGACGTCCAAAACCTTCAAGTTCCGACAGAAGAAAAGGCAAAAGAGAATAGCTGAGAAAAGCATTTTCAAATGCTGAAAAAATATAAATGCCTCGTCAAAACATTTTTGACGAGGCATTTCAAGTTTTATCAAACTAAAACCGTGTTTATAAATACTTCACAAGTGTCTGTCTTTTCAGAATTTTCCGGAAAGCCTGATACTGAAATTCCTTTGGGGTTGAATGTCTCCTGGCCTTCCGATGTATTCTTCATTCAACAGGTTTTTTGCAACAAATGAAAGATTTAAGTTTTCTGAAATGTTATAGCCAAGTTGCAAATCGAGCAAAAGATGACCTTTATTGCCAGTCTGCCAATAATTATAGAAACCTGGCAACAAACCTTCGCGGGTAAGTTCATTTAAAAACACATCATCGATGCGCAAAATTTTTGAGCGCACATAGACGCTGAAACCAGCGTCAATTTTTTTGTAATTGCTGTTCCAATGCAGTTTTAATGAATGTTTTCGGCGGTATTTCAACATTAGGTCTGTGTTTTTGCCGCTGTATGGATTAAATTCAACCGGATGCATAAATACATATCCTCCATTGAAACTATTTACAACATTGCCTATACGATTGCTAAGCATCCACTCAAGCTCGAGACCATAAACCCTCGATGCTTCAATATTATCAGCTCTGAAACCAAAACTGAAAGTCTGAGCTCCGGGATTTCGATAGATGCCGAAAATATACTCTATTAGATCTTTGTTTTGCGAATAAAACAAAGCAAGATCTATTTGTCCGGTGAAATATGCAGTTTTCAGACCTTGTCTGATGCCAGCTTCAGCATTCCAACCTGACTCAGCTTTTATGAAGTAGTTTGGAAAAATTTTAACAGCACCAAGGGTTGTTGCTGCATGTCGTTCGGCAATTGAAGGATAGCGGTAACCTTGTCCGAAAGATGCGCGTAGATAGGTGAAATCAAACAATCTGTAGTTTAATCCGGACCTGACCAAAGGTGTGAGATTGTCTTTTTTCCCATTGAGGGCATTGTGCTCAAGGCGCATACCTGCAACAAGTTTCAACCGTTCTGAAGGCTGAAGTTCAACTTGTGCAAAACCTCCGATATTGAAACTATTGTGGTTTCCATAAAAATTGGAATTGATGCGGCCTGAATTTTGTGAAAAACCTGTACTCAGACTGATCCAATCATTAAATTTATACCAAAACTGATATTCAGTGTAAAGGGATAGGGCTTCACTGTTGTTTTGTGCCGCATCAGGAAATACATTTTCGCTTCGTTGAAGACGAGCCCTGAATTCATGCCTGTATTTGCCGGATTTGGTGTAGGTAATGAATGGGTCAAAGGCAAAAAATGAACTTTTCAGTGTAATTGCCGTAGAGGTATCTTGTTTGAGAGCGCCGGTTTGAGCATTTTCCCAAAGTACAAAATCAGTTTTTCCGTTAAAACCACCATTTAAGGCCATTCCATAAACCAAGCCTTGATACTTCTTGCTGAAATGCTTTATTTTTAGGTTTAATCTAGCTATGTTATTTTCGTTGAGTTTTCGATAGCCATTATCAGTCATAGCATTTATGCCAAAACCGATGTCAGTGTTACCAATTTTACGCAGGTGGTTAAATCCGGCTGAACCAAAAAGTCTTGGTGTATCCCACCAGATCCAATCCTTGTTTTTTGGTTGATCGTAGATGCCAGCTTCTGTCCAGGCTTTGGTTAAAGGTATGACCGTTGCATCGGCTGTCCGGAAATTTATTACACCATTAAGCGCCGAAGATCCATAAGCAACAGAGGAGGCTCCTTTGATGATTTCAATCTGACTCAGGTTGTCGAGTGGTAAAAACTGCCAGCGGATATTGCCGGCATCAGCGGCCACAATTGGCAATCCATCAACCAAGGCCATTACGTGACTTCCAGCGCCATAACTGAACCCACTTCCTCCACGAATTGATGCCTGACCATCGAGTACTTCAATCCCGGGGGCTTTATCAATCAGCTCTTTGGCATCTGTAATATGTTTTTTACCGATCTCATCAGGCTTGATAACACTCATCGAAACTGTTAGTTCGGCCATGCGTTGCTCGATGCGGCTTGCGGTAACCACAACCTGATCCATTTCAATTACATCTTGCTCAAGTGCGATATTCAGCATGAGTGTATCATTGGCCTTGAGCTGAATATTGCGCGTTAGTGTTTTGTAGCCCAGCAACCGAAAATCCAATACCATCGGACCTGCTTCGGCCTGAATCAAAAACACTCCCTGAAGGTCGGTGACAGTACCCTGATTCTTTTTGTATAAAACATTAACCCCGGGAATTGTTTCGCCCGTTTGCCTGTCTGTTATGCGGCCTTTGACCCATGCTTCAGCAGTATTTGAGTGTAATAAACTTCCAAAAAGCAACAGGGGCAATATGAAAATAAGCTGTTTCATTTTGCCTTGAAGGTCATACGGATATCCATGTCTTCTTCAGGATTTGTGAGGCTGGGATAAGCAGTGTTTATTTTCAAGGATTTTTCAGTAAGCTCTTCAATCCAGGTTGAAAGTGGAATTGGCAGTGAATCAGTAGTGATAATGATGGCAGTGCGATCTTCAGCAAAACGCCAGCTGCCTGTATACTGTCCGAAATATCCTGTGGCATCACGATTGAATTTTACTTCACCCTTAAACTTTTCCAGTATCTCGCCCGGGCCGCTTGCATCTTGCCCATCAACCAGCAAACTGTCGGATACCCAGATAGTGCCTGTAAGTAGTTCAAAACGATCGTTTTTGTCTTCTTTTGAGCAGGAAACAATTACGATCAACAGTGCAAAAAACAGAAAGTAGCGTGTTTTATTTTTCATAGCTTTTTAATACTTGATGCTACAAATATACAATTGTAACAATACAATTGTAAAGTCAGTGAGATTTTGTTGAACCGGTTTGTTTACTTTCCCAAAGTCTGTAGACAGAATGTTAACCTTAAAAAGCATGAAATCATTAATTTTAAACACTTTAATGTGAGTACTTCAAATAATTGCAGATTGTTGTCAGCGCATATCTTTTTATAGATTCTACGTATTTGCGATCCTGTTTTCAGGAATTATTATGATGAAGCTACAGCAGGTTTTTTCCTTTCAAACAAATGAACGTCCATTTGCGGGAACGGAATTGAAATGCCTTCTGCTGCGAAAGTGTTGTAAATATTTTTGTTCATATCGAAGAATACAGGCCAGTAATTGACGGATCCAACCCAGCAGCGAACTACAATATCCACTGAGCTGTTATTAAGTTTGGACAACGCAATAAAGGATTCCGGATCTTGCAGGATTCTCTCATCTTTTTCAATCAGATTGCGGATAATAGTTTCTGCTTTTTCGTACTTGTCTCCATATGCAATGCCAAAAACCCAGTCAACTCTTCGCGTATCCATTTTTGAGAAATTGATAAGAGAGCCTGTGGCGAGGCCTCCATTTGGGATAATTACTACTTTATTGTCAACCGTGGTTAGAATGGTGTTAAAAATCTGAATCTCCCTGACGGTACCCATATATGATTGCGCTTCGATGAAATCGCCTACTTTGAAGGGTTTAAAAAGCAATATGATAACACCGCCAGCAACATTTTGAAGAGTTCCCTGCAATGCCAGGCCAACAGCCAAACCTGCTGCTCCAAGCATTGCAATAAAGCTTGTCATTTGAAAACCAACCATTCCCAATACGGTTATAACAACCAGTATTTTTAATGCGATACTCAAAAAGCTTTTTAGAAAAAAACGTAATGAGGGCTCAACATCACGTTTTTCCATAATCTTTACCAGTGCTGACTTTATGCGTCCAACTACCCAAAAGCCGATGATAAGCGCAAGAACAGCGCCTATAAGTTTAAATCCGTAACTAACAACCATCTGATATAAATAAACTGTAATTGCTGCCAACTCGTTGGGGATACCTCCAATTTTTTCTTCCATGCTTTTTGATTTTTAATAAAGGGCTAATTTAAGAAAAATTTCAGGTTCGGGCTTGACTCAGTAACCCAACGAATGAAATCACACTTTTCTTTTCTTAAAAAATTTGATTTCATATTGAAGATAAATTGCATATTATCAATACTATATGCTTTTTTCGATCAGGTATCTCTATGGATATTTAAATCATTTATAAATTCAGTACAGGAGTTTTTTGTTTGATGCGAAAATCTTAATAAAGAACAGAAATCTTCACTTTTCGATCTGACATGCTGTCAGATTGAAGCATTAATTCATCACTTTGAGCCTTAATTGTAACACTTTCAGCATGTTTTATTTTAAAAATGGCAAGTTGCAACCATAGATTTGCTGCATCAACAAGGAATGAAATTAATTATAAAAATCATGAAAACACGATTATTCTTATTTATGCTTATTGCAACATTAATAACTGTTGTAGAAAGTGGAAGTGCTAAAGCAGCAACGAATATTAAAAACCAAACTTATCTTGCCAAAGGAATGGGAAAATTGCTGGCAAGCAAAAACCGAAACCATGAGCCTGAAGCCAACAGAATAGGTGACATCAGGCAGACAAGCACTTTATGCAAAGGCAATCAAAGTGATTTGCGCTCCATTGTTTTTCAGTCATTCGATGAACAAAATCAAATTTGGAAAAACGATTTCCGCCAGATGTTTGTTTTTATAAACGACACACTTGAAAAGGAAATATACACCGATTTTTTTGATGAAACTGATTTTTTTCCATACAGCAAAACCGTCATTTCATACGATGAATATTGGCGTGAATCTGAACAAATGGTTTATATGTGGGAAGATTTTACTGAAACATGGCAAATTTTTGAAAAAGTGATCACATTGTACAGTTCAAACGGACAAATCACAATGAACGCAACCCTTTCATGGGATGATTCTGCAATGAGATGGGATACAATTTTTGGAAACCGCACTGACTTTGTTTACAATCATTTACAACTCCCAATTCAACAAACTTCATCGTATTATGATTATTTTCAATCTATTTGGAGACCAATAGATCAGTTTGATTTTGAATATGATTTTCAGGGAAGATGTTCTGCAATGACAGTAAAATATTGGGATGATTTTGTTCAGACTTTCATGTACGAAGCGAAGGAAGAGTATAGCTTCAACAGTAACAATGAATGGGAAGAGGTGCTTATTTACGGATGGGATGAGGAATGGATTACAGTTTCCAAAATAACAGATCTCAATTGGTTTAACTTTGAGGAGCGTCAGTTTTCTTCTTATCTCAAATGGGATTCAGATCCCTGGACACCTTATGTTTCATGGGAAATGAGCTACAGAGGCACTTACAATTACCATCCGGATTTGCATGTTCTCGCAAGCGCATATGAAGAATATTTTGACATTTTTGATGAAGTATGGGTGCCTTCTTTTAGGGAAACCAATCTCTTCAATGAATCTTTCATGCTAATAAAAACTACACAGGAAGTTTTCGAATTTGACTCCTGGCACATTATTTTCGGACAAATATTTAACGGTAAATTCGATCAGCATGGTCGTCCAATAGAGGTAGAAACGATTGTTTTTGATCCTGACAATAGCATCTGGAACAAGTGGATGAAACTTATTTTTGAGTTTGAAAATATTACAACAATTAAAGTTCCGGTTAACAAAACTGAAATTGCAGTTGTATTTCCAAATCCTGCCTCACAAATGTTTTCAGTTCCTGTTGCTGAAAATGACCTTCAGATAACTGTCTATAATATTGCAGGAAGCCTGATTTTTCAGGACAACATTTACTCAAATGAAGTTTCGGTGAGAAATATTGATATCACTTCCTGGCCAAACGGGTTGTATATCGTAAAGGTCATGGGAAAAAATATTGACAAAGTTGCAAAACTGATCAAAAACTAGAAAAACATTTTCTTCTTTAACCGGAGATTTTATGCGGATTAGATTTGAATAGAAAATCCTTTTTCAAAAAAAATCTTTGTTTTTCAAAAAATACCCTACATTTGGCGCTTCAAAAGAATCAAAAATGATGCTGACTACAGGCACAACCTTCACTACTACGACCACTACCACAGGTAATGGCAAGAGAAGGTTTTGCATAAAGTAGCCGACAGTTGAAATAACCAAAGCGAATAAAATCAAAGCCTTCCGACAGATCGGGAGGCTTTTTTTGTAAACAAAAACAAAAACAATGAAAGTACTTAAATTCGGAGGAACATCGGTAGGAAACGCAGAGGCAATTCGTCTCCTTGCAGATATCGTCAAAAAAAGCCAGTCGGAGGGAGAGCAGCCATTGGTAGTTTGTTCAGCGATGAGCGGAGTTACCAACCAATTGATTTATCTCGCTGAAACGGCAGCAAAAGGGGAAGATACAACAGAGACAATGTGGCAATTGCGCGAAAAGCACATACTTGTGATTGAAACATATTTCTGTGAAAGCAATGCTGTTTCCGGATTACTGGAGCATTTATTTGCTGAATTGCAGCTTTTGCTTGGCGGCATCAAAGCCTTGCGCGAGTGTTCTTTGCGTACCTTAGACAGGGTGATGGCAATAGGTGAGCAGCTTTCGTGTACGCTTGTAGCAGCAATTTTGCATGAGAAGGTTGGTAAAACAGCCTATGCAGACGCCCGTAAACTTGTGGCTACAAACAGTCGCTTTGGGAATGCCGCAATCAACGAAGCCGTCACAAACGAACGTATTCGTGCTTGGTATGGAACAATGCAGGGGTTAATCCCGGTGGTTACAGGTTTTATAGCTTCGGACGCGAAAGGTGACACAACAACCCTTGGCCGTGGTGGCTCCGATTTTACAGCTGCGCTTTTCGGAGCTTGTCTTGGGGCAAAAGAGGTACAGATTTGGACCGATGTGGATGGATTTATGACTGCCGATCCCCGATTGGTTAAAAACGCCTTCACCCTGCCTGAACTGAGTTATAAAGAAGCAATGGAACTTTCTTACTTTGGCGCAAAAGTCATTTATCCCCCCACTTTGATTCCGGCTATATCAAAAAAGATTCCAATCACCATCAGGAATACTTTCAATGCCGGCCATCCCGGAACTTCGATTGTGCCTCAGGTTTCAGCCAACGGAAATATTATCAAAGGTATTTCTTCGATTCGCAAGGTAAGCCTGATCAATGTTGAAGGCAGCGGCATGGTTGGTTTGAAAGGTTTTGGAGGACGACTTTTTGGTTCTATGGCTGATGCAGGTGTAAATATAATTCTGATTACGCAGGCAAGTTCGGAACACAGCATCAGTTTTGCAGTGTCGCCCGAGGATACTGCCAATGCAATGGAAGCAATTCATAAGGAGTTTGAAATGGAGTTGTTTTCTAGAAAAATTGAACCACCCAAAGCCGATACCGAAATGAGTATTCTTGCCATTGTAGGCGAAAATATGCGGCATACAAAGGGCTTGTCAGGAAAACTGTTTCAAAGTCTTGGTCGCAGTGGTGTAAATGTTGTTGCCATCGCACAGGGTTCTTCGGAGTTAAATATTTCAGTGGTTATTGCTGAGGAAGATCTGTCCAAAGCGCTCAATGCGGTGCATGATGCACTTTTTCTCTCCCCGGTGAAAACCTTGCATCTATTTCTGGCGGGTACCGGTAATATTGGAAAAGAATTGATTAGTCAGCTGCACCAGTCAGAAGCCCACCTGAAAGCAGAACATCAGCAGCATCTTAAAGTAATGGGTATCATCAACAGCAGAAAAATGCTTTTTGACTCCAATGGTGGCGTTGACCTCAGCAGTTGGAACAATGATTTATTTAAAAATGGTTCAACAGCTGACATCGGACAATTCATTCAGCAGATCGAAAAAATGAATCTTCCAAACAGCATTTTTATTGATAACACAAGCAACCCACTTTTGGTAGAACAGTACGAAAAACTTTTTTCACAAAACGTTTCAGTAGTTGCCTGCAATAAACTTGGTGCTTCCGGAAAATATGCTGCTTACAGCAAGCTAAAGCGCCTTGCCCGGAAAAATGGCGTTGATTTTTACTATGAAACAAATGTTGGTGCTGGTTTGCCCATCATCAAAACCATGAATGACTTACTTATCAGCGGAGACCATTTTCTGAAGATTGAAGCGATACTTTCGGGAACAATTTCTTATATTTTCAATAATTTCACAGGCGATCGTAATTTTGCTGATGTTGTTATGGAAGCCCAGAAATTGGGTTATACCGAACCCGATCCGCGTGACGACCTCAATGGCATGGATTTTTCCCGCAAGATGCTCATTCTGGCCCGCGAAACTGGTCTTCCGCTTGAGATGGAAGATGTTCAACTTCAACCAATCCTCCCCGAAGCTTGTCTGAAAGCTCCCTCAATAGAGGCATTTTACCAGGAACTCATCAATGCAGAAGCGCATTTTTCGGCCTTAAAGAACAAAGCATCAGCCGAAAACAAAGTGCTGCGCTACATTGGCGTCATTGAAGATGGTCAGATTCATATCAGATTGAGTTTTGTCGGGCAGGATCATCCGTTTTACAGTTTAAGTGGCAGCGACAACATTATATCTTTCACAACAATGCGATATAAAAATAATCCACTTGTGGTGAAAGGGCCCGGCGCCGGTGCTGCAGTAACGGCGGCTGGTGTTTTTGCTGATATTTTAAGGGTGGCTGCATTTTAACCATTAAGTTTGAAAGCCGAAATGACAAAAAACATATAACAATGAAAAACCTTAATTCTAAATCTGTAAAAGTATTTGCACCGGCTTCAGTATCAAATCTGAATTGTGGATTTGATGTGTTGGGCTTTGCTTTGGACCAACCGGGCGACGAAGTGATACTTACGCTCAATGATTCAAAAAAAGTGACACTTGAAAAGATTACCGGAGATGGCGGCTTGCTTCCCCTCGAAACCGAAAAGAATACAGCCTCAGCAGTCGTGCAATTGTTTTTAAAGCAGATTGGCGCTGAGCAGGGTGTCAGCATAGTCTTGCACAAAAAAATGCCACTCAACAGCGGATTGGGCTCAAGTGCAGCGAGTAGCGTGGCTGCTCTGACCGGCATCAACGAATTGATGGGAAGACCTCTTTCGCGGGCAGAATTACTTCCCTTGGCAATGGAAGGAGAACGTCTTGCATGCGGCAATGCACATGCCGACAATGTTGCGCCTTCATTGTTTGGCGGCCTGGTGCTTATCCGTGGATACAATCCGCCCGATGTTGTGCAGATTCCCGTACCTGAAAATCTTTGGTGTGCCGTGATACATCCCGAAGTAAGCATTCCGACAAGAGAAGCCCGTCAGATTTTGCCACAAATGATTCCTTTGCGCGATGCTGTTGTTCAGTGGGGCAATGTTGGCGGACTTGTTGCAGGTTTCTATTCGGGAGATACTGGGCTTATCGGACGAAGCATGCAGGATGTGATTATTGAACCCGTCCGCAAAGGCCGCATTCCTCATTTTGATGCCATGCGGGAGATTGCAATGGAAAACGGTGCAATAGGTTTTGGAATTTCCGGCTCTGGCCCGACAGTGTTTGCTTTTTGCGAAAATGGAAATCAGGCCTCAAAAGTATGTGAAGATATTTCAACATTACTTGGCAAAAACGGCCTCGAAAACCAGATTTATGTTTCAAAAATCAATCAGCAAGGACCCGTAATCACAACACTTTCAATATGAAATTCATTTCTACCAGAGATTTAAATCAGCTTTCTCCTGTTAACCTGCGTGAGGCAGTCCTCCAAGGTTTGGCTGATGATGGAGGACTGTTTATGCCCTCATCAATTAACCTGATTTCAAAAGAAGAACTTGAAAAAATGCCTTTCATGAATCTTCCGGAAATTGGAAGCTTTCTCTTAGGCCATTTTCTGGGTAACTCGATCAATAAAGTTCAACTTGATAACATCTGTAATGAAGTTTTCAACTTTCCGGTTTCATTGGTTGAAGTTGAAAATGGCATTCATAGCCTGGAGCTTTTTCATGGGCCAACGCTGGCTTTTAAAGATGTTGGGGCACGTTTCATGTCGCGGCTGATGGGCAGTTTTTCACTTGATAAGAACAATGAGATTAAAGTTGCGGTTGCAACTTCAGGCGATACTGGAAGTGCTGTTGCTGCAGGTTTTCATGGCGTAAAAGGGATAGAAGTTTACATTCTTTTTCCAAAAGGAAAAGTAAGCCGCATGCAGGAAAAGCAACTTACCACTTGGGGCGATAATATCACTGCAATCGAAGTAGATGGGGTGTTTGATGACTGTCAGAAGCACGTAAAAAGCTTATTGGCAGATGAAGAATTGAAAAAAAACATCCTGCTGACCTCTGCCAACAGCATCAATATTGCGCGTCTTTTACCGCAGGCAGTTTATTATGCCTATGCCTGGAGCCGACTTCAGCATCTGGAAAAACCTCTTGTAATAAGCGTTCCAAGCGGTAATTTTGGCAATCTTACTGCCGGGCTTCTTGCACAAAAGGCTGGAATTCCAATTCATCATTTCATCGCATCAACCAACATAAACGATGTGGTTCCATCTTATTTGAAAGATGGAAAATTTTTGCCACGACCCTCAATCCAAACAATCAGCAATGCAATGGATGTAGGCAATCCAAGCAATTTTGAAAGGATGTTACATCTTTTTGGAAATGATCATCAATCAATGAAACAGGTCGTAACAGGATATCACTTCAGCGACAGCGAAACAAAAGCAGCCATCAGAACCATTTCAGAAAGAACATCCTATGCTGCCGATCCACATGGAGCGGTCGGATACCTTGGATTGCAGAAATTTATTTCTGAAAACCTGTTTGACGTGACAGGTGTTTTTCTGGAAACGGCACACCCGGCCAAGTTTCCTGAAACAGTGGAAGAAAGTCTTGGAAAGAAAATTTCTGTTCCGCAAAGGCTTAAGGCATTTGAAGATAAGACATCTTATTCTATCCCTTGTGCCAACAATTATGAAGCAGTCAAAGACATACTCATTCGCACTAAAGCGGCTTCTCCGCGGTGAAAATTGCCTTCACTGAGATGGTAAGTTCCTTCGTCCAGAAAGTTTATTTTTAAACCATCAAAATCTTTCAAAAGCATTTCGGATGTGTAGAGCATCTCATAATTTTTTGGCCCACCTGAGTTGTATTGCAGTTGATCCGGATGAAAAGCTTCGATTATGATGGTTCCACCGGGCTTGAGTGCTTTTAACAGTTTTTGGTGCAGAAGTTGTCTTTCAGTTGGCATAAGATGAACAAAAATCAGCGCAATGGCATCGTAATGCTTCTCCAAAGGCATGAAACTGTTGAGGTCTTCAACCAAATACTGGTTTAGATTTGTATGTTTCTTTGCTGCCAGCGCCAGTGCTTTTTCGCGTGCTGCCTCGCTGTAGTCCACTGCAACCACCTGCCATCCCGCAGAAGCTGCCCACACAGCATTGCGGCCTTCACCTTCACCGGGAAGCAAAATTTTTCCGGGTTTAAGTATTTCGAGTTGTTCGCGAAAGAAAGTATTGGGGGTGTCACCGTAGATATATTCAGGCAGTGAATAGCGCTCGTTCCAAAAATGTTTCATGTGTTAACTGATCTTCATTATGCCCTAAGAACATTCAAAAGGTTAAAATGTTTGGCAATATTAACGTTAAAAGAAAAAATCCGAGTCGGTTAACCGACTCGGATTTCATTAGTAGCGGGGACCGGATTCGAACCGATGTCCGCCTCAGGCGGATATGAGCCCGGATCTGAATTAGAGCCTGTTCAAAATTTCTTGTTTGACATACTCCCTTCCTTTTCCTGATTTCAGAAATTTTTCGCGCTTCATAGCATCAGCTTTAGTTTCAAACGCTTCAATATGAATGATTTTCCAAGGCCTGTAACTTATTGTCCACCCTTTGTTGGAAAGTTCATTATGACTAAGCAGTCGCTGCTCTGGGTCTTGGCTATAACCGGTGTAAGTTTTACCGTAATGCTCAGAATATAAAATATAAACGTAAAACATTGGTATTGATCAAAAAAAAGCTGACTCAAAAAAGTCAGCTTTTTCATTAGTAGCGGGGACCGGATTCGAACCGATGACCTTTGGGTTATGAGCCCAACGAGCTGCCTCTGCTCCACCCCGCAGTATTTATTCCCACTTAATTTGGGAGTGCAAAGATAAATTTTGTTTCTTTGCAAAACAAGAAATATTTTCAAAAAATTTATTCATGACGCATAAAGCGGGCTATGTCAACATCATAGGAAATCCAAATGTTGGTAAATCTTCATTGATGAACGTACTTGTTGGCGAAAAACTGTCGATTATCACATCGAAAGTACAAACTACAAGGCATCGCATCCTTGGAATTGTGAACGGAGACGACCACCAGATTATCTTTTCAGACACACCGGGTATCATCCACAATCCGGCCTATAAAATGCACGAAGTGATGAATAGCTTTGTGCAAACAGCAATGATTGATGCTGACCTGATAATGTTCGTTGTAGATGTTACCGAAAAAACTTCCTACACCGAAACCATTGAAAAAATCAAGGAAACAAACGTGCCTGTTTTCATCATTATCAACAAGGTTGACCTCTCCACACAAGATGAGGTAGTCAACCTGATAAAACAATGGCAGGAATGGTTGCCTTCGGCCAGTGTCTTTCCGGTTTCGGCATTGCATGAGTTCAATACGGCAGGACTTTTTGAACGTATTCTGGATGTGTTGCCTGAGTCTCCGGCATATTTCCCTAAAGATGAGCTCACTGATAAGTCGATGCGGTTTTTTATTTCTGAAATTATACGGGAAAAAATTCTCCTGAACTATAAACAAGAGATTCCGTATTCCGTTGAGGTTGCTATCGATACTTACGAAGAAAGTGAACGTCTGGTAAAAATTCAGGCATTGATTTTTGTTGCACGAGATTCTCAAAAAGCAATTATTATCGGAAAGCAAGGCAGTGCAATCAAGAAAGTCGGAACAATGGCAAGGTTGGATATGGAAGAATTTATTGGCAAGAAAGTATTTCTTGAACTAAATGTAAAAGTTACAAAGGATTGGCGTGACAATGATAAACTGTTGAAGCGCTTCGGTTACGAATCGTAAAGAACAGTAAGAAAGGAAGAAAAAGATGGGAAATATCGTAGCAATCGTTGGAAGGCCTAATGTAGGAAAATCAACATTTTTTAATCGGCTTGTGCAGTCAAGACAAGCGATTGTAGAAGAAACTTCAGGCGTCACACGCGACAGGCATTATGGTAAAAGTGACTGGAACGGAAAGTCATTTTCAGTCATTGATACTGGTGGATATGTGGTAGGTTCGGATGATGAATTCGAAGGAGAAATAAGAAAACAAGTGCAGCTTGCCATTGAGGAAGCTGACCTGATACTTTTTGTAGTTGATGCCTATGAGGGTTTACATGTTTTGGATAAGGAAGTAGCCCTATTATTGCGGCAGTCAAAACAACCTGCCTTTGTCGTTGCAAATAAAGTGGATAACTCAGCCAGAATAGCCGATGCGCAAGAGTTTTATGAGCTTGGACTCGGTGAGGTTTATTGCATTTCAGCCATTAATGGCAGCGGAACAGGCGACCTGCTCGATGAAGTTGTTAAGATTCTTCCTGATGATGTTGTGGAAGAAGATACCGATATCCCGAAATTCACTGTTGTTGGTAGGCCAAATGTTGGAAAATCATCACTGGTAAATGCCTTTCTGGGTGTTGAACGCAATATCGTAACACCCATTGCCGGAACAACACGTGATGCAGTTCACAGCCGGTTCAATGCTTTCGGAATGGATTTTATCCTTGTTGATACTGCCGGAATCCGCAAAAAAGCCAAAGTTTCTGAAAATATTGAGTTTTATTCTGTCATGCGCTCCATCAGAGCCATTGAAGAAAGCGATGTAGTTTTGTTGCTTATCGATGCTTCAACCGGACTCGAAGCCCAGGATATTAACATCTTACGCCTTGCATACAAAAATAGAAAAGGGCTTGTAATGGTTGTGAATAAGTGGGACCTTATCGAAAAGGACTCTAATACCCATGTCAAATTTGAGGCACGTATCCGCGAGAAGCTTGCGCCTTTTACGGATGTGCCGATTGTTTTTACATCAGTGTTAGAAAAACAGCGCATCTACAAAGCACTTGAACTTGCCAATGCGGTGTATGAGAATAGAAAACGGCAGATTCCCACTTCAAAACTCAATGAAGTGTTGCTGCCCATCATCGAAGCAATGCCACCACCAACAGCCTCCAGAGGTAAATACATTAAAATTAAATACATTACTCAGGTTAAAATTGCAACTCCGCACTTTGTGTTTTTCTGCAATTTCCCGGATGATGTGAAAGAAAGTTACAAGCGCTTTCTCGAGAATAAAATACGTGAGAATTTTAACTTTTCAGGTGTTCCAATTCAAATCCACTTCCGCCAGAAATGAGTGAAACCATTCGAGTTGATAAATGGCTTTGGGTTGTGCGGCTTTTCAAAACACGCACGCTGGCAGGGGAGGCCTGCAGAGGAGGAAAAGTGAAATTAGGCACAAATGCCGTAAAGGCCTCCAGAGAAATCAAAGAAGGCGACATCATTGAGGTGCATACAGGGCACATGAACAGGACAGTTCAGGTAAAAAGCATTTCAAACAACCGTGTATCTGCAAAATTGGTTGAAAATCTGATGATCGATCTCACCCCTCCGGAAGAATACGAACGCTTGCAACTTATGAAAGAATTCAATGCTGAAAAGCGACAACGGGGCGTTGGACGTCCTACCAAAAAGGAAAGACGCGATATCGATCAGTTGAAACAACATTTGAAATAGAGAAGTTTATTAATCGTTTACATCATTTTTTATGAACAAGCTTTTACTTTTTGTAGCATTCCTGCTGGCTTTTGGTTTTTCCTCCTGCCAGAATTCTATTCAAAAACTAAGTCAGCCTGCAAATGGTTTTACTATTGCTTTCTACAATGTAGAAAACCTTTTTGATACCATCAATGACCCTACCATAAACGATGAGGAGTATCTGCCGGAATCAAAAGTAGCATGGAATACCGAACGCTATATGAGCAAGCTTGATAATCTTGGAAAGGTGATTGCCGCAATGGATACACTCGATTTTCCGCACGTTCTTGGTTTGTCGGAGGTAGAAAATGAAGCTGTTTTAAAAGACCTGATTCAAAACAGTCATGTCAAAAAAGCGAATTACAGAATCGTTCATATCGAAGGAAAAGACCCACGCGGCATTGAGGTTGCCATGATTTACAGACCGGCATATTTCAATCCATTCCATAAGCAGGCTTTGAATTTTTCGCTTGACAACGGCCGTGAACAAAGACATATCCTTTATGTAAAAGGAACTATTGCATCCGGCGACACGCTTCATGTTTTTGTGAACCACTGGACATCCCGTTTTGGCGGAAAAGAAGAAACAATTCCGGCGCGCACAGGCACTGCAGCTTTTTTGCGCACTGTAGTTGACTCTTTGTTTGCGGTTAATTCAAATTCAAAAATTATCCTTGTTGGCGATTTTAATGACAATCCTGACGATCCAAGCATGTTCACTTTCTTAAAAGCCTATGCCCCCAATGATGACATAAGACCATTAAGTCTCTACAATCTGGCAATGGAACCATACCTTTTAGGCGAAGGAACTTTGTATTATCAGGGATGGGATTTTTTCGATCAGGTTGTTGTTTCATCTGCTTTACTTGCTCCTCTTGATGGAAACCTTAAATCAAGTTCGATAGAAGTTATCAAGAAAGACTGGATGCTTTTTCAACCCAGAGAAGGAGAAGCAAGACCAAACCGCACAGCTTCTGGTGGCAGATATTACGGAGGTTTCAGCGATCACCTGCCTGTTTTGATCCGACTGAAATAAATTGGTTTTTTATTAACTAATTCAACATTTCGGGCTTTGGAAGCGTCACTGAAGTAACATTCCAGTATTCCCATTTGTACGCAAGTTTTATTACACATTCTCCTTTAAAAAGATGATGGTAACGGGTATTTTCCACCCTTCCGGAAACCTCAATGTCTGCCACAACAATCGCAGTTTCTTGGTCGAACAGGACTGATTTGAAATCCAGATTCAGATCTGAAAAATCGTCATAGGATGCCCTCAACGATTTCAGCATTTCTTCTTCTTCGATATCTTTAACATTTTCATTGAAATAGAATTCGTTTCCGACACCAAACAGACTTGTCAAAAAACTCTTTGAGTTTCTTTTAAGGTCATATTCGTGATTGGGGTGAAATTCTTCATAAATGAAATTCAGCATCATGCCGGGTAAACGAATATCATCAATCTCATGCAGAAAGAGTTCTTTTACTATAAAGCGGTAGATTTCTGCCGGTTCCACACGGCAAAGCGTGTTCAGATTGACGCCATTTTTTTCAAAGATATCATAGAGTCTTAATAATTCATATTCGGTTTCTTCAGAATTCAGGTCGGCAGGGTCTGTAAAATCAGGCTTTCCCAGAAAATCAAAAAGAGAAATGCTTTTTGCATTTTCATAGGCCGCTTCAAAGGATTCAACATAGTCTAAAAACCGCTTTTCCAGCACTGGATCTATATTCTCTGCACCTTCAGCACTTCCAAAACGGGCACCTTTTTCAAGTGCCATTCTGGCTTTGCGCAATTCATTCTGCATGCGTAAATTTTCTGATTCCTCAGGATTCCGTATTGAGTCGTTTTCCAAAATTGATTGTTTTTATAGGTTGATAATCCTGTCCAAACTTAGTTTATATTTCTTTTCTAAAAGAATGATTTTAAACAAAATTCCTGTAAAATGAATTTTCCTACAAAGCCTCATTTTTTGAATTAATGCATTGAATCAACCCTGAATTATCTCAGTTAAAATGAAGTCAAGTTCTACATTATTCTGTATTACCTTCACCTGATTGCAATGGCTCAGATGCGCAAAAGAATAGGGAAGTTCGATGTTAAAGGTTTTATCATCTTTGATTTTAAAAACTCCTTCGCACTCTTTTTGACCATCCTTGTTGTATCTTTTTATCTGAAATTGATTTTCAAATGTGCTGATATGAAACCATGAACCGGCACCTTCGCCGCTTAGCCACAGTGCATTTTCGGGTATTTCCGGATGCCTTTCCGGCTGAGGAAGGGTGCTGTGCAGCATCTTTTGTGGGAGTGCTTTTTCCGGATAAAATGGGGTATAGTGGCGCGTTTTTTCAATTATATACGTTTTCCCAAGTGCCTTTACATTGCTTATCGGCGTGGGTGTAAGCGGAACAAAATATTTAAGGCGGAAAGCAATTCTAAAATCAGGTCGGCCAGCTGAAATCACATCATTTACAAAACGTGAACAATTATTGCCTTTGTATTTAAATGGCCCATAGTTTATTGGACTCATTTCCTGTAGTTTAGTGGCTTTGTTGAATGCTTTATCGAAATTTATTCTGCAGTATGAAGCATGTAAACGACCATCGCCATGGTACTCTTCGTTATTTTGTAATTCGGAAAGTAAGGCTGATATATTTTCGATTTCGTCACCATTCTTTGAAATGACGGGCTTTACTTTTGTTGCCAATCCATGGTCTGTGAATGCACTTCGGACTCGACCTTTGCCAAAAGGCGCATGGTATCTGCCAAAATCAAAATAGTGAGTTTTTCCGGTTTCAGCATCTATTAAAAGGAGGGCCGCATGACCCGCTTTGTAATAATGATTGATACTGATGCCTGTTTTATTCATCAAGCTGTCATACCAGCTTCCGGGCTGCTTGCAAAAGGTTTCAGGCCATGCAAGTGCAATGGCAAAACCTGTGAATCGACTATCAGATGACATGAGACTTTTTTAGTGATTCTTCAATTTGAAGGGCCTCGGTCAGGAAGTTTTCGAAAAATCTATTGATGTCTGTTTTTGAAAGTTCGCCGTTGGCAGTGATCAGCCGTATCGTTAGTTTATCCCCGATATAACCATAATTGACGATCGATTTTCCGCTTTTTCTAAGGTGTTCACGTACTGCAAGGTTGAAAGCGTTTAAATCAGTTGTATAAGCAGGAATGTACCTGAAACAGATTGCGAAAGACTGTCTCGGTGAAAGCAGTTCCAGTTTTGGGTGTTGATTTACCTTTTCTTCAGCAAGGATGGCCATTTCAAAGAGATTGTCAATTCGGTTTTCGTAGCCCTGAATGCCAAAATATTTCCATGCAAACCACAATTTCACGGCATCAACCCGACGACCACACTGAATAGATTTTTTCCCAAGGTCTTCAATGTTATCAATATCGTGAAAGATGTAATCGGTATTAATATCTGTAAGATTAAACTGTAAGCTGCCTTTTTTCTTCATCAGCAGCACTGAACAGATAAGTGGAATATTCATCAGTTTATGCGGATTCCAAGCAAAGGAATCAGTTCTTTCGATGCCGTTCATCAGACTGCGGTGTTGATTGCTGAGAATAACTGAGCCACCGAAAGAGCCGTCAGCATGAAGCCAAAGACCGTATTTTTCGCAGATATCTGCCATTTCATCAATTGGATCGTAAGCGCCAAGCAAAGTTGTAGCACAGGTTGCAACGACAAAGAATGGGGTTTCTCCATTTGCAACTGAATCTTTGATGGCTTTTTCGAGTTCAGCGGGAATGATACATCCGTTTTCGTCTGCCTTAACTTTTACTACATTTTTAGCACCTATACCAATCACATTGGCTGCGGTTTCTATCGAATAATGTGCATGTTCATTGATGAAAGCCTTCAGCTTTAAATTGTTATCATAGCCTGAAAAGCGCCCGTTAGGATAAATTTTGTTTCGGGCCGAAAACATGGCAACAAGATTGGCATTGCTCCCTCCACTCACAAAAATGCCATCGCCATTGGAATAACCTGCATAACTGTTCATCAGACGGATCATTTCAGTCTCAATCATTGAAGCCACCGGCGCTACTTCATAGGTGTACATTGAAGTGTTTGCAAGCACTGTGAGCACTTCCCCTATAAATGCAGGAAAATTGAAACCTGAATACAATTGATTCAGAAACTGCTTGTTTCCGGTTCTGACGGAATGCTCAAGATAGCTGTCCATTAACTCCAAAAATTCGTGCTCTGAAACACCTTTTTGGGCAATAGAAAAATCAATCAGTTTACTTAAATCTGAAGGCTGATTGAATTTGACAACAGGGATGTTATTGTCTTCATTTGACGCAAGATAGTCTTTGATTTTTGTGAAGGTTTCTGATAAAACGTTCAGATCGTTCATAGGAATATATTTGTTTTATTTATTGAAGCTTTGCTTCCAAAGTTTTAAGTGCTTCAAAGGCTTTATTTCGCTCATAATAGGTACTTACAAGATTGTAATAGTCGCTCAGCAGTTCCTTATCTGCAGCAAAAAATGGCATTTCCGAAAGAACAGTTTCTTTGTCAGGATTGAGAAATGCTGCACCTGAAGTTGTAATAATTTTGTTGAATTCGGGCAGGTAAATGCTTGAGTTTTCTGATGCATTTTGTCTGTTGACGTTTGCTCCATAAATATGAAGTGTTGCAACATTTTTATTTCCTGTATTTCCCATCAGATGAATCAGTTCTCCGTTGACAGCTGCAATTTTACCTTCAAGAATGGGTGATTTATCAATTATTTTAAGGTCATTATTGTCAAAACTGTAAAGGCGGTGGGTCAGTTCGCCAAAAGCACAGACACAGCCCCATTCGGTGTAGCCGTGGTTGTGAATTGCAGTGAAATCTCCGGGAGCCCACGACATCAGCAACATCTTAAATTTTTCATTTTCAAAGATAAGTTTGCGACCATAGCTTTTCGAAGAGCAGTGATCAAACAACTCAAATTCAGAAAAAACTTCTGCTTGAAATTTGTGTGATTCAACAATACTTCTGATCAATGTGTTGTCTATGTTTTCGACACCGTCGATACTATCGATCAGAGATGTCAAAGGCTTTGGCAGATTGGCTTTCATAGGCAGCTATGGCTTGTTTTATGGGTGAATTACTTCTGCAATGTGTGATTGAGCATTCGATGTCCGGGCATGAAGTTCAACACGTGAAATGGTCGGAAACCAGAAACTCCCCCCATCTATCTGAATAAATATCCGGTCTAGTTCTATCTCACGATTCTGTGCAAAAGTAAAAATACTGAATTCACCGCTGGAGTTTCGCTTCAGATAAAAAGTTTTTTGCTTGTAAGAAACAAAGTGGAAAGCTGCATTTTCTGCATCTTTAAAAATAAATTCAACCCCATAGGCATAAGTGTTTTGAATCCATGTAAGGGGTTCTTTTTTCTCAGTGCCGCTTCTTTTTATCCAGTAAATATTGATCGGATGCTCTTTGTCGAGTTTGCCATTTTTATCAACATTCAAGCTGTAAAAAATTTCGTTTGCATCTTTGCTTCTCCCGATTTTAAACAGAATACTTTCTGTCGGAACAGGCTCAATAGCAACAACATTATTTGTTACAAGAATTATAAAAAGTAAAAACAGTATTTTTCTCATAAAGTTGATAAGTAATTCCTCAAATTCAACAGGAGCAATGTGCTTTTTTGAAAGAATATTGACGTAAATGACTAAAAAATAATGCGTTATAAAAAATGAGATAAAGCCAGCACGCAAACATACTGATTTTACCTCAACCTGATAGGAGTCTATTTATTGAAAGATATACTGTTGGCGAGCTTAAGAAAATCTTCAGCGCTGCGATAACCAGAAGTTTTTGTGGCCAGACTTCCATCCGAATTCAGAAATACAAACGACGGGTATCCTGTGACACCATATTTCTTCTTCAACTCGATTCCCTCACCTTTTTCAGCATCAACACTCACATTGATGAAGTTGTTGTTGTAATGAGCACCAACATTGGTGTCCGTATAAGTTTTTGCTTTCATGCGTTTGCAATATCCGCACCAGGCAGTAGAAATATCCAAAAATATTGGTTTGTTTTCTGCTTTTGCCAATGCAAGTGCTTCATCCCAGCTTCCGTTAAAGAATTCTATTCCTTTGGGCTCATCATTGGATGGATTTTTTTCTGGCAAATTTGCAAAACCGACTATTGAAATAGTCAACATCAACAGCGAAATAAGGATCTTTTTCATCGTTACTGATTTTTTATAGTGGTTGATATTCTGATTTCAGGCTTACTTCAACAGTCTTGGCAATGTTGGATGATGGCTTACCTTTCACGAAAGTAATTCCATAATCAGCCAGGGTAATATTGAACTTGCTGTCCACTTCAACGGTGCCACCTTTGACTGTTATCTGTCCTTTTTCTTTGATAGATTTTGTAACACCTTTTAATGTGAATTCTCCCTCAACGGTGGCCTCATAAGTGCCGTCCCTGTTGAAATCGATTTCACTGATATTGGTGATTTTTCCTTTTAATGAAGCCCTTGGAAACTGTTTGGTATCCAAAAAATCCGCATTGTTAAAATGCTTTTGCATCAGTGCTTTTTCAAATTCGAATCCTTGCATGGGGACGGCAAAAATCACATCGCCGCTTACAGGATTAATCGTACTCGTTGCAGTGTAGTTGTTGGCTTCAATATCTTCAACCGGTGTGGTTGAAAAGAATTTGATGTGCGTTTTTGAACTTACATATTTTTCTACCGGGGGATTGAAGGCAGAAAATGTGAACACAATGGCCACTAAGGCTAGAAGAAAATTTACTTTTTTCATTTTTAGTTGATATTAGAATTATTATTTATTGATTTATTACGATATCACATTGTTCAAGAATTACATGCTCATAGAGGTCAAAATCTTCAATGTAGTTTGCTCCTGAGCGTATAACTCCTTTAATAACTGTCGTTTGACCGATTTTTAAACTCGTTGCATTTTCTGAAGCTTCATCCAAAAAAGTACAACTGACACCCGCTCTCATCCCTTCTTCTTTCAGAAGCACAACTTTTCGTCCATTGAAGTCTTCGCTTATGTGAAAAACGCTTCCAGTGATTTCGAGCACTTTAGAATTTCCATCATCTGAAAGGTATTTTGCGTTGGCAGTTTCAGCTTCAGTGAGATATTCATTGACGATTTCGACCACATTCAATTCATAATCGGTCTTTGCCTTGCGGATATCCCTATGTGGCATGTTGAACATATAAAAAGCAATGCCTCCACCGATAATTACAGCTACCAACAAGAGGGTAATCCCGGTTTTTACTATTTTTTTAGTTTTTGATTGCATCATTCAAAGTTTGATAAGTTGAATTTATTTTGATTTTTACTAATAGTCGCCTGAAATATTAAATCCTGACAAACAGCAAGAATTATTTTAAAATATTTCCGATTCACCAAAAAAAATGAAGGAATTGAAAACAGATATAATGCTCAGAATAAAAGACTTGAGCCGATGTAAAGGCCACCGATGCCATCCTGTGGGTTTGTTGAGAATCCATAATTCACGGTGATGACATTGTTTTGGTTGAAAACAATGTAAAATCCAGGACCTAAAGTATGGTGAAGCTGCTGTTTGTTGTCGTTAAAATACTTTGGCCTTAAAGCCTCAGGAACCCGTGATAAATCGGCTTTATAGGCTTGTGTGACCTGTGCGATATCATAAAAAACGGAGAAGCTTGTATAGAACGACTGTTTGAAAAGAGTGAATTCCAAGAGCTTAAATTTCGTTTCAAAATTGCCCAGAAGAAAACCATCAGCAACAATTCTGTTGCGAAATGCACCCCGCAGATTAAAGGCGCCACCAACACCATCCTGACTTAAACGGCTGTCATAAAAGACAGGCAATTCGTAAAATGGAATCCTTCCGGAAATCTTGTGCTGACTGCTTAGCCTTAAAGAAAAAATTATTTTGTCCTGTAGAATTCCTTCATGATGCCGATAGGTAAAAACAAATCTGCTGAAAGACTGCTCGTTCAGAAAGCCTGGTGCAATAAGCATTGCAGCCTCAACCCAGATGCCGTCTTTGCTATAATTTAGCTCTTTGCGGGTGTCGTAAACAAGGCCCAAAGTCAACATATGGATGCTTCCACCATTTTTTTCATTTTCCGGAATTATGCCCCATTCGTTGTATTGATCGAATAAGGTGGCCGGTAATTCTGGTGCAGGGCTGTTAACAGTTTCATTTTCTAAGGGAGGACCAATAGGATCTATTTTGTAATTTTTGTAGGTATATCCTGTGAGTAGTCTAAGTTTTCTTTCGATGATATTATGATGTAAATCCAGGTGTAAACGCAGGAGGCTTCTTTTGTGAGAATAATAGAATTTATTGATGAAGTCCGGATTTTCCGGCTGTCTGAAACCAGCATTATAAACTGAATTCATTCCATTGAAGCCAAAGAAATCAAGGTTTTTGTCACGCAGAAAACTTGCTTCTGCGATCACTTTGGCTTTACTGAAAATCGTCTCGCTTTCGAGCACTGACTGCAATGTAAGCGATCCTTTAGTCGTATTTGTAAATCTGAAATAAAGATATTGGTCATAAGCCGGCATATTCAATCTGTCGCCGTAGTCAAAGAAATTCAATACTGCGCCGTATTTCAGGCCCAGATCGGCATCAAAAGCGAAAACAGGGATTGCACCAAAGGCATATTTACTCTTTTCAACTTCGGGGTCTTTATTTTCAAACGTGTCACTTTGCCCGGATAATAAAGTGGATTTGGCTGCAAAAGTCAGCAAAAGAAGGAATATAAATGACCGGCGCTTAATGCTGAATTTCTCTGTTATCTGATTCATATAAAATTGGTTAAGCTGTTTTATATGCCTTTTGAAACAAGCAAAATTTTGATTTCATACAACAAATCAATGTGTTCTGTTTTGAAAACTAATTTGAAGGCACTATTTCTTCGCTGGTTTTTCAGTTTTCAGGTGTGTTTCAAAAACTTTTATCAAATCTTTCCTTTCAATGAGCCCATTTTGGGAGAATAAAATCTTTCCCTTTTTCATAAGCACAAGATAAGGAACGCCAGTAATTTTCAGTTCTTTGGCAAGACTTTTACTCGCGTCAACATTGACTTTGACGATCTTTATTCTGTTATGATATTCTACCTGAAGACTGTCAATCATCGGCATCATTTTTCTGCATGGGGCACACCAAGGCGCATAAAAATCAATAAACGTCAACGCATCCTGCTGTGTCAAATGAATATATTCTGTCATCTCCAACTTATTGTCAGTATCCGGATTTGCATCTGGCGCAATCTTCACAGGCAGGTTGTAAAGGTTCCATTCCAGAATGCCTTTTTCCATATTGTAAACTTCGGCATATCCGTTTTCGATAAGTATTTTTGCTGCACGTTCGCTGCGATAACCTGTATTGCAGTATAAATAAATTGGTTCATTTTTTGGCAGCATCAACAATTTTTGTCTGAAATCCAATGCATAATAATTCAGTTGGCCTGCCTCCGAAATGTGACCGTTTTTAAATTCGCGCAATGTCCGCACATCGAGCAAAATTCCGGGCTTGCTTTGAACTTTCTTCTTAAAGCCAATGGCATCAATCTGGATTATTCCGGATTTTTGCCCGAAAGACGAAAACATGACAAGGACTGTCAGGGCTGAAACAATAATTGATTTGATTAGGGTCATGATAAAATTTATGATACCATTTAGTAGCAAATAAACACTAAGCCTGACAGAAGCGTTAATAATTTTGTTGGCAGTTTCAAAAACTATTGTTCTTTTGCATCAAAGCAAAAGCAAAGAAACACAGAAATCCTGAATGCCAGTCTATAAATTTCTGAGCTGGTTTGTCAGGACTCTATTATAAATCCGACTTATTCAATTAAGCTTGTTGTATAAATTCGAGTTTTGTTGATTTTATTCACTTTCAAATGAAAAACCTATTTTTGACCATTGATCTGATTTTACTCTGAATATGAAAATGAACTATTTGCCGCGAATTATGATTTTTGTTTTGGTTCAGCTTTGTCTGACAAACAATATGCGTGCGCAGCAGGATTTTCTGAATGATTTTACAATCACAAACAACAATGGAGTAGTCCTAATGAAATGGGTCATTGCTTCAGGCGTTACCTGTGATGGCGTGCGTGTTTTTCGGTCATCTGACGACATTTTCTATGAACAGATCGGGAGGATTGAAGGCATTTGTGGAAGTCCCTATTCAGCCGTATCATACGTTTTCAACGACAGCCTCCCACAAATGAATCAGGTGAATTATTACAAACTTGAATTGGGGAATATTGGCTTTTCTCCTGTACGCGCCTTGCTGATCATCGATTTTTCGGAGCAAAACTTTCAGATAATTCCGAATCCGGCAAAGGAATATTGCAACATTCATTTCCAGAATGCAATGAGTCAACTACATAGCATGCAGCTATTTGACCTGAGCGGTAAACTGTTTTTGGAATTGCAGACCAATGAATCATCTTTTTATCTGAACACAAGTGAACTGAAGCCACAAATCTATGTTTTCAGAATCATCAACAATGCGAATAGAAGCTTTGTCTCAGGAAGAATTGCTGTTAAACCATAATTTCCTGCCATGAAAATTTTTGAAAAGAGAAATTTGCGCACCAATAAAAAATGGTATTTTTATCGGTATGAATACAACAACGAATATCGATAGCGCACATGCAACATTGAACCTGTGGGTTCAGGAATTTGCACCGTCCATGCGGGCATGGGCTATGCGCCGGATTAACGACAAAGAAGTTGCAGAGGATTTGGTTCAGGACACTTTTGTAGCTGCATTGCAATCATTTCAGTCTTTTGAAGGAAAAAGCAATCCAAAAACATGGCTCTTTTCCATTCTTAAGCACAAGATTCTCGACTATTTCCGAAAAAAATACAAGCAGAATTATGTGTTGGCGGGCGATTTGGGAAAAGGTTTTTTTGAAGGTTTCTTCAACCGGAATAGCAGCTGGAATGAAAATAAAAAACCTCAGAATTGGGATGGGCATGAAACAGAATTACTGGATGATGAAAATTTCAGAGCTGTTTTGAAGCTTTGTATGAAATTGCTCCCAGAATTGTGGCTAAGTGCAGTTAGTTTAAAATATCTGGAAGAGAAAAAAGGTCCTGAAATATGTGAAGACCTTGGAATAAGTCAGGCTAATTTTTGGCAGATTTTGCATCGTGCAAAACTTCAACTTCGGGAATGTATTAACAATGAATGGTTTGTGAAATGAGAAAAATAATGAATGCTTTGCTGCTTTCTTGTATGAAAGCCACTGAACTGATCGAAAAAGACAGCTTTTTTCCTTTGTCGGCATTAGAAAAGACGCAGTTGTTTTTACATACTAAAGTGTGTGATGCATGCCGCACTTATCAAAAACAAAGCAAAATGATCGATGATGCCATTGTGAAATCTTTGAATGATGAGGAAGAATCTGAACAGATTTCTAATCCAGCAGACGATGATGCATTGATAGAAATGATTCAGAAAAAGATAAATACTTAATACAGGGAATCAGAATTATTTTTTAGAAAAAAAAACAGGGACAAATTTTTGCCCCTGTCGAATTAACCAAACCGAAAAAGATATTTAGAAAGAAATTATTTCATAACCTTCTACAACTAAATTGCGCAGGCTGGGATGTTGTTTGTATTCAGAAAGCAGTTCAATGCCGGCTTTTTCTACCTGAGATTTTACACCAAAAGAGCTCGCGCAAAAAGCGCATACCCCCGTAATAGCTGGCTTCACCATTTTATATACCTGATGTATTTTATGTTTTTCGTCTTCCAAAACGCCAATCCATTTGGTTCCAGCGCCTTCAAAAATGATTTTTAAGTCATCCTTATTTTCAATGGATTCAAGTGCAAGCATAAATGCATTGGATACTTTACCGAGTGCTTCCATAGTTTCGGTATCTGAGAAAATTACAATTGCGATTTTTGTCATGATTTTTAAAATTTAAAGATTTGAAGGTATAGTCGCAGAAATGGAGATTTCCTGACAAAACAATCTTTCAGAAATCATGTTGCATGACTTGAAGCCTTATAAAAGCAAAAAAATGATGGGAATTGAAATGCTAACCGATGCTTTATTGCAAAAGGCGATTAATTTTTTCTGTTGATGCTATAATCAACAAGCATTTTAAGAGATAGCAGGGCAGGTGTTTCCGGAAGTCCGGAGAGCGTATCAAGCGCTTTTTGAATGTAATCATTCATCATATTTTCTGCATAATTGATGCCACCTGAGGCACGGACTTTTTCAATCACGAGCCTGACTTTATCCGGTTCACTGTTGTGATTTTTTACCAGATTGATAATTTTACGCTTTTCACCCCAGTTGCTGTTGTTGAGCAAATAGATCAGGGGAAGGGTCATTTTTCTTTCCTTGATGTCGATGCCTGTTGGTTTTCCAATCACGCGTGAATCTTCAAAATCGAAGATGTCATCCTTTATCTGGAAGGCGATTCCAACATAGGTGCCAAAATCGCGCATACGTTGAATCATTTGTTCGTCGGCGCCTGTTGAAGCGGCTCCCACAGCACAGCAAGATGCAATGAGGGACGCGGTTTTTTTGCGGATTATTTCAAAATAGATATCTTCCTGCACATCGAGCCGGCGTGCTTTTTCAATCTGAAGAAGCTCGCCTTCACTCATCTCTTTCACCGCTCCCGAAACGATCTTTAAAAGCGCAAAATCGTCGTTGTTTAAAGCAAGAAGCATACCTTGTGAAAGCAAATAATCGCCGACAAGTACGGCAATTTTGTTTTTCCATAAGGCATTTATGGAGAAAAAACCACGGCGTTCGTTGGAGTCGTCCACCACATCGTCGTGCACAAGTGTTGCAGTATGAAGAAGTTCAATCAAAGTTGCAGCGCGATATGTGGATTCATTGACTGAGCCAGCCACCTGCGCCGAAAGCAGCACAAACATTGGCCGCATCTGCTTGCCCTTCGATTTGACAAGGTATTGCGTAACTTTATCGAGCAAAGGAATACGCGAACGCATGGCATCACGAAAAACCTGCTCAAAATGTTTGAGCTCGTTTTTGATAGGTTTTTTTATCTGATCTAATTCTGCCATATTATTTTTAAAGCACTTTAACGCCCGCAACCTGAGCTTTCATGTTCTGACTTTCGTTGCAAAAATAATCTTTTTAGCCGCGTGACTTCATTGTTTTTTGAGACCTTGAAGAAAGACACCGTTTAATTCAGCTATTTTTGCCAAAAATTTGAAGTATGTCAGTTTTCCTTTTTGATGATTTGATTTTTGGGCCTGTCAGAAGCCGCCGTCTTGGCGTTTCACTCGGGGTCAATCTTTTGCCAACACACAGCAAATTTTGTAGCTATAACTGTGTTTATTGTGAATGCGGCTGGACAAAAAACAGAAGCAGTCTTAAAGTTAAACTGCCAGAACCAAAGGAACTGAACGATCTGCTTGAACAAAAATTAATCGAACTTCAAGGCACTGCGTTGGAGCCTGACAGCATCACTTTTGCCGGCAATGGCGAACCCACGTTGCATCCGCAATTTGCAGAAATAATAGAAAACACCCTTCAGCTGCGCGACAGACTGGCGCCAAAAGCGAAGGTGAGTGTCTTGTCAAACGGCAGTATGTTGAAAAATCATGAAGTAGTTAAGGCGCTGGAAATGGTGGATAACAATATCCTTAAACTTGATGGCGGAAACGAAGAGATTATCCGAAGCATCAATATGCCCCTTAAGGCATTCCGACTGTCCGAATACATCGGACAGCTGAAGCAATTCAATGGAAATCTCATTATTCAAAGCCTTTTTCTGAGAGGTTCAAACAATGGAAAAAGCTTTGATAATACAACCGATCAAGAGGTCAATTCGTGGCTGGAAAAACTGAAAATGATAAATCCGCGTTCAGTTATGATTTATGCTATTGAACGCGATACTCCTCAAGCTGATATCGAAAAAATCAGTAGTGAAGAACTTGAGTCGATAGCTTCAAAAGTAAGAGATGCAGGCTTTGAAGCCAGTGTTTTTGCATAAATTTCTTTTATCATGATTCATTATCCCGTCAAAATTCTGATGGCTTTTGCCGAAACCTTCAATGAAGGTGATCAGTTTTTCGACTGGCTCATGAAAAATGGCTATCCTGAGCTTGCAGCGCTCAGCAGTGCCGTTCGTGGCAGTGATGAAGCCCTCAGCTGGCTGATGAAAAATGGTTTTTATCATTTAGCGGCCCTTGATGGTGCCATCGACAGGCAGCCAAAAGCCCGCGAGTGGCTCTTAAAACATCAGTTTGAGCTGCTTGTATATCTTGCCGATGCTGTAAATGGAAGTCAGCCGGCTATACAATGGATTACAAACCAACAGCTCGATATCTTTCTGCATATTGCCCTGCGCATCCGTGCTTTCCGTGATAGTCAGACCTTTGACTATCACAAAAAGAAGTTCTGAGAATCTATATTTCTTTGCCGAAAAACAACAATTCCTGTGCTATTTTTTTGGAATAATGATCATTCATGCATTTGAAATGGCCTTTCGGACACTCCTTAAAACCGATTTTACTGCATGGCCTGCACTTAAGTGGTTTAATTTCAATGATGACTGATCTTTTCTCATCGCCCGGCATATAAGGATACATTCCAAGCTCAGGCACGGTATTGCCCCAAACGGATACGGTATTTTTGCGAAATGCAGCTGCGATATGCATCAAACCGGTGTCGTTTGTAAGCACCGACAAAGCATTTTTTACGATGAGTGCTGATTGAAAAAGAGAAAGTTTTCCGCATTTGTTCAATGCTTTTTCGCCGAGCGAAAGGACAATTTTTTCTCCTCTCTCTGCATCTTCAGGTCCGCCAAGCAACACTATAGGCTTTTCCAGATATTGAGCAACTTCAATCACTTTCTCAGCCGGAAAAATTTTAGTTTTATGTTGTCCACCCAACACCACAGCATGATATCCATTTCGGAAAAGTAAAGGCAGCGATTCAGGGTCAAAAACTTCATGCTTCGGAATGAAGAAATCCAGCCCTTCATGATCGTTTTTAACGCCCAAAGGTTTCACGGCTTCGAAATACCGATCCACAATGTGGATTTCAGGCATGATGTTCCACTTGAATTGTACGAGAAGATATTTCCTGAAATTGAGTTTTGGAAAACTTTTCGACCAAACCGAAAGCGCTCTTTTTACGCGGAAAGAACGCAGGTTTTTATGCAGGTCAACGACAAAGTCATATTTTTCTTTTTTTAGCAAAGCGGTAACTTCAGAAAGGCTTCTTTTTTCAGAAAAGGAATACACCTTATTTATATGGGGATTTGAATCAAACAGCTGCCTGTTGCTTTCTTTTGTCAGCACATGGACTTCAACTTCCGGCAATTGTTGTTTCAGACAACGAATCACAGGACTTGTGAGCACAATATCGCCGATTGAACTGAAACGTATGACAAGAATTTTTTTCAACTTGATTTCCGATTTATGGCAAAGGTAATGCAAACAAATAAATGCAAAGCTTTGACAAGACTATATCTTATTTTGATGTGCAGAGGATTGTTATTGTTGGTTCTGATACCTGATCTCTTTGCGCATCTCTGTGATTCTTTGCGCAACTTTGTGCCATAGCTATTACACAGAGAGCCATAAAGGACGCACAAAGCATACGTTATCCGGATTATTTTGCAACTGCTTCGATAAGAAGCAGTTGCAAACTTCGCCAAACTAGGAAACGAAGAACAGCAGTCTCCAAAATGTTCAATCCATCGCATAATGCTACATAAAATCAGCGCGTGAGCCATCGTTTGGGCAGATGGTTTTGGTCCTTTTGCCGAAACAAAAGGACAAATAAAAAAGCTTTGATTCCAACAGACAGAAAACCAATAGATTGTAGCAACATTTTACAAACTCCGCCGAACGAGGGCTTTAAAAAAAAATGTTTATCCCAACGCATCGTGCTACATCAAAGCAGCGCGTGAGCCCGCCCAAACGCGGTGCCGCAGAGCCGGTGAATTTGAAAACACATAGAAATCCGGCAAAAACGGCCCAGAGGCCGTTTGGACTCGTACGCAGTAGAGTCCACCTTTTTGCCAGGATTTCTTGTGTTTTCAAAGAGTGCGTGAGCCATCGTTTGGGCAAATGGTTTTCGTCCTTTTGCCGAAACAAAAGGACAAATAAAAAAACCTTGATTCCAACAGACAGAAAACCAATATATTGTAGCAACATTTTACAAACTCCACCAAACGAGGAATCGAAGGACAGCAGTCTCCAAAATGTTCAATCCAACGAACAATGCTACTTCAAAGCAGCGCGTGAGCCCGCCCAAACGCGGTGCCGTGGAGCCGGTGAATTTGAAAACACTTAGAAATCTGGCAAAAACGACCCAAAGACCGTTTTGACTCGTACGCAGTAGCGTCCACCTTTTTGCCAGGATTTCTTGTGTTTTCAAAGAGCGCATGAGCCATCGTTTGGGCAAATGGTTTTCGTCCTTTTGCCGAAACAAAAGGACAAATAAAAAAAATATGATTCCAACGCTATGTATACCAATAGATTGCGGCAACGTAGTTGCAAACTACGCCGAACGAGAGCTCTAAAAAATGTTCAATCCAACGAACAATGCTACATCAAAGCAGCGCGTGAGCCCGCCCAAACGCGGTGCCGTGGAGCCGGTGAATTTGAAAACACTTAGAAATCCGGCAAAAACGGCCCAGAGGCCGTTTGGACTCGTACGTAGTAGCGTCCACCTTTTTGCCAGGATTTCTTGTGTTTTCAAAGAGTGCGCGAGCCATCGTTTGGGCAAATGGTTTTCGTCCTTTTGCCGAAACAAAAGGACAAATAAAAAACTATGATTCTAACAGTCAGGAGATCAATAGAATGTAGTAATGTTTTACAGATTACACCGAACGGGATCTATTATCTCTCTGTGCAACTCTGTGCCATAGCTATTCCACAGAGCGCCACAAAAGGATGCACAAAGCTTCACAAAACATACCCTTATCCGGATTATTGTGCAACCAAATCTTCAAATCCTAAATTCACCAAAGACCAAAAGCCATGACCAAAGACCAAGAGCCAAAGACTAAAGACCAAAGACCAAAAGCCACCTTTTTTTACCCGATTCCCCCGCCCAACGCCCTTTCCCCCCTTTTATTGCCGTTTATTCCGTGCCCGAAAAGCAGAATCCTCCATTTTTCTGCCTTTTTTTCCCTCTTCTTATCCCTTTTTGAGCAAGCATTCGGTTAATAAACTGTTAATTGCACAATAATTCCACTGTTTACAGGGTTTTAATGCAGTTTTTTGAAAAAAAAACTTGCATAGCATTGTATCTTCGCTTACTTTTGTCCACAATTTGAAATGGATTTATGCGGAAACGTACTGTTGACAAGAGTTTTATAATGAATTGACAAGAATAATTTTTGTCAGTAATTTTTTTGTATTAATTTTGATTTTATGCATGTGATGTGCTATTTTTGTATTTTTGTAGTTAACAAGAAACTTTTTGTAGCGTGAAACTATTTTATTACTTTTGCGTAACAAATATTATTTTAAATCTTTATGGGATATATTCAATTTTTCACTAAATCAAAAAACTGACCAGTTATGAATGAGCCAGGAATCAATGCCAGGAGCCGCGACCCCGCGGCAGAGCCTGTAAAACAAATTATTAACTTTTTTAATAATTCAATGAAAAACCAAAAAAAATCTAATTTAATTATTATTCACAAAATCTCGAATCACATGAAAACAAAGTACGATTTGAAACGTCTTTGGCTTACACGAGGGGTATTTGCATTGTTTTTTACAATGCTCTTGCTTTTCTCGGGTCTTGTTTCGGCGCAGACTTTTAACCTCGCGGTTTATGGACCGGGCACTGTGACAGTTTCATCTACAGATGGTGCTGTTACTTTTAACGACGGTGTCGCTCCAGCTAGCTCCACACTTACTTTCACGTCAGGGGCGCACGCAATTACTGTAGTTGGCGCCACATCTGGGACATCTACCATTAATGTCAATGCTTTAACGGCCCCATTTTATCAATGGATGAATGCCTCGAACCTAGCATTGACATCCGGCGTTACGGTCACACCCAACAGTTTTTTATATTCAGGTGGAGGCCAATCGCTTACAGCTTCATTCTTTGGTAACCTCACAGTAAACCTTTTAGGAGCTGGAGCGTCTGTTGATGTATCTGTACCATCAGTTACTCCTGCTATAAATGGGACTGTTAATGTAAGTGGTGGAACAGTTTTAATTCCTGGCCACGTTACTGTTGTTAACGTAACTGCTGATCCTGCAACTGTGCCGGATGCGGGCTATGGTTTCTACGGTTGGACTGGAGCATTACCTACCAACTTACCATCAGCATCACTTGATTTTGCCGGTGTTGCTAGTGGTACTGGTACAACTATTACTCTCGACACCCGTAAAATCGTAGATTTTACTGTTACAGCAGATCCCAAGACTTATGATGGTACTTTGGTAGCTGTAACTAACGTCACGGCTTTGCACAACCCACTTGGAGGTCTAACCACTACGAATACATTTTCGTTTACTAGTCCCGATGTGGCAACTCCTGCTACAGTGAGTGGTACTCTTACCATTACTGACACACAACATATGTTTGCTACAACTTTGCCTGGTGGCCCTCTTACTAAGGAGTTCAGTACCACTGCGAATATTACTCCTGCACCTTTAACTGCTGCTTCAACAGTAGCACCAAAAGTGTATGATGGTTTAGCTACTACAGGTACAGTTACTCTTGGTGCAATTACCGGTTTAGTTGGAACAGAAACTTTAACCATTGCAACAGCAGCGAGCAATTTTGCTGATGCGAATGTTGCAGCGGGTAAACCAACAACAATAACCTATACACTTAACGACGGAAGTGGTCTTGCTACTAACTATAGCATGGCTCCTTTTGCAACAACTGGTGAGATTACCACAAAATCTTTAACTGCTACAACAACAGTAGCACCAAAAGTATATGATGGTTTAGCTACAACAGGTGTTGTTTCTCTTGGAACAGTTAACGGTTTGGTTGGAACGGAAACATTAACTATTACAACAGCTTCTAGCAATTTTGCTGATGCGAATGTTGCAGCAGGTAAACCGACAACAATAACCTATACACTTAACGACGGAAGTGGTCTTGCTACTAACTATAGCATGGCTCCTTTTGCAACAACTGGTGAGATTACCACAAAATCTTTAACTGCTACAACAACAGTAGCACCAAAAGTATATGATGGTTTAGCTACAACAGGTGTTGTTTCTCTTGGAACAGTTAACGGTTTGGTTGGAACGGAAACATTAACTATTACAACAGCTTCTAGCAATTTTGCTGATGCGAATGTTCAAACAGGTAAACCGACAACTATAACCTATACACTTAACAACGGAAGTGGCCTTGCAGCTAACTACAGCATGGCTCCTTTTGCAACAACTGGTGATATTACAGTCAGGTCAATTACATTGACAGCTGCATCCCCCAGTAAGGTATATGGTCAGTTGATAACATTTACCGGTGTTGTTGGTGAGTTTTCCTTAACCAATGGAAGTTATGCACTTACTGAGTCAATCGGTACGGTGTCTATAACAAGTACAGGAGCACCTATTACTGCAACTGTAGCTGGAAGCAATTATCCTGTTGTTATTACTCCTTTAGCAGGTGGTAATTATACTGGTGTTAATGGTTTCGTTCATACGAACTACCAAATATCACTTGTAAATGGTGCGCTAACTGTTACCCAGCGCCCACTCACAGTGGTTGGTGCAGTTGCTCAAGACAAGGTATATGATGGCAACCAAGTTGCTGTTGTTACCGGTGCTGAGCCAGCTCCATTTGTATTGTCTCCTCCTTCAGGTATGATGTCGGGTGATGATATCTTTTTGCAAAATCATGAAAGTGGTGCCTTCCAGCCTAATGCTACTGTAGCTAACGGAAAACCTGTTACTACTGCTATCACACTTGGTGGAACAAAAGCTGGTAACTATGCTTTTGTTGGAACAACAACTCTAACGGCTAACATCACGGCTCGTCCATTAACAATTACTGCTACACCCGGCCAATCCAAAGTTTATGGAACCGCTGACCCAGTATTTGCTTACACTACCAATTCAGGCGTCAACACAGGTCTAGCACCTGGTCAGGCGTTTATTGGTGCGTTATCCCGTACAAGTCTTCTTGAGAATGTAGGTACATATTCAATAACTATTGGTACGCTATTAGCTGATAACCCTCCATTTAGTATTGGTAACTATAGTGTTACATTTACTAGCGCTGACTTTACCATCACACCTAAACAACTCACCATTACTGGTGCTGTTGCTCAGAACAAAGTTTATAATGGAAACACAGTCGCTGTTGTTGGCGGTGCAATTTTAAACGGTGCTGCTTATACTGATGAACTTCAATTAGTAAACGGCACTGTTGGTGCTTTTGACACTAAACATGTTGGAATTGGTAAAGTTGTTACTACCACTATGACAGTTACTGCCACTACAGGTAATATCAACAATTACATTCAACCTGTCAGCCCTGTGCTTTCAGCCAATATTACTGCAAGAGACCTGAATGCAACTGTTACAGCAGATAACAAGCAATATGACGGTACTACCGTTGCGGTCTTGAATCCTGCATTCACTAACTTATTGGGTAGTGATGATGTTTCGTTCACAAATGGTTCAACTGGTAATTTTGCATCTGCAAATGCAGGTACATGGTCAGTTACTACCACTTTGGGTATAACAGGTGCTGATGCTGGTAACTATAACTTTATTGTTCCTGCTAATCCAAGTGCTACAATTAGCAAACGTGCTATTACTGTAAATGTTCCACAAGGACAAGCCAAGAATTATGGCCAACCAGATCCTGTATTACAATACAGTCTGGCTGCTGGTTCAACCCTTGCTGCTACTCATACATGGACAGGCACACTCAGCCGCGAAGCTGGTGAAAATGTTGGTACATATAACTATATTACCAGCCCAATCACTATTTCTGACGCTGGAAACAATAACGTAACTGCAAACTATGATATCACATATGCTGCAGTTGCAGTGCCTGCAGCTGGTGGTAATCCAGGTGTGTTTACGATTAATCCTACATCTACTCCTGTGGTAATCACAGCTGATGATAAATCAAAGTTCAGATGTGCTGACGATCCAACTTTCACATTTACAACTACTGGTCTTTACGGCAGTGATTATGTAACAGCAACACTTTCCCGCACTCCTGCTGGAAATGATCCTGGCTTATACACTATCGGTATTGTAACCTATACGCTACACACTGGAAATCCACTTAATTATTCCAATGTCTCAACTGTAAGCGGTACACTTACCATCATTGATGGTCCTGCCGATCTCGTTGTTACTATCGTGGGTTATGGAAGCGTTGTTGTTCGCAAAGAGGATAACTCTGTTGCAGGAAACATCGTTGGACCAATAGTTGGTTCAACCGTAACAGGATTCTCTACCAATGAATTAATCACCCTGCAGGCTATTCCAAATGCTGGCTATGTATTCACAGGCTGGACTCAGGCATACACAGGCATGGTTAATCCTGTTTCTCTTACAATGGATTGTGGTAAGTTTATGACTGCTACATTCAAAAAAGAGGTAACATTGGCTGACATTACTGTAACTGCTGGTAATAAGACGTATGACGGTGATAATTTAGTTGAAACATACACAGTTCTTTATACTGGTCCTTTATATCCTGGTCAATCGGCTCCAAATGTAGGTGTTGCTTCTGTAACATTCGACAATGCCAATGCTGGTGTAGGTAAAACTGTAACATTCAAGAATTTCACCCTTACAAGTCTTACTGATTTCTATCAGTTGGCTCCTGGTGTTGGTACTTCTACTAAAACCACAACTGCAAATATCACCAGAAGAGAATTGAATGTTATCAACGCTACTGTACCAACAAGAGTTTATGATGGAACAAATGTTGCTACCATTGCTAATGCAATTCTTAATGCTGGAAACCTTGTTGCAGGTGATGTTGTTACTTTAACAAATCACACAACTGGTACTTTTGTTGGCACAGCTGCTCCTCATGAAGGTGCTAATATCAGTGGATCTACTCCAAAAACAGTTACACATACAATGAGCCTTATCGGAACACCTGCTCCTAACTATCAGTTGGTTGTTGGTACCCTGACAGGTCATGTAACACCTCGCTCGCTCGTATTTACTGCTGTAACAATTGCAGATAAGGTGTTTGATGGCACTACAGACGGCAAGATAGCAACAATTGGAGCCACTTCAACATGGCAGAATATTATTGCAGGTGATGCAACAAAACTTTCTGTAGGCACCCAAACTGCAGTTGCTACATTTGATACAAAATGGCCTGGTACCGGAAAAGTGGTTACAATCGCTGACCAAAGTCCTGGTATCGTTCTTGCAGCTGCAAATACAACTATTGGAGCTAGCTTTAATCCTGCTAACTACTACGTACATTATCCAATTGTTACGACCGGTAGAATTGTAAAACCTGTTTATGCAATGTTCACGCCAACTTATCCTGTTGTTCGTCCTACTACACTTCCTATGGAAAATGTAGCCATCGAAACACCAATTATTGTTGAGTTCAGTGAAGTTGTAAAAGACGTACATGGTCAAGACCTACCGAATTCAGACCTTGGAGACTTCTTTGTTGTTGAATATGCTGCGCCTGGATCTACTACTTTTACTACAGTTCCTAACTGGTCTGCAAATAGAGACGGCAATAAAGTTACATTCAATCTTGGTGGTAACCTTGCGTGGAATACACAGTACAAGATACGCTTCCGGGAAATTTATCAGGCTGGTTCAACAACTCCTGGTACTGCTCCTGTAATCTGGACACTTGACGGTGCAGCACGCAACCCTGAAACACCTGGTGCATTGGTAGAAAGCAAGGAAATTCATTTCCGTACGCTTAGCTATGAAAATTGGGTTAAACCTGATGTTACTCCTTATGGAAGTGGGATTGCTTTGTGTAATCAAACAATTAAACTTACCTTCAAGAACCCTGTGAAATATCGCAATACAAATGAGATCACGGATAATCCGAAACATAAATTCTCATTACAGTATTTAAGTACAACCACAGGCTGGACAAATATTGATCCAACCTTATGGTCAGTAAGCATTGATGTTGCTGGCAATCCTAAGGTGTTCACCTTTACCTATAGTCAGCCGTTTGCTTACAATACGCAATATCGTATCAAGAACAATATTGGTGTTGATGGCAACTATGGTTTCATAGATAAAGTTACCGGACAAATTTGGTTAGGTAATGAAGTTGAATATACACATTCTCAAGGCACTAACGGATGGCAATGGACATCAACTCCTATGTACCCTGTTACACTTTCTGTTACTCCGCTTGCAGCTTTTGGTGCAGCACCGTTTAACAGTATTTCTTTAGCTAATGCTCCTGTAAGTACAGTTTCAACAACTGCAACTATCAGCGTTGGTGTAGCTTCAACTACATCCATCCAGCTTACAGCTGTAGCCGGCGAAGGTTACAAATTCACAAGCTGGAGCAAAACTACCGATGGAGGTACTTCATGGACTCAGCTTGGTGTTGCATCATTCCCTTACCAATTTACATTGAATCATGCTGCAAACGCTCCAACATGTACACAAACTGTAGGTTATCGTGCTAACTTTGCGTTGAATAACTACAAAGTTTCTCGTGTAATAACAGCGGTTGGTGCCGGAAGCAGTACACTTACTGTAACTGGTCAAACAGCGAATCCATCGAACCATAATCATGGTACGACAGCTGTATGGACTGCTACACCTGCTCCTGGTAAACAACATACTGATTGGACCTTTACTGGTTTCCCAACTGTTGGTACTTATAGCAGAGTTGTTACATATGGTAACATCAATGGAGCTACTCCTACACCTGGAACAGTATCTATCGTATTTAACGGCTCTACTTTGGTAGACGCTGGTAACTATACAATTACTGCTACATATTCCGAGTTTGTTCCACAGCTCAAAGCTTCTGCCGGATTTGCTGGTACAGGCGATCAGCCAATGTCAATGATAGGCTTGATTCAGTTTACAACTAATTTTGTATCAAGTTTGAGTAATCCTGGTATTGAGTCTCCTAATTTCCAAAATCTGCAATACCAACAGGTGAATGTTAAATACGACACAATCGTTACATTGCTTGCACATAGTGCACCGTGTATATACACATTTGTAAAATGGCAATATTACGACGTTGCAACTTCAATGTGGGTTGACTATGTAACTACAGGAAATCCTCTTGGAGCTAATCCGATTACATTCAAAATGGACCGGAATATCAGGTTCAAGGCTGTATACAAAAACACTGACAATGTACTTGTTAGTGCAACAGCGATGAACACCGATTGGGGTAGTGTCGCAGTATACAACAATCCATTACGCAGAGAAGGTGATCTCATCCAATTCAATGGTGCACCTGTCGGAGGAGCTTCACAAAATTTTGTTCCTGGCACTACGCTTTATCTGACTGTATTCCCTGAACCTGAGTATCAATCATACAGATGGGAATTGGCCGGTACAAATACGACTACCAGTACTGTGATCCATACAGGTGATCTAGAAGACAGATCCTACTACACTTATGTAGTTGATTGTGTACCTGCTAACCTGAAAGCGATCATTGGTCTGAAGGAGTACAAAGTAACAGTACGTTCACTCAATAAGAATGAAGGTACAATCAATGCAAGTACACCTGCTCATCCAGCTTTTGTTGCCGCAGAAAGTAAAACCGTAACTGGTTTTAAATTTACTACTGCAGCTAACCCTGGCACGTTGAATTCAGGTATTGGTGATTTCCAGAGAAATCAAACAGTTGTATTTGCTGCTACAGCAACCGGAACATTTGCTTTCGAACACTGGGTAGATAACAACAATCCATCAGTAATTGTATCTGAGCTGAATCCATACACAGAGACCGTTCTTGGTAACCGTGACCTCAGAGCTGTGTTCGTAAGCACACTGCCTCCGGCACCTACTTATGCTCTGTCCGTAATAGCCAATCCTGCACAGGGAGCTGTTGCTCATGTTGTACAAACGACTGAAACTGTAGTTACAAATCCTGTTACAGGAATCTATAACACTGTTGCTGCACAATCAAGTACATGGACTTTCAAAGCGCTTCCTAAAGCTGGATATTCATTCACCAACTGGACTATAACAGGTGCAAGTGTAGTTACTACAACTGCATCAACAACTTTGACAATGCCTGCCGGCGCTGTTACATTAACAGCTAACTTTGCACCTACACAGTACACAGTTTACGTTAATGTGCGCACTCACCTGCGTGCTGATCCTATCACCAACTTCACCGTTGTGAACTATGGTGGTACAGTAACACCTGTTTCAGGTACATATACTGCCGGAAGCACAATTAACCTCGTGGCTACCCCTGCAAGTGGTTTCCGCTTTGTTAACTGGATGTCCGGTACTGTAAATCCTGAGAATCTTGGAACAAGAATATTGCGTGGTACACACATCAGCGATAGCCCTGCTTACACATACACTGTACCTGCTGTTGCCGGTAATGCACCTATGAATGTTTATGCAATATTCATAGAAATTTCCGACTTCCCAACTCCATATCCGGTTCTTGACCTTTATACTGAAGCTGTTCCTGCGGGAGTCGGCGTTCAGACTGGTGCTGCTAAATATGCATACGGTGTTCAGGCACTTGTAACTGCACAGGCAACAACTCCGGGATGGCAGTTTAGTAGTTGGTCATCAAATGTTATCCCTGCGGATAATTATGTTAACATGATCGGACATGCAACTGCAACTGCTACTTATACAAGAATACCTTATATGTTGTATGTTCAAGAGACAACAGCACTTGGTACTGTATCAGGTACAAGTTCATTCTTCTACAATTCATTACCAATTCCAGTAGCTGCTGCACCGAAACCTAGCACCAATCCTCTGTATACAAATGTATTCCAGGGATGGTACACTGATTTCGCCCGCACTATTCCGCTCCTGGATGCCGGTGGCAATGTAGTAACTAATCCTGAGTTTAACTTTATACCTTATGTATTACCTGCTCCACAAACAAGCGTAACTATTTATGCCAAGTTTGGACAAGTAACCAATACATTCAGTGTAACTGCTCAAACAGCGCTTAATACACCTGCAAATCTTAATCCAATAGTTGGTACCGCTACAGTAACACCTGCAGCTGCTACTTATAACTATGGACAAGCACTTGTTGTAAGCACCACACCTAATCCTAACAACGGATATGCATTCCAGTACTGGACAGATCCTACAGGATTATTGTACATTGAGCAACAAAGCTTCAACCACGTTGTTACTGAAAACATGCAGTTTATCGCTGTATACTCATTAATTCCTTACACTGTAACTGCCAGCGCTCAAATGGGCGGTACTGTTACACCTGTAACTGCTACTTACACAATTGGTCAGACTGCAACTGTTGTTGCTGCTGCCGATATGGGATATCAGTTTGACGGATGGGAAGTTGTTTCAGGTACAGTTACATTTACTGCAACAAATACCACAGCAAGCTTTGTAATGCCTGGCAGCAATGTTGTATTGCTCGCTAAGTTCTCAAAGATTCCTTATACAGTTACAGCAACTGCTGAAACTGGTGGAACTGCAACTCCTGCTACACAAACCAAAAACTATGGTGATGCTGTTACTGTTACAGCAAACGCTTTAGCTGGTTATACCTTCAATGGTTGGGTTGACGTAGTTGGTGCAACTGTAACAAATACAATGAACCCATTGAGCTTCACAATGCCTAACAACAATGTATCGCTCAAGGCTTCCTTCGTAGCTACTCCATATACTGTTTCTGTAATTGCTGTTCCTGCTAACGGAGGTACATTCAGTGCTGTCAACCCAACATATACTGTTGGTCAGGCAGTTGCTGTTACTGCAACCCCTGCTGCCGGATTTGAATTTACAGGTTGGGCAGCCGTTGGTGTAACACCAGTTAACCTTGCAAGTCCTACTGTAAGCTTTAATATGCCTGCTGGCAATGTTACTTTGACTGCAACTTTTGCACCTCTTGGTAATACCTTATCAGGTAGCATTAAATACTTCAATCAGTTCGAATCAATGTTGCCTGTGAAATCTGACTTCACTGTTGGACTCTATGATGGTGCAAGCCTCGTAGGTACTTCAACCCTGACAGCTGCAGGACGTTATTCGTTCACAGGAATTCAACCTGGTCTTAACTACACTGTTAGAGTGATGGCAAGCGGAATTAATACTCCATTAGGTGGTGTAAGTGCTGCAGATGCTCTCGTTGTTAACTATATGGTAATTCAAAGTCCTGTCACTGCTAACTTCCCATGGGTTAATGCTACCGGAGCTACACCTCCTGTATATACTCCATTTGGAATCAAGGTGGCCGATGTTAATTCAATGGGTGGCGTAACAGCTCTCGATGCTTTAACAATCCTTTACCGTACAGTTGACAATATCACTTCATACCCGAACACACCTGACTTCCAGGTTGCTGCTGGTGAAGTAGCTTCATACACTGCAAAGACTTATCCACAGGCTCCAGGAAATGTATTCAGCTTTGCAGCTGGCACATATTCAGGAAGCTGGACTGGAAAAGCTGGTCAGACAATCATGAATCTATACTTTGTAGCCACAGGTGATATCAATGCTTCATATGTACCACAGAGTGCAAAAGCAAAGGTTAACCTCAACTATAGTGGTCAGATTTCAGCCAAAGTTGGCGATGTTGTAAGCATCCCTGTATCTATTGATCAAGCTGCTCAAATTGGAGCAATGACATTAGGTCTGTCATTCAACAACAACCTCCTCGAGGTATTAAGTGTTGAAGGTTACGCTGTTTACACAGTTGACAACAAAAACGGTACAATTCGTATCGCTGATATGAATCTGGACGCTAAGAATGTATCTGCTAACGACGACATCGTTATAATTACTGCTAAGGTTTTGGCTCCGATAGAAGCTAATACCCGTTACTTTGAAATCGACGAAGCTGAGTTCGCTAACAGAGCTGCAGCAGTGATCGACGGAATTACACTCACAGCAAAATCAATTACTGGTGAAGCTTTATCAGTACTTGAGGCTGGCGATCTGATCTCTTCTGCTTACCCGAATCCTTTCAAGGATATGGCTACAATTAACTTTACCCTGCCAGAAGCCGGAAAAGTTACCATCGTAGTTTATAACAAATTCGGACAGGAAGTTAAGACGCTTGTGAATGAAAACCGCGAAGCTGGTGTTCAGTACAATGTTGAACTTAATAGCTACGATTTAGATGGTAGCGGAACCTACTTCTATAGAATCCTCGTAGAAGGAACTGCTAAAACCTACACTGCAAACGGAACTCTTATTTTAGTGAAATAGGAATATCCCCCCCCTATGCTGTTCCGGAGGCTTGTCCTCCGGAACAGCATTTTTTAAAATTCACTTGCGATGCAAAATTGTTTTTATCATAGAATTGGTTTTATACCATTAATTACAGGGCAAGAACATTTGCCTTTTTTCTCATTAACGACATTCCGTTTTATTAAGACTTATTTTGCTTCCTAAATGTGATTTTAATCCGATGTTATCTCTGCAGAAACATTCAAAACTTATAAAAATCAATTCAAAAAAATACAGCAAATGACAAAAAGAATCTACCTAACCATGTTGGCTTTGCTGTTGGCTTTTTCGGGTTTATATGCCCAAAATCCTGAAGTAAAGATTGGCAATGTAACCTCCGGACCTGGTGAAATACTTGTTCCAGTGGAAATGTTGAATTTTACTCAAAATGTGAACTCTTTCACTTTCAGAATTACAGCTAACAGTAACTTATTAACTTTTGATGGGCTTGCCAATGTAACGGGTTTTAATTCGGTAATTGCCAATCAGAGTGGTAATACACTCAATATTGGATATTTTGATCTTACCGGTTACCAACCAAACGGAAAGGTTTTCGACCTGAAGTTTAATTATACCGCTGCCGCCAACACCAACCTTACTTTTCAGGTTGAGCTGTGTGAAGTGACCGCAGGTATTGTTAATGTTGGTAATATAACCTATACCAATGGAGTCATAACCACTACTCAGCCTGTACCTGATCCGGTAGTCAAGATTGCCGATGTTACCACCGCTCCCGGTGCTGTAAATGTAGGTGTAGAAATGCTGAATTTCACTCAAAACGTAAATTCAATACAATTTAAGATTAATGTTCCTGCAAATTTGTTGCAATTCATAGAACTTGTAAACATTAATCCTGCAATGATTGGAGCACCTGAACTTAATTTAACAGGCAATTTATTGTCAATCGGTTGGAACAATGTAACTGGATTTATTCCTGATGGACATGTTTTTGACCTGCGTTTAAATTATGTGGGTGGCTTTAATACCGACATTACCTGGTCGACAGGCAATGAAGTAACGTATTCAGGCACACTTGTAAATAATATTTCATATATTAAGGGATCTGTAAATCAATTACCCGCAGTAGGTACTGTAACGGTTGGTTCTACAGGTAGTGTTACAAACAGTGCTGTTAGTTTGCCTGTATCTTTTAGTGGTGCAGGTTTTGCTGACGTTTCAGCGTTTACCCTTTTTATTAGCTACGACGCTGCAAAATTAATTTATCTTGGAACATCTAACCTGATTAGTGCTGCAATTGAAGTGAATCATGTTGGAAATCAAGTTAATATCGCATGGCAAGGTGCAGCAGCAGATTTTAGCAATCTGACAGCGCTACATCTTGATTTTATCTACACAGGCATTGCTCCTGCTCAGCTTGCATTCTTACCTGGTTGCGAAGTGAATAACACCAATGCTACACCTTTGGCCACCAACTATGTGAATGGCCTTGTTAGCCCGGTTGAAAGCACCTCCACCCTGAAGATAAGCGATGTACTTGCTTTGACCGGACAACTTGTTGATGTGCCGATTATTGCAACAGATATCGACGAAGTTGGTGCTTTAGATATTGTTGTAAACTACGATATTAATAAGCTTACACTTGTAGAAATTGATCTGACGCAACTTACCGGTTGGGAAGTTAATCAGACAGCCGGCCAGGTTATTTTTGGCTGGAATGCTGCCGGTGGCGCTACCGTTACTGATGGCGAACTTATAAATTTAGAATTCTTGTATCTTGGTGGAGGCCTTACGCCTTTAACCTTTGGTGCAAATACTGCTGTTACCGGCGTGAATGCTTTACCAATGATTGTTAACTTCCTTAACGGAAGTGTTGGCCTTGGCGTAAGCAATTCTCAGGCTGTAATTGGCAGTATCACAAATTGCTCTGGTAATACTGCAATTGTTCCTGTTACTTTTGTTGAGGTTGGTAATGTAACTTCATTTACTTTTCCAATCGGATTTTCTGCTGATAATTTAACTTTTGTTGAATTACAGAATGTAAATCCTCTTTTGGAAGGAATGATCGTAAATGCAGGAGCTAATTTTGTCAATATTGGCTGGAACAATACAATTCCTCAGAATCTTGACGGTAAACTATTTGACATGGTATTTAGCCATCTCGGTCTTAACAGTGCTGTGGTCTTTAACCCTGGTGCTGAAGTTACCGGAACTGGTGCAGTAGTTTTACCAATTAGTTTTGTTAACGGTCTTGTTAATTGCAACCTTGAATACAGAACACTTACACTTGATATCACCGGAAATGGTGTTGTTGAAGTAAAAAATGGTGATGTAGTTCTAAGTCCTGATGTCAATACAACAAATGAATTTACTGTTTTTTATGGTACTGTGCTAACACTTACAGCTACAGGTAATGAAGGATGGGAATTCAGTTCATGGACAGGATCGGTTGCTAACACAACCGCTGCTATGACTACTATCAATATGATCAATAATTTTGGTGTTACTGCCATTTTTACAATGATCGACTATACACTTACGTTGAATGCTAATCCTGTAGCTGGTGGTACCGTAACCGGCGCCGGCATATACAATTTTGGTGATCAGGTATCAGTTGACGCTATCCCTGCTGAAGGCTGGGCTTTTGTAAACTGGACCAATGCAGCCGGAGACACTGTTTCAGTTCTTCCTGCCAATGTCATCACAATGCCTTCAAGCGACCTGACACTTACAGCCAACTTCGAAATGATTGATTACACGCTGACGCTTGTAGCCAATCCAACAGCTGGCGGTACAGTAACCGGGGCTGGTATATATAATTTTGGTGATGCAGTATCCGTTGACGCTATCCCTGCTGAAGGCTGGGCTTTTGTAAACTGGACCAATGCAGCCGGAGATACTGTTTCAGTTCTTTCAGCCAATGTCATCACAATGCCTTCAAGCGACCTGACACTTACAGCCAACTTTGCTATGATTGATTACACGCTGACGCTTGTAGCCAATCCAACAGCTGGCGGTACTGTAACCGGTGCTGGTGAATATAATTTTGGTGATGCAGTATCCGTTGACGCTATCCCTGCCGAAGGCTGGGCTTTTGTAAACTGGACCAATGCAGCCGGAGATACTGTTTCAGTTCTTCCAGCCAATGTCATCCCAATGCCTTCAAGCGACCTGACACTTACAGCGAATTTTGCTATGATTGATTACACGCTGACGCTTGTAGCCAATCCGGAAGCTGGTGGTACTGTTACAGGTGCTGGCGTATATAATTTTGGAGATCAAGTTACTATAACAGGAACCCAAAATACTGGTTGGATGGGAGTTAGTTGGACTGATGCTGATGGCAATATTCTTGCTACAACTGCCTCATATACCTTTACAATGCCATCTAATGATTTAACTATTACTGCTAACTTCGAAATGATTGATTACACGCTTACGCTTGTAGCCAATCCGGAAACTGGTGGTACTGTTACAGGTGCTGGTGTTTATAATTTTGGTGAAGCAGTATCCGTTGACGCTATCCCTGCCGAAGGTTGGGCTTTTGTAAACTGGACCAATGCAGCTGGAGATACTATATCAGTTGTTACAGCCAATGTCATCACAATGCCAGCGAGTGACCTTACACTTACAGCAAACTTTGTTATGATTGACTACACGCTTACGCTTGTAGCCAACCCTATAGCTGGTGGTACTGTAACCGGGGCTGGTGTTTATAACTATGGTGCTGTTGTAGCTGTGAATGCTATACCTGCGGCTGGTTATGAATTTGTCAACTGGACAAATCTTAGTGGTGATGTTGTGTCAGTATTACCTGCAAACGATATTACTATTACAGGTGACCTTACCTTGATTGCTAACTTTAACCTTGCATATGTTGCTACCTTCCCATTCTTTGAAGATTACGAAGGTGAAGCATTCCCTCCACTTGGTTGGGGAATTTATGACGTAGATGGAAATGCAAATGTTAGAACATGGGTTAGCTCAACTGCTCAGAATCATACTCCCGGTGGAACTAAATCTGCTTTCCATAATTATGGACCTGCTTCACAAACTGAAGATGGCTGGTTGGTTACCCCAAAAATTCCTCTACCTGCCGGTATCGAAATCAAACTAAGTTTCTGGAGCTATAATGGTTTCCCAACTTGGTATGGAAAGAACAGTGTACTCATCAGTACAACTGGAAACACTGGTGGAAGTGCCGATTTCACAGAAATCTGGACAACACCTACTGTTGCTACTGCATGGATTGAAACAGTTCTTGATCTTACTGCTTATGCAGGTCAGGATATTTATATCGCCTTTAGATATCAGGGTAGTGATGCACACACATGGTTTGTTGATGATGTACTCGTAGATGAGCCAGTATATGCACCGCTTATCGCTGTTGCTCCTGCTTCTTTAACTGAAACCTTAGAAGTTGGTGAATCTTCAGTACAACAGGTTACGGTTACTAATAATGGTGACGCTGATCTTGATTTCGAATTAGTGGTAAACACATCAGTTAGAGCTCCTAAAGTTGATTCAAAAGAAGATTATGAAAGACTTCTTGAAAGAATTGCTTTATACAATGCAAATGGTGATGTTGAATCACCTGCATATATTGAAACAAAAGTTCTTCCTTCGCCTACTGATGCGATTACTTGCCCTGCAGGTAGTTTGATCAGTCAGCCTGCTGTTAATTTTGCTACAGCATACAACTCAGATGAGGGTGGAAACTTTGCATCATACCAAAGCTTTACTGGCGGTGGAATGATTTCTGGTCTTCGTTTCTGGACTATCAGTGCATTCTATAATGGAACTGCATGGGGACCATGTACTGGAATTGATCCAAGACCATTTAATATTGGCTTCTATGCTGATAATGCCGGACAACCTGGTGCTCAAATAGCCCTTTATACCAATATTCAGCTTACACGCACAGCAACCGGTGACATGTTTGCCGGCACTTATCCTATCTATGAGTATACTGCTACTTTCCCTGATGTATTTGTTGCTCAGGGCTGGTTCTCAGTTCAAAGTATGATCGGAACAGCTGTGAACTGCTGGAATCTGACACTGAATCAACCTGGCGGTGCCGGTGTTTGTATGCAATTAAATACATCAACCAATGCATGGACTACACAAACAGCACCACTTGGATTCTGTTTGATTGAAGGTTCAAGCGGCGCAGCCAATGATGTTGGTGTTCAAGCGCTTGTATCTCCTGTTTCAGCTCCAAATCTCGGTAATGAAGTAGTAACTATCACTGTAAGAAACTTCGGAACAGCTTCACAAAGCAATATTCCTGTTACCTATACAGTTAATGGTGGCGCTGCTGTTACAGGTGTTGTTCCTGGCCCATTAGCCGGTGGCGCATCAGTAAACTATACCTTTGCTGGTACAGTCGACATGAGCACTGTTGGACAAACCTATGTATTCAATGCATGCACGAATCTTGCCGGTGATGAATTAGCAGCAAATGACTGCTTATCTGCAACTGTAACAAATGTTGCTCCAGCTTATTGCGGTGCTACTACCAGTCCTGGTGATGATGAATACATCTCCAATGTTTTATTTGGAAGTATCAACAACAGCAGTGGCTGGCAAGGTGGTGTTGCAAATTACACTGCTTTAAACACTGAAATAGGAGCTGGAAACGCTGAAGCTATAACAGTATCTGTTACAAATAACTATTCTGCCAATAAAGTAACTGCATGGGTTGACTGGAATATGGATTACACCTTTGGAACAGGAACAACTGAAGAGTTTATCCTTACCAACGTAGGTGGTACCGGAGCTAGCTTTACAGGCAACATTATGGTTCCTGCTGGCACTGCTCCTGGCGATTACAGAATGCGTATCCGTCTTACCTATAGCGTAGATCCTGTACCTTGTGGAGCTGCTTCATGGGGCGAAGTTGAAGAATATACCGTTCGCGTAACAGGAGATACTCCTCCTCCGACGGAATGGTTGTCTGCTTCTCCTTTAATGGGTACTGTTGCTCCCGGTGAAACTGTAACTATTGACGTTGCTTTTAATGCAGAAAATTTAGCAGTTGGAACTTATGAGGGAAGTCTTGTATTTACCTCTAATGATGGTACGAACCCAACTGTAACAGTTCCTGTTACTTTGATGGTTGAGCCTTCAAGTATTTGCTATCCTGTTCCACGCAACCTTACAAGTGCTGTTAATGGTCAAAATGTTACACTCAGCTGGCAGGAACCTGATTTAGGTGGTGGCGGTGGCACTACAGAAGACTTCTTTGAAGGCTTCGAAGCTGGTACACTCCCTGCAGGATGGGTTACTTATGATGTTGATGGCGACGGATATATCTGGAATAATTCAGCTATTGAATTCAGTGCATTTGATGCTCATACAGGACTTTACTGTATGACCAGCGCCAGTTATCGCAATGATGCTGGAGCTCTGACACCAAATAACTGGCTTGTTACACCTCCTATTGCTGTTACTGCAACCTCAGAACTTAAATTCTGGGTTGATGCGCAAGATCCGGCATGGTCACAAGAACAGTATTATGTGAAAGTAAGCACAACAGGCAATGCTGTAGCTGATTTCACTACTACAGTTCATAGTGCAATTTCGCCTGCAACATGGGCTGAAGTTGTTATTGACCTGAGTTCTTTTGCCGGTCAGACGATCTATATCGCCTTCCAGCATGCAAATGTTACCGATATGTTCTTTATTAAGATAGATGATGTAACTGTTACGAATACTTCTACAAAAGCAGCTTATACTGCTCCTGTAGCCGCTGTACATAATAGCGAAATCTTCTTCAGAACTTCTGGCATGTCACAAGGTGAAATTGATGAAAAACTCAATCCAACTTTCGTATATGTAAGTGGTGATAACGCTGAAACTACCTCAATTGGTGGCGAAGCTCAGATCATTCCTTCCGGAATTAAACACATGAGTGGAAGTCGTAACCGTACCTTGTTGCACGATAACGGTCCATTCATCAACAGTCCTGGTACAGGCCCTAATGGAACAGACCAGAGCATTCTACAGAATGTAACGCTAGGTATGAATACCCTTGGAGCTGGAATTCAGTTTGCATCAAACAACCGCATGGCTGATGACATCGTAGTAAGTGAAACCTGGAATGTTGAAACAATTACTGTTTACGGCTACCAGACTGGTTCACCTACCACAAGCTCAATGACCGGTGGTTATATCCAGGTATGGGATGGCGATCCAACCGCAGGCGGACAAGTTATCTGGGGTGACGTTGTTACCAACCGTATGGCTTCAACTGCATGGACCAACAGCTACCGTTTGAGCGAAGGCACTCCGGGAACTACACGTCCTATCATGAGTATCGTGATGGCAACTCCTGACCTTGTATTAGAGCCAGGAACCTATTGGATTGACTATACCCTTGCCGGAAGTCTGGCAAGTGGTCCATGGGCTCCTCCAATTACCGTAAATGGTCAGGCTGTTACAGGCAATGCTAAGCAATTCCTTGGTTCTTCTTCCACATGGCAGGACTTCCTTGATACAGGTACCGGAACTCCGGCACAAGGCCTTCCTTTCCTTATTGAAGGAACTACTGGCGGCGGCGGTGGCGGATGTACCCACGGACCACTACTTGGCTACAATGTATATCGTGATGGTGTAGAAATTGGCAATACTGTTGCTAATGTCCGCACATATATCGACAGCAATGTAACTCCTGGTAGTTATGTTTATGGTGTATCTGCAGTTTATGGTCAGCCATATCCTGGAGAATCTGAAATCGTTACTACAAATGTTACTGTCACAGTACCTGTAATTACAGTTACTCCTGATTCCTTGTATCACTATTTCTTTGCTTCAGGTGATGCTGCCATACGACAGCTGACACTTGGAAATACTGGAAATGGCCCTCTGAACTGGACTGCAACAATACAGTATGTAAACGGTAGCGGATGGTTAAGTTTTGCTACTCCTTCAGGTACTGTAGCTCCTGGTGCAAGCCAGATCAGAAATGTCAGCTTCAATTCTACTGGTTTACCTATTGGCGTATACATTGCAAATATCCTCATTGCTAGCAATGATCCTGCTACACCGGTTTTCACCGTTCCTGTTGTCATGGATATAGCTGTTGGTGTTGAAGAGAACCCAATGTCGGCTATTACAGTTTATCCTGTTCCAGCCCGCAGCGAACTGAACATTAATCTTGTTGAAGGTGTGAAAATCGTTCGCATGTTCAACTTTATGGGTCAGGTTGTGATAGAAAGCAGTATCAATGGCGAAAGCACAAAGACCTTCAGTCTCGACGGTCTGCGCAGCGGCGCTTACACACTGCAGTTTATCAATGCTGAAGGCAGAACATTCAATAAGACGATCGTTGTTACCAAATAACAATCCGAATACCTTACGAAAAGGGGAGCTCATAAGGCTCCCCTTTTTTATTATATTGCGTTGTACCGATTTACTTTCAATATAGTCCAATTTCCCCGCCTTTGGCGGATCATTGGACTATTTTCAAGTAGCATCGGCATTTACCATTTTAAAATTACAAATGGTATTAAGTGGCTACAACGGATGTATTCCGTATTTTTGCTATCTTTTAAAGTAGATATGGTTTCAATTCAAAATTTAACAATTCATTTTACGGGTGATGACCTTTTCAGCAACATTAATTTTCTGATAAAGGAAAAGGATAGAATTGGTCTTGTCGGTAAAAATGGAGCTGGAAAAACAACCCTTCTCAGGCTTATTTGCAGGCTTGAAATGCCGCATAAAGGTGAAATTGTAGTTCCGGATGAAGTTTCTTTGGGCTACTTACCTCAGGAGAAAGAACTTGGCAGCAAACAAACTGTTTTGCAGGAAGCATTAACAGCATTTGATGTCATTCACGAAACTGAGGCACAAATTGCACAGATTAGTAAGGAACTTCATGAACGCGTTGATTTTGAATCTGTAGCCTACCATCGGCTAATAGAAAAACTGTCAGCACTTAACGAGCGCATGGCGCTTCTTGGCGCACATTCAATCGAAGGTGAATCTGAACAGATTTTAATTGGTCTGGGATTTTCGCATGCTGATATGCATCGCAACATGAATGAATTTAGCAATGGCTGGCAGATGCGTGTGGAGCTTGCTAAGATTCTGCTTAAAAAGCCTTCTTTGCTGTTATTGGATGAGCCTACCAATCATTTGGATATTGAATCAATACAATGGCTGGAAAGTTTCCTGCAGGGGTATTATGGGGCGGTGATGCTTGTCTCACACGACCGCGCCTTTTTGGATAATGTTACAAAAAGAACTATTGAAATTAGTCAGGGAAAGATATACGATTACAAGGCTTCTTATACTGAGTATTTAGATATGAGATCGATGCGGATAGAAACGCAAACAGCCTCCTTCCAAAACCAGCAAAAAGAGATTAAAGAGATTGAGCGGTTTATTGAACGCTTCAGATATAAAGCTTCGAAGGCAAGACAGGTGCAATCGCGTGTGAAAATGCTCGGAAAAATAGACGAAATTTCAATTGAAGATTTAGATAAAAAGGGTATATTTTTCCGTTTTCCACCAGCGCCGCATGCCGGTAAGATTACAATTGAATCAAAAGCTTTGTCCAAATCTTATGATACACTGAAGGTTATTGAGAATAAAGACTTACTTATTACGCGTGGTGAGCGGATAGCCTTTGTTGGTCGAAATGGGGAGGGCAAATCGACTCTTGCCAAGATTCTGGCAGGAGTGCTGGAATTTGAAGGCGTATTAAAATACGGACATCAGGTTTCTGTAGGTTATTATGCACAGAATCAACACGATATGCTTGATTTGGAAAAGACTGCTTTCCAAACACTTGATGATGTTGCTGTGGGTGATATCAGGACAAAACTAAAATCTATTCTTGGTGCTTTTATGTTTAGCGGAGATGCTGTGGATAAGAAGGTCAAAGTTTTGTCAGGAGGAGAAAAAGCACGTTTATCCCTTGCCAAGATGCTGTTGTTTCCAACCAATCTTTTGATTCTTGATGAGCCTACCAACCACCTTGATATGCAGTCAAAGGATATTCTCAAAAGCGCACTACTTCAGTTTGATGGCACTTTGATTATCGTCTCCCACGACAGGGATTTTCTGCAGGGTTTGACCAATAAGGTTTATGAGTTTAAAAAGCCTGAAATAAAGGAATATATTGGCGATATTTATGACTTTCTGGCCGATCGTGATATGGTAAAGCTGCAGGAGCTTGAGGTCGTTTTAAAAACACAGAACAACGATGAGAAAGAGGTTGAATCTTCCGTAGGAAAGCAGAACTGGGAGAAACGCAAGCAAATTGAGAAAGAAAGGCGCAAATCGGAAAGGGAAATCGAGAAAATCGAAAAACAAATAAGTGATCATGAAGATAAACTAAGTGCCATGAATGAAGTTTTGGCAAATCCTGCCAATCATCCTGACGTTAATCTGGATAAAACATGGTATTTATCTTATGATAAGACAAAAAATGAGCTCTCAAATTTGATGGAAGCATGGGAAAAACTTCATCTTGAGATGGAAACCCTTGAGCAAAGTTTAAAACAGTATCAATGAACCCGATGATATAATTGCTCCGCAAATGTGCGCAAAGCAGCTTTTTTGTCCTTGTCTGCATTGACAGCGTCCAAAAACTCAAGACTTTTTTCGTAATATTCCTCCATTACGTTTGACACACAGGCTTCAATCCCAAGATCATTAAAAAGCTGTTTTACCTTGATTATCTTTTCTTTAGGGTCTTCAGGCTGACTTTTATATAAGATGGATAATTCATTTAACTGCAGTTGATCTGCAAGTTCTCTGGCCTTGAGATACAAATAGGTTTTTTTGTTTGCTACAATATCTCCGCCACTTTTTTTCCCAAACTTCTCTTCGTTTCCAAACACATCTAAAAGGTCATCCTTGAGTTGGAATGCTATTCCAAGATGGATTCCAAATTGATATATATCTTTTACAGATTCAGGGTCTGCTTTTGCAGCAATTGCACCGATTTTAAGACTGGCACCAAGAAGAACAGCCGTTTTCAGACGAATCATATTTAAATAATCGTCAATAGTTACCTTCTCGGTATTTTCAAAATTCATATCAAGCTGCTGACCTTCGCACACTTCAATAGCAGCCTGACTGAATACACCAAGGATATCAGGAATTAATCCGGGATCTGTTTTTACCGCATATTGATAGGCCATTGCAAACATGGTATCTCCGGCAAGAATGGCAATATTTGAATTCCATTTTTTGTATACAGTCTCTTTTCCTCTTCTAAGCGGTGCATTGTCCATTATATCGTCATGCACAAGGGTAAAGTTGTGAAAAACTTCTATCGCCATTGCAGGGTAAAGGGCTTGCTGGATGTCGCCATCAAACAGATCACATGCAAGCAATGTCAGTAAAGGCCTGAGGCGCTTTCCTTCCTGCGACATCACATAGCAAATGGGCTCGTAAAGTTCTGTTGGCGACTTTGCGAAATCCTGCTTTTCAATTAGATCGTTTATTATTTGTTGAAATTCCTGAATTTTGACCATGGAAAAACAGTTATTTTATGAGATTCATTAAGTATTCGCCATAACCACTTTTCAAAAGCGGCTGTGCTAGTTTTTCAAGTTGTTCTTTGTTGATAAAACCTTTGTAAAAGGCGATTTCTTCTATACAACCTACTTTAAGTCCCTGCCGTTGCTCAATGACCTGAACAAATTGTGAGGCCTGTAAAAGTGACTCAAAAGTGCCTGTATCCAGCCAGGCTGTACCACGCCCTAAAATGCCTACTTTAAGCTTTCCGTTATTGAGGTAATATTTGTTCACATCGGTGATTTCGTATTCGCCTCTTGCGCTTGGCTGTATGTTTTTTGCTACCTCTACAACAGAATTGTCATAAAAATAGAGGCCGGGCACAGCATAATTTGATTTTGGGGCTTTTGGTTTCTCTTCAATCGAAATGGCTTTATTGTTGCTGTCAAATTCAACAACACCATAGCGTTCGGGGTCGGAAACATGGTATGCAAACACTACCCCGCCAACAGGATCACTGTTTTCAACCATAAGATTTTGTAATCCACTACCGTAGAATATATTATCTCCTAAAACAAGTGCTACCTTGTCATTGCCAATAAACGATTCGCCAATTACAAAAGCCTGTGCAAGCCCATTAGGAACAGCTTGTTCTTTATATGTGAAAGAACAACCCAAACCCTTGCCGTCACCAAGCAGTTTTTTAAAATTTGGCAGATCCTGCGGTGTTGAAATAATAAGTATTTCATTAATCCCAGCCATCATCAGTATCGACATAGGATAGTAGATCATTGGCTTATCGTAAATGGGCATCAGCTGCTTGCTCACTGCAAGTGTCAATGGGTGAAGCCGGGTTCCTGAACCGCCTGCTAAGATTATTCCTTTCATGGCTCAATTTTTTAAGTTATTATTCTTTTTTTTCTAGTCCTTCCAGTGTTTCTATTTCCAGAATATCTAAATCAATGTCATCTTCCTCGTCAAGTATTTCGAGCAAAGGTTCCCTGAATGCCTTGGTTGTACTCCATCGGTCGAGTGTCAATAATAACGAAGGCAGCACAAAAAGGTTCGACAACATTGCAATAATCAGCGTAAATGAAACCAGATATCCCAAAGCTTCTGTTCCGCCAAATGAGGATAGGATAAATATAGCAAATCCAAAAAACAACACAACCGCAGAATAGATCATACTGAATCCTGTTTCGAGGAGTGCTGCCAGTACAGATTCGTGAATCTTCCAGTTGTTCAGAAGCAGTTGTTGACGATAGCGGGAAAGAAAATGTATGGTATTATCTACACTTATACCTAAAGCAATACTGAATATCAAAATTGTTGAGGGTTTAATCGAAATGCCTGCATATCCCATCATGGCTGCAGTAAGAAGCTGCGGTATTAAATTGGGAATGAGTGAAATAACAATCATTTTGAAGGACGAGAATGTTAGCGCCATCAAAAGGGCTATGACAAGCAGTGCAAGCAGCAACGATGAAATCAGGTTTTGAACCAAATAGTTTGTTCCTTTCAGAAAGACAACACTTGTGCCTGTATTGATAACCGTGTAATCTGATGAAGGGAATATGGAATCAATTTTGGGCATCAGATTTTGCTGAATACTGTCAATTTGTTTTGTTGTTACATTGGCCAACTGAACGCTGACCCTTGTAATCTGAAGGCTTGTATCGACAAAAGAATTTAAGATTGTGCGTTTGTCACTTTTGAAATCCGGCATGTACGAAAGGATGAAGTTTCTTTCCTGACTGTTGGGCAAACTATAAAAATCAGGATCGCCATAGAAGAATGCCTGTTTTGAAAACTTAATCAATTCTACTATGGAAATCGGTTTACTGAATTGCGGATAGGTTGCAAGTGTATCCTGCAACTGATCAATTTTCGAGATGGTAGAAGCCCGCAGCACACCTCTTTTACGGTGGGTGTCAATGCTGATTTCAAAAGGCATTACACCGTTAAAATGCTCCTCAAAAAACATCAGGTCTTTGTACATCTGATCTTTATGCGAGATATCATCCACAACGTTTCCGGTAGTTTTGAGTTTTGTAATACCAAAAACAGCGGCAATGATAAGAATTCCGGTAACGATATATACTTTGTTTCTGTGATTCAGAATGACCCAGACAATTTTCTTAAGGATATTGTTCACATTGCCTTTTTCGAAGTGCTGATAGTGTTTTGGCTTTGGCTCCGGCAGATAGCTGAAAACTATGGGTATCATAAAAAGACTGATGACATAAGCCACAAGTATGTTTATAGAGGCTACTATTCCAAACTCCACAAGCATTTCATTGCCAGTGATGATAAATGCTGCAAAACCAGCTGCAGTGGTTGCATTGGTCAGGAAATTGGCTGCCCCGATGCGCCTGATTACACGTGTGAGCGCCTTCATCTTGTTTCTGTGAATAAAGTATTCACTATAATACTTGTTGAGCAGAAAAATGGAGTTTTCTACCCCGATTACTATGAGCAGGGGAGGAAGGATGCCTGTAAGAATTGTGATTTTGTATCCAAGCAGCTGCAAAATACCAAACATGAACGCAACTGTTATCAGTACAATGAGGATAATAAACATTACATTTTTGCCTGATCTGAAAAAGGTTATCAGAATGATGAAGGCTATTAAAAGGGAGAGAAATACAAAAAGCATGAGCTCATGCTGAATCTTTTCTGCTGTGATTGTGCGAATATAGGGCAACCCTGAATAACGTAATTCAATATCATACTGATCAGTGAAAGTGTCAAGTGTCTTCTTGATTTCATAAACCAAAGCCACCCTGTTTTTTGTATTCAGGATGTTTTTGTCCAGTGTAATCATCATCATACTGACGTTGGTTTCACTGTTATACAAAATGCCATCGTAAAATGGCAGGTTGAAAATCACTTTTCTTAATGAATCAAGTTCTTCCTGGTTTTCAGGAAATCTTTTCATCACGGGAAGGAAATCAAACTTTTTGAGGCTGTCGTTGCGGATTAGCTGATACATCCGGGTAATCGAAACGACTTCTTCCACACCTTCAATTCGAAGAACTTCTTCCGTTAATTCATGCCATGCCCTGAAATGCTCCAGCTCGAACAATCGTTCATCCTGAACACCGGCAAACATCACACTGCCGTCCTGCCCAAAAATTTCTTTAAATTCTTCGTAAACGATACTTGCAGTATCGCTTGATGGTAACATCTTTGCAAATTCGTAAGACATTTGTACTTTTGAGCCCTGCCAACCCATAAAAATGGTTATAAGGCCAATAATAATTAAATTTGCAAGACGGTTTCTAAGAATCAACCTAATGAGCAATGTCCACATCATCAAATAGTTTAGACAATATCAGCTTTTTATTTCCTGGTAAATTTTCCAGTCGATTTAAGCACTCGAAATTAGTACAATAAATTGTAATATAAAAATTGGTTCAATATTTGTTTACAAAGCAGCATAAAACATGAAATCTTACAAAATTTTAATGGTATGAAAATACAATTTACTGTCGTAATAATTCTGCTTCTGGCAATAGTTTCATGCAGCTCGCCTTCGCGCCTGATTAAAAATGAGCGCTATGATGAAGCAATTGAAAAAGTGAGCCGGAAAATTCGTGGAGGTAAAATTAAAACAGCTGATCTGACTATCCTGGAGCTGGCATATCACACTGCAAACCAATCTGATCACGACCGTATCAGGTTGTTGCGTGCAAGTGATAACCCTGATATCTGGCCTGAAGTTTTTAGCCTTTATCAGGCAATGAACAACAGACAGGCAAAGGTGAAAGCCCTGCCCACAGAAGTAAAAAATGCGATAAATTTTGTTCCGATTGACCTTATTCCTGAGATTAATGAAGCAAAAACAAAGGCGCAAAAGTATCTTTTTGTAAAAGCTGAAGCATTGCTGAAAACCGGAAATAAAACTGATGCACGTCAGGCTTTTGTTGTGCTTAATGACCTTAAACGAATAAGTCCTGACTATCCTCAGATAGATCAGCTTATGCGAGAAGCTTTGCTGAAAGGCACAAATCAGGTTTTAATACTTTTTGACAACCAGACCGGAATGCCTGTTCCAGTTGAGTTTGAACAGGAATTGCTAAACTTTTCCATGAAAGAATTTGATGGTGAATTTGTTCGTTACGACCTGATCGAACAGAAAAATGTAGTTTATGATTACACGATTTATGCAACCCTTAAACAAATTATTATATCGCCAGAGAGAATGGAAAACAGGCGATTTACTGAACAAAGAGAAATTGAAGACGGAAAGCAGCCCAAAAGGGACGAGAACGGAAACGTAATGCTCGACTCAACCGGAAAAGTAATCGAAGTTGTAAGATACAGGGTGATCGAAGCAATCGTAAATGAAACTATATTACTCAAGAATGCTTTGCTCAGAGGATCGGTCGACTTTGTCGACAATGCAGCCCGCCGAACCATACACACAACTCCTATGGAAGCTGCTTCAAACTTTGCACACAGCTTTGCTGTGGTAAACGGCGATTTGAAGGCCTGTACACCCGAAACCCTTGAAATGATGCGCAGAGGACCTGTGCCTTTTCCTCCCGACGGCATGCTTGTTATGGATGCAGCGCAGCAATTGAATCATCTGCTTCGAAGAATTATCAGAAAAGAGACCGGGCTCGTCAAAAGTGCTGACAGATAGAAATTAAGTGACACGTTTTTGTGAATCAGATATTTTATGAAAGAAAAAGTTCTTTTTATTGATTCTGCGCATCCTTCGTTGCAGGACAGTCTTGAAAATATGGGGTTTCATTGCGAATCTTTTCCCGAATTCAAATATGAAGATTATCTGAAAGTAGTGGCAGAATATTCTGGCTTTGTTATCCGTAGCAAAATTCCAATAAACAAAGAATTACTCGATGTTTCGACACAATTAAAATTTATTGCAAGGGTAGGGGCAGGCATGGAAAACATTGATGCCAACCATGCTGAAAAGCTCGGAATACTTTGCTTGAACGCACCTGAAGGTAACAGGGATGCTGTTGCAGAACAGGCTATTGGAATGCTTTTGGCGCTGTTCAATAATCTACTGAAAGCCGATGCTGAAGTGCGTCAGGGAGTCTGGAAAAGAGAAGAAAATCGTGGACACGAAATTAAAGGAAAAACGATAGGCATCATTGGTTATGGCAATACCGGCGCTGCTTTCGCACGAAAATTGTCTGGTTTTGAAGCCAGAGTGATGGCTTATGACAAATATAAAACCGGCTTTGGCTCAGCTTTGGCTGAGGAAGTGGGTGTGAAAGAAATTTTTGAACAAGCTGATATCCTGAGCCTCCATGTGCCTTTGACAGATGAAACCCGCTATCTTGTTGATGAAAAATATCTGGCAAATTTCTCAAAACCTGTATATCTGATTAACACCTCACGCGGTGCTGTTGTCAAAACAACTGCGTTGATCCATGCTTTGGAGAATGGGATCTTAAAAGGGGTATGTCTGGATGTGCTGGAATACGAGAAATTTTCTTTCGAGGCTATTCAGTCAAGCAGCCTGCCCGAAGCCTTCAGAAAATTAATTGCAAGAAAAGATGTGATTTTAAGCCCGCATATCGCCGGCTGGACCTTTGAATCAAATATGCGAATGGCTTCGGTTTTGGTGCAAAAAATTAAAAAAGCTTTCAGATAGACAGAAAGTGTTTCTGAAAACAAAAAAACCGGATTGCAGCGAATCCGGTTTTTTTATTTCTGGAAATTACCAGTTTAAGATATTATTGAAATCGTAATGCTCTGGGTCGTCAAGATATTTTCTGGCTGCAACATGGTCTTCCGGCCCGAGAAATTGTATTCCATTGTTGAAAACCATATGTGCTTTTTCACTGTCCATATCCACAAGACGTGGTTTAACTTTGCCATTTTCGTCGGCAACATCCTTCAGGTATAAAGGAGCAACTTTTCCTGCCGGATCTGAGGTAACCATAGCTGCACTGATGCCCCGGTCAAAAAGCTCTTTCACACCATAGCCGAGCAAGCCGCAATACATAAGGTCAAATGCAGTTGGACGAACACAACGAAGCTCATAGCCGATTTCGACTGGCCGGCTTTTGATATTTATGTTCAGTTCTTTCAGTTTATGTTGAAGCAACATATTATAAATATGTGCTTTACTAACATTTCCAAGTTCAGGATGTCCGTGATCATCAAAGGTGAAGTTGACGCCAGATGAAACAATTTCTTCATCGGTCATGAAATGGAATACCCCTTCGCTGACGATCGCCACACCATATTTAATTCCCAGAAGTTTTCTTTTCACCATAGAGGAGATGATCAAGCGAACGATGCGGTCAAAGGTGACTTCTGTTTTATTGAACATTTCCGGAATAATGATCATTGGAAGGTGACATGCAGCACCGATGCCAAAGGCAAGGTGTCCGGCTTCGCGACCCATTGCAGAAACTACAAACCAGTTGCCGCTTGTCCGGGCATCTTCATAAACAGTTTGGGCAATACGAACGCCCTCATCCTTGGCCGAATAATAACCAAAAGTGGGTGAGCCTTCAGGTAAGGGAAGATCGTTATCAATGGTTTTGGGCACATGGATATTTTGAATCTTGAAATTGTTTTCAGAAAGATACCTTGATATACGGTTGGCGGTAGAGGCTGTGTCATCGCCACCAATAGTGACAAGTAGTTTTACATTGTTTTGTATAAAAAACCTTGTATTAAACTCTTCATCTTTAGGCTTATGACGGCTCATCTGAATAGCCGATCCACCCTGCTTCTGAATGTCGTCTGCAAAAGCAAAATCGAACTCAACCATGTCAGGATTGCTTGAAAACAAACTCTTGTAGCCTCCATGCAATCCGATAACCCTGTAGCCGCTTTTCAGAAAAACCTTTGCGACAGTACTTATTACTGTGTTGATGCCAGGTGCAGGACCACCACCGGCCAGAATAACTATAGATTGTTGCATAATTTTAAAAATTTGCGCAAAGATACTGCTTTCATCACATTTTCAAATTCCAGCCTGTAGTTTTTGAAATCCCCCAAAAGTCCCATCGGTTTTTTATGTCTGGGTGATGTGAGTCCTTTTAATCTGCAAATGATCGAAATACTTTGACCAATTTCGAATTAATTTTCGAAAAACAATACCCAATATTCTTTTAAAAATGATCTCTTTTTATAGAAAATGCATACTTTTGTTCTTATTAATAATATTTCAAGCAAAAAAAGATGAAGCATCTGACACCAAAAGCATTTATTTTATTTCTTGCGCTGCTGATGGCTATTCCTGCCTTTACACAGCAAAGTATGAGTAGTGAATCCACAAAAAAAATGGCGCGCGAACAAGAAAAAGAATGGAAACAAATGGCCAAACGCGCTAAACAATATGCGCGTGCCAATAATCTGGAAATCAGGCAAGAACATGCCAATGGAACAATTGTTGAATTGATTGATGTTGTAGATGGCATGCCTGTTTATTACAAAACGTTAAACCTCGGAGCAGCCATTACCACACGTGCCAATCAACTTTGGCAAGGCGGTGGCGTTGGAGTTATTGTTGAAGGAGAAGGCTATGATAAAGTTGGAATCTGGGATGGTGGAGCGGTAAGACGTACACATCAGGAATTTAACAATACAGGCGTCCCCAGAGTAACGGATGGCGATGGAACTGCTGCTCAGTCAGGCCATGCAACACACGTTGCCGGTACCATTGTTGCCGGTGGCGTTAATGCAAACGCCAAAGGAATGGCTCACAAAGCAATTCTGAAAGGTTACAACTGGACAAGCGTTGAAAGCGAAATGACAGTTGCCGCGGGTGCCGGCATGGAAATCTCAAACCATTCATGGGGACAAATTCGTGGATGGGATCAAAATCAAACAACAGGTAACTGGAATTGGTATGGAAATGCATCCGTTTCTCCATTGGAAGATTATCTTTTTGGTTTTTATAATTCACAGGCACGTAGCTGGGACATAATTGCCTACAACAATCCATATTTTTTAATTGTTAAAGCTGCTGGAAACGACAGAGGAGAAGGTCCAAATTATGCCGGAACAGAAAATTGGGCAGAAAAAGATGGTGGCCTGGACGGATATGATTGTATTGAAGGCTCTGGTGTATCGAAGAATGTGCTTTCTATCGGTGCAGTGAGCGAAGTGCTTAATTATGTCGGGCCACAAAGTGTTTCAATGAGTAATTTCAGCAGCTGGGGTCCGGCTGACGACGGGCGTATCAAACCTGATCTCGTTGGTAAAGGGGTTGGAGTCAACTCACCTTATAACACATCAAACACTTCTTATCAAAGTTTGCAGGGAACAAGTATGTCATCCCCGAATGTTACAGGAAGCCTTGTTCTGCTTCAGCAACTGTATCAGAATACACACAATGGAACCAGAATGCGCGCATCCACACTAAAAGGTTTGGCAATACATACTGCTGACGAAGCTGGAGCACATCCCGGACCTGATTATCGTTTTGGATGGGGATTGATGAATACCGCACGTGCAGCTGAAGTTATTATTGAAGATGCAGAAGCACAGAGTGTTATCAGTGAAATTACGCTGGAAAACAATGCTACTTACACGCGTGAAGTAACTGTTTCGGGCAACGCACCTTTCCGTGTTACCATCAGCTGGACCGACAGACAAGGTAATGTGCTTGCTGCAAGTTTGAATAACCGCACTCCTTCACTAATCCATGATCTCGATCTGCGTATTGTAGATGAAAACCAGAATGTATATTATCCTTATAAATTAGATCCTGATAATCCAGCTGCAGCTGCAACAACAGACTCGAAAAATCTCGTTGATAATGTTGAAATGGTTTATATACCCGAACCTACTCCAGGAACATATACAATCATTGTGGATCATGTTGGCTCATTGGTTCCAAATCAGGTTTTTTCAATTATTGTTTCTGGCATTGACGATTATCAGGGATTGCCCGAATGTTCAGAAGGCATGATAGATCCTGTTGATGGGTATGATCAGGCTTTGCTGAATCACAAAGTTACCTGGAGTCCTGCCGCTTTTGCTACAGGCTATGAAGTATATTTCGGAACAGATGGCGAGGGAATCACACCTCCAACAAATATTTTGAATGGTGCAGCACAGATCGATAACTTTTTCAGGCTAAGTCTTGATCCTGTTACGACATATTATCTTATGGTGAAGCCAAAAAACAGCTTTGGAGTGAATGAATGTACAGAAATCTATAGTTTCACTACGATGGATGTTATTTCAACATTCCCATATCTTATGAATGTTGAAGCAGTTACACCTCCTGCAATGCCAGATTACTGGTCTGCTGTTAACTATACTGCAATGTCCTGGATCACAACAGGAAGCCTTGGTCAGAATAGTCAGAAATCTTTTGCTTGTTATATTGCATCAGGTGCAGCTCAGCAGTTTAACAACTGGCTGATTTCTCCACCTTTTCAGGTTGAAGCATCCAAAGAATACAATATTACTTTTGGATACAGAGGTTTCTTGCCCACATTCCCTGAATCAATGCGCTTGGTATGGGGTACTTCACCTGACACAAGTTCTCTTACCAATGTTTTGTTCGAAAATCCATCTTTCAATCTGCAGAGCTGGTTGGTTGGAAACGCTTTGTTGGTTCCTGGTATCGATGGTTTTGTATTCCTTTCATGGCATGCCAACACAGCCAATGGCAGAGGTCAGTTTGTCGACAATGTGCTTGTTGAAGACTGGGGCCCTGTTGGTGTGATCGATAGTCCAGAGCGCAAAGTAAGAGTTTATCATAACGATGGAATACTTACTGTTGAATCGGAAATCGATTTAGGCCAGATAGAATTGAAAGTAATCAATGCATCAGGTCAGACCTTGCTTAGCGAAAAACTCAATGGCCTCAAACGTTTTGAAAGAGCAATGAACTTCACTACGGGCGTATATATTATCAGCATTAAAGGTGCAGGTATTGAGAAAAACACGAAACTGTTGATCAATTAAGCACTAAAACAATAGAATATTAAAACCGCAGTGAGCAAATCACTGCGGTTTTTTTTATCACGGTAATCATTTATGACCCCTTTATGATTTATGAAAGTGATACTTATCCCAATTCAGAAGATTACAAGAAAATATTTCGATCAGATACGATCTTCAGGCACAGGCTTGTTCAGCATGTCTTTTCCCGAACCTGTTTTCCATCTGAATCCGGCATAGAGCAGTGCTGCGCTTGCAACAATACTTAATATAAGCAGCGGGATGTTTTCCATAGCCCCAAATTCTTCAAGTGGCACATTCGATTGGCCGGTAAAAAACAGGTAGTAAACAATCACAGCAGCACCATTGTTAAGAAAATGCATCAAAATGGGTACCCAGATTGAACCAGACCAATAGTAAAAGTAACCCATAAAAAGTCCAAGTACAAAACGTGGTATCAGGCCATAAAACTGGAAATGCATAAGGCTGAAAACAAGCGCAGAGATCACAATTCCAAAATGGATATTCCTGAAAAGTTTTCCTAAAACAGGCTGAAGAACCGATCTGAAAACAAGCTCCTCTCCTAAAGCCGGAATTACAGCAATCATCAACAAATTGATCATCAGTCCGGAAATACTGGAAACGCCTAAGAAGATGTCTGTAAGCCGTTTTGCCTCCTCTTCTTTGTCTTTCATCCATGCCTCAAGGTTGGACAAGGAAGCAGGTAATTGTATCGACTCATTCATTTCTGCAAGAAAATGAATGAAAGGCAGCCCTGCAAACATCAGCATCAAACCCGCAAGAAGTATTTTTCTATTTGCAATTTTAGAAAAACCTAAAGAAAAAAGTGGCTTTTCCATAAACAACCAACTGAAAGCAAGCGGCGGAAGAATGAATAAACCAAACTGACTGGTTATTTGCAGTATTCTTGCAGGATTCAAATCAATGGCCTCTTTGAGTAAACTGCCAGCTTCAGCTACTCCAATGCCCAAAAATAGCTTCAGTATTACCAAACCTCCAAGGGTTCCAAGCAGGATGCCAAAAAGCATCAGGAAAAGAAAAGTGAATAGTTGAAATCCACTGGAAGTGTCTTTGAAAAGTGGCCGGGGAATCATATTTCTGTCTGATAATCTGTTTAAAGGCAAAAATAGTATTTTTGCCGCCTGTTTGGATTGATTATTTCAGACATTGATGAGATATAGAATTAAATGCAAATAAATACTGTTTAAGTGATCAAGATTGGCAATATTAATATAGGTGATTTTCCGATTCTGCTGGCACCAATGGAAGATGTAAGCGATCCGCCCTTTCGTTATGTATGCAAAATGTTTGGCGCCGACATTATGTATACCGAGTTCATTTCCTCCGAAGGCCTTATCCGCGATGCCGCAAAAAGCGTAAAGAAATTGGACTTTAGTGAATTCGAACGACCAATTGGCATTCAGATTTTCGGCCACGACATTGATTCTATGATCAAAGCTGCAGAATATGCCGAAAGGGCAAACCCTGATATCATAGACATCAATTATGGTTGTCCGGTAAAAAAAGTTGCATCCAAAGGCGCCGGTTCGGGCATCATGAACGATATCCCTAAAATGGTGGCTATGACTGAAGCCGTTGTAAAAGCTGTGAAGCTGCCTGTGACAGTAAAAACACGCCTTGGATATGACGAGGATAGAAAAGACATCGTAGAAATTGCTGAACGCCTGCAGGATGTTGGTATTCAGGCGCTGACAATCCATGGAAGATTGCGTACAACAAGGTCAAGTGTTCCGGCAGACTGGACACTCATTGGCAAAGTGAAACAAAACCAACGCATGACAATACCTGTATTTGGCAACGGAGATGTTATCGACGGACCTTCAGCAAAGTATTTTCGCGATAATTATGGCGTAGATGGTTTAATGATTGCCCGCGGAAGCTATGGAAACCCCTGGGTGTTCAGAGAAGTGAAACAGTATCTCGAAAAAGGAACCTTGCCCGAATTACCCGATATCCACGAGCGTATCCGCATAAGCAAAATTCATTTAGGCAAATCAGTCGAATGGAAGGGAGAGCGGCAGGCCATGATGGAAATGCGTAAACACTGGGGAGACTATTTCAAGGCTTTTCCAAATTTTAAACCATTCCGTATCCGTATCATGCAGACAGACCAATACCTGGAATTACTTAAAATCCTGGATGAAATTGCTGAGATATATGATGGCGTAATGCCGATCAAGCAGCACGATGAACAGATTAAAGAAGCTTCAGATCTTCCTTTAGAATGCCGTCTGTAAACAGATCGCGTACTCTTTCGGGCTTTAACAGCTGATAGCAGCGCATTCCAAGTTTTTGCGCAGCCTCGATGTGTTCGAGCGTATCATCGATAAACAAAGTCTCTTCTGCAATCATTTTGTGCTGGTTCATAACAAACTCAAATATCTCGGGGTTGGGCTTGCTGAGGTGCAAATCGAAAGAGAAATAAGCTTTGTGAAATAACTGATCAAACTCACGGTATCCGAAACGAAGCTGGAGATCTCTCACATAAACATCATAATGAATCTCGTTTGAATTACTCAAAAGGAAAGTGTAATAATTTTGCTTAACCTGCTCAAGCACAGCGATACGCTCTTTCGGAATATCAAGCAAAAGGGCATTCCATGCATCATCAATATGCTGATCTGACATTTTTGAATCAAGAAAGAACCTTACCTTTTCACGAAATAGCTCGGGAGTGAGAATACCGCGTTCAAATTTATTCATCACCTGCTCTTGAAATTCAGGCGTGCTAAAAACTTCAACGTTTTTAACTCCTTGATTTTTAAGTGTATTTATAGTTTGTTGAGGATCTATATCGAGTATGACTCCGCCGAAGTCAAAGATGATGTTGCGAATATTTGTACTTGTTTTCATGCGAAATGATTTTTTTGCTTGTTTAATAACGATACAAAGTTGTAACTTTGCCGCTGTAAAACAAAAGAGTTTTACGTTTTTTCTTGTTAAAAATTCCTAATAGCGGGCCTATAGCTCAGTTGGTTAGAGCAACTGACTCATAATCAGTAGGTCCCAGGTTCAAGTCCTGGTGGGCCCACAACACAAAAAAGACTGTTTTTAAGCAGTCTTTTTTTTTTGACATAGAGTGAAAAACGAGCAACTGACTCTGCCGAAAGCTTTCGGCACAGTAGGTCCCAGGTTCATTCCGAAAGTTTTCGGAAGGTGGGTCACAACACAAAAAAGACTGTATTATAGCAGTCTTTTTTTTTGACTTAAAGAGAAAAACGAGCAACTGACTCTGCCGAAAGCTTTCGGCACAGTAGGTCCCAGGTTCATTCCGAAAGCTTTCGGAAGGTGGGCCCACTACAAAAAAAAGACTGTTTTTTAGCAGTCTTTTTTTTTTGACATAGAGTGAAAATTGAGCAAAGACTCTGCCGAAAGAACAAAGGGATTGCATTAAAAAACCAATGTACCAAAAATAGATCAGATGTTAAAAATGGCTGTGCAGAAATTGTTTGTTGGAAACAATATTTCAAATCTTTGAAAAGGAAGCTTTTCTACAATCCCTAAAAAACTGCTCTGGCAATTTTTACAATGTTATCAGCCCTTCCCATCGTGTAAAAGTGAATGGCCGGACTATTTCTGCTTACAAGTTCTTTGCTCTGGGCAATGGCCCACTCAGCGCCCACTTCTCTTACTTGTTGGTTGTTCGAACATTTCTGCACTTCCTTCACGAGATCATCCGGCAGATCGATATTAAATGTCTGCGGCAATGTATTCAACTGCCCTAAAGAGGAAATTGGTTTTAATCCCGGAATGATCGGAACAGTTATGCCAACAGCGCGACAACGATCAACAAAATCAAAGAATTTTGAGTTGTCGAAAAACATTTGTGTTACAATGAATTCTGCACCTGCATCAATTTTCATTTTTAGGTATTTCAAGTCACTTTCCATATTGGGTGCCTCGATATGTTTTTCCGGATAGCCCGCCACACCTATGCTGAAGTCCGTTGGGGTCGAGTTGAGAAGATCCTCTTCAAGATAAATACCTTTGTTGAGGTCGCCTATTTGTTTCACCAGATCAAGGGCATGACTGTGTCCTCCCGGTTCTGCCTGAAAATATTTCATCGAAGGTTGTGCGTCTCCGCGTACGACCAACAGGTTTTTGATGCCAAGAAAATGAAGGTCTATTAATGCGTTTTCTGTCTCCTCGCGGGTAAAGCCTCCGCAGATAATATGAGGAACTACATTCACTCCATAGCGGTACATTATCGCGGCGGCTATACCAACTGTTCCAGGTCTTTTGCGGATGGTTTTCTTTTCAATGAGTCCGCTTGGAAGTGTTTTGTAGACAAATTCCTCCTGATGATAGGTTACATTTACAAAAGCAGGATTGAGTTCCATCAAAGGATCAACTGTGTTTTGAATGTTTTCAATATTTTGTCCTTTCAGTGGTGGAAGCAGTTCGAATGAAAACAAAGTCTTTTTTGCAGAGGCTATATGTTCGTTTACTTTAAGCAGATTTTGCATTTTATTTTCAGGCTTTAAGTTGTTCTTTTTAAGTATATTGACAAAATTTTAACGAGGCTATCTGTAATTTAGATTGGCATTTAACAGCCTTTCAATTTCTGAATTGCTCATCTTTTTTCTTTTTGCGTAGTCGTTGATCTGATCTGCTCCCACTTTTCCAATGTTGAAATACTGGGCATCAGGATGGGCAAAGTAGAATCCGCTCACAGCGGCAGGTGGTGTCATTGCAAAGTTTTCTGTCAACTTTACGCCTGTATGTTTTTCTGCGCTGAGCAATTCAAAAAGTATCTCTTTTTCTGAGTGTTCCGGACAAGCGGGATAGCCTGGAGCAGGACGAATGCCCTGATATCCTTCAGACAACATTTCTTCCAATGTAAGTTGTTCATCCGGATCATATCCCCATAATTCGCGACGCACCTTGTGATGAAGAAACTCTGCAAAAGCCTCTGCAAGTCTGTCAGCCAAAACTTTTACCATGATGGCGTTATAGTCATCATTTTGCTGTTCATATTTTTTTGAAAGCGTTTCAGCTCCATGCCCTGCTGTTACTACAAATGCACCGAGATAATCGTCTGTTTTACCTGAGGTGGGCGCGATAAAATCAGTCAATGAAAGGTTGGGAATGCCCGCTTTCTTTTCCTGTTGGTTGCGCAAAAACTCAAAACGGCATTTTTCAGTCATGTTATCTTCTTCATACACAAGGATGGTTTCATGCTCTGACTTTGCCGGAAAGATCCCTGCAACACCACTGGCTTTGAGGGATTTGTTTTTAACAATTTCATCCAAAAGCTGTCTTGCATCGGCATAAATTTTCTTTGCTTCTTCTCCTTTTACCGGGTCATCAAAAATCTGCGGATATTTTCCGCTGAGGCGCCACGAATGAAAGAAAAATGTCCAGTCAATAAAAGGAACCAATTCTTCCAACGGTTGATCTTCTATCACAAAAATTCCGGTTTGTTTTGGCTTAAAAACTTTCGAAGCATCAAAGTTGGCATTAAAGCGGTTGCGTTTGGCCTCAGCGAAATTCAGATAACGGTCTTCGCTTTGACTGTCACGATATTTTTTTGTCAGTTTTTCATAGCGGTCTTTCATTTGTACGATATAGGCATCTCGCTTTTCTGCTGTTGAAAGCAGCTCAGCAATAACAGATGTCACCTTTGATGCATCGCGCACATGGATCACCGGTTGGCGGTAGGCAGGTGCAATTTTCACAGCCGTATGAATCTCTGAAGTTGTTGCCCCACCGATTAAAATTGGCCAGTGCAGGTTGAGTCGCTCCATCTCAGAAGCCACATGCACCATCTCTTCCAATGAAGGGGTGATAAGTCCGCTAAGACCAATAATATCAACCTGTTGCTCTTTGGCTGTCTGCAGAATTTTTTCTACCGGAACCATCACACCAAGGTCGATAACCTCGAAATTGTTGCATGCAAGCACCACACCCACAATATTTTTTCCAATATCATGCACATCGCCTTTCACTGTTGCCAAAAGCACTTTTCCGGCGGAGGATGTACCCGATATTTTTTCGGCTTCAATGTAGGGTAAAAGTACTGCCACTGCCTTTTTCATCACCCTCGCGCTTTTCACTACCTGTGGAAGAAACATTTTTCCGGAGCCGAAAAGATCTCCGACAACATTCATCCCAATCATTAACGGACCTTCAATCACATCCATTGCACGCGGGTAAAGCAAACGTGCTTCGAGCACATCTGACTCAATAAAATCAGTGATTCCTTTCACCAGAGAATGTTTCAGACGTTCTTCCACATTGGTGCCGCGCCATTCATCGGCTACTTCTTCTTTTTTACCCTTAGCCTTCACATTTTCTGCATAGTGCAAAAGCCTTTCCGTGGCATCACTTCTGCGGTTTAAAACAAGGTCTTCTGTCAATTCCAAAAGCTCCGGAGGTATCTCATCGTAAATCTGCAGCATACCCGGATTCACAATACCCATATCCATACCAGCTTTGATGGCATGATAAAGGAAAACTGAATGAATAGCCTCCCGCACGGTATCATTGCCACGGAAGGAAAATGAAAGATTGCTCACGCCGCCGCTGACTTTTGCATAGGGGAGATTTTCCTTTATCCATTTCGTAGCTTCGATATAATCGACAGCATAGTTGTTGTGTTCTTCTATTCCGGTGCCGATAGCAAGGATGTTGGGATCGAAAATAATATCTTCTGCCGGGAAACCTACTTCTTGTGTGAGAATATCGTAGGCTCTTTTACAAATCTGCGTTTTCCGTTCAAATGAAGCCGCTTGTCCTTCTTCATCAAATGCCATCACAACAACAGCTGCACCATATTTTCGAATAAGACGCGCCTGCATGCGGAAAGCTTCTTCTCCTTCTTTCATGCTGATCGAATTCACAACGGCTTTCCCCTGAAGGCATTTCAGTCCGGCTTCAATAACATCGAAACGGGATGAATCGATCATGATTGGAAGTCTTGCTATGTCGGGGTCTGACATCAGCATATGCAGAAAACGGGTCATTTCGGTTTTGGCGTCCAGCATGCCGTCGTCCATATTGACATCGATCATCTGTGCGCCGCCTTCCACCTGATGACGGGCAATACTTAAAGCTTCCTCATACTTTTTATCACGGATCAACCTGGCAAAACGTATTGAACCGCTTACATTTGTGCGTTCACCAATGTTGATGAAATTGCTTTCACGGCTTATTTTTAAAGGTTCCAGACCTGCCACAATTGTTTCGGGTTTATAGGATGGAATCTTTCTTAAACCTGATTTCTTTGCCAGTGCTGCAAATTCTCTTATGTGGTCTGGCGTGGTGCCGCAGCATCCGCCAACAATATTCAAAAAACCATGGGAAAGAAAATCGTGTACATGTCCGGCCATGACAGCGGGAGTTTCATCGTATTCACCCAATTGATTTGGCAGTCCGGCATTGGGATAGGCACTCACCGGGAAATGTGCATTTTGAGATAATTCTTCAATATAGGGTCTCATTTCCTTTGCGCCAAGAGCGCAGTTGAGACCGACACTCAACAGATCAAGATGCGAAACGGAATGCAGAAATGCCTTTACTGTCTGTCCGGACAAGGTTCGTCCGCTTGCGTCAGTGATTGTTCCTGAAACCATCACAGGGATTTTTTCGCCTTTTTCTTCCTGCAGTTGCAAAATGGCAAACAATGCTGCTTTTGCATTGAGGGTATCAAAAATGGTTTCGACGATCAGAATTTCAGCGCCGCCCTCAAGAAGTGCTTTTGCCTGTTCGTAATAATTTTCAAAAAGATCGTCGTAGCTGACGGCTCTGTATCCGGGGTCATTCACATCAGGTGACATGGAAGCCGTTTTGTTTGTTGGACCAATAGCGCCAGCTACATAACGTGGTCTCTCCGGATTTAAGGCTGTAAATTCATCTGCCGCTTGTCGTGCCAATCGTGCAGCTTCGCGATTGATAGCGGGAACATAATCTTCGGTATGATAATCCGATTGCGAAATGCGTGTTCCGTTGAAAGTGTTGGTTTCAATGATATCGGCACCAGCTTCAAGATATTGCCGGTGGATATCAAGGATTATATGTGGTTGTGTAAGGCTAAGCAGGTCGTTGTTGCCTTTCAGGTCTGAAGCATGATTGGCAAAAAGACTTCCGCGGTAGTCTTCCTCGCTGAGTTTATAGCGTTGAATCATTGTTCCCATAGCGCCATCAAGCACCAGTACTCTGTCGTTTAGCAGTTCCCTTATGGGAGGTTTTTGTAGTTTCATTTTAGAAAATATTTTACAAATCAAGCGAATGAACAGCATAAATGTTCATAATCAATACATGAAGACTCACATTTTGTGATGATGGCTGTATAATCGCATTCTTTGCATGAGGTTAACACTTTTAATTTATCATCTCCCGATTTCCCGGGATTAGGTCTTAGCACCACTCCCTGCCGGGAAGGTTGCTAGAGCTTCATAGAGCCTAATCTCTCCACTCTTCTTTATAAATCAAAGGCCTTTTTTGAGGAAGGACAATTGATATATGCGTTGCAAAACTACACTTTTTTTTGAAAATTGATATTTTGATGTAAATTTTTGAAAAGAAAAGTTCTCAGAGCAATCTGAAAACAAATTGAAATACGAACAACGCTGACTGTCTCTTAAAACATTTTCAGTCTCCGCTTGTTCTTTCTTAAAATTAATGCGTAATTTTGCAACCCTTTAAATTATAGATATATTATGAGTCAAACATTAGTTGAAAACGCGCTCCAATACAAGGTTGCAGACATAAATCTTGCTAATTGGGGTCGCAAAGAAATGGAAGTCGCTGAAAAAGAAATGCCAGGTTTGATGGCGCTCCGTGCCAGGTTTGGTAAGGAAAAACCACTCAAAGGCGCACGTGTGACGGGTTCGCTGCACATGACAATCCAGACAGCCGTTCTTATCGAAACCCTCGTTGAGCTTGGCGCCGATGTGCGCTGGGCCAGTTGCAATATTTTTTCAACCCAGGATCATGCCGCTGCTGCTATTGCTGCTGTAGGTGTTCCTGTTTTTGCATGGAAAGGTGAAACCCTCGACGAATATTGGTGGTGCACAAAACAAGCACTCACTTTTGAGGATGGAAATGGGCCGCACCTCATCGTTGATGATGGTGGTGATGCAACATTAATGATCCACAAAGGTTATGAAATAGAGAAAAATCCCGCTCTCCTAAGTCAGTATGCAGATAATGCAGAAGAAATTGCACTGATGAAATCTCTGGCTGAAACCTTCACAGAAGATACCCGTCACTGGCATCGCACTGTTGAAAGCTGGGCAGGTGTTTCGGAAGAAACTACTACCGGAGTTCACCGTCTTTATCAGATGAAAGATGCAGGTAAATTGCTGGTTCCAGCCATTAACGTTAATGACTCTGTAACCAAATCAAAGTTTGACAATCTTTATGGTTGCCGCGAATCGCTTGCCGATGGTATCAAACGTGCTACAGATGTAATGCTTGCCGGTAAAGTGTGCGTTGTTCTTGGATATGGTGATGTGGGCAAAGGCTCAGCCAAATCTCTGCGTGCATATGGCGCTCGTGTTGTCGTAACAGAAATCGACCCAATCTGCGCTTTGCAGGCTGCAATGGAAGGCTTTGAAGTTACTACCATTGAAGACGCATTAAAAATTGGCAACATCTACGTTACTGCTACTGGCAACAAAGATGTAATCACATTTGAACACATGCAGCAAATGAAGGATCAGAGTATCGTTTGCAATATCGGACATTTCGACAACGAAATTCAGGTAAGCAAACTGGACAAAGATCCAAGCGTTAAAAAGCTCACGATCAAACCTCAGGTTGATAAGTATACTTTTTCAGCCGGAAACGCGATTTATATGCTCGCTGAAGGCCGTCTTGTAAATCTAGGCTGTGCTACTGGTCACCCAAGTTTTGTAATGAGTAATTCCTTCACAAATCAAACCCTGGCGCAGATTGACCTTTGGAAAAACAGAGGAAAATATCAGGTTGACGTCTATCGTTTGCCAAAGCATCTGGACGAAGAAGTTGCCCGCTTACACCTTGAGCAAGTTGGTGTAAAACTTACAAAACTTACAAAAGAACAATCTGATTATATCAACGTACCTGTTGATGGGCCTTACAAACCTGATCATTACAGATACTAAGAACTATATCAATCTGGATTAAAAAACAAAGAGGCTGTTTCGTTTTGAAACAGCCTCTTTTTCTTTCCATTAATCTGGACTAAGGACTATCTGAGTACAAGTTTTTTAACTTCCTTCTTTTCACCAGTCTGAATCATCAGCATATACATTCCTTTTGGATGTGATGAAAGGTCCAGCCTTGCTGATTTTCCGTTCCATTCAAACTCATTCATAAGATTGCCTGTCAAGGTGTATAATTTGATGGTTGAAGTGCTATAAACTTCAGTGCCGGTAACAGAAACTTCAATCAGTCCGGTGGTGGGATTGGGATAAACCACAAACTCTGATGCAGCCAGCTTTTCACCCATACCAACGATTGGGTTGGTAGCAAAAACAACCAGGTTGCAGGCTACATCAAGCACAGGATTGTATCCGTCGTTGCAGTCGGAACATGTTACCCCGGTTACACAATTGGGATGATTCGGATGACAGAGATCGACATATTGTTCATAGAATTTGTACTGAAGCGTGAAATTTCCATTGGAAACATATGGTGTCATATTAAAATCAAACCACGGGGCAATAGCACCGGGGCACCATCCTGCGCGGTTGTGAAACCATGTTCCATTTTGTGGTTGACAACCATCCGGATTTGGATTGCATACATTCCAGTTGTGCTGGGTAAAAGTTTGCGCCCCATTTACCCACAAGTGGTGTGTTGCATTATAAAATTCAGCTGCATTGCCTGTATTGAGATTGCCCCAGCCATGGCCCGTTGATACCAGCTTCAACTTTGAAGCAATAGCATTGTCAGGAAACTCAAACGACCAGTCTTCAACCGGCTGAAGGTTGGCATAATCGCCAAAAGGATACACATCTTTCCAGACTTCATAAACCGAGCTATAGAGATAAGTTGGTGTACCTTGACGGTAATTGAGTGTTAATTTATATTCGAATCCATTGTCAAGTGTTTCGCAATTGAAACGGAAACTTACTTTTCCCTGAAGTAAAGACATATAGTCAGTCAGATCAATTGTGTGCGAACAAGCTACGCCATAAGGAGTTATATAACGGATAATTTCAAACCAACGGCCATCAATGCCTCTGGCATCAACACTGGCTTTGCGGTCCCATGCACCGCATCCTCCCGGAGGACATGTTACGTCAAGTGTGGCTGTAATCTGGTCGAAAGCACCCAGAAAAGAAGGCAAATCTGCTTCTACAGTCTGTGTAACATTGCTTGGACTGATCCAAACATCTTCAGCTGCAACAACTGTCATATTGGTAACATCAGCAACAACATTGATATTGATGTTTTGTGTAGCTGAAGCACCAAAATTATTGGTAGAAATGATGGTTAAGATGTGGTTCCCATGTGAAGGAGGCGTCCACCATGCTGTATAAAATCCCTTGTTGTATAAATCCTGTGCCGGAATATTTTGTCCGTTGATCTGAAACATAACATTCTGCACAGAGAACAATTCAGGATAATCGATACTCGTTCTGACAGAAAGCTGCACAGGCGATAGAGATGGCATAAATAAATTTCCGGGCAGAGGATGTCGTGCATCAATTTCCGGAACAAAAGTGGCAGGGTTCAGAACCATAAAACTGTTGTCGATAGGAATGGCTGGGTCGTATTGATTATCTCCCGCTTGTGATGCTCTCACTGTTACTTGTCCGGCTTGTCCGGTAAGGGTGATTGTGTTTCCGCTGATGGTAGCCGGACCGGAAACAATTTCAAAACTTACAGGCAGGCCTGATGTTGCCGATGCTTCGATACTAAATGGCTGATCTGTTGTAAGTCGGTTTGCAATCTGTGGAAATGAAATGGCTTGATAGCCGGCATCAAGTGTGCCATTGAAATTGGAAGTTTCACCTGTCATAGCAAAATTCATCAGGTCGGCATCACGTTCTCCATTGCCGATCTCGCAAATAAGTTTTGTGATGCTGGTATTATCGCCTCCAGGCTCACCCTGATTAAATTTGTAATACAAATGAAGGTCTGCTTCATTTCCAGTGGGTTCTGTTTCCATCATTGCCTGAATTTCGGCCTGAGTAAGCGCTTTTTTCCAGACTGTGACTTCATCGATTCGGCCGCCATAAACAAAATTGAAACCTCCTAAAAGACTTTTTCCAATTCCAAATGGCACATTTTCGCCAAGAAATATACCGGATGCCGCTGCACTTCCTCTTAGTATTCCATTTACATAAAGCTTGACTGTGTTCACGTCAAAAACCCATGCAATGTGTTGCCAAACCTGCGGAATTGCTGTATTGGCAGGTGAAACGTATTGGTGTAAACCAGTTGTGGTAAGCACGCGACATTCCATTACACCATTGTTCAGCTGAATCAGATAAAACTCAGCTGTGCCTGAACCTGACCTGAATCCCATATATCCCTGACCATAAGCAAGGGCGTCGGTGTAAAACCAACCCGTCATCGTCAGTTGATTGGTGTTGGAAAAGTACTGTGAAGCATTCGGCAAAATTGCAAAATCATCCACTTTATCGAAATGCAGATACTGATTTGACTGCCCATTCAGAAGCACAGGCTGCAAGAAGAATAAAGCAACGAGCAACGCCATTAAATTTGAGTAGATTTTTTTCATAGGATTTTTTGTTTTGGTGAGTATTTTTCTTTTAAAAATTAAATTGGATTTAATGTTATTACGGCATCCACCAGATTTTCACATTTGGCGAATCGCCGCCTTGCTGCGAAATTGCGGCTGACATGCTTTCGTTATTGTATGCTGCCTCTGAAGGTGGATAAGGAAGACGGAAATGCGCTAATGCTGCTCCGTCGCGGGGTGTTAATGCTGTTCTGCGCACTAAAGCATAGGCTTCTGATGGTTGTCTGAAAGCGTCAAGCCACCATTGGGTGTAAATAAACTGAAGTTTTTGTTCTTCTGAGGTTGCATTCCAAAAACCAAACTGCATTTGAACAGATACAGGAGTGATATTGCCTGGAATAGGAATTGTTTCCGGAAAAGTCATTGAGGAAGAGGGTAGTTTCGAATTACGGGCAACTTGCGTCCACCATTCCACTGAGGAGTTGATTCCATTTAAATATTCAATTTCAGCCTGAACTTTGTCAATGCCAACGCCAATACCACGAAAATAGGCCTCTGCCAGAAGGAAATGAGTTTCTGCGCCGGTAATGAGTATTATGGGCATAAAGTCTTCATCACGCACAACGAAATAGTTGAAAGGTGAATAGATGCAGGTTTCTCCTTTAATTTGAAACGCCCCAAGTTGGTCGCGATGTGATCCGTAAGGGATTCCACCCGACGATGGTGTATTGATATCGGGTAGCTGGGGATAAGGTTTCCACTTGTTTGCGTTATTGGTTTCAAAAAATATGTAGGCTCTGGGATCAAAGATGCCGCTTCCATCGATGCTGTCGTGGCGCGAAAGTTGACGCCATACTGTTGAACCCATTCTCAGATTGTTGTGCTCACGGAATGACCAGTTAAGGCTTTCATTCTTGAAACCCATCGCCGACGGCCATAAACAAGCGCTTTCCAATAAAGGATTGATGAAATCATATCCCAGAATAATGGGGAGATTGTTGTCAACGATTTCTTTGATGATATTGCCGGCAAGTTCAGGCTCTTTTTCTGACATACGCATGGCATGTCTTAATCGCAGTGAATTGGCAAGTTTTCGCCATTTCAGCATATCACCGTTAAATAACTTGTCGAAGCCGATGAAAGTTCCGTAAGCTCCGGTAAGTGGTACAGCAAGACTGATATTTTCTTCTGCCCATTGAAGGTCTTCCAGCAGCTGGAGATAGATTTCCCTTTGGGAATCGTAGGCAGGTCGTAACAGACTCAGATCCTGAAAGCCATATCCGGCCTTGCTGAAGGGTATGTCGCCAAAAAGATCCGTCACTTTGAACGTTTTAAGTGCCAGTGTGATTTTGAGCATTGCCTGCATATTGATTACACCAGGTGATTCTTCATAGGATTTCAGTCTTCTTTCGAGCTCTCTGATTTCTGGCAAAGTGCCATAATAATTTGTCCAGATGCTTTCAGTTCCAATTGTATAATTGCCCCATGCTTCTTTGGTGAGGGCGGCAAGCTGGGTTTGCTTGTAAAGAATTTCATTGTTGATATAAAACTGCTCATCGCCTGTGGGTATCAAAGATTGAATCACAGTGTTGAAAAGCGATCCATCGCTGGCTGTAGTGAATCCGTGCGGATTGGTATTTATATCATCAAAATCTTTGGTGCAGGAAGTCAATGTAATCAGACTTATCACAGAAATTCCAAAAATCAATCGTATAGTTTTCATTACTTTTTTCATTTTCATCGATTAAAATCCGGCACTTAAACCAAACACAACTGACCTTGCTCCGGGGTAGGAAGCCCACTCAAAACCTTGTGCATTGCCTGCTCCCATAATTCCTTCAGGATTAATATTATCGGGCAGGGTCGTGTAAATGTAAAACAAATCACGTCCGGTAACCGAAAGGGTGAGGTTTTGAAACACCTTCGTTTTGTCGGTAATTTTTTTGGGTAAAGTGTAAGACATAGAGATTTCGCGCATTTTAACCCAGGTATTTTCAAGGATTCCGGGCGTTGAAACAAATTTTCCCCATCCGCCTGCATTGGGCAGATATTTGTAATAATAATGAACTACGGTGGTATTTGGTGTCCCATCTTCATGCACGCCAGGCAAAATGACGCCGATATTACTGGTGTTTCCGGCCGGATCAGTATATGGCAAGCCACCGCCTTCGCGCTCAATCAGCGTTTCCGGACTTTGGCCGGTTTGAAGGGAAATCACATATGAACCACTGTAAATATCGCCACCCCATTTGGTGTCGATAAGTGTACTTAATTTGAAGCCTTTGTAGGTGAGCATCGCGTTCCAGCCTGCGATAAAATCCGGAGATGCATTTCCGATGGGCACACGGCTGTCGGTAATAAGGTATTTTGTTCCTTCTGCATTCAAAACACGGTTGCCATTGTCATCGTATATATAATCGTAACCACTGATGGTTCCAAAGTCATCGCCGGCTTCAAGCACCATCGCCGGACCATTCAAACCCCAGATATCAGCCAGAAGATAGGTGTCTGCATCGCTGCCAAGACTTACTACTTTGTTTCTGTTTCTTGCGAAATTAAACCCACTTCTGATGGTAAGGTGTTTTGTACGGACAGGCACAGTATTCAGAATAATTTCGAAGCCTCTGTTGGTCAATACACCTTCATTGGTCATAATATTTGATGCCCCGGATGAGGTTGGAATTGGCAGGTTGGGAATAATCTGATCAAAGGAATAGAGGTAATAATAGGTGAAATCAAGATCGATTCTGTTGTCAAAGAATCCAAAGTTGACGCCGGTTTCATAAGCATTTACGCGTTGTGGCTTCAACAATATCGGTGGAATAGTTGAAGGAAAATTCGAGGTTTGTTGTCCACCGAATCTGCCCGTATTGTAATAAAAAGAGAGCAGGTAAGGTTCGGTATCTGTTGCTGTTTGGGCCAGACCGCCTCTGATTTTCATGAAATTCAGCCAGGGGATTCTTTCCTCAAAATTGAATACTTCCGACGGGATAAAACTTAATGAAAGGGAAGGGTAGAAGTAAGAGTTGGCGCCGGCAGGAAGGGTAGATGACCAGTCGTTCCGACCTGTAAGCTCAAGGAAAAGATAATTGGCATATGACAGGTTAAGGAAAGAGTAGACAGAATTGTTGCGTTTGCGTAAGATGCCCTCGCCCGGAATCATGGAGCCTGCCGAATTGCCAAGCTGATCCACGATGGTGTTGTTGTTGGCATCAGTAGAGAAAATATTGTCAGTATAATTAAAGAAGGTATACATATTGGGATAATACCATGTGCCGGAATGTCCATTGATGAAGTAATAATCCTGATTCCATCGACTGGCACCGGCAGTGAATCTGACATCAAATAAAGTGTTCAATACCTTATCCTTGAATGCAGTAACAGTGAAATCATAATTATCACCAATATTTCTTGAAAGACCATTGCTGTAATATCCGTCCTGAAGTCCGATCACATCGATGGGTTTGTTTCTTGTTTCAAATTGCTCGATGGTAAAATCACGCCCAACCCTTCCCTGTGCGCTGATCCCGGGAGCGATGTCGTATGTTAAAGTAAGGGCGGCGGTATATTTATCTCTGTTGAGCGTGGTGTTATTGTTGTAATAACCCCACCAAAGTGTCGGACTCACATAGTAAAACGGATATCCTTCCTGTGGATTTTGTGAGCCATCTGCGTTTTGATAATGCTGTTTATCGATACCCTGATAACTTCTCGGCCATGAATAGAGCAGCCCTTTGTTGAAAGAATTTGCATCTTCACCGAGCATAGGACTGTTTAATCTTTGGAAGTTGATAAATGAAACAGTGACATCGGTTTTAAGTTTTTCACTGATATTCAGATTGGCTCCGAGGTTTATCGTTGTCCGGTTGAAATTGCTGTTGTCAACGATGGGTTTGTTGTCCTGTCGTGTTAAAGAAACCCTCATCGTACCTTTTTCGTTTCCTCCGGTGGCCGAAACATTGTGTGTTATGGTATATCCGTTTTGATAAGGAATTTTGAGATTGTCGGGCTGTGGTGACCATGCCCTCATTTTTCCATCCCACCATTTCACCATTTGTCCTTCCATTTTTGGCCCCCATGAAACGGCTGAGCCATAATATCCAAATTCAGCGCTGGTGCTGGAGGTTTCGCCCTGCTGATTGATGATAAGATTTTCGTTTCCGTAAATGCCGGGATAAAGCAAAGTATCGCCCGACCTAGGAAAAGTTGGCGGTGTAAACGAAATCGGACCTCCGTGCCCATAAACATTCTGCACTTCGCGGTAGCGATAAGGGTTGGTGGATTTGTAATCAACATTATAAGTTATTCCGATTCCTTTTTGTTTATTGCCGCGTTTTGTAGTGATAAATAAAACTCCGTTCGCACCCCTTGAACCGTAAAGTGCTGATGCTGCTCCACCTTTCATGAGTGTCATATTTTCAATGTCGTAGGCGTTCAGGTCGTTTATTACACTTCCCCAATCGACACCACGGCCAATGTTTGTAAGTCCCGGAATATTTTCCATAGGGATATTATCAACCACAATCAATGGCTGATTGTCGGTGCCAATGTTGTTATTTCCTCTGATGACAATTCGGGTTGAGCCTCCGTCGACGCCATCCGACTGTGAAATCTGCACGCCTGCCGAACGTCCGGAGAGTGCATTTAAAACATTTGGTGCTTTGGAATCGACAATGACAGATGATTCAACTTTTTCAGTAGAATAACCAATTTCACGCTTTTGGCGACTAATTCCCAAAGCAGTTACAACCACTTCTTCAAGCTCTTTGGCGCTCTCTTTGAGTTTAACATTGATTACTGTCTTTCCGTCAATGGGGATTTCCAGGGTTTCATAACCCACAAAACTGATCACAAGTACTGATTCGGGCTTAGCTCCGGAAATAGAAAACTTGCCATCAAAGTCAGTAACAGCGCCTATTAGCGTGCCCTTTATCTGCACTGTGACTCCGATCAGCGGCAGGCCATCTTCAACAGCGGTTATGGTGCCTCTGATGGTTAAATCCTGCGCGATAAGTGCGCGGATAATAAGCAAAAAGAAAGCAAATGTTAGTAAGATATTTTTCATATACCTTCAATTTGGCAGTAGTTAATTTATTTCAAAAATACAAAAAGAATTAAATATGTAAAACGATTTAGATTTTTATTATAAAAACTTTGAAAAAGGTGATTTTATTAGATTAATTCATTTTTCATAAAACTAGTTGCACATAATATTCTCTTTTAACAAGCTATAGATTTTCTACTTTTGTGCTCTTACATAGTCTTTAATGATCAAGTCATTTTTACAAATTCGCCTCATTCAGACAAAAAGAATAGCAGATCAGCTTGGTCTTCCGCGTGCTTTGCTTTTGATCGGTCTTTTGGCACTGGCTTGCGTTTTGCTTTTTTCCTTTGCAGAAGATGCTTCCACAGCTACTTATGTAACGGTCTTCTTTCTGTCAGCCCTTTTGATGCTGCACCTTAACCGACCTGACAGATTCTTTTTGCGAACCCATTTTGATCGGTACAAGGAATTATTCTTTGTTGAATATTTGGTGCTTGGATTGCCTTTTATTGCAGCATTATTGTTTTATGGACAATTTCTTCATGCTGCAGTTCTCCTTGCGGGCATCATTGCAATACTGCCTCTGAAATTGAAACTGCAACAAAACACACTTAATACTGTCCTTCAACGACTTTTACCTGACCGTTGTTTTGAATGGAAAAGTGGTGTCAGACGGAGTTTTTTCCTGATAGTACCTGCATGGCTATTGGGTTTGAGTTTTTCTTTTTTAATTGGCAGCATTCCGGTCACCATGGTTTTCATCGGGATAATAATCATAACTTTTTATGAAAAAGCTGAACCTTTGCAAATGCTGCTCGCCTTTGAGACAACGCCAAAATTGTTTTTAAAACAAAAGGCAGGCAATCATTTACTGATTTTTATGGGTCTGATGCTTCCGCTTTTTCTTGCATTTGTAATTTTTCATGCCACGCTTTGGTATATTCCCGGGATAATTTTTGTTGTTCTGACAAGCGTTTTGCTTTATGCAATTTACACAAAATATGCATTTTACATACCAAACAGCAAGTCTGGTGCTGCCGGATTTTTTCAGGCATTGGGAGCTACAGCACTTTTTCTGCCAGTATTTCTTCCTTTGATATGGCTGCTCACCATAAGATTTTACTTTAAATCAATAAAACAACTCAATCCATACCTGCATGATTTCGATTAAAAATTTAGTGGTTTCATACAAAAAAGACATTCATGTGATTGATTTGCTCAATCTTGAAATGCAAACAGGTAAAATTCATGGCATTGTTGGCTTGAACGGGGCAGGAAAAACAACGCTTCTTCGGGTTATTGCGGGTTTAAAAACTCCAAACCAGGGCACTGTTAAAGCTTTCGGTGAATCGAAATTCAGAAAGAAAATCGCTTTTCTTGAAACTGAAAACTTTTTCTATGCCTACATTACCGGACGTGAATATCTGAGTTTATTTAAAAACAGCAATTTTATCAATGACGAATGGAATGCCCTTTTTGGACTCCCTTTAGATGAAATTATTGAGACCTATTCCTCCGGGATGAAGAAAAAACTGGCTCTTTTAGCTGCAATCCGGCAAAACAAACCTATCTTAATTCTCGATGAGCCCTTCAACGGTCTGGACATTGAAAGCTGCGGCGTGCTCAGAATGTTACTACTTCAGCTAAGAGAAAAGAAAACCATCATTGTAACTTCTCATATAATTCAGACTTTGACTAATTTATGCGACGAGATTCACTATCTCGAAAATGGGAAAATCAGTTTCAGTACTGAAAGTCAGAGATTTGATGAACTTGAACAGAACATTTTCAAAACTATCGAAAACAGGCATCAAACGCTGATAAAAGCACTTTCTGAGAAACTCCAAAAAACAAACTAATGCAACAGGTTTTCGTATAAAATATTTTCATCAAAGTTTCGGTTAATACCTGATACTTATAGTTAAAACACTACTTTTACCCACAAATTTTTTGAAAAATGCGTTCCTTTATTGGATTTGAAATAGTTTGTCCAAATTGTGCGGCAAAGCTTGCCGGAAAAAGACTCAAAACAGATTCAATCAGTTTTTCAGAGCTCTATTCTGATGGCAAGATGTTATGTAACGGCTTGCTTTCGACAGAACAGAAAGTTGTGATTTGCCCCTCTTGCTCCCATGCTTTCTGGAATCCAAATAAAACAGATACAGATTTTTCATTGTCAGGGGATGCGCAGGAAATTTTGTCGGAAAATGCTGTATATCAATTTAGCAACTGGTATCTATTTGGTTGTGATACAACACATTCTGAAGGAAAAAGGGCGCTTATTGAGCGTTATCAGGACTTGCTGATTCTTCTGAAACCATATTCTTCTGAACAGGAAATGATTCTTAGAAAGGAGCTTCTCTGGGCTATCAATGACCTCGTAAGGGAGAAAAGACAATACCATCTTAGCGATATTTTTAATGGAAAATTCAATTTTTTTTCATGGAGAAACGAGAGAAAAGAGTGGTTTCGACAGCATTTTTTGTTTGCGAAATTCGGCTTACTTCATGTTTCAAACATCAAAAGACTTATTGAACTGACCCGTATTTCGGAGGAAAAAGATATAAACAGGGCATTTCTTGCTGAACTTTACCGGGAAAAAGGCAACTTTACTAAAACCATTCAACTCATTGGAGAGCTGAGCCGTTCAACCCATTATGTTTCAATGATTCTGGAAAAAGCTAAAAGCGGGAACTCTTTTGTTTTCAAAGTAGCCGGATAAGCACTGGTTTTTTGCAGCACTTAGTTGAAGTGGCTTCAATCAAAACAATGAGGGGAAAAGTAAAATTGACAATTCTCCATTATCAATTTTCAGTATTACAACCCTTCAGTTTCCCCTTCATTTTCCTTCAAAATATGTCTTAATACCACTGAAGCACAGTAGCAGCCAAAGATGGCCGGCATATAGGAGATTGTTCCCACGGTTGACCGCTTATTGAATTCCCCGCGCTCTGCCATTACGGCACTCCTTGAAACTACCTCAGGCGAATAGACAGCTGTGATGCCTGTCCAGACATCCAGTTTGTGCAGTTTTTTTCTTATATAATAGGCCAGCCGGCAATTGTTGGTTTCGTTGATATCTACAATCTGAATCATTTGCGGATCAAATTTTCCACCGGCACCCATTGAGCTCACTATCGGCAGTCCAAATTTATGGGCATAATAAAGGAGGAAAACTTTTGGCGCCAGCGTATCAATGGCATCAATCACATAGTCATAAGGATGACTTAAAACATCAATCAGGCTTTGGTCTTTGATGTATTGGTTCACGATTGTGAGCTCAATTTCCGGATTGATATCCCGAAGTCTTTCAGCAACGATTTCAGTTTTACTTTTGCCCTCAGTGCTCAGAAGTGCCGGAAGCTGCCGGTTGCGGTTGCTGGGATGCACCGTATCTCCATCCACAATCGTAAGTTTTCCAACACCTGCTCTTGCAAGCTGCTCTGCGGCGTAGGCGCCAACGCCGCCCAGTCCTGCCACCAAAACATGACTTTGGTTAAGTCTGGATATATTTTCGCTCCCCACAAGAAGTTCGGTGCGTGTTTGCCAGGTTTCTTTCATCTGGATTTATTTTGTAAAATAGCGGGCAAAATTAGCAAAGATGGCCGACTTTAAAACATCCAATGATTGTTTTCGGTAAATGGCTGCTTTTTGATAAACCTCCTCAATGTTGCAACTGCTTTCGTCTGTTTCTAAAAAAAGCTGCTCATTAGGAACTAGCCGGAGTGCTGAATTGAGTTTTTCATCCTCTTTGAGAAGCACAGAGCCAAAAGAAAGAAAAATTCCGTGATTTAGCAATTGAAGGGCTGTTTCCGGTCCTCCTCTGAAACCATGTACAATCCAGATAGCTTTGGCTTTGGTGGATTTTCTCAGTTGGATAATTTCTCCAAAGGCACGTACAGCATGAATTATCAATGGTTTTTTGATTTCTTCAGCCATTTCAATCTGCATCCTGAAAACAGGAATTTGCTCTTCAAGGGGAGTTTTAATGGCTTTATCAAGGCCAGCCTCACCAATCGCAATCACCTGAGGATTTTTCACTGAATTCTGAAATTGCTGTTTCAATTGGTCAAGATTTCCTTCTTCCAATTGCCAGGGATGGATGCCAACCGAAAAAAATCCTTCGGAAAATTCCGGAATCATTTCGCCGGCCAGTAAGTTTTGAATAGCAACTATTCCGGCTTCAGTTTTTTTATTACCGTGGCTGTGAATGTCTATATAAGGGGTTATTTGACTCATCTGTGGCAAAAATACGAAGGATGATTCTCTTTGAGATGAAAAAAATCATTCTTGGAAAAACTAAAAATGTCTCACAGAAAGCATCAGCTTCTGTAAGACATTTATTATATAAATACAGCAAAAATGAGACTATTTAACAGCCTCCGGCAACAGCCTTGATTTCGGTTGAGCCTTCTGGTATTTTTGGATTTGAAACAGTGCCAGCCTTGCCTTTTGACTCATTGCTGAAAAATCGTCCATAATCAAAACGGGCTTTTTCGCCATGTGTTTCAGCCACCTTTGGTTTAAAATCGCCAACAACTGACTTCTCAAAAAAGGCAGCATCATTGGAAACAGCAAAAACCTGGTTATAACCTTTAGCCAGCAACAGATGCACAGCCATCATTGTCTTTGATTCATCATCTGCAAAGAAGAGATACTTTTCATCCTTTTTCAGCTTTTTTATTTGATCTTTATCGAGAAGCTGTGACAAAGGAATTTGTATGGTTTCTTTAAAGATGTCGGATTTGATGAGTTTTTCCGAACTTAAATCAACAGCAGTAAAAGTCTTAATGCTTTCATCATCGGCCATTTGTTTCAATTGCCAGGGCAAAATCAACACATCTTTTGAAAGGATTTTTTCGTGAACCGATTTATTGGTTCTTGAATAGGAAGGCGCCAGAATCCATTGGATGAACATGGAGCCAATTATCACCAATACAAAAAGCAGTGCAGCGTTGGTGAGCATTTTATCGTTGAAACTCTTTTCCATTTTTTCCATTTTTTGGGATTAACATCCACCTTTACCGGCAGGAGGTGCTTCAATTTCTACAATCGTTTTCACAGGAGTTCCTTTGGTAGCAACCTTTTCAGCTGCTTGTCCTGTTTTGAAAGCCTCCATCGCGCGCTCACGAAATCTTGCATCAAATTGCTGCATTTCGTTTTTGCTGTCAGTCGTGTGTTCTTTGGCAAAAATTTCTTCGAAAAAGCCATTCAAACCACCTTTGAGCACTCTGGCGTTTTTGAGACCGTTTCTGCTGGTCAGCATCCAGGCCTGATCTGCATTTGTGGAGCTGAAACTGTAAAATACGACAACGTTATCAGCATCAAAAAGTATGCTTTTGTATTGAGGCAGCATGATATCGCTTAAAGGAATATTTACCGCTCCCGGCAAGCTGAATTTTGCAAAAGCATCTTTTTCTCTCACGTCAATCAGCAAAAGGTCGTTTGCCTTTGGATTTAAAAGCTTCCAGGCCACTTCATTTATTTCCGCATAATGCTCCTCAGAAGCGGCTTTTGCGAGAATCTCTTTTGCATCTTCTTCAAACCATTTTGCTTTTGGTGTCTCGGGCAAAAACAATACAAGCAGCGCCAGTCCAAGCATCAAAGCAAAAGGGCCGTTATAAGAAGGATGAAATAAGCCGGGAGTTGACTGTATGCCGTTTACTTTATCTTCAATTTTTCGTGTTACTATAAAAGCCGTCAAAGCAATAGCTACAAGCATAAACATGAAAAAGTCGCGGCTCATTCCGAGTGAGTCGTAAACAAAAGTACCTCCAAATGAATATCCTGTATAGATTGGCTCAAAAACTTCATAGAAGGAGCCAAAAAAGAAAATACCTATCATCATTCCTACGACGAAAACCATTGCATCAATTTTGCCGATTACGGCAGCAACGATGCTTGTTCCGGGACAAAAACCGCCCAGAATGAAGCCGACACCCATTATCACACCACCAACGATGATGGACCAAAGGAAAGTCGGATTGATATAGAGCAGATCGTAGTCAATCCAGCCTAAATACTGAAAAAGCAACAATCCCAGTGCAGCTGTTGTAGCAGCGGTGAAAAACACACGCAAAACCACAAAATCGTATCCGTAAAATACACCAGCCAGCTTGCGGGAGTTAGAAAAACCGCCTTGTTCGAGCACATAACCAAAGCCAAGTCCGATGACAAAGGCGAAGAAAAGACTAAGGTCAGCGTTGATAAATCCTTGAGGAATTAAAGGTCCCATTGTTTCGGTGTTTTTAGTGAATCCAAAGTTTTCTGAAGAAATACGCAACAACATACCCTGACCCGAAAATTGCCATCATCGTAAGGAATCCTGCGCTTGAAAGTACTGCCATACCGCTGAGTGCTGCACCACTTGTGCAACCGCGCCCAAATTGAGACCCAAGGCCGAAAAGTATTCCGCCCATCGCGGCAAAAAGTAGTCTTGTGCCATTACTGATCTGCGGGCCTTTGTCGATCGCAAAGCCTGCACGTCCCGACATAAAGCCGGAAAAGAAAGCGCCTCCCAACAAGCCAAGAACCAGGTAGACAAGCCAGTTTTTCATCGGACGGCCATCGCCATCAGCAAAAAAAGAAGCGTAAAAAGGATGTTCGGCAGCATATTCGGGAGCAACTCTGCCAACAGTTTCAACGACAACACTTTTTGCTGCGCCGCTTGCTCCCAATCCCCTTCCTGTAATAAAAAACGATGCCAAAAGCACCAGACCCAGCAGAAATCCTGCCAGATAGGGGTTCATATAAGGTTTAGGTTTTTGTTCCATTGTTCTGATTTTTTAATTAACAGCCACCTTGAACTGATTTTACTTCTGAAAGATCCGATGCAGCGGGTGTCTTTTTTTGCTGGCCTGCTACAAGCGGAAAATTATTTTTGTGCGATTCAATCCACATTTGAGTGGGCTTGAAACCTGCATGCTGCATTTTGTTGTGGGCAAAACTATTTGCGCCGTAAAGCAATGAGTAGGCATTGTAGCCAAGCATCTGCAAAAACGCTGTTGCATGTGCAGAGTGATGTCCGGTATAGCAATACACTACCACCGGCTTTTCAGTTGGCAAAGTCAGCAAACCTGCCTCAGGCTTAAATGACTTTTTTGGTAAATATTGTACTGATCCTTTCAAGTGTCCAAAACCACTAAAAGCATCGTCAGGCCAGTAGCTGACCAAATAGTATTTCTCTGGATTGGCGGTTACTTCTTTGTAATCTATCAGAAATTTTTCTGAAGATTGTTTCAGAAGTTCTTCTGCACGCGCTTTGGCAATTTCATAGCCATTTGATTTGCCTGTATTAATTGTTGGCAATGAAGTTTCGGGAAGTTTTGGATTTGAGCTTGTTTCAAGATCTGATTCCAATTCATTTCCGATTGCAAGTTCCCATCCGTTTTTGGCAAAATCAAGATTCCACCCACTCAATCCAAAACGAAAAGAGTAGGTGTTGTCATAGCCAAGTAAGCGCATGATGCCGGTCACATAAGCCGAAAGCTGACCGCGGTTGCAAACAAAAACGATGTTATCGAAGGATGGTGCATCAATAGCATTGGTAAAGTATTCCAGAACTCCGGCCGGCTCCACATTCACAGCGCCAGAAATATGTGCCAGATCGAATTGTTCCTTTTCGCGCAGGTCAACGAAAAGGGTGTTTTTTTCCTGAAGTGCAAATGCTGCTTCAGCTGTAATGATCGCTGGCGCATCCGGACCGTTGATATAATCACCGTTTTGAGTCAGATATTCCAATAAAATCTGTGATTCATTTTCAACAGATTGTGTTGTTGTTTCATCGGTTTTTGAACCGCATGAAGCAAAAATGAGCATTGCTAAAACTACTGCCAGAAGTATTGGTTTTACAAAATTTTCCTTTTTCATGGCTTTTGATTTGTTGATTCAACATCATCTTTCTTTACTTCGGTTTCATCTTCTTCTTCCAGGTCTTCCCATCCGGTAATCATCGCTTTGAGATTTGAGGTAATTGTATGTCCGGTTGTAATAAGGTATAGATGCACAATTACAAAAGCCATAACTACAAAAGCTCCAAAAGTATGGATCACTGCAATAATTTCAAGACTTTCGATATTTGTGATTGCTATTTCATCTCCTTGCGGATATCTGTAAAACATATAAACAAGCCCGGAAGCGACCATCACAGGTATGATCAGTATTTTAAGTCCAAGATAGACGATTCTTTGCAAAGGGTTTAGCTTGCTGATCAGGGTTTTTTTGGTTGGATGAGCTGCTTTTCTGAAAATGCCGAAAAGATAGAATTCTACCTGAGCCTTCAGGTTTTTTGTAGTCGGAATATATTGTTTCCATTCTCCGGTAGTGAAATGCCAGAAAATAGCAAAAACGATCAGAATGATGAAGCCCCATGCAGCCTTATTGTGAATATCCACGGCAGTTTCGAAGCCAAAAAGGGTGTATGAACTGTGAATTTCAAAACCGGTGAGGGCAAGCAGAAAGATGAGCAAAGACTGATTCCAATGCCAGAAACGCTCGAATCCTTTATAGACATATGCTTTTTTTGAGTTTTTCATGACTTGGTTTTTAGAGTGTTTGGATGGATTTTCTTCTTTTGCGTGCAGCGAGGATACGAATAAATGAGTGTACCAATACGCCGATAAAGGACATTACTAACAACATTTGTCCTGCAAAATCAAGCAATTCGCTTCTGTCGCGGCCTGGCATATAGAAATCTGTCAGTGCTGCAAGCCGGCCGTTTTCGCGTGTATGACATTCTTTGCAACTGACCACTTCTGATTTCGGAGAAACCATATGGTTCACTGGAAGATACATCTCTGTGTCAATGAAATCATGCTTGCCACTATAAGGCAAACCCACATAAGCCATACCTTCTTCAATAGCGCGTTCCCATTCGAGGTCGAGCCAAAGTGCTCCTTTGCCCATTTCCTTGTCCCATAGTTTAGCCTGAATCACTGTCAGATTTTCAGTGTCGTAGGGCTGTCTTCCGCGGTGAACTTTCATTGGGATAATTTTACTTTTCGGGTCGCGGTATTCGCCAAACAATGTGTTGATCTTCAAAAATGCCTGTGTAGTATCCACTTTGTCGGTAATCAAATGATGATCCGCCGTTCCATTGAACCATGCATATTCGGGAACTACATTTTTTTCCCAGTCAAAATCTCCTTTGATAGAAGTATAGGTCTGATTGCCATCTTCATCAAGCTCTTCAAAGCCTTTTCCATCTTTTTTGCGTGTTGCGGTTGACCAGTCCCATGACATTTTTGTAGCATTTACCTTGGCGTAAACCGGAATATGACATGTCTGGCAAGCCACTTTTATGCTGTGCTCGTTGAGAATACTTTTTTGGTGAGGAAATGCTGTGTGGCATTCTTCACAGCTCATGCGATCGGTATCGGTGGAAGAAATGCCGTAATATCTGCCTTTCATTTTGTGGTTTTCTGCTGTATGGCAATCGACACAATTCATATTCATCCCGTCAACGCCCATATGCACATCTACTTCACGTCCTGCCGTAAGTAAAGCAAGCTCGAGGTCGCCATGCTTGACGTTGTTTCCGCCACCACCGGAAAAGTGACAGCTGCCGCAGTTTTCACTTTTTGGAAGTCCCATGCTGCCCAAAATGGCCTTGAAGTCTGGTCCGTTTTCCCCCATTACCGGATAACCTGCGCCACCACTGGCTTTCAAATATGTTCCGGTATTGTCATGACAAACGATGCAGTCAATATTGTACTGGTTTTCAAAATCGAAATCTTTATCGTCCCAACCATAACCGGCATGGCATTTCATGCAACTTCCTTCGTTGGATTGAACACCTGTGCAAAAGTTATTTATCAGATTTTTCTTGCCAACATACGTAATGCCTCTTCCAGGAATATACTCTTCCCGTTCCCATTTAAAATGAGCACTTTGCAACAGTTCATGTCCTCTTTCGGTGTGGCATGTAAGGCATGCAGCTGTTATTTCATGCGGGTTTTTAAAATCCTGCTGAAGGATTTCCATTTTGCTGTGGTCAACGCCGGATTGATGCTCCACAAGATACTTTTCCCGCAACTTATCTAACACTCTCTGGTCTTCTTTCGGTTGTCGCAGCGCTACCGTCACAATGATAAGAGGCGCTATAACAGCCAGAAAAAAAGTGATTGCTGTTGTGAATTTTTTCATTGACAGTTATTTTACTGGTTTTTTGTGTTATTCAAATAACAATGACTTGTATAAAACACTATATTTCAAATACATATAAATATGTAGATATTTAACATAGATATATGCAAATGTATATATATCAAATCATACAGGGGCGTTTTTGCAGTAATTTAGGCTGTTTCTAAATACGAGTATAAAGAAATGAATATCAATACTTTATTGCATAAGTATAATTTAGATTATTTCTAAATTAGGGCTACTTAAGTTTTTAAAAGAAAACGGACATTCCTCCTGATTAGTTAGTAAATCAATTAAAATCAATGTGATAGATGAATATCTTCAAATTCAGTTAAAAATTCTTTTGGTTAAATTCTTTTTTGATAAAAAATTGGCTGGAGAATCGTTTTATGTTTCAGCCTAAACCTAATTTGTGACACAAATCACAAACCTTTGGGTTTATTTATATCTACCTTTGATATGCTTTTTTTAACACCTTGTTTTTAAGAAATTAATGCTTTAAAAAAAATAGGCTATGGACGTTGAAATACTTTCCCGGATTCAGTTTGCCTTCACCATTTCATTTCACTACATCTACCCTCCTTTGAGCATCGGTCTGGGTTTAATGATGGTGATTTTTGAAGGAACATATATTCGGACACACATCAAAATGTATGAACAACTGGCAAGGTTCTGGACAAAAATCTTTGCAATCACCTTCGGTTTGGGTGTGGCAACGGGCATTGTGATGGAGTTTGAATTTGGAACCAATTGGGCAACGTACTCCCGTTTTGTTGGGGATGTTTTTGGAAGTGCATTGGCTGCAGAAGGAATTTTTGCTTTTGCACTTGAAAGCGGCTTTTTGGGTGTTTTGCTTTTTGGCTGGAACAGAGTAAAGCCAATAGTACACTTCATCTCAACGATAGGTGTATTCTTTGGCTCAATGTTTTCGGCAGTTTGGATTGTTGTTGCAAACAGTTGGCAGCAAACCCCTGCCGGATATCACATTGTGGGCGAAGGCAAAGCAGCAAGAGCAGAAATAGTTGACTTTTGGGCAATGGTTTTCAATCCATCCAGTGTTGACCGGATTCTTCACGTTTGGATTGGCGCACTTATCGCAGGTGCATTTTTGGTCATGAGTGTTCATGCATGGTATCTTTTAAAAGGAAGATATGTCGAAATGTCGAAAAAAGCCTTTGTACTGGCTCTCTCAGTAGCAGCTTTGTTTTCGGTGCTTCAACTGGTAACAGGACATAGTTCTGCTGTAGGCGTGTCAGAAAATCAACCAGCTAAACTGGCTGCTTTTGAGGGGCACTATAACAGTACTGATGCTGCAGACCTTTATCTTTTTGGCTGGGTTGATCAAAAAAATCAAAAGGTTTATGGTCCTTATGTTCCCGGCGGCTTAAGCTTTTTGCTTTACAACAATTTCGACACCCCGGTCAAGGGATTAAATGACTTTCCACAAGATGAAATTCCGACGCAAGTCAATGCCGTATTTCAGTTTTATCATTTGATGGTTGCTTTTGGTTTGTATTTTATCGGACTTACCCTTTTTGGTCTTTTCCTTTGGTGGAGAGGAAAACTCTTTCTATATAAATGGGTGCTTTGGGTATTTGTCTTTTCAGTTCTATTGCCCCAGCTGTCCAATCAGTTCGGTTGGTTTGCTGCCGAAATGGGCCGTCAGCCCTGGGTAGTTTATGGTTTACTAAGAACATCGGATGCACTATCTGTAGTTGTAACAGCGAATCAGGTGCTGTTTTCGTTGATCATGTTTACCCTTATTTATGCTTTGCTCTTTGTTTTGTTTCTTTATCTTATGGACAAAAAAATAAAAGCCGGACCATATGACGAGAGCAATACTGACACGCATCAGGGGCAAAAAGAGATTATGGAAGTGCTTGATTCGAATGTTTCACCTCAATCATAAAAAAGACAAATAATGGCAACAATATTAGGTATAGATTATCCAACACTTTGGTTTTTGGTTGTGGGCGCCCTTTTTTCAGGTTATGCCATCCTTGATGGATTTGATCTGGGTGCTGGTGCATGGCACTTATTTCTTAAGAAAGAGGAAAGCCGGCGCATTGCATTGAACGCCGTTGGTCCTGTCTGGGACGGCAACGAAGTATGGCTTGTTATTGGTGGCGGTGCGCTTTTTGCAGGTTTCCCTATTCTATATGCTTCTATGTTTTCAGCGATGTATATTCCATTTATGCTGTTCTTGTTTGCACTTATTTTCAGGGCTGTTTCCATCGAATTCAGGTCGAAAGAGCAAATGAAATGGTGGCGGAAAACATGGGATATCAGTTACAGTGTTTCCAGTATTTTAATGGCACTATTGCTTGGCGTTGTTGTTGGAAACATCCTTCAGGGCGTTGCCATCGGACCAGATTTTGAATTTCAGGGCCATTGGACAGTATTTTTGAATCCTTACGCAATTTTGGTCGGGATAACAACATTAGCACTTTTTATGATGCATGGCGCCATCTATCTGGCAATGAAAACTGAAGGCAAACTTTTTGAAAGAGTGAACAATCTGCTTAAGAAATCAATTATATTCTTTGTTGCAACATATTCTATTGTAACTCTTTATACACTTATTTATTTGCCACATCTTTCTGACGATCTTACTGAAAATGCCGCTCTTTTAATCGTGCCGTTGCTGGCTTTTCTGAGTATTGCCAATGTGCCTCGTTTGGTCAGTAAAAGAAAATATGTTCATGCATTTTTGTTTTCGGCTCTTTCAATGAGTTTTCTGTTGATTCTGGTGGCGATTGAACTTTATCCTGTTATGATTTTTTCCACGATTGCACCTGAATACAGCATCACTGTTTATAACGCTGCATCCTCCGAGAAATCGCTTGGCATCATGCTACTTATGACTGTAATAGGCGCCCCATTGGTCATCACTTATACAGTTTTCGTTTATAAAACTTTTTGGGGAAAAGTGAAAATGGATGAGACAAGCTATTAGTGTTTTATTGATCTTCTCCATTTCAAAAAACTGAATTTGATCGTTTTCGTTTCTAAAGTCCTAAATTTTAAATGAAATAGATTAAATTCGCCAATTCATCTTAAAACCTTTTTTATGCGGCAACATAAAAAACACCTTTTAGCCCTGATATTGTTATGCTTTTTTTTCACCATGCAAGCACAGAACATGCAAGGCAATCTGCTCGTTGTTGGTGGCGGAAGCGAAAATTATAACAGCTGGAGCGACACTCCTTATGCATGGGCAGTCAACAAAGCACAAAATAAACGTATCGCTATTATTGGCACCGACGCGAGCCCTACAACTTGGCTTCCAAATTATTTTGTGAGTTTAGGGGCTGTGTTTGCGAAAAATTTTCCGATAACAAATAACTCAACTGCCAATGCGCAAGCTACTTATGATAGCCTGGTTACTTACGATATGATTTTTTTCCGCGGGGGTAATCAATATAACTATTACAACCGCTACAAAAACACTTTGACACAACAGGCCGTGCAGGAAGTTTTTGATCGCGGTGGTCTAATAGGCGGAACTTCTGCCGGATTACATATTTTATCGAAAGTAGTTTATACTGCTCAAAATGGAACGGTTTATCCGGATGAAGCCCTTGCCAATCCTCATAATCAATATATGACGCTTGCAGATGATTTCCTGGATTTATTGCCTGGAATAGTTTTCGACAGTCATTTTGCTGAAAGAGCACGATTTGGTCGTTTAATGGGGTTTTTGGCTAAATGGTTTTTTGACCACAATGAAGATATTACCGGTATTGGCATTGATGACAAGACGGCCATCTGTATCGACACAGAAATGAATGCAATAGTATATGGAACCGGCGCTGCCAACATTTATAAAGCTGGTGAAGGAAATCAATACAGTTTGAGTGGAACAAAGCTTGCAGCCTCAAATTTGCATGTTTCACAAATGGTTCACGGTTCGGGTTTTAACCTGAATACTTTCGAAATGCAAAGTTCAGGTGAAGTTTTAAATCCTGTATCAAACGGCCCTGTCTCAGAAAGCATAATCTGGCTCAGCGGAAGTGACCTGCCAGCTAAAAATCAAAATATGCTTACTTTGCTTGGCCTTTCAGGAAATATGGCCGATAAGATAATTATCGTCACAACTGGAAACACAGCTTTTGCCGGTCAATATGCGTCAATCTTAACACAATTAGGTTTTGAAAATGAGATTCTAGTTGCTAATCAGACAACTGGTGCAGATCCGGAATGGGTAAATAAATTAAACAATTCTTCCAAGTTTCTTTTTGCAGGATGCAGCTATGATCCGTTGATCGACTTTGTTGAAAACTCTGCCGGAGGTCAGGCATTGAAAAGCAGCATCATGGCTTTGGAAAAATATGCTGCTTTTATTGGTGATAACAGTCGTTTTGCAGGGAAGTCATTTTTGAATAATTATACGCAAAGTTATGCTGGTTATGATGGCTTGTTTGATTTCAAACCTGGTCTTGGTTTGCTTAGAAACAGTTTAGTGATGCCAAAAACATTTGATAGTTCTGTGGACAATGAAAGCACCGCAACCGGCGTAGTCTATGGAATGGTCCGCGACAGTCTGAAGTTTGGGATCTGGCTCCATGATAATTGTGTGGCATGGATTTATCCCGAAGAGAATAAAATTAAGTTGAGGGCTTTGGGTAATTTTCCGCTGATTCTTGCAGAAAATATTGGCACCAAAGCAGGTTTTACCGATCAATCAGCTGTTAATTCAGGTAATCCACGCGCTATCGCTGCTTTTGATAAGTTTATCTTCAGGCTTATGGACGAGACATTAAGCGTGGATATCGACTTTTTTACTTCTGTGAATGAGATCAACTTTTCACAGAACTTATTTTACCCAAACCCTTTTCTGGACAGAGTCTTTTTAGCAAATGAATTCTATCAGACTTTAGCGCTCCATATTTATGATGGATACGGACGTAAGCTTTATGATGAGATTCTTTACGAGAAAAAAGTAATCTCTCTGCCTGAATTAAAGGCAGGCATTTATTATTTCAGATTGACAGATGTCAAAGGAAAAACAATCAGTGTTCAAAAAATGATCAGACAATGAAAAACATCATCTTCTTGATTTTTCTGTTAATGGCTGTATGTGGGTGTGAAAACAGCAATTCAGAAACGGAGGTTAACAGGCCTGAGGGAAAACTCTACATAATAGGAGGTGGTAAAAGACCTGCTGCTATGGTCGCCGAAATGATTTTGCTTGCTCAATTGAATACAAATAGGCATTACGCAATTGTTCTGCCGATGGCAAGCGAAGAGCCGGATACTTCTTTTTTCTATTTTGCCAAGCCTTTTCGCGAGCAGGGATTAGATAAAATCTATAATTTTTTTAGTCTGGATGTTACCAGTTTTTCTCCGGAACGTCTGGACTCAGTGCGGAATGCCAATCTTATCTTTATTACCGGTGGTGATCAGAATCGTTTTATGCAGATTGTACAAAATACACCTCTGCATGCAGCCATAATTGAGGCATATCAAAAGGGTGCTGTCATTGGCGGAACGAGTGCCGGTGCTGCTGTACAAAGCAAGAAAATGATTACAGGAAATGAGTTAAAATATCCTGAATATACAGGGCAGTACCGCACTATCGAAGCCGAAAATATTGAAATTGCACAAGGGCTGGGGCTATTGGAAACAGCAATAGTGGATCAGCATTTTATATGGCGAATGCGTATGAACCGCCTTATTGCTGCAGCTATTGAGAATCCGGATGAATTGCTGATTGGTATCGACGAATCTACTGCAATTATTGTTGAAGGTGATTCAGCAACAGTTACAGGCCAATCTCAGGTTGTGGTGCTTCATAATAAGATGGGAATTAAACATAATGAAAAGGGACTTCTTGGCAGCGCTGAAATGGTTATGGGCGTTTACCTTCCCGGCCAGCGGTTTTCATTGATTCCATGATTTTTAAATCTTATCTATGAAATTTTATATCCCGTTAAGGGTAAAGCTTTAATTAACTGTCATAAATTAAATGCTTTTTCAAGAGGGTATGTAAAAAGTTGTTTTTGTCTAAAAGAATGAGTTTTCCTGAGATGGAAGAAGAGCATGCATTATGGTTGGAAGGTTTAAAGACTGGAAATGAAAAAATTTTTCAGGATATTTTCAATGCATATTATGAGCCTTTATGTCGCTTCAGTCTTAATCGTATCGAAAGCAAAGAGGAGGCTGAAGAAATTGTTCAGGATGTTTTTGTGAAACTGTGGATTAAACGCGAAGATCTGGTGATTCAGCAGTCTTTGAAATCTTATTTATACCGCATGGTTCAAAACAGAATCATCAACCGCAGCGAACATCGCAAAATCAGAAAAATCCACCAGCAACATGTGCTTTCAAATCCACCTGAACATTTCGCTTCTGAAAATGACTTTCATGAAGAGGAGTTGAATAATCTTGCGGCCAAGGCAATGGAAACAATGCCTGAAAAGCGCAGACAGGTTTATGAACTCAGCCGAAAGAAAGGGCTTAAATACAGCGAAATTGCTGAAAAAATGGGAATCTCAATCAAAACTGTTGAGGTTCATCTAAGTAAGGCTTTGGATCATATGCGGGTTTGTTTAAAGGACTATTTAGTTGCATTAGCTTACCTGTTTTATAATAGATTTTTTGAGTAAGAGGTGTTGTTGATTAGGGGTAAAATATCTCAAAGCTGTCTTTACAGTAGCAAGAATTGAAAATTTTGAAATCAAAATGAATAACGAAGAGAAATACAAACAACTTATTACAAGATTCCTCTCTGGAGAAGCTTCAGAAGAGGAAAAACTTGAATTAAAAAGTTGGATCGATGCTTCTGAAGAAAATTTCAGTTTGTTTGATCAGTTCGAAAAGGTTTGGAAATTGTCTCCGCAATCTGATAATATTGTTTTTAACCAACAGGAAGCCTGGAAAAACATTCAGAAAAAAATCAGGTTAGAAACAAATTCCGGTCAAACTATTGTAGTTGCTGAAAAGAAAATCTCAATAAAAAATTATTTTCTTATCATCTCAGCAGCTGCGGCCATTCTCATCCTTGCTTTCATTTTACAGCCATTCATTACCAACAGCCCGAAAGCTAAAGTAATAAGTCATTTTGCAGAGGAAAACAACCTTAAAAAAATCATTTTGGATGATAGTACGGCAGTGTTTCTAAAAAAGGGTGCCGTCTTAAGCTATAACGATAAATACAATAAAAAAAACCGTTTGGTACAGCTTGAAGGTGAAGCTTTTTTTGATGTGAAAAGTAATGCAGCATTGCCTTTCAGAATTGAAACGGCGCTCGGACAAATAGAGGTGATTGGAACTTCATTCAATGTTTTGAGTGACATTGAAAATGGCAGATTGAGCGTTTCTGTAATCAGCGGAAAAGTGAAAATGGAAGCGCCTGCGGGATCAAATGAGTCAATATTTCTTGTGGCAGAAGAGCAAGGCACTTTTGATGCAAAAGCAATGAAGCTCGAAAAGCAAATCATTACTGACATGAACTTTCTTGCATGGAAAACGGGCTTGCTTATATTCGAGCAAACGAGCCTTGCCGATGTAATCGTAACGCTGGCCGGCACTTTCAATCTTAGCATAGAATCTTCAAGAGATCTTTCCGATCTCAGACTTACCGCCCGATTTAACAATGAAAAGCCGGAGGACATATTTAAAACTCTAAGCATTTTATATGATTTGGATATTCAGTTTTCTGATAAAATAGTTAAAATCAAGTAATTTGATTTGAACAACAAGGACTGATTTATTGTTATTCTGTAATAATTTTATCGGAAAAATACACGCTGCGTATGATTCTTTTTACGGTTAAATTTTTGCTATTTAAAAGGATGCTTCTCATCCTTTTCATGCTTTTAGGCACATCTGCATTGGTTCTCGCACAACAAAGCACTTTAGAAAAAATCAATTTCTCAGCACGAAATGAAACACTGGCTTCAGTTCTGGGGCGTATTTCAGCAAACAAATCCGTCAATCTTACTTACGATGCTTCTGATCCGGCTTTGGAAAAGCAAGTGACATATTCGGCCAATCAAAAAGATGTAATTACAATACTTTCGGAAATTCTTACCCAAACCGGTCGTGAATTCAAAAATGTAGGCAATCATATTGTTATTGTCCGTTCGCCGATAAATACGCCTGCAAATTCTGTTTTGCCTCAAAAGAGCAATGTACAGATCAACAAATCCAATCCAGTCGTTCTCCCTGAAATTCTTACTGATACCATCCTTATCCGGGATACCCTTATTCGTTTTGACACGATCATACGGATCCAAAAGGAATACATCTACGATACGATTTTCATTAAAGAACAGCCTGAAGTTGACAAAAAATCAGGAAGACGAAAACTTTCCTTGCCGCGTAATATTTTTCGTTTTGAGCCCGACAGACAGGATGGCTGGGCCTTAAATTTTCATTTTGCTCAAATGGGCGCTTCTCTATTACCAGAGTCTGGCCTGAATCTTTCCCCTGAACTGGAGAAGGTTAAAAAATCGGAATCCTTTTCGTTACGGAATTTTGGACTGGGAGCGGCTATTCAATACAACAAAGGAAGATTGAGTTTTTTAACAGGTTTGTCGCTCAATATATACAACAACAGGTTCAATTACAGCGAATTGTTTGAAACCGGCGGGTTTTACAAAAAAGACACACTCGACATTTTTTATACCATCATTCAAAGCGACACCAACTTTTTTTATGTAACCGACAGCACATATCTGCCGCTCGATAGCCGTGAAATAGTGTATGACAGAAACAACAGAATCAGTTTGCTCGAGTGGAGGGGCGCTATGCATTTTACGTTGTATACATTAAATGATTTCAACTTCTACCTTAAAGGCGGGTTTAGCGCAGGAATGCCTTTGTGGCTCAATGGTAACAGCATCGGCAATGGTGAAGGTTATCCCGTACTTGAACTGGAAAAGGAAAATTTCAGTAAATGGCTTTTTGCATGGCAGGCAGGTTTTGGCGTACGTTATCAGTTGGCCAATTTCGTTTCAATTTATGCTGAGCCCTTTTACAAGCAATACTGGAATGAACCTACGCCCTCTCATCCTCTCAGCCGCAGATTGCAAGGTGGTGGTTTGAATATAGGAATGATTTATTATTTCTAAAAATTTGAGCGCCGATGAAGAGAAAACTACTTTCAACAGCCATGCGATTTGCACCTTTTTTAGTTGCTGGTGTTTTGCTGAGTCTTTCTTTAAAGGCGCAACCAATTGCAGAGGTCGGAGGGGTGCTTACCCGAAATACTTTTTGGTCGAATGATACAATTTACATCATTACAGACCTTTTGAGAGTGGGGCAGGGCATCACACTGGAGATAGAAAAAGGGACGGAAGTCAGAGTAAATCAAGGAAGAGGCATCAATATTGAAGGTGGAACGTTTGTCGTGCAGGGATCTTTACAGGATACTGTGAAATTTGTTCCGAATTATATTCTCGATGAAAACTGGAACTGGAATGGCATCACCATCAACTCAATTAATCAACCTGATCAGATTATAATTCAATATGCCTTAATCAAAAAGGCCACTGTAGCAATCAGGGCAATTGCGGCAAACTTTTTGTCAATCCGAAACAATCTGATAACAGATAACAGAAATATCGGCATAAGTCTGTTCAACAGTTCCTTTTCATTGATTGAAAACAATCGGATCAATGAAAATTTCCTGGGGATTGAAATCTTTGCTACAGATGCAGGAAATCGTGCCGCGGATAATATCGTCAGGGGAAACAAGTTGAATAATCATACGACCAACATCATTATTCACAACAGCAATCATGGGTCATGTCCCAATAATGTTGTGGAAGAAAATCTAATTTCTGATGGTCTTCATGGAATCTGGCTTTTCAACAGCCATCAGGGCGGTTCGGGTCATGCACACATCAGAAGAAATATCATCGTTAATAATGGGGTCAATTCTGAGGGTTATGGAATCTACGTTTCTATGGATTCAACGATAATCAGCAATAACGTCTTTTATACGAATCACATTCCTGTTTACTTCACCGATGCAGCTTATTGTCATTTCATCAATAACAATATTTATCAGAATACAAAAGGAATAAACATCCGGAGCAATGCAACTGAAATCATTGCTTTTAACAATACCATAACCGAAAGTCTGGAGCAAGTAGCTCGTTTTCAGTCTTCTGGAGATATTGTATTTCAGAAGAACAACATCTTCAACAACCATAAAGAGAAAGATATTGTTGTCAACAACACTACTTTTGACATTGATGTGACGGAGAATTATTGGGGCACCACCGATGAAGAGCGTATAAGGGAAATGCTTTTCGACAGGCTGGATAATCCGCTTTTAGGGTCGCTTCTTTTTGAACCACTCCAACCATTTATTATAGATACAGCGCCTGTGTCGCCACCCCGAAACAGTGTTTTACGCATGATTGACGGAAAGATGCATCTGAGCTGGAATCCGAATCCGGAAAGTGATATTGAAGCTTATTATGTCTACTCCGGAGATTTTGCCGATTATCAATTTAATGAACCTCCTATTATAGTTGAGGATACAGTGTATGTTTTTGAAAACTTCAATGCGGGCGATGTGGTCGCGGTCACTGCTTTTGACAGAAGTGCTTCAGGGCAAAATCCTATGCTTGATGGAAATGAAAGTCCTTTTGCCTTTGCGGTTCAGATGCCCTATGCCGGACAGGACTCCGTGATATGTCAAACTGTTTTATTTTACACTTTAGCAGATGCATCCATCCCGCCGGACAGCGATTTTCTGCGTTGGAAAACTTCCGGAGACGGGTTTTTCAATAACCAGAATTTATTGAATCCCGCCTATTTTCCCGGTCCACTTGATATCGCAACAGCTGAGGTAAGATTAACCATCAGCGTAAATTTGGCTGGCAGAATACTTTCTGATTCTGTTGATCTGCGCATTACTCCGGTTCCGGAAATTTTTGCCGGCGCTGATGCTTTTATCGAAAAAAATGAAACTTTTTTTGCATCAGATGCTTTCGCAGAAAATTTCACAGGATTATGGTGGTCAACAACAGGCGATGGAATTTTTGTCAATCCTGACAACCTCAATGCCATTTATCAACCCGGTGATGTGGATTTGCAGCAGGAAGAGGTTTTTCTGATACTTCAGGCTTTTTCTGAAGCTTGCGGAAATTATAGCGATACGCTAAAACTTACAATCAGAAACACTTTTTCACTGCAGGGAAGTGTAAAAGGAAATGGAAGCATGTTGCCCGATCATCCGGTGATTGCGCATTATATAAATGCGGATAGCTTGCTGCTTAAATCGTATCTGACCAAAACAGATTTGCAAGGCTATTTCAGATTTGATAGTCTTTTTGAAGGTGAATATTTACTTTTTTCTGCAGCAGATACAACCCATATAAGCATGCTGCTTCCAACTTATTACGCCAATGCCATGAGCTGGAACGAAGCTTACAAAATAACGCTCAATGGCGACACCTACGACCTGGATATCGAACTTCAAAAGGGAGAAAGTGTTCTCCCAAACGGACAAGGGAGTATCAGCGGAAAGTTTATAAAGCCTCAGAATGAGATTTCTTTTTCAGAAGCTTACTGTCAGTCATGGTTCAATGATATTCAAGCCTTTAGCTGTGAAGATGGGTTGCCGAATATAACTGTTTTACTGTTTGGGGAAAGCGGCCAAAGAATTCTCCGGCATACATTAACGGACTCAAATGGCAATTTTCATTTCGGAAACCTGCCTTTCGGAGATTATCTCATCAGGACTGAAATTGCAGGCTTTCAGTCGGATTTTTCAAACCTTCTGAGCTTAACAGCTGAATCAAGTGAGGTAAATAACATCGAACTGCGACTTGTCACAGAAAATAAAATCGGTATCTTTCAACCTTTTCGCAATCCTTCTTTTACTGCCAATTTCAGAATTTTTCCCAATCCTGTCACTTCTAATGCAAGCGTAAGAGTTCCGCAGATTGACGAACCCTACCTGGTGCAAGTTTTTGCACTTGATGGTTCAATTGTTTACAGTCAGGAAAAATTTGCAAAGGAGGGCGAAATATTGCTTTCATTGGATCAGTTGAAAAATGGACTTTATGTTATCAGTATTCGTGGACTGGCTGAAAACCGGCAATCGAAATTTGTCAAATTGTAAAAGATTGAGATTTGGCAGATAATTTCCTGTCCCGACTAAGGGTGATTTGGATATAGACTGTCCTAATGATGAAAAATATTAATTAAAATAGCAATGAAAAAACTACTATTAACTTTACTCATATTCTCCGGTTTTTTCGGGTTTATATCCGGTAATAAGGCAATTGCCCAACCCCAGATAACTGTATATGCAGATTCTTTGTACTTTGGTGATTTACCTTATGGATTTGAATATGTCGCGACTGTATTCATTTTCAATGAGGGCAATGATGTTCTGCAAATAAATAACATTTCATTTTCAAATGCTGATTTTTTAGCTTCCTCTACAAGCTTAACGGTTGCTTCGTTTGAATTTCAGTCGTTTACCGTCATGTTTTCGCCTTCCAATGTCGGAGTTTTCGAAGAGCAAATGCAGATTTTTAGCAATGATCCGGTAACACCAGTCTTCACAAGCCAGATCTATGCCAATATTTCTATTCCATCTCCTCTCTATCTGTCTGCATTGGTAATAAATAATACCGATGTACAATTGTCCTGGGGCTCAAGTGGCGGTGATGGCAACTGGCTTTCTTATGATACAGAATTTGTAGGGTCATCAGCAGGCTTGGCCACGCCGGGTGTTTATCGGATTGCTGCACGCTGGCACGCTAATTCACTTACTGCATATACAGGTAATGAGCTTTCCAGAATGTTGTATTTTCCTACGAGTTTAAACACAGCATACACCCTGAAAGTCTGGAAGGGAACGAATGCAGAAATAGTGGTACATTCGCAAAGTGTCAGCCCAACTCAGTTAAATGAATATAATGAAGTCATTCTTTCCTCACCAGTAATCATCGAGCCCGGCGAGGACTATTGGTTTGGATTAGAATTGGACCAGACACTGGAGTATGATTTTGGAGCAGCATTTGATAACGGTCCGGCTGTTGCTGGTTTTGGAGATATGATTAATCTTGGCGGAGGCTGGGAGTCATTTTACAATTATGGTTTTAACAATAATTGGTTGATCAGGGCTTTTGTTCAGGAGGTAAACGATTCTATCAGTCCTGATAATGCTCCGGTGGTTTACGAAAAGGAACTTAAAAGGCATTCTACACTTGTCGCAAATCAGGACAGAAATCTTAAGACCTTGTTTAATGAATCACAACCAATCAACTTATTGGGCTATAATCTCTATCGTGATGGATCACTTTTGAATACCGAGCCACTGAATACGGCAATTTACACCGATTTCAACCTTTCGCATGGCATTTATCAATATGCAGTAACTGCTGTTTATGATGTCGGTGAAAGCGGGCTTGTTGAAAAAACCGTTCAGATTGGTGGTCCTTCATTATCTATAAATCCGCAATTTATTCAAGACAATTTACAGACCGGTCAATCACAAAGCTATACTGTTCAGAAATTCAATTCAGGATTGGCAGCGCTTGAATGGTCTGTCGCTGATCTGCCTTCCTGGTTGAGTGTTACTCCATCTTCCGGAATTATTCAGGCAGGTGAAAGTGCCAATACAAGTATTACCATATCTACCAATGGATTATACAATGGGTTCAATAATTACACTATGGTTATCCAAACAAACAATGCAGGAAACCCTCAGACCAATTTAACCTTTTTAATCGTTGTCGAAGGGAATTCAGCTTTGGTATGGGATGAGCCTGTCCTGGATTTTGGAATGACTCCTTTGTTCCAGTCAAAACTATTAACAGCTCATTTAACGAATAACGCCAATGTACCTACTTATCTTTATGGCTTTTACACACAAATGAGTGCTTTTGTTTCTTATCCTCAGGACTGGGTTGTTCAACCGGGTCAAACCACGAGTATAAATGTTTGGTACACTCCGGATATGATAGGTGTGCAGAATGACACACTTACTTTGAGTTTTTTCAACGCATTTGAGAGTGGTGATCTCAAGCTGGCCTTAACCGGTCAGGGAGCCTTGTCGCCTCCTTCAAGTCTGAGTTATACGCTTGAAGAAGAACTGGTAAACCTTCAATGGTTTGCCCCGGGTGCATCACCTGTGATGTTGCGCTATGGCAGCGGCGATCCTTACAATTCCATCTATACTGTCGACAGTGTTTCTTATGAAATGATGGCAAAATTTGGACCTTCAGAACTAATGGCTTATGCAGGTAAACAATTGGAAGCAGTTAGTTTTTATTTATATGATCCAAATGTTGAAGTGAAAATAAGGGTATATACCGGTGAACAGGCAAACACACTTTTAGTAGAACTACCGGTAAATAACCTTCAGGTAAACGGTTGGACTGATGTGCTTCTTCCTGAACCGATTCCTGTAGACGAATATACTTTTCTATGGATCGGTTATGAGATTCTGCCGCTTGATTTCATTGCTGCTGCCGGTATTGATAATGGCCCCGGAGTTGCCGGAGCCGGTGATTTATTCAGAATAGACGGCAGCGAATGGAGGAGTCTTTCCGAATACAATATAAACGGAAACTGGACCATCAGAGGCCTGCTCGGAGAAGCCGGTGTAGGCGATAGTACGATCAAGCTGAACTATTCAAAATCTGCGAACCAATTGCTGGGCTATAATGTCTATAAAGATGGTTTGAAGCTAACCGAAAGTCCTGTCGCAACAACAAACTATGTAAGTTCATTGGCGGCAGGGCAGACAAGCGAATTTGGTGTAACAGCAGTTTACAACTTTGGCGAAAGCAATCCTGCGGAGATAATTGTTACCGCACCCGGTACATTGAATATGCCTGAGGGATGGAATTTTACGACTACACCTATGGCGCACAACATCCATATTCCGGAGTTTTTGCAGCAAATTGGCATGACACTTTCTCCCGGCGATATGATTGGCGCGTTTTACCATGATAATGGAATCGAAAAATGCGGTGGTGCAGCTCTTTGGACGGGCGAGCATATTGTTCTCACAATTTATGGAGACAATCCTGCAACGCCGGCAAAAGATGGTTTTATGCCAAATGAAAATATTCATTGGAAGGTGTATATGCATCAGCAGCAGGTTGCGGGTGAAATAACAGCTGAATTCAGTCATGATATGCCGCAATACAATGGCAAATTCCATATGTTGGGCTTGTCAATGATCGAAACAATTGAGCTGGGAACAGTGAGTCTTGATGAAAAAAATGATCAAAAAATCCATCTTTACCCTAACCCCTCAAATGGTAGTTTTGCCATTTCAGGCCTGAATAAGGGAGATGAAATTAAAGTGTATAGTGCTTCAGGAAAGCTGGTCTATATCAGCAAAGCGGTTTCAAATCTGGAATTTATTGACATCAGTATTTCCGGAATCTATATCGTTGAACTTTATAGCCTTACCGGTGAAATGAAAAGAAATAAGATCATAATCTACTAGATTGCTTGCTTTTGATCAGAATCCCGTTAGCTTCAGTTAGCGGGATTTTTTTTGACTTATCTGTTCTCCTGTTTTCGGAAAGGCCTAATTTTGGGGGATATTAAAATACTTTAGCTCTTGTGTTCATTTTGAAGAGTTGCTTTGTAATAAAAATACTGCTACAATGAAAAATCTTGCTTTAATTATATTGCTGCTGTTTTCAATAGTTGTGCTTCAAGCCCAGACACCATCTGATTGCACCATTCCATATGAGTTGATTGAAAACTACGAAAGGGATATTAAAATTCTCTCTCTTAGAAGGATGTCCGAATTGAGTAGCCCTGACTTGGCATTAATCAGTATTCCACAGGCATGGCAAGATACCATTGCGGGTGGAATGGCAGCGATAATGAATGCAACTTCACTGCCTGAAAGTGACTCAGTTTTTAACCTTTATTGTGTCCACAATCTCACAGGCCCGATGCAGATTTACAATATATTGCTTTTTGAGATTGATATATCTTATCCATGGACACAGGCCTGGCAGAACCTGAATGCCATAACAGGAAACACAGCCATTGATACATTGGTCACAAATTACAGTTTGTCAGTGATAGCTTATTTCCATTGGAGTTTTGGCGATTTTGTCTTTTTAAAAACCGATTCTTTATTAAACATTTATGCTTTGATCGACAGCATCGTTGCTGTTGAAGGAGTTTTGGCCGGAGCTCCTGATGCGCTTATTGGCACTGCCGGAAAAATTGTTTATGAGAGAATAGGAGATGCCCGTTACTACGACTTCTACTTTCAGTTTAACGACTGTTTTGATGGTTGCGATAATCACCGGAAATGGATGTTTAAAGTCAATGCTGATTGCTCGGTTGAGTATCTCGGTGCTGAAAACTGGGGTGTTTTTGGAATTGAACCATTGCCTGCACCTGTCAACTGTAATATCTTTACTTCGCTCAAAGAAAGACAGTTACATAAGAAAGCCCTCGTTTTTCCAAATCCTTCAGATGGCGTTTTCAGTATCGAAAGGCTTGAAACAGGAAACATTCTGGTTGTTTATGATGCTTCAGGAAAAATCCTGCACATGAAATTGGTAGAGGGCATAGCAACGCAAATAAGCCTTCCGACAAAAGGCATTTATGTGCTCGAAGTAAAGCGTACCTATGGTATCGAAAGGCATAAGTTGGTTGTTCGATAAGAAGTCTTTTTAAAAAACTGTTATGTAAGCTCATAAACCAGAGAATTCCGGCATTTTTTAGTATTGACCCTTTTCAGCTGAATTGCTATCTTGGGTTGTCTTCTATCGCTTTCTGAACGAAATTCTTCTATTTTTGTAGTTCAATCCCGTCAATCTGAAATTCTATGAAGCAAATATTTTTACTATCAGCCTCAATTCTGATCTTAAGTTTTTCAAGCCTTGCCCAAAGCTTTAATGGAGGAGTAAGTGCAGGTCTGGCTATTTCTCAGATTGCCGGCGATGGAATGTCTGGTTACAATAAAGCCGGTATTCAGGCTGGTTTTTTTGTCAATTATAAGGTAAAACCTAATATTGCCTTGCAGATGGAACTGGCGTACATACAGAAAGGCTCTGCGCAAGGAGAAAACCCGGATGATCCACAGGGGTTTCAATTTCTTCGGAGGTTGAACTATATTGAGCTTCCGTTATTGATTCAATATCATTTGAGACCTTTGATCCTTGAAATTGGAATATCAGCAGATTTTCTGGCGGGCAGCTTCGAGGAAATAAACTATCAATTCAACGAGCAGCCGGACATTTGGCGAAAAACAACTTTTAACACTGTTTTTGGTGTAAAATATATGATCGGTGAAAACCTGATGTTGAGTATAAGGACTACAAATTCAATCAACTCAATTCGTAAAAATACCGTGCCGCTCAATGTGCGCCGCTATACCAAAACCTATGGCGAGTACAACGATGTGCTGTCTTTTGGATTATCCTATCAGTTTTAAACCTTTTTCCACTTGATATTGCATCCCATTGATGGCTGCTGATCTAAAGGAATTTCTTCTCCGTTTAACAATTGATGAAGGGCTTTTCGCATATCTGAGCCAGTCACCGGAACATCATTTCCCGGCCTGCTGCCATCGAGCCTTCCTCTGTAAACACATTTTCCATTGGCGTCAAAGAGATCGAAATCCGGCGTGCAAACTGCATCATAGGCTTTGGCTACCTCTTGCGATTCATCAAAAAGATAGGGAAAAGGGAAATCCTGTTCCTTCGCAAAGATCTTCATCTTCTCCGGAGAATCTTCCGGATAGTTTTCAACATCATTGGAGTTGATGGCTACAAAGCCAACGCCTTTTTCGATGAAATCACGCCCCAGCTGAATCAATTCATGCATCACGTGCTTCACATAGGGGCAGTGGTTACAGATAAACATCACAAGTGTCCCTTTCTCTCCTTTCACAGCTGCGAAAGTCATCATGTTGCCCGTTGGAATATCCTGCAAATGAAATTCAGGTGCCTGAAAACCAAGTGGAATTTGTTTGGTAGGTGTAAGTGCCATTATTTGAGTGGTTTAGTGTTATAAATTTTGAGCAGTGCCTGTTATAAAAGTATTTTATTTCGCATGAAGGGAAAAGAAAGAATTATTCTTTATCGTCTTTCAAAAATTCAATATTGCGTTTCAATCCTTCATATTTAGTTCTTTCAACAGCTGAGCCACGAAAAAGTTTCTTGAATTTTTCATTATCCAGCTTTTGCCAATCTTCTTTTTTCATGTTTTTTAGTTCTTCAGAAAGGGTAAACAAAGGTTCCTGATGTGGCTTCGCAAAACGATTCCACGGACAAACATCCTGACAGATATCACAGCCAAAAATATAACTGTTGAATTTTGGCTTCAGCACTTCCGGCAAACTTCCCCTGTATTCAATGGTGAGGTAAGAAATGCATTTTCGCGCATCCAGCTGATGGGCCTCCACGATAGCGCCCGTCGGGCAGGCATCAATACAACGCCTGCAAGTGCCGCAGTAATCTGTGATCGTATGATGGGTTTCTTCAACTTCAAAAGGCAAAAAAATGTGGCCGATAAAGAAAAAGGAGCCTTTCCGCGGATGGATCAGACAAGTGTTTTTTCCGATAAAGCCCAATCCACTTTTTTCGGCCCAGGCTCTGTCCAGAACAGGCGCCGAATCTGTGAAGACGCGCGCCTCAAAAGGCCCATAATACACCTCTAAATTTTGATGCAACATCTTTAATTTTGCTCTTATTACATCGTGATAGTCTTTACCAAGGGCGTATTTAGAAATTTTATAATTGTCTTCATCAGAAGGAGTCTCGGCCGGGAAATAGTTTTGCAGAACTGTAACAACAGTTTTAGTGTTTTCAACCAATTGGCGCGGATCGTAGCGTTTTTCTTTGTTTCGCTCCAGATACGACATCTCTCCCTGAAAGCCTTTTTCAAGCCATTCTTCCATCTGAACAGCGTGCTCTGATAAAAATTCAGCTTTGGATATGCCACAATCATCAAATCCCAGAGACAGGGCCTCTTTAATTATAAGGTCTTTCTGAAAAGTGATTTTCTTGCGATCCATCCTAAAAAACTCAGGGCTCAAAAAGTTTTCCCTGACTTGGGTTCTTTATTTTTCCAAGATGCCTGTATGCTAGTTCTGTTGCTTCTCTGCCTCTTGGCGTGCGCATCAGATAGCCTTCTTTGATTAGAAAAGGTTCATAAACTTCCTCTATCGTGCCGCCTTCTTCACCAACGGCAGTTGCAATTGTTGTTAATCCTACCGGCCCGCCTTTAAATTTATCGATGATGGCAGAAAGAATTCTGTTGTCCATTTCGTCCAATCCATGCTGGTCTACATTAAGCGCAGAAAGGGCATATCTTGAAATTGGCATGTCGATACTTCCGTTTCCTTTGATCTGTGCAAAGTCACGCACCCTGCGCAATAAAAGGTTCGCAATACGTGGTGTTCCTCTGCTGCGGCGTGCTATCTCAAAAGCTGCTTCTTCAACAATGGGAACTTTGAGAATGGAAGCTGAGCGTTTCACAATTCCGGCGAGTGTTTCAGCATCATAATATTCAAGCCTGGATGTAATGCCAAAACGCGATCGAAGCGGACTTGTAAGCAATCCGGAGCGTGTGGTGGCGCCAATAAGTGTAAAATGATTGAGTACTATCTGTACACTTCGGGCATTGGGCCCTGTTTCGATCATGATGTCAATTTTGTAGTCTTCCATGGCAGAATAGAGGTACTCTTCCACCACCGGACTCAATCGATGTATTTCATCGATAAAAAGCACATCGTTTTCTTCCAGATTTGTAAGCAGACCAGCGAGATCGCCGGGTTTGTCAAGTACAGGTCCGGAGGTAATTTTGATGTTTACGCCAAGTTCATTGGCAATAATATGGGATAAAGTCGTTTTGCCTAATCCCGGAGGTCCATGCAGTAAAACATGGTCAAGTGCTTCGCCCCTTTGGGAGGCAGCTTTGACAAAAATCCGCAAATTTTCGACCACATTTTCCTGTCCGGCAAAACTGGTAAAAGCATCAGGTCTGAGCACCTTTTCAATTTCTTTTTCTGCACTGGTGAGCTTTATTCCATGTGCATCAAGGTTTTCGTTCATATTTTATAAGTCGTAAACAAAACAAATGTACAAAAATGCTACAATAGCGCTGTTAGACTTTGCTTTTCTATCAAAATGCAGTAACTTAGCATCGTATTTTGAGTAATCATTAATCTGATGGTAAGTTAGCTGGCAAAACAAATAAATTTACTGATTGTCAGATGTATAAATTTAATATGAGAAGCCATGAAACATCTGTTAGTTGCCTTCGATTTTTCGAAAAATTCAATAAAAACGCTTGAGTATGCCATTATGGTGGCAAATAAAACCCGGGCCGAACTTAGTTTGGTTTGGGTTGACAGCAGCAATACACCTGAAAATGTATTGAATATTGATCAGGAGCTTCGCATCGAAACGAAAAAGCTGTTTGATGAAATTATACCAAAATACGAACCGCAACTTCATTGCAGAAAGATCAATATCATTTTACGGAAGGGAAAAATCTACAGTGAAGTTGCTATGGCTGCCAAAATGATTGATGCTGACCTTGTGTTCTCAGGAACTCATGGTGTGAGCGGCTATGAACAGTATTGGATTGGCAGCAATGCCTACCGCATTGTGACACATGCACCCTGCCCTGTCATTACTTTGCGTGGTGATTACGAAATTAAAGGTGGAATCAATAAGATCCTTCTTCCTTTGGATAGTACACCAGAAACCCGGCAAAAACTACCCTTTACTGCACAGCTTGCAGAACTCTTTGAAGCAGAGATTCATCTGCTGTTGCTTTATAATTCGCCCATCAAAGTGATTAGAAACCGAACAAAATCATATGCCGAAGATGCAAAAAGGTATTTGAAAGAGAATAATATCGCATGTGTGCTTGCAGAAATGGAGGCCGACAATATTGTTAGCCGGATCGTTCAGTATGCTAAAGAATCTGATGTTGATATAATTTCCATAATGACAGAACAGGGGAGCACATCAGGTAGTATGTTTCTGGGGCCTTATGCACAACAACTGATTAATAATTCGGTTGTTCCTGTGCTGAGTCTTCAATCGAAATTAAATGAATAGTTTGCTTTTCAAACACAATTTTTTGTGAAATTGCCGTTCTGAATAAAAATACATTTGAATGAAGAAAACATTATTTTTCTTTACTGTACTGATTCTGATCTCTTTCACTCATGTATACGGTCAGTCAGAAGGCAGTGTGCGTGTTTTTCAAGATCCTCGCGTCGACACACTTCTTGCAATAAGCAGACAGTATGTAGGCGTTCAAAAAAATGAGGGGTTTAGAATACAGATTTTTATGGAATCTGGAAACGAGGCTGTGAATCGCGCCAATGCTACAATTAAGCAATTTTCAGAATCTTTCCCAGACTTGCCTAGCTACCTCAGCTTTGGACAACCATACTACCGTGTCCGTGTCGGCGATTTCAGAACCCGTCTGGAAGCCGAAGGACAACTCCGTTTTATAATACAACAGTTCGGACAGGCTTTCATTATTAAAGACCTTATCGAACCACCGCAACTGCCATCATTTCCATCAAAAACCTTTGACCAATGAACAAAATTATTCTATCGGGAATTGATTTCTCCGACTGTTCCGTCAACGCGCTGGAGCATGCAATTTCTATTGCCAATAAATCGGGAGCTGATGTGGCCATGATCTGGGTTAACCGTCCTGAGAATGGCAAAGAAATTTATATTATCGATCAGGAAAATATTGTCAGCGAAGCCATTCAGCGTTTTGAAAAATTAGTAGAAAAATATCAGCCGCAGCTTTTGAGCGGACATCTTTCCTATCAGATTCGAAAAGGAAAAGTATACCAGGAAATTGTCAGAGCAGCTGATGAGATGGATGCATTTTTAATTGTTATCGGTACGCATGGATCTTCCGGATTTGAAGAATTCTGGATCGGAAGCAATGCCAACCGTATTGTAACTGCAACAGAAAGACCCATCATCACCATCAGAGGTGGTGTAGATATCAGCCGGACGATAAGCAAGATTGTGATGCCAATTGACAGCACCATCGAAAGTCGGCAGAAAGTGCCAATGACAACTTTACTCGCCAAGTATTTTGACGCAGAAATTTATGTAATAGCTGTCTTCACTTCTTCTGCAACAGAGGTGCGTGACATGGTGAAAGAATATGTAAGTCAGGTTGAGCGTTATCTTGTCGAAAATATGGTGCGTTACAATATCAAGGAAATAGAAGGCGATAATCTTACCAATACAACAATTGACTATGCCATTAAAGTTGGTGCCAATCTCATAAGCATCATGGATGAGCAGGAAACAACGACTTCCAATATTTGGCTGGGACCCTATGCGCAACAAATGGTGAATCATTCACCCATTCCGGTAATGTGCATTCACGCCAAAGATTTTATTTCAAGTGTTTCAAGATAATATTTATGCGTTTACACTGAAATTTAATGATTTATAGCTCATTTATACCGTAAACTGAAATCTAAAGTTTGCGGCTTAACGGTTATTGTTGTTCAGCAATAATCAATTATTCCAGAAGTTTATACCAAAGTGAATTATGGATGAATCCAAAAGCTGCCTTTTGTTTGATTGCTATTTTCCAAGCTTGAAACCAATGCCAATATTGACATTGATGTTATGATTTCCGGAACCCCTGTTGGTGTTTATCAAATCATATTTTGCTTTTAAATCTATAAACACCTTGTCGTTCAACCACCAGGATAGCCCTGCTTCAGGAGCGAGATAGAAGTTGTACGGATTTCCTTCAGGATGAGGATCAGAATGATAAAACTGATAAAAATAGAGTCCTGTTGAAAGCCCTACGAAGGGCATCAATTTGCCCGTGCCGAAATATTTTCTCATCTCCGGTGTGATCAACAGCTCAAAGGTTCTAACTTCCCTGTTATAAGATGCAGTTTTAGTTTTGAACATTGTAAAGTTATTCTCGATACTAAGCCCCAAAGCAAAATTCTCCTTTACAAAAAAGAGCGCATAGGGGTTGAATCCAAAATTCAAGGAATTCGCGGAATGTGTTGACTGAAAACTAAAGTTTCCATTCATGCCTCCGATAGTACTTCCTTTTTCAATTTGAGCATAGGAGGCAGTAGCACCTATTAGCAAAATGCACAATGACAAAATTTGTTTTTTCATTTGGAATATTTTTGGTTAGATAAATTTATTAACCAAAAGTATTTCATATAAATAATTGTAAATCATAACATAAGTCAAAAAATCAAAAGAAAAGTTAAGTGATTAAAATTGATTAAGCAATAGACCATGCAACTGCTTCCCGATAGCGTTACAAGATCAATCTGATTTTCTGATACAGGTATTGGAAAAGATGATTTGAGAAACAAAATGTCAATAGTGAATGAAAAATTAGATGTTTTGAATTATAGAAGACAAAAAAAAGCCGCTCAAAAAAGCGGCTTTAAGTTTATTGATTCGATAAATCTTAGTAGCGGTTTACACAGTTCAAATCTTCGAAAGCAACTTTAAGACGCTCAACCATTGCCACTTCGCCTTCGCGAAGCCATTTGCGTGGGTCGTAATATTTTTTGTTCGGACTGTCTTCTCCTTCAGGATTGCCAATCTGGCCCTGCAGATAATCATGGTTTTTCTTTTCAAATTTGCGGATGCCATCCCAATAAGCCCATTGCGTATCGGTGTCGATATTCATCTTTACAACGCCATAATCCAGCGATTCTTTGATGAGCTCTGGCTCCGAACCTGAACCACCATGAAATACAAAATTTACGGGGTTGTGTTCGGTTTTGAATTTCTCCTGAATGTATTTCTGTGAGTTGAGCAGGATTTTTGGTTCAAGTTTCACATTGCCCGGCTTGTACACTCCATGAACATTGCCAAATGCCGCAGCAACTGTAAATCTGTCGCTTACAGCGCTTAAAACTTCATAAGCATGGGCAACTTCTTCGGGTTGGGTGTATAATTTTGAACTGTCAACAGCACTGTTATCCACACCATCTTCTTCTCCACCTGTGATACCGAGTTCAATTTCGAGGGTCATTCCCATTTTTGACATACGCTCAAGATAGCGTTTGCAGATTTCCAGATTTTCTTCGAGTGGCTCCTCTGAGAGGTCAAGCATGTGTGAACTAAAGAGCGGTTTTCCAAATTGGGCAAAATGTTTTTCGCCCGCATCGAGCAATCCGTCAATCCATGGAAGTAATTTCTTTGCAGCATGGTCTGTGTGTAAGATCACTGGAATAGCATACATTTCGGCAATTTGATGCACGTGAATAGCCCCTGAAACAGCTCCGGCAATCGCAGCTTTTTCACCGCTGTTCGACAAGCCTTTTCCGGCATAAAAAGCAGCTCCTCCATTTGAAAACTGAATGATAACAGGGGAACCCGCAAGCTTTGCTGCTTCCATAACGGCATTTATTGAGTTGGTGCCTACAACATTAACGGCAGGCATGGCGAAACGCTGTTCTTTGGCCGCTTTGAATATCTCCTGTAAAGCATCTCCGGTTGCAACTCCGGGAGCAACCTTAGTTGAAAGTTTTTCTGACATAATATTAGTTTTTTATAAATGAAAATCCATTTTTTTATCACTTGCTGCATCGGTCTGACAATCATTCAGACACTATGCAAAAGTACGAAATCAAAACGTATTATGCATTTCGGCCTTTGATGTTGCTAAACTTATCCAACTGATTTTGTATGATTGACATCAGTTCATTTTTGTTGATTGGCTTTGCTATATAATCGTCAAAACCGGCATCCAGAAATTTCTCTCTGTCACCCGCCATTGCATAGGCTGTCTGCGCAATAAAAGGCACTAAGCGGTATTCAGGGATTTCTTTTCTTACTTTTTGCATAATCTTAACGCCATCCCATGGTGAGGGTAAATTGATATCAAAAAGCATCACCTGAAATACATGGTCTTTTTTGAATCTTTCGTTGATAATTTTGATCGCTTCGTCGCCATCTACCGCCATTGTTACGTTTCCGGCTTTTTGCAGTATTTTTTGAAGCACCATCCTGTTCATTCTGTCGTCTTCTACAACAAAAATATCAATCGTTCCCAATTGCGGGGCACTTGCAATTGCTGCACTTTGCTTGGGCATTTCAGACGGGTCTGCTCCCTGACAAGGAATATAAATATCTACAGTAGTTCCAACGGATCTGACCGACTGTATCTCGATGCTTCCGTGCATCAGATCAAGAAGTCGTTTGGAAAGAGGTAGTCCAAGGCCTGCGCCCTGATACTGACGTCCATAGCCCAGACTCTCCTGTCTAAAAGCATCAAAAAGATACTCTTTATAAGCATCGTCCATACCAACACCGGTGTCTTTAATCCTTATCTGAACAGCATTTTTTTCTTGGATATAGGTTGTGGCAATTGTTACGAAGCCCGAATTTGTATACTTAATAGCATTATCAATAATGATGTTCACTACGCGCATTAAATTTGCATTATCTGCCACAACCTTAGGCACATCGCCAGCTTTGTACTTAAAAGTAAGCCCTTTTTCGTTGGCAGAAAAAACATATAGATCGCAAACGTTTTCGATAATTTCGTTGATATCGCATGGATGCAATTCTACCTCAATATCATTGGCCTCAATCCTGCTGATATCAATGATATTGGTAAGAAGATTCAATAAACGGTCGCCGCTTTGTTGAATTCCTGAGGCATATTCGTAAAGCTCTTTGTTTTCAAGCAATGCAAGCTCGGTTTCGAGCAGACTTGAAAAACCGATGATACCATTGAGCGGGGTTCTGATTTCATGACTCATATTTGCCAAAAATGCATTCTTCAAATAATTGGCATCTTCTGCCCTTTTGAGTGCTTTCTTAAGTTCCTTATCCTTCTGGCGACTTTTAAACAGTTCACTTTCTAAATTCTGAGTCTCTTTATTGATTTTGTTTTCAACCGTCTTCGCTAATATTTCATATCGCTCTTTCAAAACTTGAAGTTCATTTTTTTTGTATGCTAATTGCTTCTTCATTCGCATTCTGACCAAAATGCTGTATGCAAAAACAGCTATTAAAATCAAAAATATAATAAGCAGTAAAAGTCGCTGAATGAAGGAAAGTCCTTTACTAACCTCTTTTTCTGCAATCATCAGATTGATGTCTTCCTTGAAAGCCGCTGCATATTTTTTAAATTTTTCATTCACAAGTTCATCGGCAGAATTCTGATAATACATTGCAAGTGACATGTATTTAATGGCGGAATCAGCCATGCCTGCATTCTTGTATAAGTCAGAAAGCATTATCAGTGCTTGAGCACGCTGAGCACCGCTTTGCAAAGAATCGCCAGAATCTGAAGCCAGCAAAAGATATCTTATGGCCGTAGCATCCGAAACCCCGGCGCCTAGTTTAGCCAATTCCAAAAGTAACCCGGGTTTTTCAGATTCTTCGGATTTCTGTAAAATATTCTCCAGACTATCCATCTGCATTGCAATTCGGGCAGATTGTGCTTTGAGAATAGATTGGCTAAGCAAAAGAAAAAAAAGAAATAAAAGTGTCTTTTTCATTTGTTTTTCATTCCATAATTGATTGCAATACATGAAGAAATTACGCGAAAACAAAAACGCATCATAAAAGCCATGATTAATTTCATGAATTGTTACAATGAATTTAATTGCTTTCTGCTTCGACAAAGGTAGTTTTCTTTGTGTTAAAACACAATACCGTAGTGTTAAATGGATAAAATCATCATAGCCAACATTTTGTCATTTATTGATGATATTGAAGTAGTTCCAAAATATATCCTGCATCATTTTTATTTAGTCTAAATTATCATATGTAAGAAATTAACTATATTTACCGGCTTTTTGAAAATGAATTATAAACCAAAATGCGAACAATAAACAGACTTTTATGATTAAAAAAGTACTTGTAGCCAACCGCGGAGAGATTGCTATCAGGGTGATGCGTTCGTGCCGTGAAATGGGTATCGAAACTGTAGCAGTGTATTCAGATGTGGACCGCAAAGCCATGCACGTGCGCTATGCCGACGATGCCTATTTCATTGGACCTGCTCCCTCTTCAGAGAGTTATCTCAGAATGGATAAAATTATTGAAGTTGCCAAGAAATCCGGTGCTGATGCCATTCATCCCGGTTATGGATTTCTTTCAGAGAATGCTGCATTCTCCGCGCTTTGTGAAAAAGAAGGAATCATTTTTATCGGACCTTCTCCTTATGCCATTAAAACAATGGGCGACAAAATTACAGCCCGAAAAACAATGATTGCTGCCGGAGTTCCGGTTGTTCCGGGCACTACTGAGCCTATCAAAGACATCAAAACCGCTGTTTCCAAAATTATGGAGATTGGTTTGCCAGTGATGATCAAAGCCAGTGCCGGTGGTGGTGGCAAAGGTATGCGGCTGGTAAAGCGCGAAGAAGACATCATCAATGCAGTAAGCGGAGCCCGCTCTGAAGCCAAGGCTGCTTTTGGTGATGATGCAGTTTATATCGAAAAATATATCTCTTCACCCCACCACATCGAGTTTCAGGTTCTGGGCGATAAACATGGAAATATCGTACATCTTTTCGAGCGCGAATGCTCAGTGCAGCGCAGACACCAAAAAGTTGTCGAAGAAACTCCTTCACCCATAATGACACCGGAGGTACGCATGAAAATGGGTGCTGATGCCGTTGCTGCAGCTAAAGCAGTGAACTATTACGGTGCCGGAACCATTGAATTTATCGTTGACGATAATTTGAATTATTATTTTCTTGAGATGAATACCCGCCTTCAGGTGGAGCATCCTATTACCGAACGTGTGGTTGGAGTTGATCTTGTAAAGCAACAAATCAATGTAGCCAACGGATTGCCTCTGGCATTCAAGCAGGAAGATCTCAAACAGAACGGACATGCCATTGAAGTGCGTATCTATGCAGAAGACCCTGACAACAATTTTATGCCTTCCCCGGGTGTAATTAAGCATATCACAGAACCACTTGGTCTTGGAGTTCGACACGATGGATATGCCTATGTTGGTTATGAAATCCCTATGTATTACGATCCGATGATCTCAAAACTCATCGTGTGGGCAGAAACAAGGAGCGAAGCCATTGCACGTCTGAAAAGGGCGCTTTACGCTTATAAAATCACCGGCGTAAAAACTTCTATCCCTTATCTGCACAGGATTTTGCTCGTCCCTGCATTCGTTGAAGGTCGTTACAACACCCACTTTATTGAAGAGAATCAGGAATACCTGAAACCAAAGGTGAATTGTACAGACCGTTGCATGGATGTTGCAGCAATTACAGCATTTGTGGATTACATCAATAAGTTGGAAAAACTTCAACCTGAAAAGCCAGCAAAACATTTAGGCAATAATTGGAAAGACCTCGGACGCAAACGTTCAGTTCTACGTTTTTAAGAAGTATTAAAACAGAATAATTATGTCATTCGAAATCAAAATTAACGACCGTATTGCCAACATAGAACTGCTCAGCCACGACGGTTCCAATTACCAGATAGCCATCGATAATAAAATCTACGAAATTGATGCGGAAGAAGTGGAGCAAGGTGTATACAGCATCCTGCTCGAAAATAAATCCTTCAATGTGGAGCTAGTTCATGGTAAAAGCAGCAAAGCTTATACGGTGAATACACTCTATGAAACATTCGATGTTGAAATCATCGATGCCGAAACAAAGTACCTGAAAAATCGTAAAAAAGACGATGGAGAAGACACGAATGTTATCACATCGCCTATGCCGGGCAAGGTTGTCAAAATTCTATTTAAAGAAGGAGATGCTGTAAAGGCCGGCGATACAGTTATTGTTGTTTCGGCCATGAAAATGGAGAGCGAATATAAGGTGAAACAAGATCGTATCATCAAACGAATTCTCGTAAAAGAAGGCGATACCGTAAGCGGAGATCAGCCAATGGTAATTATTGAGTAAAATTATTGAAGAAATTATTAAAGCAATGTCAATAGAAAAAAAATTCAAACTCCTTGAAGAAAACAGCCGCCTTGCCGAACTGGGTGGAGGTGAAGACAGAATCAAAAAGCAGCACGATGCAGGCCGTAAAACAGCCCGTGAACGCATCATGGAGCTGTTTGATCCAAACACTTTTGTTGAAATTGATAAATTCGTCACCCACCGGACTACGGATTTTGATATGGACAAACAAAAGTTTCTTGGCGATGGTGTTGTGACAGGCTATGGAAAGATCGACGGCAGGTTGATGTATGTTTTTGCGCAGGATTTTACTGTTTTTGGAGGCTCACTCAGCAGGGCTAATGCCGACAAAATTGTTAAAATAATGGATCTGGCCATGAAGATGGGCGCGCCTGTCATTGGATTGAACGACTCCGGGGGTGCTCGTATACAAGAAGGCGTTGAAAGTCTGGGTGGATATGCCGACATCTTTTACCGCAACGTAATGTCTTCAGGTGTAATTCCACAAATAAGTGCTATTCTTGGCCCATGTGCCGGTGGTGCGGTATATTCTCCTGCTATCACCGATTTCATCATGATGGTTAAAGACACTTCATACATGTTTGTTACCGGTCCGGATGTTATCAAAACGGTGACGCACGAAGAAGTGACCAAAGAAGATCTTGGTGGCGCAATGACACATAATAGCAAAAGTGGCGTGGCACATTTGCTTGCCAACGATGATAGTCAGGCAATGATGATGATTCGTGAACTGATGGGATTTTTGCCTTCCAACAATATGGAAGATCCACCGGTGAAAGTATGTACCGACAGCATTTACCGTGAAGAAGATATTCTTGACTCTATTGTTCCGGACGATCCAAACAAACCTTACGATATGCACGAAATCATCTCCAAGGTGGTAGATGATCAAAATTTCTTTGAGGTGCAGCCTTATTATGCCAAAAATATCATTATTGGGTTTGCACGCCTTTCGGGAAAACCTGTTGGCATTGTTGCCAACCAACCTTCAATTCTTGCCGGTGTGCTTGATATCGACAGCTCGATAAAAGCAGCACGTTTTGTCCGTTTCTGCGATGCTTTCAATATTCCGATTATTACTTTCGAAGATGTTCCAGGCTTCCTGCCCGGCACCATTCAAGAGTTTGGCGGAATTATAAAACATGGTGCAAAACTGCTTTATGCTTTTGCCGAAGCAACAGTTCCCAAAATTACGGTAATTACACGCAAAGCCTATGGCGGCGCTTATGATGTGATGTCGAGCAAACATATTGGCGCTGATATGAATTTTGCATATCCTACTGCAGAAATTGCTGTGATGGGACCTGAAGGAGCAGTGAATATCATCTACAAGAACAAGCTTAACGAAGAAGAAAGGCAAGCTGCCATTGACGATTATCGTTTGCGTTTTGCCAGTCCGTACAAAGCTGCAGCGCTGGGCTATATCGATGAGATTATCTATCCGCGACAAACCCGCACCAAGCTGATTCAGGCACTGGAGATGACACAAAACAAGGTGAAAACCAATCCGGCTAAAAAGCACGGAAATATTCCTTTGTAATAGCAAATTTGAAATACTTAAAAGACGGCTCTTTGGGTCGTCTTTTTTAATTAACTTTGTGTAAAACAAAATAACCCCATGAAAAAGAATTTACTTTTATTCAGCATCCTGCTCTTTTCCTTTATTTATATCAATGCGCAGGAATCCAAAACGCCTTTTGAAGCAGTTCAGGTTGAAAGAAAAACAAGTGCTGGTGAAGCTACAGGCTGGATGATTTTTGTTCCGGATGCCCAATTGAAAACCATCGAAAATGATTGGAAGTCAAAAGTGTTTCGTGCAGGGAAATACTCAAAAAAAGATGGTGACCCCAAACCTGTTTATACCAAAGATGATCTTGAAAGAATCGCTTTGCACACAAGCGTAAATGAGCTGTATCCAAAGCCAATCATTGTTTATGCATTTATCAGCAGTGCAGAGGGTGGTGTGAAAGTGTCTGCTTTCTTCAATGCTGACAATGATTTTGCATCAGACTCATTGCATGAAGATTTGTTTGCTTCTTCAAAAAACTTTATGAGGGAATTTCTTATTGAGAGTGTCAGAAAAGTTAAATCTGAGGAGCTTAAGAATGAAAAAAACAAACTTAAATCTTTGGAAAAGGAGCAAGCTTCGTTGAAAAAACAGAGGGATAAGTATGAGAAAAGCATCGTCAAAAGCAGCTCTGATATAGTAGATTATGAAAATCAGGTGAAGACAAACCTGACTGACCAAAAACTGGCAAACGATCATATCAGTGACATCAAATTAACTTTGGCTTCAGTTGTTCCGGATACCGAAGCACACAAAGAGTTCACTAAAAGACAAAAAAGTGAAGAAAAGAAACTCAAAAGCCTTGTCTCAAAAAACAAGTCTTTACAATCAAAAATCGGTTCTGCACATCAGTCGATTCGTTCCAACAAAGAAAAAATAGAGCAAAACATCAAAAATCAGGAACGTCAATCAACGCTTATTGAGCAACAAGCGACATTGATTAGTCAGAAAGAGAAAGATCTCGAAGAAGTGAAATAGTAACAATTGCCTAAAAAAAATCCAATCACATTGTGACTGGATTTCTGTCGGGGTGAGAGGATTCGAACCTCCGGCCTCGTCGTCCCGAACGACGCGCGCTACCGGGCTGCGCTACACCCCGATTTGTTTTTTTTGAGCATAATATTTACCATTTTAAAATTACAATTGGTATCAAATGCGAATAAATATTTCATCAAAAAACAATGTGCAAAAGTAGGAATCTTTGATATCTTTTCAATCAAATTGAAGTGTTTTTATCAAAGGAAGAAGAAAGATTTTTGAATTTCTGAATTAGATTCAAGAAAATCCAGATTGAATACAAGCCAACTCCTATGTTTTCCAACAAATATTATGGTGCTCCGCACCAATCAATTACATGTTTTTGTGATAAGATTCTTTTCAAGAATTGGATTTATTTATTTCATTTCTCCTTAATGCAATTTCAACCAGTTTGTTTATTCCGGAACAGGCAATAATCCTTTGGCCTGAAGATACACAAGCACCATCCTCAGTTGACCGTACGAAACTTCATCACCCAGCACTTGTTTGGCAGCGCCAAAACGCAAGTCCTCCGTTTCAGTGAAATATTCAATCACAAGTCTGGATTTTTCTGCTGGCATTACCTCCTCCAGTTTCAATTCTCCCAGTCGAATGTAATCTGCAAGGTGGCTTTCGATGGTGGAAACTGCAAAGCCGCGTATTTTGGCAATTTCTTCAATTGCTTTGCCTTCTTTGAAAAGTTCAAATGTCAATTTACTGCTTGGTACTTTCTCTATTTTCGGTTTTTGATCCGGAAGCGGACTGAAGTCGGGTTCAATATCCAGCTCATTGGTTGCGCTGAAGGCTTTAATTAATTCCAAAATTTCATTGCCATATCTTTTTACCCTTGTTCGTCCCATGCCATGAACCTTTAATAGTTCAATACGCGAAGCAGGCAGTTTTTGCGCAATCTCTTTCATTGTGCGCAAAGGCATTATTTCGTGGTAATCCAGTCCATCTTCTTCAGCCAGATTGTCTCGCCAATTTTTCAATACGTTGTAAAAAGGCATCTCTTTGTATTGACTCCTGGAAGATGTATCTTTAGCTACTTTTTTCTTTTTCTCAGCACCATCGATCGATGCTTTTGCCCGAACCTCCAGATAGGAACCTATTTTGAATCCTTTCCGGCCTTCTTTCAGACAAGCCAGTTTTACGGCAGTTTCATGCATCAATCGCTCTAAAGCATCCTGTATACTTTTTTTGACAGCTTTATTGTCTGTTTCAATGGTCATATCCATTTCTTCGTACAATGTTTTAAGCCTTGGCTCAAAATATATTGATCCTTTTTTAACACGTTCCTGTAATTCCAGATTGCTTTCTAAATCTGGTTGTTGAAGAGACAGATTTTGTATTTGAACATGGAACTTTCTGGCAAGATCTAAAAACTCAGAAGCCAACTTTTTTGAAGCAGACCGATAATTTTCAATAAAAGACAAGTCAAGGCTATTGCTGTTATCGTTGCAAATTTTCAGCAGATAATCTAGCCTTCTGTTGATAAAGGAAAAATCAAACATTTCTTTTACCAGCTGCATTTGATAGCGGGCTTTAGCCTCCAGCAGTTTATTTTCGTCAGGGCTGTTTTCATCAACTTTTTGCAGATAACTGCTAACAGTTACATTGCTTTTTATTGCGCTGGCCTGAATTGCTGAACGAAACACCATGCCTTCCAAAGTCCGGCAACGACTTAGTGCTACATATACCTGACCATGTGTGAAAGCCGCCTGCGCATCGATAATGGCTTTGTCAAATGTGAGACCCTGACTTTTATGGATCGTGATAGCCCAGGCAAGTTTCAGCGGATATTGTTTATATGTTCCAATGACACTTTCTTCAATCTCCTTATTTTCTTCATTCAGGCTGTATCGCGTGTTTTGCCATTCAAGTCTGCTGACATAAATGGGCTCATCATCTTCCGGGCATTGAACTGTAAGAGTCTCATCCTCGGTGTCAATATCAATAAGTTTCCCAATTTTACCGTTGAAAAACAGTTTTGCCATTGAAGGATCGTTTTTCACAAACATCACCTGCGCTCCTTCTTTGAGTAAAAGTTCAAAGTCGGTAGGATAATTATATTCGGGAAATTCGCCTGAGGTTTCTGCCGTAAATTTTTGTGCTTTACCTGGCAGTTTATCTAATTTGGTCTGGTTGATAGCGTGTGCCTGATTGTTATGTGTGGTAAGGGTTATATAGCCCTCTGGGTCTTTGGCAACAAAATCCGGAAGATATCTTTTGTTGAGTTCAGTGATGGTTTGGTTGTCGGGCTCGCTGTCGCGCACCTTGTTGAGCAATTGAATGAAATACGGATCTGATTGCCTGAAAACCTGATTCAGTTCAATGCTTACATAATCAGTCTGTTTCAGTGCATTGCTGCTGAAAAAATATACCGAGTCATAGTATCTCCTTAGCATTTCCCATTCGTCATCCTTTGCAATTGGCGCCAGTTGCTGCAGGTCGCCAATCATAAGCAGCTGCAGACCGCCAAATGGCTGGTATCGGTTTTTGTAACGACGTAAAACAGCATCGATGGCATCAAGCAAATCGGCACGAACCATACTTATCTCGTCAATCACAAGCAGGTCGAGACTGCGGATAATGTTGATTTTTTCGCGGGTGAATCTTTGAAAACGTGCAGCAGAAGCTTTGGCATCAACCTGCTCTCCGGAGTAAAGTTTTTGAAGCTCTCCGGGAATCTGCGGGCCGAAAGGAAGTTGAAAAAAGCTGTGAATAGTAACACCTCGTGCATTAATTGCGGCAACACCTGTTGGAGCAACAACCACAAAACGCTTAAAAGTTATTTCTTTTAAACTGCGAAGAAAAGTCGTTTTGCCTGTTCCTGCACGGCCTGTAAGAAAAAGATTTGTGTTGGTTGACCTTACAAATTCGGCTGCCAGCCTGAGTTGGTTGTTGCTTTCAAGGTTCATCAGGTAATATTTTGTATTGATGGTGTTCAGTTGCAAATCTACAAATACAATTGATTCAAACCTACGGAAGAGATTTTGATAAAAAAGGCAGAAAGTTCAATCGGTATCAGGCAGAATTTACCATGTCAAAATGCAAAACTGAGCTCACCAATTAAGGTAATGAACCTTGTATTTGTCTTGCATATAGCTTGCAATGACAGTTTTACGTCCCTCCTCGGCATCCTTTATGCTAATAAAAGCATTGGAAGTACGATGGCCTCTGTCAGCCCAGTTCCAACCAGGAAATCTGCTTATAAGCAAATGATTAAATTTGTAAGTAAGGTCGAAATCTCTTTTTTCCTGATGAATATTGCTCACAAACCCATGATATGCTTTTTTCCCTGTGCCTTCGGGGTCGCAGTAGCATGAAGAGAAAAGAAAATAGTAATATGGACCTGAAGCCAGTTCCATTGGGATAGTCTCAACATAAAGTTCCTCAACCTCCACATCTTTTGGGTCGAGTGTATTTCGGAAGACGCTTCCAATTAAATTGAAACATACATCTACACCTGCAATAAAAAGATCCAGATCGCCATCACGATCATAATCACCCCAAACAGCAACACCATTTGCAACGCCGGGAAGTCCGGCCATCAAATCGCGAAAGCCTCTTCCTTTAAGATTTTCGTATACAATTGTATAAGGCCTTTCAAGACTTTCTCCGGTTATGACAAAATCCTCAAAATTATCATTGTTGTAATCTCCAACATCAATGGAAGCATTCATAAGTTGTCTGATTCCATTTGAAGAGCCCTCAGTGAAGCGCAGTTCTTTGCTACCGGTAAAATATCTTGTATAAGGCATTCCATTTCTTGTTTCACCTGCAATAATGAAATCCCTGAAGCCATCGTTGTTCAAATTGGCCCATGCCGCAGTGCTGTGTTTGAGTCCGGTGAACATTTGCGAAACTTCCCGGTATTGGCTCAATGTATTGATAAAAACTTTAGTTATCGGTCCTGAGGCAGACTGACCTGTTATTATCAGATCAAGAAACTCATTGTTGTTGGCATCTCCCCAAACGGCTTTTCCAAAACGAATACCAGGCAATCTGGCATTAATATCAGTCAGCCTGCCATTGTCGTTTCGCAGGATCTTTGTATGAAGCTGTCCATTTGCATCTACCCCGGCAATAAGCACATCAAGGTCGCCGTCACGGTCAAAATCGCCAAATTGCACAGAGCCATCGACCAAAGCCGGTATATTCACTGATGCACGCTGAAAGCTTCCATTTGGTTGTTGCAGATAAATACCTGCAATATGTTGATTGTTTGAGCCAATGCCACTTAAAAGCACATCCTGATAGCCATCGCCATTAAAATCAGCCACATCCATGCTTCCATGGATGATGTCAGGCAAAGAGGTTTTGCTGGAAATAAAGGTGTTTTTGGCAGTCTGCCTGAAAAGAAGTGTTCTTGTTGCGTTTGTTCGGGCTTTTGTTTCGCCGTTGGCTAAAGGATGCAGTTTTCCACCTGAACTCAGCCAGACAGCATTCGCGTTGGCAAGTCCCGGACCACTTCCGGGTAACTCTACAAAAAGTTGCGCATTTGCAAACACTGAAACGGAAAGCAACGCTATAAGAAACATTTTCTTTGCTGTGAATGCAATACAAATGTTTAGATACTTCCTATTCATCTTTAATGTCATTTATGGACCTCCTGATTCTCGTGATTCAAAAAAAGACTTAGCATGCCATATAATTTATCAATTCCAAGCGGTTTGCTCAGGTAGGAGTCAAAGCCAAAATCTAAATAACTCTCACCTTCACCAGCAAGCGCAAAAGCAGTAATAGCAATAACCGGATTGTTAAAGTTTCTATCCCGTAGTTGCAACAATGCTTCTCGCCCATCTACATCCGGCATTTGAATATCCATCAGAATGAGATCAGGATTATGTTCGATAGCCATGTCAAGCGCTATTAACCCATTGACAGCATGCAACACATTAATATTAGATCTCTTTAGCATATTGTGGATCAACTGAAAATTGGTATCAACATCCTCTGCTACAAGAATGGTTTTGTTGGTGTAATCTGGCAAGCTCTTATCTGTGTGATTCCCATCTTTGTTTTCAGCTTGTAAAGTCAAATAGAATGCTGTCCCTTTATTTTGAACCGATTCCACCCAGATATCGCCACCCAGCAAAAAAGTAAGATTCTTTGTTATTGCAAGTCCAAGTCCTGTACCTCCATAGAGTCTTGTGTGAGAATCATCGGCCTGGCGGAACCTTTCGAAGATTACATCGAGCTTTGATTCTGGAATGCCGATGCCGGTATCTTTAACAAAAAATTCAAATTTGTTGCTAACTCTTATTGCGCCAAACTCAATCTGACCTTCGTTTGTAAACTTAACCGCATTGCTAAGAAGATTGGTCATAATTTGATGTAAACGAAGCTTGTCGGTTGTAATTTCTTCTCCGTCAAAAGACTCGCGTTGTGAAAGTATAAGTTTCACATTTGATTTTCCAGCCAAATCCAGCTGCTGTCTGAAAGTATAATAAAGCTCATCAAGCTGTGGTTGTAATGGAAATGTTGATTGATGAATTTTCAGTTCACCGGCTTCAATTTTTGAGATATCGATGATGTCGTTTATCAGATTAAGCAAAAGCTTTCCACTTGAGCGAATCATATCTACAAATTCAATTTTTTCTTCTTCTGTGTATTCGTCGGAAGAAAGCAGGTCAGAAAAACCCAGAATGGCGTTCATAGGAGTTCTGATTTCATGCGACATATTTGCCAGAAATGCCGACTTAATTTTGTCTGATTCTTCAGCTTTGTTTTTTGCCTTGATAAGAGTTTGCTCAAATTTCTTGCTTTCGGTGATGTTTTCCATCACGACAACAAGGCCAAGAAATCCATGATCGTCAGCCATCGGACCGCCCTTTAAGCGCATCCATCTGATTTCATTTTCAATTCTGATCCTGAAACTGGTGTCGGGCAATGGTTTTTCAAATGCATGTCCGCTCTGCCAAAGCCGTTCAATGAGTTGCCGGTCTTCAAAAAGGATATGTTGCATCCAAATGCCACTTTCGAATTCGCTTGCATCAAGCCCGGATGTTAAAGGAAGTCGGTGATTGCAAAAGATAATCTTTCCGTTCTTGTCGGTAACTGCAATTCCAAAAGGCGATGTTTCGCTTATGATACGAAACTTTTCTTCACTTTGTTTGAGCGAATTGAAAGCCATTTGCAAGGCTTCACTTTTAACCTTAAGCTCTTCCGTGCGTTCATCAACATGTTTTTCCAGACTCAAATTAAGTTCTTCAAGCACCAATGCTTTTTTTCTGTTTTGAAAGAAAAGCCAAATCAGGAAACCAATAGTAAGAAATAAGATAATACTGAAAGAGCCCAATAATAGATACTTAAACCTGAAGTCTTGCTCTTTAAGTTGCAGTTTAAGAATTTCATTTTCCGAGTCAAGCTGTCTTGTCTCATAACGCACCTGAAGTTCCGACATTTCGTAGTTGCGTCTTTCACTAAAAAGAGAATCTTTATATAACGAAGCTTTTTCAGCCAATTTCAGCGCTTCTTCAAATTGCCCCCTCTTTTTGTGGACATCTTTCTGAAGCTTATAATTGAAATGAAGTACTGAAATATTCCCTTGTTCAACAGCAATTTTTTCTGCTCCTTTGAGCATTTGCATTGCTTCTTCCATATCCCCTCGCTGGTAAAGAAGCTCTGCCATTTGATTGAGCACCAGCGACTGTCCAAACTCATTATTGGTTTCTATATAAACACCAAGCGCCTTGTTAAGAAATTTTATAGCATCATCAAACCGTGAAAGCTTTACCATCACTTTTCCAATATTTGCATATACATTGGCCGCCTCAAGTTTTTCGTTGTTTTTTTCGCGAATAGCCATGGCGCTGATGTAAAAATCAAGTGCTCTGGCATATTCTTCCATATCGGCCAATACCATTCCTATGGCATTTTGCGAATATGCCACCTGAGTTTCATCTTTCAGGTATTCCTTTAAATAAAGAGATCTGAAATGAAAATCCAAAGCTTTGTCAAACTCACGATACAGGTGATAAACATTTCCAATATTGGCTAAAGTGTATGAAATTCCAGAGCTGTCGCCAAGGCTTTCAAAAATCTCAAGCGCATCAAGATGAAGCTTGAGCGAGTTTTCAGGAATATTAAGCTTGCGGTAACATACGCCTTGCTCGTTGATGATTTTGGCTTTCAGAAGAGGCGCTTCGAGCGAATCTGCAAGCGCTAAGGCTTTTTTGGAAAGGTTAATACCTTGGGCAGGATCAATGTTTCTGATGCTTGCAATTAAACGCTGGTAAGTGTAAAGTTTTTGCAGTCCTTCTTGCTTTTCCAGCACAGTGCGCAAACTGTCAACTATATGAGGGGTATCAGAAAAGACATTTTTCGGAAACCATAAAAAAAGAAAAAATCCCGATAAAAAAAAAGCTAACCACTTTCTGAAATTCATAGCCTGATCGTTATAATAAGCTGTTGTAAAGGCAAAGGTAATGAATTTGAATGTTATCCAACAGCTTTTGGCTAATGAACAACATTTTTTTTACTGGTCTGTTGAATACTAAAACGAAAACCGAGAAAACAGATTTGTTATTTCAAGATTTTTTCCTTGATCAATTCAATGAGTAAAACCGGATTCACGGGCTTGGGTATGTACCCATCAAAGGGTGCGTTTTTTCGGTCAAAAAGAGGATTTTCTGTAAAAGTGCTTAAAGAAATAACAGGTATTTCAGGTGCAAGATTTTTAATAAGACGTGTTGCTTCCAGGCCATCCATTCCCGGCATATTATAATCCATCAGAATCAGGTCAGTTTTGTTTCTTTTTCTGATGTGGTCCAGCGCAAGAAATCCGTTTTCGCACCATGTCAGTGTCACACTGATCTTTCCTAACATGGCTTTGATCAAAAGGAAATTTACCTTCAGATCGTCAACAATAAGAATGTGCTTGCTTACTGGTGCTTTTCCCGGAAGGTCAACCACAGGAATTTCTGATACATCATCAATTGCTGGCATATGTTGAAAGAGTTTTGATTGCATAACAAAGATATACAATTTTAATACCGTTTAATCAAAGTGTTGAATACCAATAGTGTAATTAAGTTGTTGGTTTTAGTAATAGTGTTTTAATTGAGACTAAATTCCTATAATGGGAATTTAATCTTTGTATAGTCAAGATGGATTATATTGAAAGACAGTCGTTTTCAGGATTGTTTTGAACTTATCATATAATCGTTTCATCTCAAAAGACAGATACCTGATTAAAAAATGGCATTGTTTCTTTTCAGTTTATCATAGATTCTCATCAAAGTACGAAGAGATTTTTTTAATTAAATGTGCCCTGTCGCGTCCTCTCACATTGTGTTCGTAGCCGGGATAAACAAAATAATCAAGCAGCTTCCCTTCATCAACACATTTTTTGAGAAACGACAGACTATGTTGCCACACAACAACCGGATCCATGTCGCCATGAATTATCAGCAATTTGCCTTCGAGCTTGTGAGCCTGATTGATCAAACTTGTTTGAATATATCCATCCGGGTTGCTTTCCGGACTGTCCATATAGCGTTCGCCATACATCACTTCATAGTATTTCCAGTCGGTGACGGGACCGCCAGCCACAGCCACTTTAAAAGTTTCAGGATAATTTAATTTCAGGTGAATCGACATGAAACCTCCATAACTCCAGCCATCAACGCCAATACGTTCTGCATCAACAAAAGGAAGTGATTTGAGGTAACTGATTCCCTGCATTTGGTCTTCGGCTTCAATTTTTCCAAGATTGCGGTGAATAATCTGCTCAAATGCTCTTCCGCGTTTGTCTGAACCTCTGTTGTCGAGGGTGAAAACAAGATATCCTTTCTGAGCCAGATAGTTCAGGTAGTAATTGGCGCCATACATCCAGCTTTCGGTAATCATCTGGGCATGTGGACCTCCGTAAACATAAACCACCACCGGATACTTTTTTTCAGGATCAAAATCGACAGGCTTAATCAATCTGCAATAAAGAGGCGTGCCGTCAGAAGCTTCAATGGTAAAGACAGTTGTTTCACCCAATTTATAATCTTTCAGAGGGTTTTCGGCCTGTCTGAGAATTTTCATGGATTTTCCATTCGTGCTGAGCAAATGGGTTTCGCGGGGGACAATTGAATTACTGTAGGTGTCTAAAGCAAATAAGCCAGAATGACTTACATTGGTTCTGTGAACACCTTTCTGAGGTGTGATTCTGATGATGCGCCCTGTTTTTAAATCGACACTGTAAGCATTTTGCTCTAACGGACTTTCTTTTGTAGCCATGAAAAATGCCTTCTTTCCTTTGGCATCAAAACCGAGAAAAGCAGTCACAACCCATTCACCTGTTGTGAGTTGACGGATTAATTTTCCATCTGCCTGATAATGGTATAAATGCTTGAAGCCATCACGTTGACTGATCCAGATGAAGGAGTTTTCACTTTCCGGAACAAAAAACATAGGATTCAACGGCTCAACATATTTTTCTTCTTTTTCTTCAAACAGCATTTTTACAAACTCACCCGTTGCTGCATCATATTGGTTCAATTTCATTTGCTTTTGATCGCGGCCTAGTATAGCGGTATAGATTGCTTTGCTTTCAGGATGCCAGCTCACCGCTGTGAGGTACTGATCGGCAGGAAGCCCTGTTTTCAAAAATACCACAGACTGACTTTTCAGGTCGTAGACACCAATTGTTACTTCATGGCTTGTCATGCCTGCCATAGGATAGCGCTCGTTTTTGAGCTCAGCAACTCTCTTACTTACATCGACAAGCGGATATTGCGTAACCATGGTTTCGTCCATGCGGTAAAAGGCAACCTTTTCGCCATCGGGCGACCAGAATATGCCACCACTGATACCGAATTCATTGCGGTGGACACTTTGGCCACAAATGATACCATCAATTTCATCAGTAATGCGGGTATGATTTTCTCTTTCAGATAAATAAAGATTGTTTTTGATGGTGTAAGCAGCCTTCAGGGAAGGAAGTTTGATTTCAATGTTTTCTGCATCCTGAGGAAAGCTTGTTATAAGCGTTAAGTCCTTTGAGGGAAGGTTGAGTCTGAAAAGCTTTTTCTGATTCAAAAAATAACCTGATTCGGCATCAATCCAGCGTATGGAAGGCATTCTTTTCAAACTGTCGATGCTTAAGCTTCTCAGCATTTGGTTTAAAACTGACAGATCAACAACGGTATCTGCTTCATTTTTTCCAGGTTTTCCTGCAAGGATGAAATTGCCCTCTGCAAATGTATAAACATCCTGATCTGCCAACCATTGCAACTGACTCATGCCTGCTGCAAAAAGGGCAGGATTTACGCCGGCGGCATCTTCAGGCGTGAAAAGTTTGTTTTGTGCGTTTAAATTTAAACCAATGCTGCCAAGCAAAAAGGCAAGTAAAAAAAGAATTCTGTTTTTCATTGTAGCTTCATTTCTGTTATGTAACAGCCTTTAATTATGATTGTTAAATGGCGTAGCTGACATGTCAAATCCAAAGATTTTGTCAAAACTGTTTAAAGCGCCAAATTAACAAAAAGAAGGAACCCCTGTTTCAGCAATCAGTTTAAGGCTAAAGAAATCAAAGAAAAGGATGCTGAAGGATTAAAGGAAATCAGGAAGATGACGATTGAAGAGGTAAAATTTTAAAAATCACTGGCAATTGTGCACGGCATCTGCAAATTGAGCCAGCAAAGAAGGGTCTTTTTCAATGGCATTTCCAATGACGATAATATCTGCACCGGCTTTTGCAAGTTGGGCTGCAAGCTGTGGTGTACGAATACCTCCACCAACAATCAAAGGAACATCAATGCTTTTTTTCACAGATGTGATCATACTTTCAGGCACATGTTGTAAAGCGCCGGAGCCGGCATCCATAAAAATCAGCTTCAGGCCAAGCATCTCGCCTGCCATAGCTGTACACATTGCGATATCATTTTTATCAGAGGGGATGGGCATGCTGTTGCTCATAAAACTCACTGAAGTCGGACGACCGCTTTCGATGAGCATATATCCCGTAGAAATTATTTCCAGTCCGCTAAGCTTGAGATAAGGAGCCGAAATCACGTGACGACCGATGAGCATCTCTGCATTTCTGCCGGAGATAAGCGATAAAAACAAGAACCCATCTGCGTTTGAGCTAATCTGATATGAATTGCCCGGAAATAAAACAACCGGGATATGAGGTGCGTTTTTTTTAAGCAGTTTTATGCAACTGTCGAGATTGTTGTTTGTGAGCAGTGAACCGCCAACAAAAAAGTAGTCAACTTTTGCAATTGAGGCATCTTTGGCAAGCAAATCAATGGCATCGTCAACTACTTTGTCAGGATCAATCAAAACGGCAATCTTTTTTGCAGGTTTCGAAAACGAAGTGTAAATACTCATTGTGGATTAGATTGGTTTATGCAAAGATAAAATTTTTGAGCGAGAAGATGGGCATTGGAAAAAGTTGGCTCGTTTTTGATTTTCTGTGTTTTCAGAAGATTATATGAAATGGAAAAGTGAAGTCGATAGAAGTAAAAAGAATGTGGTTATTATTTTGAATTACAGCAATATAGAAGTAAATGTAAACAAAGGTATTAATAACCTTATCCCAGCTTTTTTAAAATATTGAAACCACATACATTCTGAGTGGAGTGCTATTAAATAGATTATTATTGTTTGTTTATCTGTTAGTTACGCTAGTTTTCGATAACATTTTAGCTGTAGACAGTGTTAGCCTTTCATCCTTTCAGGCTCTGGTAAAAACCTTACCGGCGATTATGTCATTCTCTGATTTTAGGGCTCTGTTTTCCAGTTTCTGTTTCAGAACTTCTTCCTGTCGCAGCTTCTCATAAAACTCGTTGATTGTGCTTTCATCAGCTCGGAGAAGGTAGTTGTGTATGAATTTTCTTTTTTCGGTTACATTCATGGTTTCGAATTTTATTGTCGGGTACAAATTTAGCGATTTTTATGTAAATGTGATGGGCTTGGCTGATTTCATAATTGCCAGTTTAATTTTCTGAATCCATTTACGCCACTTAAAAATTTGCAACAGATGCACATATGCATATGATTGAATTCTTATCTTTGCCCCGATATCATTTGGATGAAAACTAAAAAAGCCGCAATAATATTCATGCTTTTTACCAATATAATACTATTGGTCAATGCGGCTATTCCACATCAGCATGTTGACGGAATTACAAGTATCTTCCATTTTCATCTGCATACACAAAACATCCCGCATGATCACTCTTCAGATACCGAAGATGATGAGCATGGGCACGAAGATATTTACTGGCTGAAACAGTCAGCCCAAATAAGCAGATGTGAGTTTAGAGCCAATCTTCCAAAGGATAGATTTCCAGATAATTTCCAATCAGTTTTGTGTCAGGATAATACTTTTATTGCCGAAATTTTTTTTAAAATCTGGCAAAGATTTCCTGAAATACCCCCCAATTTTTATGCTTGCTCTATCAATGATGGAATTGGTTTAAGAGCCCCGCCGATCGTTTAAAACTTATGCCTTTCCTCAGGTCTTTTATTGATTTGGGTGGAACTCATGTTTTTTTTGCCATTAATTACGAAACAAAAACAATTCTGTGTTTTATTTTTGCTGATTATCAGGCAGAGAATTTTGTTCAATGCATAAAAGGCATTTATCAATGAATGAAACAATTTAAAAAAAATCGAAATTTCAGGAGTCTTTTCAGATTATCAGAAAGCATAAATAACCACATTTTTAACTATAGAAATGAATAACACAGGCATAAACACTCTTCACTCAGGCCTTAAGAATTTGGCTTTAAGTTTAAGCAAGTACAGGCCATTAAAAATCGCTCAAATGAAAAATATCACTTTAATACTGATGCTCTTTGCATTTTCAACCGGTTGCCACCACCATGAACATGCTCATGAAGAGCATGAACATGACGTCACACTTCAGCTGACAGCCTACAGCAATGATATGGAAATGTACGCTGATGCTGATCCGTTTGCAGCAGGCAAAAGTTCAACCATTCTGGCACATTTCACTTGGCTGGAGAATTTCAAGCCACTTGAAGCCGGTGCTGTTACTGCCGATTTGATTGTAGGCAGTAAAAGCATCAGCCAAACGCTGGATAAACCAACAAAAACAGGCATTTATGTATTCACGCTAAAGCCGACAGCGCAAGGAAAGGGGCAACTTCGGTTTAGAGTCGTGACCGAAAAAGGAGAATCATTGATTATAGTGGATGGAATCAGAGTTTTTGCGGATAAACATGATGCAGAACATGATGCCGAGGCGAAGGAAAAGACTGCTGTAAACAGTGTTTCCTTTACCAAAGAGCAAGCATGGAAAATTGATTTTAAAGTAGATTTTCCAAAAAAAGAGCCTTTTGGTCAGATCATAAGAACCACGGCTCAGATACAATCGTCCCATGATGACGAAATCATTGTTTCGGCCAAAACCAATGGCATCGTCAGACTGAATGGCAATAGTATTCTTGAAGGAAAAGATATTTCAACCGGACAACTTTTGTTTTCTGTTTCAGGCAGCGGTTTTTCAGACAACAACATCGCTGTTCGCTTTGCCGAGGCTAAAAATAATTTTGAAAAAGCAAAATCAGATTTCGAAAGGGCAGAAGAACTGGCCAAGGAAAAAATTGTTTCGGAGAAGGACCTGCTTATTGCAAAAAACGAATTTGAGAATGCCAAAGCTTTGTATGACAACCTGGCGAAGAATTTTAATTCGGGCGGTCAAAATGTTTCAAGCCCGATGGCAGGATATATCAAGCATATTTATGCTGGAAATGGTTCTTTTGTTGAAGCCGGGCAGCCAATACTTGTTATCTCACAAAACAAAAAACTCATTCTGAGTGCAGAGGTGCAACAGAAATTCGCGCCAGTACTTGGGTCTGTTGTATCAGCAAATCTCAGGACATTGTACGACAACAAAAGCTACACACTAGAAGAATTGAACGGTTCTTTTTTGTCATTTGGAAAATCGATGAGCAGCGACAATTTTCTGCTTCCGGTAAAAATGCAGATTGAAAACAACGGCCATTTTATCCCGGGTGGTTTTGTTGAAGTCTTACTGAAAACAACAAGCAATACAGAAGCCTTGACTGTGCCAAAAGCAGCACTGCTTGAAGAGCAGGGAATCTTTTTTGTTTTCGTTGAAATCACTCCCGAACTTTTTGAAAAACGCGAAGTGAAGCCTGGAGCAACCGATGGAATGAAATTTGAAATTTTGCGTGGCATCAGCAGCAATGAAAGAATCGTTACAGAGGGGGCCATTTTTATCAAGCTCGCACAGGCCACGGGCGGTTTAGATGCCCATGCAGGTCACAACCATTAAAAATTGAGCCATGCTGAACAATATTATAAAGTTTTCATTAAAAAATAAATACCTCATCCTGCTTGCATCGCTGGTACTGATTATTTTCGGTACGCGAACAGCCGTGAATATGGATGTGGATGTTTTTCCCGATTTTACGGCACCCACGGTTGTCGTGATGACGGATGCCCATGGAATGGCTTCGGAAGAAGTTGAAAGACTGGTTACTTTTCCCATCGAGACAGCGGTGAATGGCGCTACCGACGTAAGAAGAGTGCGGTCGGCATCTTCGCAAGGTTTTTCATTTGTATGGGTGGAGTTTGACTGGGGAACCGACATTTTAAGAGCCCGCCAGATCGTAAGCGAAAAATTGTTGAATATTTCTTCACAAATGCCTTTGGGTGTGAGCCAGCCTATTTTGGCTCCACAAACAAGCATCATGGGAGAGATTCTCTTACTCGGCATTCAAGCCGACAGCACAAGCATGATGGATTTGCGCACAATTGCTGAATGGAACATCAAGCCATTGATTCTGGCTACAGGCGGCGTTGCTCAAATGACAATCATCGGAGGCGATTACAAGCAATATCAGGTGTTGGCGAATCCAGAGAAAATGAAATTCTATCAGGTTTCGATGGAAGAGCTTGCCGCGATCTGTAAGGGAATAAGTCAGAATTCCACCGGCGGTGTGATCCGGCAACACGGAAATGAATATGTCGTCCGCGGTGTTGCGCGCACCTATGATCTTGAAGAACTGGGCGATTCTTACATAAAATCTGTCAATGGCAAAGCTATCAGAATTTTTGATGTTGCAGAAGTCGTTATTGGCAGTGCCCCAAAAATGGGAGCAGCTTCCAAAAATGCCATGCCGGCCATCATTGCTTCCGTTTCAAAACAACCCAATGCCAACACATTAGAGGTCACGAAACGTATTGAAGAGAATCTTGCCATTTTGAAAGAAACTTTGCCGCCCGATGTGCAGATAGATACCAGAATCTTCAGACAGGCCGATTTCATTGAGACGTCGATAAACAACGTGCAGACTGCTTTGATTGAAGGGGCCATTTTTGTTGTTATCATTCTGTTTTTCTTTTTGGGCAGTTTTCGTACCACCGTCATTTCGTTGCTTGCCATTCCGATTTCGCTTCTAGGCGCCGTTTTGGTGATGAAATTATTTGGCATGAGCATCAATACGATGAGTCTTGGAGGCATGGCCATTGCCATTGGTTCTTTGGTGGATGATGCCATTATTGATGTAGAAAATGTTTATAAACGGCTCAGGCAAAACCATTTGAAACCCAAAGAAGAAAGACTTTCATCCTTTGTCGTTGTTTTTGAAGCTTCAAAAGAAATCAGGGCATCCATCCTGAACGCAACTTTGATCATCATGGTGGCTTTTCTGCCTCTGTTTTTCCTTTCAGGCATGGAAGGACGCATGCTGCAACCGCTCGGAATTTCCTTTGTTGTTTCTTTGTTTGTTTCGCTGATAGTGGCCATGACGCTTACTCCTTTGCTTGCAAAAATGATGCTTTCCGACGAAAAGTATCTCTCCAGAAACGAAAAAGATAAGTGGCTGATCCGAAAATTAACTACTTACTATGAACGATCCCTTTCTTGGTCGTTGAACCACAAAAAAGCAGTAATTTTTTCTACGCTTGGATTGTTTATTCTTTCCATTTTTGCCTTTACCTCCCTCGGAAGAAGCTTTTTGCCGGAGTTCAATGAAGGCGCACTTACCTTGTCGGTTATGACCAAACCCGGAGCCACGCTGGACGAAAGCAATACCCTGGGCAATCTGGTGGAATCGGAACTGATGAAAATTCCTGAAGTGATCAGCACTGCCCGAAGGACCGGAAGAGGTGAACTGGACGAGCATTCGCAAACCACCAACAGCGCTGAACTGGACATCAATTTTGAATTAAAAGACCGCACCCAGGCAGTATTTCTGGCAGAAGTAAGAGAAAAATTATCGCAGATACCCGGCATTGTTTACACCGTCGGGCAGCCACTGGGTCACAGAATCGACCATATGCTTTCGGGAACAAGGGCCAATATTGCCATTAAACTTTTTGGCACCGACCTGAACAAAATGTTTATAACAGGCAGTGAAATCAGTCATGTTATCGCCGATATCGACGGCCTGGTGGATGTGAATGTGGAACAGCAAATAGAGATTCCACAGATACAAGTCCGTGCCAACCGCGAGATGCTTGCCTACCATGGAATCACCATTGAGGCATTCAATAATTTTATCGACATCTCTTTTGGCGGAGAAAAACTGGCCGATATCTACGAAGGTCAGCAAAGGTTTGACCTTGTTTTGAGGTTGAACAAGGATTATACTGAAACAATCGAAGGATTGCGCGCTGCCCTGATTGACACGCATGACGGCAAAAAGGTTCCTTTGGAACAAGTGGCCGACATCGTTTCCGTTTCGGGGCCAAGTTCGATCAGTCGAGAAAATGTGCAACGCAAAATTGTCATTTCAGCCAATGTTGCAGAAAGGGATTTGCGGAGCGTTGTGGAAGAAATTCAGCTACATATACAGCAAAATGTGGTTTTGCCCGATGGCTACAGAATCGAATACGGCGGTCAGTTTGAAAGTGAAGCAAGAGCATCTCAAACCCTCTTGCTGACATCTATTATTGCAATAATCATCATATTTCTGATTCTCTTTATGGAGTTCGGTAATTTCAAACTTGCCGGGATCATTCTGCTCAACCTGCCGCTGGCATTGATTGGCGGCGTGTTTTCAGTTTATTTCACCTCTGGCATTTTGAGCATTCCGTCTATCATCGGTTTTATCACCCTTTTTGGAATCGCCACACGGAATGGAATTCTATTGATTTCGAACTACCAAAGGCTTCAGGACAAAGGCATTGGATTGTATGAAACAGTGACAAGAGGATCATCAGACCGTTTGAACGCCATCCTCATGACGGCACTCACGGCAGCACTTGCTTTGATTCCTCTCGCGCTGAAAGGTGACTTATCGGGCAATGAAATTCAAAGTCCGATGGCAAAAGTAATTTTAGGTGGTTTGCTCACCTCAACACTGCTCAATATTTACATTGTACCTATTGTCTACAGCATTTTAAAGGCAAAAGGAATCATCAAAACAGAGAAGTCATGAAACGAAGAAGTTTATTTTCAGGAATACTTTTGCTCTCACTTACTGTTTTCGGACAGTCACAGACAGAAAATGTGCTCAAAGAGGTGGAGCAGAATAATACCACATTGTCAGCTTTACGGAAAAATACTGAATCCGAAATGATCGGAAACAAAACAGATATTTTCCTTCAAAACCCGGAGATTGAATTCAATTATCTTTGGGGAAACCCGGTGGCAATAGGCAACAGAACAGATTTCAGTATCAAACAAAGATTTGATTTTCCGACGGCTTATGGCTATAAAAAGCAGATTTCCAATCTGGAAAACGATCAGGCAATGCTGGAATATCAAAAGAATCTCAGCACCATACTTTTTGAAACAAAGCTCATCTGCAATGACTTAATCTTCACCAATGCCTTACAAAATGAGCTCACAAAACGTTTTGAACATGCCCAAAGCATTGCGCAATCTTACAAAACGAAATTTAATCTCGGCGAAACCAATGTACTTGAGTTTAATAAGGCGCAGTTAAATTTACTGAAGATGGCCAATGCAGTTGCGTTAAATGAAACTGAAAGAATTAATTTGCTGGCAGAGCTGACCCGCATGAACGGTGGAAAAGCAATCGCTTTTGATGAAAGCACTTTTCCTGAGGTTTCACTAGCAGAAGATTTTGATCAATGGTATAACGCAACGAAACAGCAAAATCCTTCTCTGGAATGGCTGAAAAAGGAAATTGAAGTAAGTCAGAGAAACATTCAGTTGAACAGAGCGCTTAATCTTCCAAAATTTGAAGCCGGTTTTATGACGGAGGAGGTCATCGGAGAGCAATTCCGTGGCGTTACGGCAGGTATGGTTCTTCCTTTGTGGGAAAACAAAAACAAGGTAAAAGCAGCCAAATCTTCTGCCATCACCATCGAAAGTATGGCTGCAGATCACGAACTGCAATTTTATAATCATCTTAAAGCTCTGCATTCAAAAGCAGTGAGGTTGCAAAAAAATGCAGCCGATTATAAATCCGGCTTGCTTTTGTACAACAACGCTGAACTGCTGAAAACGGCTTTGGATAAAGGCGAAATTGCGCTGATCAACTATCTGACTGAACTTTCATTTTATTACGAAAGTATGCATCAGCTATTGGAAATCGAAAAGGAACTCTTTAAGGTCGTGGCTGAGATTGAAAGGTTTGGCGAAGGGGCGACTTTAGCGAACTGAGCGAAGGGGCGAACGGAGCGACTTGAGCGAAGGGGAGACTGGGAGACTGGGAGACTGAGAGACTTGAGCGAACGAAGCGAACGAAGCGAAGGGGCGATGGGGCGACTTGGAGACTGAGAGACTTGGAGACTGAGGGAACGGTGGTTAGAATTACGTTCAGTCGTGAAAATTCAGATGCTGAATTTACTTACTTACTGATTTCACTCAAATGAAGATGGATAAGCAGGCTGAATGAAAGTATAAAATCAATAAATTTTACAGATCTGTAAGAATAGTGGCTATAATATTTACATTTATTTAAAAAAGAGAACATTTGTAAAGATTGAACATAATGATGAAAATGTATGAATCTGAAGGCAATAAACTCTTCCTGAACGGACAAGATCCCTTAGTAGCAAGCCTTTTTGAGCGACTTAAGCGAACGTAGCGAGGGAGGGATTTGAGGATTTGATGTTTCAGCCCCCTATAAGTTTGGACAGATATTGTTCAAATAAAACCTAATTTTATGACTGAAATAAAAGAAAAATTTGCTTTGAAACGCAGGACTAAAGAAGAAAAGGAAAAGCTA
>Ga0208244_100046_pt1 | contig 170290 bp, 129 predicted proteins | sample SubbioCR12Aug_5A_FD_184828 | JGI IMG/M metagenome (GOLD analysis project Ga0208244, IMG submission 184828) | Serpentinite rock and fluid subsurface biosphere microbial communities from McLaughlin Reserve, California, USA - CR12Aug_5A (SPAdes) | ecosystem: Environmental > Terrestrial > Deep... | reverse complement strand
CCTATTATATCAATTAGACTAATTTTATCCCCAATTTAAATCAAAAGAGGCTGCCCATTTGGACAGCCTCATTAAGGGGGATTTTGTTTGTCTTGAAAAAATAAAGTTGCCCTTATGAGTCAGCCTCTCGGGGTGAGGTTCTTCAAGCATTTTGGTTCAAATCAAACCTTTGCTTTCTTTGCGTATTCTTTGCGAACTTTGCGGTTAAATGTATTAGTTTTGTTTTATAATCCTGTCCATCCTGAAATCTTGATAATCCTGTTCAAGATGTGCAAATGATTAAAATTAGCACGTCCTAAAATAATTCCGTAATACCCCCTAACCCCCTCTTGAAAGAGGGGGGACAAGACAATTTGTCCCTACATTTCTACAAAAAAAAAGCTGCCCATTTGAGCAGCTTCTATTTATATTCAAGCAAATCTTTCGGAAATTATCCTTTTACCATCTTTGCATATTTTGCAGTTGGAAGTGATTTCGGGCGAGTAATAGGCAAACCGTATGCACGTGCAATAACGGCTTGTGCACCGATTCCCAAAGCTCTCGAAACACTAAACAATACAGTATAGTAGCTGAATTCTTTCAATCCGTAATGATACAACAAAGCGCCCGAACCTGCATCAACGTTGGGCCATGGGTCGCTAATTTTCTTGACTTGACGCAATACATTCGGCACAACATCAAAAACTTTTGATACTGTGGCAAATACAGGGTCATTTGGCATATGTTTTTTGCCGAAAGCAAGGAATGCATCGTATCTTGGGTCGGTGATACGAAGCACTGCGTGTCCGTAACCCGGAATTACTCTACCTGAATCAAGAGTTTCCCAAGCAAATTTTTCCAAATCTTCGTCGCTCGGAACTCCACCGAATTGTTCCATAGTTTCTAACACCCATTTCAAACATTCTTGATTTGCTAATCCATGCAATGGACCTGCCAATGCGTTCAATCCTGCCGAAAGTGAATAATACAAATCCGACAAAGTGGATGCTACAACTGATGATGTATATGCACTTGCATTGCCACCTTCGTGGTCGCAATGAAGTGTTAAATAAAGTTGCATTAATTTAGTGAATTCACCGTTATCATCTTCCAATCCTAACATGTGAACATAATTGCCCGACCAATCTTTCGAATTGTCCGGTTCGATACGTGGACCTTTGCCGAATCTTTTGCGATAAACGTAGCCTGCTATTGCCGGCAATTTTGCGGTAAGATTGAGAAAATCATCGAGAGTAGCTTCCCAGTATTCACTTTTGGGCATACCCTCGTCGTATCTCTTGGCAAATACAGATTCTTTCTGCATCACCAAAATAGCAGTATTGAACATTGCCATTGGATGGGAGTCAGCAGGCATACTGTCAATCACGTCCCAAACGTATTGAGGAACAGCATTACGTGCGGTAAGTTCTTTTTGTAAGTCTGCTAATTCAGCCTGATTTGGGAGTTCTCCGGTAAGCAATAACCATAAGATTTCTTCGGGTAACTTTTCTGTAATTTCCTTTAATTCGATGCCTCGAATAATCAAACCTTTGTCCGGAGGTACTTCTGACGTATCACAAACCAGTCCTTTGACACCTCTCATGCCACCATATACCTGTTTTAATGTTACTTCTGAAACAACAAAATCACCATGTTCTTTCAGCATATTTCTGATTTCATCTGCCTGTATTGGCAGTATTTGAGCGAGTTTAGAATGTAGTAATGACATTATTAACCTTTAAAGATACTTAAAATAATTTGATATTTGAATCAATTGATTATCTGATTATGCAAATTAAAGAACAAACATAACAACAATTAAGATAATTGACATCTGTTAACTACATAATTTATACATTTTATTTTGAATGAAAAATTAATATTTGTTCATTTGGCAATTAAATTTGCTAATTTAATTTTCATAAATTATTCATTTGCTAACAATTCCAATCTTACAGTTTCTATATACCTGTTTGCTCGTTTTAGTATCACCATGTTGTAACCAAACAAAATATGTTGCTCTCCCGATTCGGGAATTGTTTCTGTCTCTGTTGTAATTAATCCACCCAAAGTCTCATAATCATCACTTTCTGGCAATGTTTTTGGCAATATCTCGTTCAAATCAACTATACTTGCAGACGCTTTAACTATGAAAGAATTATCCGAAACAAATTCAACCAGTGCTTGCTCATCATCATATTCGTCCTGAATTTCACCAACTAGTTCTTCAAGAATATCCTCCATTGTTACTATTCCTGCAGTTCCCCCGAAATCGTTAAGAACAACGGCTAATTGCAAGCGTTTTTGCTGCAAAATCTTGAGCAATGCATCAATATTCTCATTTTCCTTCGTGTAAACAGTTTCGCGTAAGAAAGTTCTCAAATTATCGAGCTTTCCATTCATTTGAGCAATCAAAATATCTCGCGTGTTAACAATCCCGACTATATTATCAATAGTTTGTTCATAAACCGGCATCCGAGAATAACCTTCCTCAATTATTTTGCCGATGATAACATGTGGTTCGGAATTGATTTCAGCTGCTACAATTTTATTCCTTGGAACCATAATTTGCTTTACGGTAGTTTCGGTAAAATCAATCACATTTTCCATTAATTCTTGGTCGTCCTCGTCCAAAATTCCACTTTTAGAACTTTCTTCAATCAAGTATCGAATTTCCTCTGTACCTTCAGTAGTAGCGTTGGTTGAATCATCTTTTTGGAAATTATTTTTTGTTTTGTTATCAATGAATCTGATTAGATGCACCATTGGAAAAGATGCTATGAATATGATTTGGAACAATAATGCAAAAAATCTAGCTGATGAAATCAAGTTTTTGGATGCGTAATTTCTTGGGATGACCACCCCGAAAATGTACGAAAGTATTCCAAAAACAATTATTGACAACGCCAACAAAGCGATTTTTAGTCCATCATCTGCATTCTGAATAAAGGCAAAATGCGACACAAATTCATAAAATACTATGGCTGAAACTGCAAATATGACGGTCGAAGCGACATGCTCGGCATATGAATATGTTTTAAAATTGTCCGATATATTCAGTGCCATTCGTGTTAGTGCTGAATTATTCCCGAGTTCGGATTCATCATAATAACTGCGAAATCTCTTGAGAGCGTGACCACCTGCTTTGATTGAGGCAAAAATAACAAGGCTAAGAATAAGCACAAGCAGCAGAATTAGCCAATTCTCGCTGTTGAAATAATTTTCGTATCCCGTATAAGGGTCTCCGCCAGCATTATCCATAATTTAATAAACCTGCACTTTTAAGAACAAACCTTTTGTCAAAATGATAGCTTATATAACGAACAAGAAAGGAAAATACTTCTAATCGTTGGTTAAAATTTAAATTTAATCCTTCCAAACTTTCATAAGATAGTTCATTAATCTGGTTGATGATACTGTACGAACCTGCAGTTAGCTGAATAGTCTTGTCACTTCGGTGAATGCACGAACAACCGTTTTGCAGACTAACTGTGATATGTTCTAAGGGAGAAATGTCAAAAAGCATTTCAATTTCCGGAGCAAATCCCATTTCGTTTGTGAACTTTAACAAAAAAGCCGCAAAAATTACAAATGGGTCGCATGATGCACGATTCAACTCATTTAGAGATTCTTTCAAAATAAAGCTCAATTCGGCATTTGGGCTGTGTTTTGCTTGAGTATTCATAATCGTTTCGGCAATCATCAATCCGTGTATCAAATACTCACTATTTGATTGAAGTTTTCGTATTTTCCCGGTGCTATCTGCATTTGAGAGCAAATACAATTCAGTGCTTGGCTTGTGGTAAAAGGTGATTTCATCAATCGAAAGTGGTTCGAGAGCAGAACCAAACTTGCTTTTGGTATTCCGAGCACCTTTAGCAATTACGCTAATCAGCCCGTGTGAATCAGTATAGAGCGATGCAATTTTACTCGTATCGCCTTGTTTGGCAGTTTTTAAAACGACAGCTTCAGTTTTTACAATCATTTTTTTTTATTTTTTGAATTTTCTTTTTGCAAATATAAAAAAATTCCTTACTTTTGTAGTCTAATTTATTCCTGAGTAGCTCAGTTGGTTAGAGCATCTGACTGTTAATCAGAGGGTCCGGGGTTCAAGTCCCTGCTCAGGAGCATAAAAGAGCTCACCGTAAGGGTGGGCTTTTTTTTGTTACATAGAGTATCAGAGTTTAATAATTAAGGTTTATACTTGCCTGAAAACCTTTATTACAAGAGACACCTTGTTGTGAACCATAAGCCTAATTCTTAGCTTCAATCAATATCTTCATTTAACAGGCGGTATTTCATTTGCTTGGTTTTCCATCTGTCCATGGCGAATTTTTGCATATCATCAACTTTGTCTTTTTCATCAACAATCTCAAACCCCAGCAGGGTTTCTATTATGTCTTCCAATGTTACAATTCCGTCCATTCCGCCGTATTCATCAGAAACTAATGCAATGTGCTCTTTCTTGTTGAGCATCTCTTCCCAAGCAGTAAATAGAGTCGTCGAATCCGCAAATGTTACAATTTCTCTCCTAATGTCTTTTAATTTCAGGTCGAATTGGTCTTCTGCTAACTTTTCAAATACTAATTCTCGGAAAATATAACCTGTGATATTGTCGCGATTGTTTTCATAAATGGGGATTCTTGAGAAATGAAGGAAATCTTTGTTCTTTAAAAATTCCTGTAACGTCATTTCCTCATTTGCTATTACTACTACTATTCTTGGGGTCATAATATCAGAAATCCTGATACTTTTCAATTTGATTAGATTTTGGATAATTATGTTTTCTCTGTCTCCGAATATCCCTTCTTCAGTACCTATATTTGCTAATACGGAGATTTCTTCGCGACTTGTAGTCAATTCGCTCCTTCTGCGAGAAAGCAATCTTGTCAAAACTGCTGACATGACAACCAAAGGATATGTAATGAATAACATCGCATTGATAGTAGTTACGGCTATGCTCATTAGTTCACGGCTATAATTTGCTCCAAGAGTTTTGGGGATGATTTCTGTTAGAACCAAAATCAACAATGTCAAAACAGCGGATACTATACCGAAATAGACTTCTCCAAATAACAAAGTGGCTTGCGCTCCTACTCCGGCAGCTCCAACTGTATGGGCTACTGTATTGAGTGTTAGTATTGCTGAAAGTGGTCTGTCAATATCTTCTTTTAGCTTGATGAATTTATATGCAGATTTTACTCCTCTTTCTGCTTGCGCTTTCAAATATGAAAGCGGTGTGGACAAGAGTACAGCCTCCATGATTGAACAGAGGAATGAAATTATTAAAGCTGTAAATAAGTAAACAAATAAAAGAGCCATTAATTCATCATATTTATTAAAAAAATGATTCCATTGTAATTTTCAATAGGAACATAAAATATCAACACGGTAAAGACTGATGTTTAGTTTAGAACTCTTCGTTGGTCATCTAAATATCAAATTTACACAAATCACGCAAAATCCTTCAGAATGGGAACTTCCCATTCGCTATCAAAAAAATTTCTACCAAGCGGAATTCTTTCACGAGCTTTCAGTTCGTCTTTGTGGTAGCTTTCATCAAGCACTTCAATTTCTGCTTGATAACCAACTGCAATCATTGCCATTGGAGTGAACCTATCGTCAATTCCAAATTCTTTTTTCAATTTATCGCCGTCAAATCCTCCCATCTGATGTGCCATTAGACCTAATGACGTTGCTTGGAGGCAAATACTCACACTCGCTGCACCTGTATCATATTGACCCCAACGATTAGCTTTTCCGGTTTTCCTGAAAATTGAATCTGCAAGTGCAACAAACAATACAGGAACTGTTTGCACCCATTTTTGATTCCATTCACCAAGACAATTGAATGCTCTGTCGAACGCCGACTTATTATGATGATAATCCCATACGATATAGCGATAGGGTTGGTCGTTAAAGCAACTTGGCGCCCAGCGTGCTGCTTCGCAAATCGAAAATAACATCTCGCGTGGAACTTGGCGGTTACGGTCAAATGCGCGCGGGCTCCACCTATTTTGGATTACTTCATTAATTGGTTCGCTTGTTACTGCTCTTTTGATTATCATAATGCCTCTAACTGTTTTGTGAAATACCTAATTCGCTTAATTCTTTAATTATGCTTTTAATATCAACGGGCAGTTCGGATTCAAATTTTAGAAATTCTTTTGTTACTGGATGAGTGAATCCGAGTGTTTTAGCATGAAGCAGTTGTCTGTTTACCATTTTCAAGCATTTCTTGGAAATAGCATTTATTTCCGGTAGATATGTATAAACTTGTTTATCGCCACCATAGCTTGTATCGCCGAATATAGGATGTTTGATATGATTCATATGTACACGGATTTGGTGAGTTCTGCCGGTATGCAGTTTCAATTTCACCAGAGTTGCAAAATGAAATCGTTCGATTACTTCGTATTCTGTTTTGGCGTATCTGCCGTCAGATTTCACAACTGCAAAAATCTTCCTGTCACGGGTTGAGCGCCCGAGCATATTTTCAATTACACCGTGGTCCTCTTTAACAATTCCCCAAACAATTGCATAATAGAATCTCTCAGTGCTTCGGTCAGCAAATTGTTTGCTCAAATTTGCCAAAGCTAAGTCGTTTTTTGCTATGACAAGCAATCCCGATGTGTCCTTGTCCAAACGGTGGACTATTCCGGGACGTAAAGAATCAGATGCAAATATTTGTCCGGTGTCTAATTCTTCGGCTGTGTCATCGTCCTCTTCGTCATAATCTTCCAATTTGATACTTTCTCGCAAACCGAAATGATACATGAGCCCATTTACGAGTGTGCCATATCGGTTGCCATATCCCGGATGAGTGCACATTCCGGCTGCTTTATTGACTACTAAAAGATGCTCATCTTCATAAAATATCTCAAGCGGCAGCTCCTCGGGGATTAATTCAATTGGTGGGGCTTTCATCAATTTGCAAATTATTTGGTCATTTGCTTTGACTTTTTGAGATGCTTTTGCAAGTCCTTCATTGACTGTTACTAAGCCTTCATCAATCGCTTTTTGTACTTTTGTGCGAGTAGCATTGGCTACGCTACGTGTCAGATATACATCAAGCCTCTCAGGTTTATGAGATTTCGGTACAGAGATTGTAATTATCGTTTCAATATGCTCAGGATATTGTATTCTTATGTCACTATCGGTGTCCATATTGTTTAGTCTTCTTTAGCTGTTGGGCTTAATTTTGATTCAGTATCATTGATTAATTGCAAATTATCATTACCATCTGTTTCGGTCACTTTTTTGGGGAATAAGTCATGAATTTCGGGTAAATGTTTGTGGAATAGTATCAACATCACAACTCCTACCGTTACGCACGAATCGGCAATATTAAAAATAGGGAAGTGAGTCCATCCCAAAAATTCAATATCGGGAATATCTACTTGCACAAAATCAACTACTTTGCCGTAAAACAAGGGAGCATAACCGTAAAAAACGCCGTAAAACACTCTGTCAATCAAATTTCCGACTGCTCCGGCAAAAATCAACGTAAAGCCTATTAAAACTCCGATTGACCTTTGGGCAATTTTGAAAATCAACCATGCTAAGGCTATACTCGCAATGACAGAAAAAAGGCTCAAGAATATTTTACCTGCACCGAATTCGATTCCGAATGCCATGCCAGGATTTTCGATATAAGTCCATAGCAAAACATCACCGATAACAGGATTAGGCATACCGTACTCGGCTCCTTCGTGAACTATGCCGAATAGATTAAAACCCTTGAAATAAAGTTTTGTGACTTGGTCCAGCAGAATTAACAGAGCTGCTGCTATGAAAAAAGGATAAATTTTTCTTCTATGTAAAGATTCGTTTTTTTGATTTTCAAATTCCATTGACTAATTTTTCATTATTTTTAAAAATGTAGTGACGATTCATCGTCAATAATGATTATCAAAAATGAAAATAAAAACATGGATTCAGAACGAGCAAGGAATAAAGCCAAAGAACTAAGCGAGCTTATTAGTAAGTACGACAAGGCTTACTACATTGATGCAGAGCCAATTGTTAGCGATAGAGAGTATGATTTGCTCTTTGCAGAATTGCAAGCTATCGAAAAGGAATTTCCTGAGTTAATTGCTGCTGATTCTCCGACTCAAAGAGTAGGTGGAGAGCCGCTCAAAGCATTTGAACAAGTCATCCATTCAGTTCCGATGCTATCTTTGCAAAATTCATATACAAAGGAAGATATTTTTGATTTTGATGCACGAATCAAAAAATCTTTAGAAGGCGAGGCATATGCGTACTCCGCTGAATTGAAAATTGACGGCGTGGCTCTGAGTTTGAGATACAGCGAAGGCAAACTCCAAATCGGAGCAACTCGTGGCGATGGCTATGCAGGTGATAATATTACATCTAATGTCAAGACTATCAAAAGCATCCCGCTTTCCGTTCCTGCTGTGACTTATGACGGAAAAGAATTAAAGAATTTCGAAGTTCGCGGCGAAGTTTTTATGCACGTCAGCGATTTTGAGCAAATTAACAAGGATCGCCTCGAATCTGATGAAAAACCCTATGCTAATCCACGAAATACAACTGCCGGCACATTAAAACTATTAGATTCGGCTCTCGTTGCAAAACGGAAATTAAACTTTATCGCATATTATTTGAAAGCAGATGATTTTGAAATCGAATCCCAACACGAAATAGTGGATTTACTTTCCAAATTAGGTTTCAAGGTAAATTCAGGTTTTAAATATTGCAATGACATTAGCGATTTGATAAATTTCATAGATGAATGGGAATCTAAACGGTATGATTTGCCTTTTCAAACTGATGGAATTGTTATCAAAATAGTTTCCATAAGGCAGCAAAATTATCTCGGAAGTGTGGCTCGTTCTCCTCGTTGGGCAATAGCATATAAGTATGAATCCGAAAATGTGGCAACAATATTGCGAGATATTACTGTTCAAGTGGGAAGAACAGGAGCTGTCACGCCTGTTGCCGAATTAGAACCTGTACTATTGGCTGGTTCAACTGTGTCGCGGGCAACTTTACACAATATAGATTTCATAACTGAGCGCGACATCCGAATCGGCGATACAGTTTTAATAGAAAAAGGAGGCGAAGTCATTCCGAAAGTGATTAAACCCGTGATTGAACTGCGAACTCCGGAAATTATTCCATACGAATTCCCAAAATATTGCCCATGTGATTTGAAAACATTGCTCGTTAGATTTGAAGGAGAAGCAAATTATTATTGCGAACATCCCGATTGTCCTTGGCAAATCAGGCGAAAAATCGAGCATTTCGCATCGCGTGATGCTTTAGACATTGCCGGTTTGGGCGAAAAAGTCGTTGATACTTTGGTAAATGAGGGGCTTTTGAAGGACATTGCCGATATTTACGAATTGCACAAACATTACGAAATTTTGAAAAATTTGGAAAAATGGGGAAGCAAGTCTGCACAAAATTTGCTTGAAGCAATTGAACAATCCAAATCCCAGCCATTTGAAAGAGTTTTGTTTGCAGTTGGAATTAAATTCATTGGTCGGGGAGGGGCAAAACTTCTCGTCAGGCACTTTAAAAACATTGACGCAATCATCAATGCTACTCGCGATGAATTAACTGCTGTTCACGAAATCGGCACCAAAATGGCAGATTCGATTATCAAATTCTTCTCGATTGAGATGAATAAAACGATTGTCGAACGTTTGCGAAATTACGGTTTGACATTTGAATTCGATGAAGTTGAAATAGAATTATCCGATGCACCACTTTCCGGTAAGACATTCGTTTTCACAGGCGAAATGGAGTCTATGACTCGCAGCGAAGCCGCCTTGAAAGTCGAATCACTTGGCGGAAATGAGACCAAATCTGTTTCGAAACTTACTTCATATGTTGTAGTTGGTGCCAAGCCAGGTAGCAAATTCGACAAAGCAAAAAAGCTTGGAGTGCAAATTTTGAATGAAGAAGATTTCTTAAATTTAGTTAAAGGATGAAAATGAAAAACATTTTTATTGGTATAATTCTCTCGCTTGCATTTTTAATTTCATGTAGCGAAGACCCGGCGTCGCCAAGTTTCGATTCATATATTAACGGGACATGGAAAGGTTTCTACAAAGTCAATAAAGACTCTTCATTTATGAGCATTACTATCAAAAACGAACAAAATATTTCCGGTACTGCCGCTGTTTTTGTTTACCATTTTGTGAGTAACGAGAACAATCAAACATCTGAGACTCTCGAACAAAGTGGTACTATAAGTGGCACTTTTTCCGAAAAAGTTATTGAAATCAAGTTCAAAGACGAGACTCAGTATATTTTCAGAGGCAATTTATCAGCCGATAGCACTCAATTTGACGGTCATATCAATATTTACAGCTTAATTGCTCAAGATTATGTTAATATTGACATCACTCTGAAAAAAGAATAAAAATTATCAGTTGTAAATTTGATACATAATTATTTCGGCGACTCTCAATGCTTCGCTGGCTTCGAAGGCGCCCACTTGAATAGGTGAATTTGTCAATATCGAGTCAGCGAAAGCCTTTTGCTCTTCCAAAATTGCGTTGATTTCCTCTACTTGCGGCTTCTCGAAAAATATATTTTTGTTCTTCAAACCCGTTTCCAATGAACCAAGCATGGTTGCAGGTGTCCCTAAATCGGGTTTTTCATCATCAGGATAAATTTTATAAACGTCCACGGAATGTTTCTGGAAATCGAGCGAGAAGTATGTGTCGCGTTGGAAAATTCGCATTTTACGCATTGGATTTGCCGAAATTCTTGATGCAGTGATGTTTGCAACGGCTCCATTTTCGAATGTCAATCTTGCATTTGCAATGTCAGTGGTATCGGTCAAAACATTGACTCCATTTGCATGAACGCTGATGATTTTGGATTTGACTAACCACAAAATTATATCTATATCATGAATCATCAAATCATGAATTACCGAAACGTCTCTGGCTCGTGGTTTGAATTGCCCCAAACGGTGAGCTTCGATAAAAAGTGGTTTGATGTTGTATTTTTTGATTGCTCTGATAGCCGGATTGAATCTTTCTACATGCCCAACTTGAATTTGCACATTATGCCGCTTTGCCAAATCAATCAATTTCATGGCGTCGTCGTAAGTTTCGGTAATCGGTTTCTCGATTAAGCAGTGCTTGCCACGCTCAATACAGGCTTTTGCGATTTCGAAATGAATCGAAGTAGGTACAGCAATCGTCACTGCATCTGCTGCTTCAATAGCGGATTCCAAATCATCAAACACTTTGCAATTGTTCTCCGTAGCCGATGCGATTGCTCGTTCGGGAATTATATCTCGAACACCAACAATCTCTGCATTTTCGTGTTTTGTCCACAACCTTGCATGAATTCTACCTAAATGACCAACACCTATAACTGAAACTTTTACTTTTTCCATTGTCAATTTTTCTGTTTTTACATAATTAAAAATAGAAGAAATTAACTATAAATTATTTCATGCCTTAGGGTGAGCTTTTTTGTAGCTTTCTTTTAGTTTTTCGACTGATAAATGAGTATAAATTTGTGTTGTACTAAGCGAAGCATGCCCCAACATTTCGCTTACGGAGCGAATGTCGGCACCATTATCAAGCAAATGTGTCGCAAAGCTATGGCGCAAAACGTGAGGACTTTTTTGCTTTGATTCGCTTACTAATCCCATTTTTCGGTTTATAATTCGGTATGCAACCGAGGCATCAAGTCTTTTCCCCGATTTACCAATGAAGAGATAATCACGGGAAATTTTTTCCGAGACTTGGCTTCTTATGTTTTGATATAGTTCAATTGCTTTGATAGCTTTCTCGCCAATGGGCACAATTCTTTGTTTGTTGCCTTTACCGAGTATTTTTATAGTGCCACTACGCAAATCCAACTCAGCAATCTTCAAATTCAATGCTTCGCTTATACGCAAACCTGAACTGTAAATAAGCTCGACCAAGGCGTTGTTCCTTGCTCCTTCAGGTGTTGTGGTGTCAAATCCGTCAAGCATTTTTTCGACTTCATTTTTCAACAAAAATGAAGGCAACCGCTTCTCCTTTTTGGGAGTGGTTACAGTCGAACCCGGATTGAGTGTGATTAAATCCTTCTTCTTGCAATATTTGAAAAAAGATTTCACGGCTGCAATTTTCATGCGGAGTGAATTTCGTTTCAAACCCTTGTCGTGCATCCAACCCAGAAATGGCTTGATGTCATCGGATTCAATCATTTTTATGTCAGGATTTTCGCCGTATTGTGAAAAGAAATACGATTCGAACTGTTCCAGGGCTGTTTTGTAGCTCTCAACAGTTTTCGCGGAGAACGATTTCTCGGTCTCGCAGTAATCTAAAAATTTATTAATAGCTTCTTGTAAATTCATTTTTACCCCCATAATGAATAGAACAAATATTGAGCCAAAAAATTTTTGCAAAATATTTTCGGAATCTTTGTTACATTTTCCTAAAAATATTGTTAATACATGTATGCAATAATTATTTTGAATATTTGTTTTGTAATATTTGTTATGAATTTTAGAATTTTTTAAAAGGTAAGCAATGAGAATAATTTTGACCTGTTTTGTTATAGTTTTTGCCGTTTTGACTAACCTTGTATCGCAACCACAAGTTGCATACATTATTCCGGATATAGGCGCCCCGGGAATGAACATATACGTAGAGATTATCGCACCCTATAGCTTCAAAACATACGGCAATGACGGTTTTCATCTAAACAACCCGGGCGATAACGTTCGGGTTATTACAGCTAATGAGGCAGATGAGTCCAAAATCACAATTGGTCCGCTCGCAGTAAGTTGGGATGGCAGAATGATTTCGACTCAAATATTCGTTTCGCACACTTTGTCACCAAATTCTTTTGAAGCGCTTACTTTAAATTCTGAATTTGTAATTCCATTGAAAGTTGTTGTAAATGGCGTGGAATCAGCTTCCTTTAATTACTATATTGTCCGCCCGCGACCTTATTTCAACGGAAATGTCAACACAACTGATGTAGTTTTCGGTGCAGGTGCTTTGGGTACTCGTTCTCCAAGAGGAGCTATGATATTTGATTCGCTGCAACTCGGTGGCAGAAAATATACTGTATCCATGAATAATTGCGACCCTAATTTAGCCGGCAACCAAGCCTATTTACCTTTTATATTATTAAGCAAAGGTCCCATCCGCGGAACAACAGGTACTTTGATTTCTGCTAATGCCGGAGAAGAAGGAAATAATTTAGTCCAACAAGGCGGACCCGGCGGCGGCGGAGGCGGTGGCAGTTTTTGTGACTTCACAGGAGTTGGCTTTCGTGGTGGTGACGGCTTTACTGGTGGTGGTCCCGGAGGAAGAAATAAGTCAGGCAACCCTCTCGTAAGTGATGTTTATGCAGCTCCGGGTGTAGGTAGCGGTCCAAATTTGATAGTTGATAACAAAATTGGTGGATATAGTATAAATGGCGTTCTCGGCGGTTCATCTCCATGGTTTGAAGCTGCAGGTGGTGGTACAGGTCATCCATTCGGGAAATCAGGAACAGGTTGTGATAATGGCGGTGGTTGCGAACCCAATGGGGAATTTGGTGGCGGTAGCGGTTTCAAGCAAAATTCGCCCGGTGGTGCTGCAGGCAATGCTACAGCTGGGCAAGGTGGCAGAATGAACACAAATGGTTTTGTCCATGGGAATGATATGACCGTTCCGATAGCAGGTGGTTCCGGAGGTGCAGGTGGTAATCCACAATGCCCTTTAAACTGCTCTGCAGCAGGTGGTGGCGGTGGTGGTGCTGTCAGGATTTTTGCTACAAGTATCGAATCTATAGCTGTTAGTGCTAATGGTAAAGCAGGTGCTATAAACGGTTGTGGTGATAGCCAAGGTGGAAGTGGCTCTGGTGGGCATGTAGGTCTTCATTCCAAAACTAATGCAACAAACGTCCAAATCGAAGTTTCAGGTGGCTCCAACACTAAAGACGCCATTTCAACAATAGGTGGTGCCGGACGAATTCGTTACGATGCTCTCGTACTCGGTGGATTAAATGCTTCTCCCGGAACTGCTTCGACTTTTCGTGGATTGGTTACCGATAGCTCCAGATGGGTTACTCGCGATTTTTCACTTCGTGGATTTCAACATACTGATTCCCGTCAAGGAAAAACTTCGCTATATTTAAAATCTGAAAGTACTGATTGGACTTTAATTGGCGAAATTGCGGATGGTTTTACCGGCATTTGGAATCAAAACATATCATTGGCAGAGCCTGACAAAATATTTTATCTTGTAGCAGTTCAAGAAATCAAAACTCCCTCAAGTGCTGATTATGTTGCTGTCCCTACTCATATTATGTCCCAAGCAGCAGCCAATATGTTTCTTTTAGATATCAATTCAAAAGCAATTTTCCCCGATAAAGCCGAATATACAGGCATTCATTGTTTGGGAGATACTTTGACGTTTTCTTTTGAAATTGAAAATGATGCAACTGCAAATAATAATTTATTGGTGACTTTAGATGATGCTAATTGGATGTTTGGAAAAAACGGATTTTGGATTGATTCTCCCATAGGTGATATTAGTATCGCTCCCGGAGATAAAATCGAAGTGGTTATTAAATTTCAATATTTGGGTGGAGATAAAACTTTTATTTCAAATCGTCTCAGAATTCCTAATAACGACCCATTGCAAAATCCTGCATTAGTGGACATTTTTGTATCTGATGTTGACGAACCCGAATTATCTACAATCGGTGTCAATCCCGACGATTTCACATTCCCTGAAACTCGAGTCGGTCAATCATCAGATATAGTCGTCGTTTTACGAAATACAGGCACAACACCTCTTAGATTTGAAAAATTCCCAAATATTGGCAGTCCATTTTCGATTGTTTCAACTTTTCCTGCACCTCCTGCAACAATTGCAATTGGTGGGGAGATGGAAGTGACTGTTCGATTTACTCCTACATCCGAAGGAGACTTCAGTTCAATTTTGAATTCGATTACAGTCAAATCTGACATTAGTTGCGATGCCGAAAATAATACCGAATTATTTGGAACTGCAGTCCAAGCTGCTCTTGATATAGACAAATATTTAGTTGATTTCGGTCGGATACCGCATTGCGAGGTAGCATACGATACAATTAAAATTCAAAATACCGGTACGACAGACATTTTATTTTACGAACCTAACATAGATGGTGCAGATTCGGATATGTTTAAAATTACAAATCAGGTCTTATATCCGATTAAGTTAAATGCAAATGAGAATCCACCATCAGGATTTTCAATCGCTCTGAAATTTGACCCAATGGGTTCGGGCACAGGTGTGAAAAATGCACGTTTGGTACTGTTGACTGATGACCCTGATAATAGCCCGATTGAAATAACTCTCACTGCCGAGGTTATGGGATTCAATGTAACAGCAGCTCCGCCTTCATTGGACTTCGGCAATGTTTACGTTGGGTTCGAAACTGAACGGCAAATTGTAATGACAAACAATGCCGATTTTGACGAATTTATTTCTTCTTTATCGGTTCAATTTCCGGGATTAGTAGCCGGAACGCCAAACCCGTTAACAATAAGTGGATTTGGTGATTCGGATATTTTGATGAATTTGATTTCTCAATCGGAAGGCATTACCAATGGTTCGATTAAAGTTTACTTCGATAAGCCTTGTATAGATTCCCTTGAAATCCCTATCAGAGCAAACGGTCTGCTATCTTATCCTAGAATTGAATTTGATGATGAGGTTGTCTTGAGTTTCCCAACACCCAATACAGTCAATAAAGTTGATACTTTGGAAATAGGTGTGTTTCCACCTTGTATAGTTGACCCGATTCGCCATCTAAAGATTTTTGATTATATCAACAATTCGCCCGCTCCTTATATCATTTTGAATGAAAACTTGATAAATACAAGCGGAAGATTTTTCATTGTCCAATCGGCAATCACCCCTCCTGACACAATTACTCCCGCATTTAATCAAACAGGTGCACAAATTTACTTTGATTCGGATGGTGCTTCTGATGGTGAATATCTTGCAGAATTTGAAGTTGATATTTATAGAAACGGAAATATTGAGTCCTATTCATACATTTTAAGAGCCTACGTTATAGCTGGTTCTATTACTACAAACCCATTGACAATTGATTTGAATGCATTCGTTGGAGATTCGGAAAATGGAGATTGGGTTATAGTCAATCAAGGTCCTTGGAACATTCAAATATTGTCGGTCAATTTCACAGGCGACCCGACTGTATGGAGCTATACACCCGACCCGACTAATTTTGTTTTAGACGCTTTTAGTAACAATACTTTAATAATAAGTTTTACATTTACTCCGCAAGACGAAATCGAATATCCTGCAACAATGGAATTGGTGCTTAATGTTGGCGGTTGCGAACGCATTGTTTCATTCAATTTGAATGGCAAAGGTTCTCCATCATTTTCTATGTCATTGAGGATGCCGGACTTAATAGCCGACCCGACCGACGATAATTTCAAAGTTCCAATTTATGCAAAGGTTGATATGATAAATCCAATTACTGACCAATTCATACTCGAATCTATAAAATTGAGTTTCAATCGTAGTTTGTATCATCCTGTTTCTGTAAGCAAAGGTCAAATTATTAGTGAAAATTTTGTCGGGAATGAGAGAATCATTGAGATTCGTGTTCCAATTGATACTATTGTTATAAACAATAATGTTGGTCAAGAATTTGTTTTGACAGAATTTACCGGATATGCAATGTTAGGTGATGAAACCACAACAATCCTTACAATAACTGACATTGTTCATAATTATGGTTCACGTGTAAAGGAAATCGTGAAGACTCCCGGCTCACTTACTATCGAAATATGCGAGGAGGGCGACGAGCGACTGTTAGAGAGAAATGAACCATTCTCGGCTGTTCTGTCGCCTAACCCTGCTAATGGATTTGTCAAAATGACTCTTAGGACGCTTGAGAAAGGAAAGCATACAATTGTAATAAGAGATTTGAACAGCAATATAGTTCATACTGAAAATTTAAATACTAATCCGGGCGGAATATATGAATTGACTATAGGTACTGATAATTTACCATCAGGCTTGTATTATACCGAAATCAGTTCACCATCGCAAGTTCTTACTTTACCAATTATGATAACCAAATAACGAGGAAACAATGAGAAAATATTTTTTAATTATAGCTTTAATTATATCTACAATCTGTCTGAACGCTCAAGAAAATCGTAATGTAATTTTTTATTGGGGCGCCTATGGCGGGCTCAATCTGAATATGCACACCGCAGATTTTGAAAAACTGCCCGGATATCCGAATTGTTGTCCAAAGTTTACCGGCGGCAGTGGCACCGGATTTGATTTCGGAGCCTTGTTTGAGTATCCTTTACAAAGCAAACTAAATCTTACTGCACGCGTTGGGCTTAACTCACTCGGTGCTGATTTGTCCGAAACCCAAATCATCGGAAATTCGGAATTTGTCTCGAGCACACCACCTTTTGAAACAGTCGGAGTTGCAGATGCGGAATCCGAGTACTTAATCGAATCATCATTGCAAACAATTTATATCGAACCAGGCTTGGATTATGAATTTGTAAAAGGCTTCTTGCTTTCAGGCGGTTTTAGACTGGGATTTCCAATGACGGGTACTTTCAACCAATCTGAAACTTTGCTTACTCCTAATGATGTGATTTTTAAAAATGAACAGTCTCGAATCCGTAACTCCAGCGAAGGTGATGAAATCCCGGGTTTGCCGGGTGCTCTTTTTCATATTTATCTTGGATTGGGGTATAAAGTACCGATTGGACCGAATTCATTTTTAGTACCGGAAATAAGATATTACCAAGCTCTGAATAATATTTCATCAGAATCTTGGTCGGCTTCAAATCTGAAATTAGGGGTTGCAGTTAAATTCCCCGTTTACGAAAGCCAAGAAATTAAAAGAATTCAAGAGTACAAATTTAAACGCGATACTCTAAGAAATTATATTGTCGGATTGAAAGAGCCAAACATCAGGCTAATCGCCGATAGCAGAGAAAGTATATTTAATATGCTCGACCCGGCAACTGAGGTTGAAGTAATAACAGTTTCCGAAACCTATATGCTGGATCTACCCAAAGATGCTTTGCTTAATGTCGCCCTTAATACATACGGTTTATCTTTCGAAGGTGCTGTTGTCGAGAATCCTACAATAATTATTGAAGAAATCGAATCAGAGGAGTTATTTCCCGTTTTACCATATGTATTTTTCCCCGAAAATTCATCGGATTTAAATGCTTCAAGACTTAATTTATTATCAAAATCGGAACAATCCCAATTTGGTATGGATGATTTGCCTTGGGCAACTTTGGAAATTTACTCCCAAATGCTTAATATTGTTGGTAAAAGACTTCAGGAAAATCCATCAGCAAAGATTACACTAACAGGTACTAACTCTAACTCGAATTCTGAACGCAACAATACAGAACTTTCTCGCCAACGTGCTAATAGCGTGGCAAAATATTTAGAAACAGTGTGGGATATTAATCCGAACCGAATAACAATCCAAGCTCGCAACTTACCGGAATTCCCGGGTAATGTTGACCGACCTGAAGGGGTTGAGGAAAATCGCAGAGTCGAAATCAGTTCCAATAACTCGGCAATTCTTAGCCCTGTCAGTATGAAAGACATAATACGCAAGGCTAATCCACCAACATTGATTGCTGACCCAATCGTCCAAGCTGATGCAGAAGTTGCTGAATGGGCAATTAATATTATGCAAGATAATGTCCTATTGCGTGAATTCAAAGGCAAGGGCGAACCTCAGAGGTCAAGGTGGGATATCGAATTAGAGCCTATTCCTACTTTGGAAAAACCCGTTCAAATAACTTTAGATGTTAAAGATAAATTAGGACAAAGTGGCTCGGTAACAGATTCTCGCGATATTAAGCAGCTAACAATCCGCAAAAAACGCTTTGAAATGAAAGATGACAAGCGTGTCGAAAAGTACTCTTTGATTTTATTCGATTATGATAAGGCTGAAATTAAAGGTGTTAATAAAGCAATTGTTGATGAAATTAAGAAAAAAATTGAACCAAATTCAAAAGTCACGATTATTGGATATGCTGATAGAACAGGTGAAACCCAATATAATCGCGAACTTGCTGCCAAACGAACAGCTGAAGTACAAAAAATTCTAAAAGTTAGACCTGAAAATTTGGCAATTAGAAATGTAGGGAGCGATATTATTCTATTCGATAATAATTCTCCGTTTGGTCGGAATTATTGTCGAACTGTTCAAATTATTGTCGAAACTCCTGTAAATTAATTATTGTTAACAAATGTAAAGTATTAATTTTAATTCGTCATTAAATATAGTAAGTATAAATATATTGGAGTTCTTGTGTTTCGGAAATTATTAATTATTGGAATTTTTGCAATTTTTATTGCTTCTTGCGAAGAAGGTATTGTTAGCGAATGTCCTACCGATGTTGGCGATATCAAATTGGTAGCTACTTTTTCTTCTATTCAGTCTGAATTATTGAACAAGAATTGTGCTCTTTCGGGATGTCACGCAGGTACTATTCCCGCAGGTGGATTGGTTTTGACATCAGGAGTAGCATATAATAATATTGTTAATAAAATTGCATATGATGAAACTATGTATATCAAACCGAATGACCCCGACAACAGTTATTTATACCAAAGAATTAGTACAAATACAAGCAGCGTTATGCCTCCGACCGGAAAACTGCCTCAAAACATGATTGACACATTGAGAGTTTGGATTGAAAACGGAGCTTTAAATAATTAATTTAGGATTTGTAAAATGAAAAATATAATATATATAATATTCTTACTATTTGCATTTAATATTGCTAATGCCCAAGAATATCAAGTTGATAAGTCTAAGAAAAATCTTGTCAAATTTACATCAGAAATGCCCGTTGAAAGTTTTGACGGTGTAACAAACAAGATTGACGGCTATCTTTACATGAAATCAGATAATTTGAAGGATGCTGAAATATATTTCGAAGTTGATTTGAATTCCGTTGATACAGGTATAGGGCTTAGAAATCGCCACATGCGTGAAGATTACCTGCATACCGATAAATATCAATTTACTAATTTCAAAGGAAATCTTACTACAATCAAAGAAGTTTCTCAAACTGAATTTGATGTCGTTGCAAGTGGTAAAATGTTTATCCATGGTGTTACACGCGAGATTTCAATAAACGGGAAAATATATAAAGTACCCAATGGCTATCAGCTAAAATCGCAATTTATAGTTAAATTGACTGATTATAATATTAAAGTGCCGAAATTCATGTTTGTTCGTATCAGCGAGGATATTCAACTTACGCTTGATTTTTTTGTAAAAAGTAAAAATTAATTGAGGAAACCATGAAATATTTTGTAATATTATTTTTATTTATTTCCGGTATAATAGCATACTCGCAACCAAGTTGGCAGCGTGAAGCACCTGCTGAAATACCTCTGCAATTGTTTTCATCGCCTGATGCATTAAATTTGCCGACAACGGAAACTTTGCAACAAGGCGATATTTATTTTCATATTTCACATAAATTCATAGTGCCCGTATCCGAAGGTGTTGATGAACTTTTTGGCTTTGACGGCAGTGTCTATATGCGTCTGGGCTTAGGTTATGGAATTACGGACGACCTTTTTGCACAATTAGGACGCAGTAATTTAAACGGAAATATAGACTTACAGCTAAAATGGAAAGTTTTGGAAATAAATAGCGATGTTTTGCCCTTAGCTGTTGCTGTAAATGGTGGCGTCGCTTATAATTCCAAGGTTGTGAACGAGCCTGAGGATAAATCGCGACTCTGGCAATATTACGGTTTCATAATCGCAAATACTATGGTAGGCAAATCGCTTGGATTAGGTATTTCACCCGGATTCTTGTACAATGCCAATTTGTTTTGCGAAGAACCAATCAATTCCTGGACAATGGGAGCATACGCCCAATACTTTTTCGATGAGCGCTGGAGCGTGATTGCCGAAGCCAATCCGACTTTGAACGGTTGGAGGCAATTCTACAATACGTACTCGCTCGGCATGGAAATCGAAACTGCGGGGCACTTCTTCAAAGTGGCGCTGTCCAACAACGTTTACACGAATTTTTCGCAATTTATGACAGGCTCATTGGACGATAAATTTCACATCACTTTCCTCATCACGAGAGTATTATAATTCGAAAAATAAATATTTATTATACAAAAAAAGGGAGATGAAAAATAATTATCATCTCCCTTTTTAATTTCAAAAAAATTAAACGATAAAATTAATCAATTTATTCTTCACGAAAATAATTTTGCGAATCTCTTTGCCGTCAATATGCTTTTGTACGGCTGCATCACCGAGTGCAAGCGCTTCCAATTGGTCTTGCGGTAAATCTACATTTACTTGAATTCTTGCACGAATTTTTCCTCCGACTTGCACAACAAATTCAATCTCATTCCTCACGATTTTTGCATCATCATAAACCGGAAATTCCTCGAACACGACACTTTGCGAATGACCTAAAATCTGCCAAAGTTCCTCAGCGATATGCGGAGCAAATGGCGACAAACATAAGACAAATTTCTTCATAGCATCTAATGGCTTGACTTCAACTTTGGTAAACTCATTCACAAAAATCATCATCTGTGCAATCGCCGTGTTGAAACTCAAATTCTCGATATCGTCAGCAACTTTTTTGATTGTGTAGTTCAAAACATAATCCTGCTCAGGGCTCAATCCGGCATTCAAAACTTTAGGAGACAATGTCCCTTCGTCGGTTGCAATCATTCTCCAAGCACGATTCAGGAAATTAAACACACCTGTTATATTGTTGGTTTGCCAAGGTTTAACGGCTTCCAAAGGACCCAAAAACATTTCGTATAATCGTAGCGAGTCTGCGCCATATTCTTTAACAATATCATCGGGATTGACAACATTCCCACGAGATTTTGACATTTTTTCGCCGTCTTCACCCAAAATCAAACCTTGGTGGAACAGCTTCTTGAAAGGTTCCGGTGTGGAGACATAGCCATAATCGTAAAGCACCTTATGCCAAAATCGTGCATAAAGCAAGTGCAATACGGCATGTTCGGCGCCACCAACGTATAAATCAACTCCCGACGGTGACATCCAATAGCGTTCTTTGTCGCTATCGCAAAAAATATCATCATTGTGCGGGTCAATGTAACGTAAATAATACCAACAGCTCCCAGCCCATTGTGGCATTGTGTTGGTCTCGAATTTCGCTTTTTTCCCGGTCTTTTTATCTATGAAATTGACCCATTTTTCGACGTTTGCTAAAGGTGATTCGCCGGTTCCGGCAGGCTTGAAATGCTCCACGTCGGGTAAAATCAATGGTAATTCGTCATTTTCTAACGCCCTTTTGGAGCCGTCCTCGAAAAACATGATTGGGATTGGTTCGCCCCAATAACGCTGACGAGAAAACAGCCAATCACGCAATTTATATTGAATTTTCCCTTTGCCGATATTTTTTGATTCCAACCACGTTATAATTGTCGAAATCGCTTCTGTCGTAGGTAAGCCACTTAATTTCACTTCAGAATTTTCTGAATTAACGGAAAATCCATTTTTTTCTGTAAAAGCGGAAGTCATTATGTCCCAATCATCGCTGTCTTTAGGCTTGACGACCATTTTAATCGGCAGTTTCATCTGCACAGCGAATTCGTGGTCTCGCTCGTCATGTCCGGGAACAGCCATAATGGCTCCCGTACCATATTGAGCTAAAACATAATCTGCAATCCAAATTTCAATTCTTTCGCCGGAAGCGGGATTGATGGCATATCCACCTGTAAAAACTCCCGTTTTTTTCTTTGTCAAATCTTGGCGCTCGATGTCACTTTTCAAAACCGAAACATCAATATATTCCTGAATCTTGCTTTTTTGCTCATCTGTTGTAACCTTGCTTACCAAACTATGTTCAGGTGCAAGCACTAAGTATGTAGCTCCGAAAACAGTATCGGGGCGTGTTGTGAATACTGTGATTGTATCATTCGTTTCAGCTTTGAACTCAATTTCGGCACCTTCGCTTCTGCCAATCCAATTCATTTGCATATCGCGAGTAGAATTGGGCCATTCGACCAAATCCAAGTCGTTCAGCAATCTTTCGGCATAAGTTGTGATTCGGAGCATCCATTGGCGCATTGGCTTCTTTTCAACGGTGTAGCCCTTGCCTTTCCACTCATCAACTTCCTCATTTGCCAAAACTGTTCCTAATGCTTCGCACCAATTCACGGGAATCATATCTATGAAAGCCAATCTTTTGCTGTCAATGTAATCATCAATTTCTTTCTGTGATTTCAAATTTTCAGGAATCTGCAATTCACTTATTGGGCGTGATTTAGCTGCATGGTCGTCATACCAGGAATTGTAAATCATCAAAAACATCCACTGAGTCCACTTGTAATAATTTGGTTCTGTGGTATTAATTTCGCGTGACCAATCATAACTAAAGCCCAACAAATTAAGTTGGCGTTTGAAATTGTCAACGTTTGCCTTAGTGGCATCAATCGGGTGAATTCCCGTTGTCATGCTATATCGCTCGGTAGGCAAGCCGAATGCATCGAATCCCATCGGATGTAATACGTTGAAGCCCTTCATTCGCTTAAATCGCGAGATAATATCGGTAGCCGTATAGCCCTCGGGATGTCCGATATGAAGCCCTGCGCCACTTGGATATGGGAACATATCAAGGACGTAAAATTTTGGTTTATCGGTAGATTCGCCTGTTTTGTAAACTTCGTTTTGCAACCAATATGATTGCCACTTTGCTTCTATTTCGCTGAATGAATAAGCCATTTTCGTAATCTGTTAATTCTACAATATACAAGCTACAAATATACGCTTTTTTCGCCGAACTATTATTGACCGAATACAGAGGTACCGAATAATGTAAACATGCCAGTAATCACAAGAACTCCTATCAAATTGAGTATCAACCCTGCTTTCATCATTTGTTCAACTTTGATTTTGCCTGAACCGTAAACAATTGCATTTGGTGGTGTTGCCACAGGCAACATAAATGCAAAAGAAGCCGAGATGGTTGCCGGCAACATCAAATAAAGCGGATTTATACCGCCTGCGATTGCCGCTGCTGCAAGAATTGGCAAGACGGTGTTAGTCGTAGCAGTGTTAGATGTTAATTCAGTCAGGAACGTTAAAAGCAGACAAACTGCCAATGTTAGTATCAGAGGGTGAATATCGGTAATTCCGGTCAATACGCTCCCGATAACTTCTGACAATCCCGATACTGTAAAACCCTTTGCCAGGGCGAATCCCCCACCAAAAATCAGAATCACATCCCATGGAATCTTCATGAATACTGTGTCTTGTGATAGTCTGTGTGGACGTTTTTTGGCAGGAATTATAAACAATAGCAAACCGGAAAAAATCGCTATCGTGGCATCGTCAATCATATCTCCAAATGGAAGTAGTTGCCCCCATCCCGGCAAGAGCAAACCTCCAATCTCGAGATTAGCCCTTGTAAGCCACAATAGTGCAGTCATTCCGGCGATTATTGCAACCATCTTTTCTTCGAATGTCATCTTACCCAGCAATTTATATTCCTCACGGATTACCTCATTGTTCATTACGAGCTCTGGAGATGGTTTATATAAAATTTTGGTCAGAACAATCCACGCTAAGGCTAACATTATCATCGCAATTGGAAATCCAAACAAGAACCACGAGCCGAAAGTGATTTCACCGGCTTCAGGGAAATTCATTTCATAAATTCGTTTGAAAATCAAGTTTGGTGCAGTTCCGATAAGCGTCGCTACACCGCCGATTGAGGCGGCGTATGCTATTCCAAGCATCAAACTGAGGCTGAACTCTTTTGTTAATTTCGCCTCATAGCTCTCTTCAACTTTCAAAATTATTGCCATTCCAATCGGTAGCAGCATCACAGTGGTGGCGACATTTGAAATCAACATCGAAATGAAAGCTGATGCAATCATAAACCCGAGAACAATTCCCGAAGGACCTTTGCCAATCACCAAGATAGTTTTGAGAGCCAATCTACGGTGCAAATCCCACCTTTGCATGGATAATGCAATTAAAAATCCGCCAATATAAATTGCAATCGTAGAATTGAAATACTCTTTTGCGGTCTCAGTGGCATTGATTATACCCAACAATGGGAATAGAAGTAGCGGTACAAGTGATGTCGCTGCCAATGGCAATGCCTCAGTCATCCACCAAATACCCATCAATACTGCGATTGCAGCCATTCTCGATGCTACGGGTTCATCGCTGACCGGAAATATCAAAAGCACGAAAAATACGATTAAACCTAATATTAGACCGCCATCCTTGTAACTGTATTTCATCTTGCTGATTATAAATGAATATGTAAAATCTGTAAATTTTAATGAAGCATTTGAGACAACAACGGATACCAAGATACTAAAAAAGTACTTATTAACAACAAAGCTATACCAAAAAATTATTCAATTGGAACAACATTTTTAAAGTTGATTTTTATGGATAAATCTGAAATAATATTGATAATAAAGAAGTTAACAGAATATTTACGCGTGCCTTGTGTTAATTTCTTTTAGATTTTATGACAGTAAATTCATATAAGTTCTTTTTTCATTTTGTTATACAATACATTGTTTGTAATTTGGAATATGTTTTAAGTGTAAATTTGAAAAAAGGTTTAAAAAAGATGAAAAATTTATTGAGTTTAGTACTTTTTGTGTCTTTTGCATTTGTTTCATGTGCCGAAAAAGAAGTTATAGAGGAGCCTAAGATGAGTGATGAACACACTATGGTACTTCAACGGATTGAAGCTTATGCGCCCGTGACGCTCCAAACTGATTTGTCCGGGCTTTCGGAACGCGAACGTGCGCTCGTTGCCAAACTTGTCGAAGCCGGAAAAATTATTGACGAAATTTTTTGGGAACAGTCTGCTCACGATGCAATCAAAACTCGCGATTCGCTGATGGCTTTGAATACTGACGAAGCCAAAGATTTTCTCAAGTATGTCATGATTAATTACGGTCCCTACGACCCACTTTACGATAATGACAGATTTGTTGGCTCGGGAGCTGCCAAACGACCGCAAGGCGGAGGATTTTACCCCGAAGACATGACTAAAGAAGAGTTTGAAGCATTTATTGCAGCTAACCCAGACCAAGCAGAAGCTTTCAAGAGCCAATATACTATTATCGTTCGCGAAAATGGTACGCTCAAAGCTGTACCATATCATCAAAAGTATGCTAAGACTGAAAGGCTCGCAAGTTTGCTCGAAGAAGCCGCAGAACTTGCAGATAACGCGTCGCTCAAAAAATATTTGCAATTACGCGCTACGGCGACCAGAACCGACGATTATTACGAAAGCGATTTGGCGTGGATGGAACTCGAAGGCAACAACGTTGATGTAGTAATCGGACCAATTGAAAATTATCAAGATGAATTATTCAACTACAAAACTGCTCACGAAGCCGTTGTGTTGGTAAAAGATTTTGAAGCATCAGCCGAACTTGATTTGTACAAAAGCAACATGCAAAATTTTGAAAATTCATTACCAATTGAAAATAAATTCAAGCAAAAATCTATTGGTGATGGCAATGTAATTCAAGTCGTTAATGTCGTTTATTTCGGTGGCGATTGCAACCAAGGTGTGAAAACAATTGCTGCTGCTTTGCCAAACGACCCCAAAGTTGCTGAAGCAAAAGGCAGAAAGCTTTCGATGTACAAAAATCACATGGAAGCCAAATTTGATAAAATTGTTGCGGAAATCGGCAAAACTCTATTGACTGCGGAACGCAATAAATACGTTGACAAAAAAGCATTCACAAGTTTTGTAACTTTGCACGAAGTTTCGCACGCTTTGGGACCAAAATATGTAAGCGGCAAAAAGAAAATGGAAATCAGAAATGCTCTCAAAGAGAGATATTCTGCTATCGAAGAATGCAAAGCTGACGCATTGAGCATGTACAATCATAAATATTTGCTCGAAAGTGGAATCAAAGACCAAGAATATATCGAAAAAGCAAAAGCAACCTATCTCGCAGGGCTTTATCGCTCAATTAGATTTGGCTCAGGTGCTCATTATAATGCAAATTTAATTCAACTTAATTTCCTTAAAGAGCAAGGCGTAATATTTACGACTGCTGATGGCAAACTTGATTTAAATGATGATTTGTTTTTTGAAAAAATGGGCGAATTATCCAATTTAATACTTATGACACAAGTGAACGGTGATTACGACAAAGCCGGAGAAATTTTAGCAAAATACGCTGTACTAACTGACGATTTGAAGAAAGAAATTGAAATATTAAAAGCAATTCCTAGAGATATTGCAACTGAATATATTTATTAAGATTTAACCGAATAAATAAAAATTATTAAGGAGAAAAAAATGGCAAATATTAAAATTACAAAAACACAAGAATCTAAGCATAGTAAAGTAGATTGGGATAATCTCGGTTTTGGAGTATATTTATCCGACCATATTTATGTATCAAATTATAAGGACGGAGAGTGGAACGATGGCGAAATCATACCTTACGGGACATTTCCGTGCGAACCTGCTATGTGCACTCTGCATTACGGACAATCAATTTTCGAAGGGCTGAAAGCATTCCGCTCGGTTGATGGTTCCGTGAATTTATTCAGAATTGACAGGAACGCCAAACGTCTGAATCATTCAGGTTCACGAGTTGTAATTCCGCCTTTCGACGAACAGCAATTCGTTGATGCCTTAGTCCAATTAATCAAAGTTGACCACAATTGGGTTCCCCGCACCAGGGGGCACTCACTTTATATTCGTCCGGTTGTATTTGGTGATGGCAATTTCTTAGGAGTGCATTCATCGAAAACTTTCCGCCACATTATCATGACTTCGCCCGTTGCTTCATATTATCCTGAAGGAATGTCTCCTGTGAAAATTTTGGTCGCAAAAGATTTCGTTCGCGCAGTCCGAGGCGGACTAGGCACAGCAAAGACCGCCGGCAATTACGCAGCATCGCTATTGGCGAGCGAACAAGCCAAAAAGTCGGGTTACTCGCAAGTTCTTTGGTTGGACGGCGTCGGCAGGCATTTTGTGGACGAGGTTGGTGCAATGAACATTATGTTCGTCATTGACGGCACTTTGATTACACCGCCACTCGAATCAGGCTCGATATTGGAAGGTGTTACGCGCGACACTGTTCTCACACTTGCAAGAGATTTCGGGATTCCAATTTCCGAACGGTCTATCGCCATCGAAGAAGTATTCGACGCACATGCTGAAGGCAGATTAAACGAAGTCTTCGGAACCGGAACTGCAGCAGTTATTTCACCTGTCGGGCAATTGCATTACAACGGCGAAACAATTGTCATCAACGATATGCAAATCGGCGAATATGCAAAACGCTTCTACGACCACATCACCGGCATCCAATACGGCGAAATCGAAGACAAACACGACTGGATAATTAATATCAAAAACTTCGATTAATCACACATTAATCACTATATTTCCAAAGCCCACAAAATTAATTTGTGGGCTTTTTTTTATTAACGTCATGTCATTGTTATGCGTCCTGTCAGTTGTTACAACTGACAGAAGACTAACAATGATTATTTTTGCTATTTACACGTCTTTGTAGTAAGTTTGTAAAATGGTAAATGTTTAGGAAGATAGACTTATTAACTGTTGAATTTGAAAAATATGAAGACGACTGAAAAAACATTTGACGCTGTAAAATATATGCGCCAACAGAGAGACAAATTGAGTGAAAAGTTATCCAAAATGACAAAAGAAGAAATCTTGGAATACTTCAAAAAACGCAATACACAGACTTCCACCAAGCCCTGTGCGTAACACATTTTTTGTATCATCTTTGTTACAAAGACAGCACAAACATAGCCCACAAAATTAATTTGTGGGCTTTTTTTTATTAACGTCATGTGGTGTCTTTGTTGCAACTGACGGAACCCAAGAAACAGACATAGCCCACGAATTCATTTGTGGGATAATGATTTTGATTGTTCCCAAAACTAAACAAAAAATTTGTATTTGAATTGTCGCGAAAATATTTATTTTTGTATTATCTTTTCAAATTTCGAGGTTTATAATGAATTATATAGTTATTATGATTAGTATGCTTATTTTAATAACAAGTTCAATATTTGGGCAAAGTGTCAAACTTACAACTGATAAAGACTATTATGAATTCGATGAAATTATTAAAGTTGAAATTACAATTGATTTTAAAGAAGATTCGGTCTTGATGCCGGATTTCGAGAATTTTGTAATTGTATATGGTCCAACAACATCATCCTCTATGACTATAACAAGTGGAAAAACTTCAAGAACAACTACTTGGAATTATCATTTACGTCCAATTGTTGGTGGTAATCAAACAATTAATTCTCCGGTTTTCATTATTAAAGACGAGACTTATCAAGACAATGACATAAGCATCAGCATATCCGAAGGTAGTTTGGGTAAACAAGAATTGGAAAGGCTTAAATTTGAACATTTCATTGACTTGGCTAAGCCTAATGATACGTATAGATATACGATTGGAGATGAGTTTGGTTATATCGAGATTCGTAGTAAAGGTAATTGGATAATACACCGAAGGTTGACAAAAGATGAAATGGATATAATTCGAAAAGTAGAATGAGCTATCCATTCCGTCTTTGTTACAAACCCACCAAAAAAAATCCCACGAATAAATTCGTGGGTTATGTTTTTTCTTTCTCCATCTCCTTCGGAGAGGGTAGGGGTAAGGTTCTTTGTCTTAATTTTTCGGATTTGGTTCTTTGCTTTCAATGCTTAAAATGTCTCATCCCCGTGAATATCATTGCTAAGTTGTTGGCATCTGCGGCTTTGATGACTTCTTCGTCTCGGACTGAACCGCCGGGCTGGATGATTGCGGTGGCTCCGGCTTTGGCAGCTTCCATCAAGCCGTCTGCAAAGGGGAAGAATGCGTCCGATGCTACAACGGTGCCATCAAGGTCGAGCCCCATCAATTTTGCTTTTTCGACTGCGATTCTCGACGAATCCACGCGCGACATTTGCCCGGCACCGATTCCCATTGTCCGGTCGTCTGCACAATACACGATGGCGTTCGATTTTACGTGTTTGCAAATTTTCCATGCAAACATCAAGGCTTTATATTCGGATTCGCTCGGTTGCCGCTGTGTGACGATTTGCATTTTGCTGTCGTCGAATAGTTCCTTGTTTTCATCTTGTAACAAAAATCCACCCACTACCGAACGTACGTCAGTACCTGTGAAATCAGGAATTAAGTCGTAATCGGCTTTGATTAAGCGTCTGTCTTTCTTGCGAGTGAGCAATTCCAAGGCGTCGTAGCTGAAATCCGGTGCAATTATTACTTCTGTGAAAATATCGTGCATCGCAAGTGCCGAATCCAGGTCTATTTTGCGATTCACGGCAATTATGCCACCGAATGGCGAAACTGTATCTGTGGCGAATGCTTTTTGGTATGCTTCTGCAAGTGTGGCAGCAGTCCCGACTCCGCAAGGGTTTGTATGCTTAATAATTGCTACTGTCGGCTCGTCGAATTCGATTATCAGCTTTGCAGCAGCGTTTATATCCAAAATATTATTGAACGAAAGCTCTTTTCCGTGAATTTTTGCGAAAACTTTGCTGAATCGTCCCAACAGTGCCGCTTTTTGATGCGGGTTTTCGCCGTAACGCAAGTCGTATTCTTTGTTTACAGGGATTGTCATTCGTGTTGGGATTTCGATTTTGTTGAATTTGTTCAGATATTGCGAAATCAGCGAATCGTAATAGGATGTGAGTGAGAACACTTCTCCGGCTAATTTTGCACGAAAAGCTTCGGAAATCGTGTTTCCATTTTTCTTCATCAACTCGATTATTTCGTCGTATTGCTCGGGATTGACGACCGGCAATGTCCATTTGTAATTTTTGGCAGCAGCCCGAAGCATTGTCGGTCCGCCGATGTCAATATTTTCGATTAATTCCTCGTGAGTCGCATTGTCGTTGTAGTAAACTTCCTCGAAGGGGTAGAGATTGACGATTAGCAAATCAATCGAAGTGATGGCGTGCTCTTGCATTTGCTTCAAATGGTCGGGCTTGCCTAAGTCTGCTAAAATTCCGGCGTGAATGTTTGGATGCAAAGTTTTGACTCTACCGCCTAAAATTTCCGGAAAAGCTGTCATCTCGCTAACTGATTTCACGGCGACACCGTTTCTATTCAATAGGTCTGCTGTGCCACCTGTGGAAAAAATTTCGACCCCGAGTGAGACCAATTCCTTGCTGAATTCTACAATACCGCTTTTGTCCGAGACTGATATTAACGCTCTTTTAATTACATGCGAACTTGAGTTGCTCATTTTAACTTTCCAAAATATTTTTTTCAATTTACATTTCTAAAGAATTTAAAATTACGGATTGATTAACAAAATAAAAAATTTACTTTTACAATTTTCATGTCACGTCTGTTGATGTAATTGAAGAATAGGGATGAATCTTGTATTATAGTCGTTTTTGTAACAATTGACGATTCACTAACTATAGAACAACTGACGGGACGGAAATAAAAAATTTACTTTTCCAATTTAGTCATATCATATGAATTGAATCGTCATTGCACTTGAATTTTAAATTTAGAAGAATGGAATTGAAATGAAAATCAAACTATATAACTCGCTAAGCAAGACAATCGAAGAATTCGAGCCAATTTCGGATAACACAGTGCGCATGTATTCGTGCGGTCCGACGGTGTATAACTATGCCCACATCGGCAATATGAGGGCATTCCTGATGGCAGACCTCTTGCAGCGCGTGCTCAGAGTGGTCGGCAAATATGATTTGCAATGGGTAATGAACATCACCGACATTGACGACAAAACTATCCGCGACAGCCGAATCGGCTCCGAAGCGTGGTTGCCGGAAATGGGCGAGCAAACCGAATCTGCTATTGATAATTTGAAGATGTTAACTGAGTTTTATTTCGATTCTTTCACCGAGGACATTTCGAGTTTGGGGATTGATGTCGAAGATTTCTACGCTTTGCCCGCAGCCACTGATTATATCGAGGAAATGCAGACTTTGATTAAGCAAATCATCCAAAATGGATATGCTTATATTGCAAGCGGTTCCATATATTTCGACGTTGCTAAATGGCGACAAAGCGATACTTACGGCAAACTGTTCAAAATTGATTTCGATAATTTCAAATCGGGTACTAGGATAGATACCGACGAATACGAGCGCGAACATGTAAGCGATTTTGTGCTATGGAAAGCTCCTAAAGAGGGCGAGCCTCAGTGGGATTTTGAAATTGACGGCAGCAACTATCCCGGACGACCGGGCTGGCACATCGAATGCTCGGCAATGGAATATGAATTGCTCGGGCTGCCATTCGATATTCATACGGGAGGGGTGGACCTGAAATTTCCGCATCATGAAGATGAAATCGCTCAAAGCAAAGCCGGTTACGGATGCGAGCCTACAAATTATTGGGTGCACAATGATTTCTTGGAGGTCGAAGGCGAAAAAATGTCCAAATCTGCCGGAAATTTCTTCACTTTACGTGATTTAATCAAAAAATCGCTCGACCCACTCGACATAAGATTTGCTATGCTTTCGGCTCATTATCGCACAAAATATAATTTCACTCATGATGGCATTTCGGCTGCTCGCAAAGCAAGAATGCGAATTCAAGAATATATTTACGATTTGATGGACGATTCAAATTCTGGAAAAAATGCTTTCGACGTTGCCAAACTCCGCGATTCGGTCTTTGGAGAATTGGGCAATGACATGCACACACCCAAAGCTTTGGCGAATTTATTTGTTTTTATGAATGAAAATAAAGCGATGGAAGCCGATTTAGAATCTAAAAATGAAATGCTTGCGTTTCTGAACGAACTTAATCATATTTTTGCCATTTGGCAATTTGAGCAACGCCCAACTACGGAAAAGCTAATTCCAAGCGAAATAACCAAATTAGCCGAAGCAAGATTGCAAGCCAAAAAGGATAAAAATTGGGCTTTAGCGGATGAATTGAGAGCGAAAATTATTGATGCAGGATATTTAATTAAAGACTCGAAAGATGCTTTTGAAATAGAAATAAATTCCTGATAAATATGAAATTTGGCGTTATTGGCACCGGAAAATTAGGCACTAGTTTAATTAAATTATTATCGCAGGATAATAAATTACGCTGGCTTGTTGCTCGGTCTGATTCGAGTTATGAAAAGATTTCGCAAATAGCAATGAAATCATCTGTTTATCGCTCAATTGATGCGATTAACGTTAATTGCGATTGCATATTCATTAGTACCGATGATAAGAATTTATCCATAGCTATTAAGCAATTGGCTGCTAATAATGCTATTAATCATGCTAATACTTTTTTGATTCATTGTGCAGGTTCAATCGGAATTGATATTTTCCAACCATTAATTGATAAGGGTGCAAAAGTAGCTGCGTGCCATCCCTACCAAACATTTTTCGCCGAAAATATTGAATCTTTTAATAATATTCCTTGGGGGATTGAATCAAGTAATGAATCTTATTCAACTGCTGAATTGATCATTTCATCGCTAAAGGGCATTCCTGTCAGATTGAGTGCTAATGTGTTAAAACAAAAATCTTTATATCATCTCTCGGCAGTTGCATCATCCAATCTTATGACGGCAGCTATTCAATTAGCAAAGCAAATCGCTGATACATCAGGAGTTGATTCATCTGTATTTTTGCCCGAAATCTTGAAAACTACTCTCGAGAATAATATTAATAGCTTGGGCGATAAGAGTTTTCCGTTGACTGGACCAATCGCAAGGGGAGATGTTGAAGTCGTTAAATCGCATATCGAAAAATTAGCCCAACAGCCTCATTTGCGTGACGCATACATCGCTATGTCCTTAGCAACAGTAACTTTAGCTTATTCGGAACAGTTAATTGATGAATCAACTTACAATTCTTTTCTAAAAATATTACAAATGAACTACTAATCTTAATTATCAAGCTTTTAGGTCTTGAATTACAATAAAAGGACGCTTTAGTGAGCGTCCTTTTTAGTTAAAATGCAAGAATTTATCTTATTTCTTGGCTGCTGTGATTAATGTCACTTTGTTGTCAACCGGAGGAATGCTACGCAAGTAAGCGTATATGGCTTTCAAATCCTCTACATCCATACCGCCATACATTTGCCATGGCATAAATGTTTGAAATTCGCCAGGTTTGACCGGATGAGGCACATAAGCACTATCAACGAAAGATTTGAACTTATTGACAAATGCTTCCTCTGTCCAACTTTGCAAACCTGTCGCATGTGGAGTAAGGTTCGGAGTTCTCATTATAGTACCGTCAGGAAATGTGAATTCCCGTCCTCCGGCCAATAATTCGCCAACAAATTCACCTTTTTCAAATTTAGTGTGGCAATCTGCACAAGCAGCGGCATTTGTCAAATATTGTCCGTATTCGACAACATTAGATTTCGACGGCATAGGTTGCAAATCTGCTTCAACAGGTATTGTCCGCATAATTAAATTCATCGGAAAATCTGCTACTGATTTTGGATGATTGGTCTCAATTGGTTCCAAAGTCCGAAGATATGCAATTACCGACTTAATGTCCTCGGGGTCCATTTTCCCATAATTTATATAAGGCATTACGGGGAAAATCGGGTCGCCGTCACGATTTACGCCGGTAGTTATTAATCTGAACAATTCTCCATCAGTCCAATCTCCTATCCCGAATGGAGTAATATTCTTAGATACAAACACTCCCGGGAATCCCATACTATGGTCAAAAACATCGCCACCGGCAGCTAATGTTCCCGGTTTTGGTGGTCCTGCAAATAGCGAGAAATCCCTTTCTGCATGGCAATCCATACATAGCATCACATGATTTGCTAAGTATTTGCCACGTTCTACGCGTTCGTCGGTTATTTCAACCTTCAAGTCCTGTGCAGGACCTACATTTGGCAGAAAATTAGATATATATATAACCAATCCGCCTATGATTACTACAATTACAACGATTGCAATTGCTGCTATACGTAAACCTTTGCTCATAAAAACACTCCCTGAATTTAAAACAAAAAAGTTAATTTGTAAAAATGCTTAATTTAAACATAAAAAAAAATATAATACGTAACGAATAAAATATAGTTTCAAACATAAAAAAAATATTAGTTCCTGGCAATAATTTTGTTTGTACGCAAAATTTATTACTTCTATGAATATTTTTAAAAATAATTTTGTGAAAACTAAAATATTTATTACGTTTGTGTATGTTTAATTACTGTTAAGTCTAACTTTTAATAAGGGAATGCTTTTATGTATAGATTGATTTTATCACTTATTGCGTTATTCGCAATTGTTTTGGTTTCATGTTCTGATGATACCACAAATAATTCTAAAGGCGGAACATTTTATTCCGCAACTAAAGCACTCGGAAACGGGAATGCTAAAAGTTTCGTAGAATTGGACAATTCGGGCAATCCTGCTGCGATTGGAATTGTTTTCAGCGAAACTTCTTTAGAAGGACTTGGAGACCAAATGTCTGAGTTAGTTTTATCCGTTCCTGCTCAAGCCGGACCAACAAATGTAAAACATATTACAGTTGATTGGAACCCAATGGGTCATGAGCCTCCGGGAGTTTATGATATTCCTCACTTCGACTTACATTTTTATATGATTGACGAAGTAACTCGTGACGGTATCACCGGAATGGGAGAGGATTCGGCTAAAGCCTATAAAAGACCTGAAGCTGATTACATTGCCGAAGGATACATGATTCCACCGCCAAGTGTTGTTATCCCTAAGATGGGGCTTCATGCTATTGATGTTACTTCGCACGAACACCATGGCGGTACTTTTGATGAAACTTTCATTTATGGCTACTACGACGGTAAAATGAACTTCTACGAGCCGATGATTACAATTGATTATCTTAAAACTAAGCCAAATTTGGACAAAGTTATCAAAAAACCTGCGAAATATCCTGCGGCTGGTTGGTATCCGTCTAAATTGAATATTACTTTCAATGAAACTAACAAAGAATATACTGTGAAATTAAGCGGTATGACTGAATATAAATAATCATCTTGAAGATTTATTTATAAACGAAAGCTGCTTCACAGAGGCAGCTTTTTGTTTTTGTTTGAAATCGTTCATAAAATCATATTACTTCTGCATCGTTTAAAATGGTTTAAATAGAGGATTCATTTAATGCAAATTAGATATTTCGTAGCGAAAAACTCAAAATTCATATTTGTACCGATTTTATTTGTGTTCATGGGCTTCATTGGCGTTCAAGCCCAGATGAAAACTTTGGACGAGCAAGTTCATTACTATTCCGAGCGATACAAGGTGAATTGCACTGACGAGAAAATCACTGATAATTTCGGCAACGGTCACCCTGAATTATACGGTACACGAAATATGCGTCCGATTTTGCATGGCGTAGCTTATCGTGGCGGTGCAAACAACTACTACCACAATACAGCCAAACGCGACAATCACAATCCATTGCCTCCCGACGGTATGATGAATTTGTGCATCGAAGGTTTCTCGGATGCTGTCTATCTATATTCCAAGAACTACGATTCGTCCGAAAAGCAGCTCGAAGCCAACGGAAACACACTAAATTATCATCAGATTACCGGCAACTCAAACAAAGAAATCAAGCAAATCATTCAGATGGTGTACGATGTTATCAATCGTAAAAACGACGGACCAATCTACTTCCATTGTTGGAACGGATGGCATCAATCCGGCTATGTTTCAGCATCAATTTTAAAGCAATTTTGCGACTATGACGATGACGAAGCCTACGACTATTGGATGCGAAACACAGACGGAGTCAACAAAGGCTACGACAATGTAAAAAAAATGGTTCGAGATTTCGAACCATTCGCTGAATTTACAATTTCTGCTGAAACTAAGAAGCTAATTTGCCCTTGCCGAGCGAAGTGATTTTGTGGCTTACTCTTTCACAAACTGACCGTAACCGGTGCGTGTGGGCGAATACAGTAACAAATAATATGCACCTTTGGGAAGATTGCCGATTGGCACTTCACCTGTAAATAGGGACTTTTGCAGTAATGCACCCTTGACATCATAAATCAGATATTCATCATAATTATGTTCGTCGGCTAATTCAATTTGCAACAACTCATGTGTCGGGTTGGGAAATAGCTTCAGTTGCTTAATCGGGAAGCTTTGCGTAACACTTGACGGGTCAACGCCTGTATAGCGGTAGATGTTATTGTAACTATTCATTGCAATACCAACTGCATTAAAGTTATCAATCATATAAACATAACTAATTCTATCGGGATGACTTATATAACTGAAACTCGTGTCTTCTCTCCAAGTTTTGCCACCGTCATTAGTCCAAAATATATTTGCTAATGCAACTGCTATTCCGTTCAAAGTATCAGCAAAGTGAATATCTACAATAGGGTCATTTGGGATTATTGCCGTATCCATAACAACTTGCCACGATTTACCGCCATCAGAAGTTCGTCTAATAACCTTAGTCATTCCACCTACTGAACTGTATTCTTCACCATAATAACAAAAGCCAAGGTTTTGGTTATGAAAATAAAAATCCCCAAAAGGTGGAATCTCAGGACCCGGGTAAACACTCCAAGTTTCACCATAATCAGTTGATTTGTGAAAATAATAAACTGAATCTACCTTGTTATCCACTTCAATAAAATATGCAATTCCATCTCCGTGAGTTTCGAGATAACTCACTCCTAATTGGTTAATTGGCTCGGGACCTGTAATTTGATACCAACTTTGACCGCCATCAGTTGTTTTTTGTAGTACTTGTTCGCCGGGTTCTGTATTTTGAAAAACAATACCAATTTTGTTGTCCCAAAAGCTAATCTGAAAAGACCTTAATTGATTTTCAAATCTGTCCTTAGTCCAAGTTTCGCAATTATCGGTTGAATAATAATAGTATCCTGAATCGCAAACAACTATAGCAAGCGTTGTATCCGGATAAGCAAAGGCATTTGCCCTGCTTGGGGCAAAATATACTCCATCATAATTGCCGGGGAATTTCTCCTTATGCTTTATTTCCCAAGTCAATCCACTATCTGAACTTTTTACCATAAAAGGTGAACGATAATCCATATTTGAAACAACTAAAAGGTCTTTTTTATTAGGCGATTTAATACCAATAAAATGAGCCGATGCATTTGAGCCCAAACTATTCTTTGCTTTTACATTATATACTGTTTTCCAATTTTCTTGTGCCAAAGAATTTGTAAAACAGCAAATCAATAAAAGTAAGATAATATTTATACAATTTTTCATTGATGACATTTTTACTCCGTTGGTTCACATATAAACACACAGGGCCAAGGATAAACGTGGCAATCAATACTTTCTGCTTCTGAACTTAACAATTGATAAGTGATTACACCATTCATATTAGCACACAACCGATAATGTTGGACACAACAACTCTCTTCGCCACATGCACGCATTACCCTGGTTGGAGGGTAATATCTCTCGTAAGCAGTATATTCAGGTCTAAGGTGGTCAAACCAACAGGCTGATTGCATTAATCTGTAATAATTTTTACATTGATTATTTGGAGGTTTGTTGTCAAATTCATTTTTTAAAAGATAGTCAACCACGGCTGAATGCATTCCATGAACATCTAATGTACAAGAAGTGCATGGAGTTGGTGGTGCTAATGTGTCATCAACCCATTCAAAAGAATGTAAATATATGTCGTTTGCTGACTCCATACCGTATTGTGGACATGGTGATGATGTTCTTTTTCGGAACTTCACTGTTACCTCACAAGGGGAGCAACCGGGTATTGGTACTTGTTTTTCAATAAGATTTGACCAATCAGCATCATTGCATGGTTCATCACATAATATAGTCGCAGCATCTTCCATCAACACATTATCACATGCCCACTTGCATGAACCACTACATAAAGCATCGTCACCATTTTTAGTAACTTCAAACACCGGGTTTGGGTTTTCTGAGTTCAAAGAATCAATTCTCCAGATTTTTGTTTCTCCCAAATAGTTCTTTTTATAATGTACTTGCTTTGTATATTGGCAGCAATAATCATCGCTATCGCAATTAACGGGTTTTCCAAATTCATCATATACAACATCTCCATTTGAATCTTCTTCAAAGCAACCACCTGTTGTATAGAAATATTGACTTGCAACACCACTATCACCATCACTTGGCATATAGTGGTCATCAAAGAAAGTAGGGTCATCATTGTCTAATTTCTTATATAGAGCATTTTGAAATGCGTGAATAATTTGACCTCTTGACCTCAATTCGCAATCCTCGCCGTCATAAAAAATTCCTGTAACATTTGTTTCATAAAGCTCGTAACCTAACTGTGCTGAATTTGGAATTATTCTTTGATAATAAACTACCCAATAACAACATTTTGGCTCTTGTATTCCACCCAAACCTTGCACGGTATCAGAACAAATTCTATAATAACATGGACCGGACCAACCTTGTTGTTGTTGTGAACCTACCATACAAGGAGATGGTGTCGAAATATTGGGTGGTGCCGGAGTTTGTCCAGTATGAGCGCATGGCGGCAACGGTGTCAAAGCGTATGACATTTCAATGCTACTAAACAATAGCACAAATGCTATTAGCAAGTATAAATTTCTTTGAGGGGGGGGGGCATCTTCATAATTTTCTCCAAAAATAAATAAATATTTAAAAAAATACAAAAATTACAATTACAATTTAAAACAAGTTTTTGAATTAACCAAATTTTTATATAAAATATTTTAGAAATTTGTTTATTCTACCTTCTCCTATCACATTTCACTCCTTTACAAACTGACCATATCCGGTGCGTGTGGGCGAATACAATAACAAATAATATGCCCCCGTGGGAAGATTGCCGATTGGCACTTCACCCGTAAATAGGGACTTTTGCAGCAATGCCCCCTTGGCATCATAAATCAGATATTCATCATAATTATGAGCGTCGGCTAATTCAATTTGCAACAATTCATGTGTCGGGTTGGGAAATAGCTTCAGTTGCGTAATCGGAAAACTTTGAGAAACACTCGACGGGTCAACGCCTGTATAGCGGTAGATGTACTTATAGGCATTGAAAGCAACTCCCAAAATATTATCCTTATCCAACATTAAAATCTCAGTAATACCCGCAGGAAACTTCATACTTTTGTATAATGAATCCACATACCAGGTCAAACCACCATCGTGGGTACGTAGGACGTCTTTCATAGTTGATGCTGCACCATTCAATGAATCCGAAAAATGAATACTCACAACCGGATTGTTCGGAGTGAAAACTGTATCTAAGACCCTTGTCCATGTTTTACCGCCGTCCGAAGTCCTTCTAATCAACTTTGATTCTCCACCCGGAAGATTTAAATCTTCACCCCCGAGACAGAAGCCGAGATTTTCGTTGTAAAAATAAAAATCTCCAAAGGGTGGCACTTCAGGACCAGCGTACGTTGTCCAAGTTTCTCCATAGTCCGTTGATTTGTGGAAGTAATATTTATTGTCAACTGAATTGTCAACCTCAATTGCCAAACAAATACCTGATTCTAAAATTAGGAAATAGTATAAAGAAACGTTAATGATTGGTGGACCATCAATTTCAAACCATGAATTGCCCCCATCTGTAGTTTTGTTTAATATTGTTTTAAATGGTGGTGAAAGATTAGTCATTTGTTGTACCATTCCAATATCATAATCCCAAAAACCTATAAACCCAACAGTAATTTTGTTATCAATTTCCTTTTTTTCCCAGGTCTCACCCAAATCACTAGAAACAAAATATATTCCATCTTCACAACCAAAACTGGCTAACCCGCTTTCAGAAATATTTAAATTAAATGCCTTCTTGGGTTCTTCTTCAAATCTAAATTTAATTTCCCAAGTAAAACCACCATCAGTACTTTTAATTATATGGGGTGCAATAAATGCAACATTAGCTAAAGCTATTATATCTTTGCCGTTAGCTGTCTTTACATTAATAAATGTAACCGGAGTACCCCATTTAGATTCAGATGTATCCAATGAATCAACAATAGCCCAATTCGGTTTAAATGCATTTGCTGCAATTGAACAAAAAGTGAATACAAATAAAAACGAAATATACTTTAGCATGCTTACTCCAATCATAATTATTCACCTTGTGGTGGGTCCGGTTCACAAACATAAACACAAGGATATGGATAAACGTGGCAGTCCATTCTCACTCCTTCACAAAAATCTGTACCTTATCGCCGATTTTTACAAAGTAAACACCGCGAGTAAGATGCGAAATATCAATTCTATAATTCCCCTCCTTTGGAGGGGCAGGGGTGGTCATTACACATTCACCAAGCGTGTTGAATACATTAACACCCCCTAACCCCCTCTTATTAGCGGGGGAATTGTCCACCCCTAAGCCATCGGGATAACTGATTTCGATGTATTCTGTTGCTGGATTCGGGAATAAAAGCGTTAAGTTGCTCCAATCTTCTACACTTGTTGGCAAGCCATTGCCCAAGAATTCCACTTGAACTGTACTATCAATGCGCTCGAACACAAAATATGTTTGGCAATCAATTGCACCTTCGTATTTTGGCGAAAAACTTATCGTGATATACTCTAATGATGATTCGTCAATTGTGAACGGTAATGTCGGTTGCGCCAACTCGAATGAGCTTTCTTCACCATTGCATTCCATCACTATATCAACAATTTTAACTCTATAGTTGCTTTGATTGATTAAAGTGAATTCTCGGGTTTCAGATTCACCTATTTCGAGAGTTCCGAAAAACACAGATTTTCTATTAGAAATAACATTGAATATTCCACCAAATGAATATAAGTTGAGTAATCCGGCGTCTGTGATCGAATTTGTGAAAAATTTAAGATGCGCAGAAATCGAACCTACCATTGTTGGTGTACATTTTACTGATATTTGCAAAGAATCATTCGGTAATATAACCACAGAGTCCGCCGGAGCGAGTAGTTCAAATTGGTCAATATTCAGTCCGCCGATTCTGATGCTGTCTATCACTAAATCCGCATCTCCGACATTATGAATTATGAATGAAGTGGTATCAAGTACGTAGCCTAATGGTATAACGTCGAAGTTGATATTAGATGCAGCATATTTCATTCTTGCACCCGGTTGTGGCAATAATACCGACACTTTTATAACAATTGAATTCACTTCCCCACAATCATTTTTTAAACGACACTGATAATTACCACTGTCATCTTCAACGGAATTTTCAATGATATATTCCGGTGTGTTAGCCCCGTCAATTTTTACATTGTTTTTATACCATTGATATGAATTTGTATTTTCTGCTGTCACTCGCATTGTAACTGTTTCGCCTACAACCACTTGTTGAATATTTGTCTGAGAAATGATTTTAGGGAGAGGTTCAACCTTAATTGTAGCTTTATTACTTTGGATAGTGCCGCATGAATTCCTTATTTCGCAGTAATATTCGCCTGCATTGGACGGGGTCAGATTTGTAACAGACAAATTTGGGCTGTTCGTTCCAATTTTACTGCCATTATGGTACCAAGTATAAATAAGTTCAAGTCCGGTAACCGTTACACTAAGAGTTAGATTTTCTTTTTCGCACAATGTCTGGGAACCGGGCTGTTTCGTTATGGTCGGGACGCTGTTCAAAGCTAATTTAGCTACATTTGTTGTAATTGGAGCACCGCAAAAACCCGTAACTTTGCAAGTATAATCGCCTACATCTTCGGCTCGAACAGAACTAATGACATATGAATTACTTTTTGCATCTTTAATTTCAGTATTATTTTTATACCATTGGTATTCAACTGAGAATCCGTCAGCTTCGACGTAAAATGCAACCTCTTCGCCGATACATGAGTTGTATGATGATGGTTGTTGGAGGATTTTGGTGCTTGGTCGAACAAGAATTTCAGCATCTTTTGTTGGCATGATTATGTTGCATGAGGAACTAAGCAACACTCCATAATGCCCGTCGCCGTTAGCTTGAATATTTTTAATCGTATAAACCGAATCAGTAGCCCCGGGAATTGCTTGCCCATCTTTTCTCCACTGATATTTAATTCCTGTTCCTTCTACTTCTACCCACATCTTATAATCATCACCAATACATAGTGTTGCCGGAATCGGGTCTTTTGTAATGGTAAAATTGCCATAAATCCCAAATCTGTCAGAAATAGTCGAAACCGTCGCGTCGTTAGCATCCGTAATTTTTAATTTATAATTATCACCTTGCTTAAATCCTGCCGGAACATCCCACACATAAACACCGCCTACAGCATTAAAATTATTAACAATCGTATTAGTCCAACTGTTGCCTCCATCACTCGAAAGTTCGATATTTACATGAGTTATACCTGCTAAAGTCCAACGTATATATGCTTTATTGTTTACACAAAAGTCCTTTCCTGTTTTTGGTTCAGTTATAGTTATTCCTTTTACAATCACTTCGATTGGCTCCATCCAATTCCATTGTTCAGATGTTTGAGCTTTATCATCTAAATCCACTCCACATCCGACTGCTCTCAAGTAATATCTACCGGGAACTTTTGGAGCTTTCCATGTAAAATCGAATTCAGCGTATCCACCGGACATTTCCTTTGGAGTTGAATGTGTGATTTCTCCGCCGATAGTCTTTGTACCACTTCCACCGGTCATTGTTCCTATGTTATCCTCACCTGTTATAGATGTTTTGATTGCCGCATTAACCCCGGCACCGGCTGAGGTAGAATGTGCTACTTTGACAGTAATAGAAGCACTTTCTTCAGGTTTGAAAATGAAATTCCCTTTAGAACTTGTTGCCGTAAGTTGTACAGTTGTATTTTTTGCACTGGCATGACATCCAGAACCCGAACATCCTGCTGAAATAGTAGAAGTTCTTGTCGCACGCCCAGTCTTGGTAGCATAAATTTCAACAGAACCATAAGCTATAATTAATACTATTAATAGAGTAGTAAACTTTTTCATTATACAATATCCAAATGTAATTTTTCAAATTTGGTAAAATTAACAAAAATTTACATTTGTTCAAAACTTATTAATAGATTTTATAGCATTTTCTTGATGCTAACATATTTATTAGATTATGCTAAAATAATAAGTTAACAATGTAACATTGTGACATGAAACGTACATAAAACATTGAAAATGTTTTTTTATTGTGACATAATATGTTATTTTTAGCTAAGTTTGTAGTTTAAAAAATGATTTTATGAAAAAAGTCTTTTAAATAGGTGTTTTAAATTAAATTCACAATAAACAAAGGTGAACAATGAGTTTAAGTTTAATCGGAAAATCAGTCAGTGTATCGGCAACACTCAAGTTGAATGAGACAGCTGCAATCCTGAAACAAAAAGGAGAACCGGTTATTCATCTCGGTGGAGGAGAGCCTAAAACAAAAGCTCCCGTTGAAGCATTAATGGCAGTTGCAGGATTTGTCAATTCAGGAGAGATTCGCTATACTCCTGCTGACGGCATACCTGCTCTAAAAAAAGCAATTATCAGATACACCGAAGAATTTTATAACAGGAAAGTCGAACCCGAAAATGTAATAGCTTCAAGCGGGGCAAAGCAATCTATCATGGTTGCACTCCAAGCTATTCTCAATCCACAAGAAGAGGTAATCTTTCCGGCTCCGTATTGGGTTAGTTATCCGGAAATGGTCAAGTTGATTGGAGGAGTTCCTGTACCGGTACTTGCCGAAGACGGTTCTTTTTATCCGCGATTGCAAGACATTGAACAAAGAGTTACTTCATATACAAAATGTATCATCATCAACAGCCCCAACAACCCGACCGGAGCTATGTATCCGGAGCAATTCATAGCCGAAATCGTCGAATTTTGCGAGAAGCGTGGGATTTGGTTGATTATGGATGATATTTACCATCGTTTGATTTTTGATGGGAAAAAGCCTCTTAATTGCTACAATTATGCAAAGGATACTTCTGAAAATTCTAAGCTTATCGTGATTAACGGAGTTTCGAAGCAATATGCCATGACAGGATTCAGAATTGGTTGGACTATAGGAAATAAAAGATTGATTAGTGCTATGACAAATATTCAGGCTCATCAGACTTCGGGTCCATCGGCAATTACACAAATAGCAGCCGTTGCTGCTATTAATGGAGTGCAGTCATCAGTCGAAAGCCTTAGATTGACTCTGGAAAATAACAGAAATATAATGATGGATAGGCTTAATTCCTTCGATGGTGTAAAAGCCTACAAGCCTGACGGAACATTCTATTGTTTCGCCGATTTCAGTTATTATCAAAAAGATTCCACAAAATTATCTAAATTCTTATTGGACAAAGTAAGAGTGCTTACAATGCCCGGTATCGAATTCGGCTTAGATGGCTTTCTCCGACTATCAACATGCGGCACTGTGCGTGAAATTACGGAAGGAATTGAAAGAATAAAATGGGCTTTGGACCCCAATGCTCCAAATGAATTATATATAGGTGAAAGAAAATTAGTGAGGGATTGGTTATGAAATACTTAGAATTTGATACACCGGCAGTAAAACAAGCCGGAGAACTTGCGTCCGACTATAAATTGAGCAATCACGGACTTATAAATCTTGACAGAGTTTTTTGGAATTTACCTTCCTCTGCATTATACGAAGAATCAGTTTTTCGTGGTGAAGCACACGTAACCGATGGCGGTCCACTTGTAGTTCATACCGGCAAATGGACGGCTCGTGCTGCAAACGATAAGTTTATCGTTAGCGAATCCGAAAATCATGATAACATTTGGTGGGGCGTCTATAATCGTCCATATTCGGCAGAAAAATTTGGGGTTCTATTCTCCAGATTACAAGCATTTCTCGAAGGTGAAGAACTTTTTGTACAAGATTGTTATGCAGGTGCAGACCCTGATTACAAACTACCGGTTAGAATAATCACAACTCATGCTTGGCAAAGTCTTTTTGCTCGCAATATGTTTATTTTGCCTAAATCTCGTGATGAATATAAAAAGCATATTCCTGAATTTACGATGATAGCTGCTCCAAAATTTAGCTGCGACCCAAGAATTGACGGTACAAGAAGCGAAACTGCAATAGTGTTGAACTTTGCTTCTCGCATCGGGCTTGTACTCGGTTCAAGCTATGGAGGCGAAATCAAAAAATCTGTATTTACGGTAATGAATTATCTGTTGCCACTGCAAGAAGTTATGGCGATGCATTGCTCGGCAAACGTTGGCAAAATGAAAGATGTCGCTCTTTTCTTTGGATTATCCGGCACAGGCAAGACAACTTTATCAGCAGACCCTAATCGCCAACTTATTGGTGATGACGAACACGGTTGGAGCGATTCCGGTGTCTTCAATTTCGAGGGTGGATGCTATGCTAAAGTTATCAGACTTTCCGCTGAACACGAACCGCAAATTCACGATTGCACAAAACGTTTCGGCACTATCTTAGAAAACGTTGTTTATGACAATGCTACTCGCAAAATTGACCTCGATGATGATAAGTTGACTGAAAATACTCGCGCTTCATATCCATTGGATTTCATTCCTAATGTGGTCGAAGAAAAAATGGCTTATTCACATCCGAAAAATATTATTTTCCTAACTTGCGATGCGACAGGCGTTTTGCCTCCAATCGCACTGTTGGATATGGAACAAGCAATGTACCATTTCATAAGTGGATATACTTCAAAAATTGCCGGAACTGAAATCGGACTTGGAATCGAACCCGAAATCACTTTCAGTGCATGTTTTGGAGCGCCATTTATGGTACATCATCCATTCTATTACGCTGATTTGCTTCGTAAGAAAATGGAAATGCACGGTACAAAATGTTGGTTGGTTAATACCGGATGGGTTGGTGGAAAGTTTGGTGTCGGCAAACGAATAAGTATTCGCCATACCAGAAACTTACTCAATGCAGCTCTTGATGGAAAACTGGATAATGCGGAATTCAGAACTGATAAAGTATTCGGATTCAAAGTGCCTTTGTCATGTCCCGAAGTCCCCGAAGACGTATTGGAACCATCAAATGCTTGGGGCAATAAAGACGAATATTGGAACAAATACGACAGTCTCGCTGCTCGTTATATTGAGAATTTCAAACTGTTTGCAGAAGGCTGTCCTGATTCAGTTCGGAACGCCGGACCTACTCGGATAGACAAAAAGCAATAAAGCATTTCAAAGTAATTTTAAGGGAGCAAATGCTCCCTTTTTTTTTATATAAATACCAAGAAGCCTTATGTTTACTTATTCAATATTAGATAGACATAAAACATATATGTGGCTATGACTTACTTTGATACTCCTAATCTCTAATAATGAACATTATTTAATATAATAATTGACGATTTCATTAGGATTCGATAGAATCCTTTATTACATTTGTAAGTTAAATAAATTTGATTGGAATAAAAGAATTTATGAGATTAATATTTATATTGCTAATGTTTTCATTTTCATTACTCAGTAATCAAGTTGCACTATCTCAAGTCCAGGGGCAACTGAGGATAGATTCCTTGTTGAACGAGGTAACAAATTTGCGTGATGATTCGACAGGAGTAATATTATTGGCTCAATTATCGTTCAGCTACCAAGGAATAGACCCCCAGAATGGTGTTTATTATGGTAAAATGGCTTATAATTTAGCAAGCAAAATTAAATGGGACAAAGGTATTTCCGAAGCATATAATGCCATTGGTACTAACTACATGTCGCTATCGGAAAATGAGAAAGCTCTCGATTATTTCGAAAAATCTATTGCAATCAATAGACGTATTCAGTACAAAAGTGGAATTGCCACAAATTACAATAACATTGCAATTATGTATTCCAGAGATTTTGATTACGATAAATCTCTTGAATATTATGAAAAGGCTTTGAAAATTAATCAAGAATTAGGAAAAAAGAATGCTATTGCGAGTAATTTATACAATATCGGAAATATTTATCGAAATAAATTGAATTATAGTAAAGCAATCGAAAATTATATTCAATCTCTAAATGTTAATGAAGAAATTGGAAGGAAAGTTGGTGTAGCTAATAATTTGGAGAATATTGGATTGATTTATTCTCGACAAAATATTTTTGACAAAGCAATTGAGTATTACCTGAAAGCTAGAGATATTAATGCTGAATTAGGAAGAAAAGTCAATTTAGCTAACAATATCAATAATATTGGTGTAATTTATACTCACCAAAATGAATACAAACTTGCGAATGAATTTTTCAAAGAATCTCTCAAAATTAATTTACAAATTGGCAATCAACGTTCAATTGCCAATAATTACAGCAACTTGGGTGACGTTCAACAAAAAATTGGTAATTATGAAGAATCGCTTAAATATTTTCATAAAGCTCTCGAAATAAACGAAAAAATTGACAATATAAATGGTAGAGCTACCAACTATGGAAATATCGGGACTACCTATCTGAATCAAGTCCTATACCCAAATGGTGACACAAATAATATATCTAATATTTTGAATGATGATTTGAAAAAGTCAATCTTGAATAAAAGCTATTTTTACCTTAATAAAGCCATAAGCACTTTGACTGAATTAGACGACATTCATAAATTATCTTATTATCACGAAAAATTAGCCTTAGTTTGTGAATTGTTGGGTGATTATCAAGTAGCATACGAGTCTTTTAAGAAGCATAAGACTATGCAGGACAGTATATTTTCTTCTGAAAATAAGAAAGCTTCAGAATCAATTGCCGAACGTGACATCCAACTAAAAGATGAAAGAATCAAAAGTTTGGAAGCCATTGACCATATCAATGATTTGTACAAATCAATATTGTTTGGCAGCGTATTCTTCCTCATAATTTTGTTGACAACAATATACTTTAGATTTAGAGAAAAGAAGAAGTTAAGCGAAAAATTAACATCCCAAAATCAAGAAATTGAGATTCAAAGAGCGAGCCTTGAAGAAATGAATGAGCATGTTTTTTCATCAATTCGTTATGCATCATCAATCCAGAACGCACTGCTACCATGGGAAAATACACTTATTAATGCTTTCAAGGAGCATTTTTCGATTTATATACCCAAAGCAATTGTATCTGGGGATTGCTATTGGTACCAAAATGTTAACGGTATAAAATTTGTGGCAGCTGTAGATTGCACAGGACACGGAGTACCCGGTTCGATGTTAGCTGTAATTGCCAACACAGCACTCGATGATGCTGTCGTTAGTAAGAAACTCACAAATACCTCAGAAATTTTGCAGCACATTAATAAGAAAGTTACTGAGATTTTGCACCAGAGAGATTATGAGAACACATCTCGAGATGGAATGGAAATAGCATTGCTTGCAATTCATAAGGAAAAAATGCAATTTTCGGGTGCCGGCAGACCACTTTATATTTTTGATAAGGAACTCGAGATTATCAAAACAGACCGCAAAGGTATTGCCGGATACTTGAATAATTTAGACTATGAATATAAGTCATACGAATGTCCGATTCGTGATGGAATGGTAATATATTTAACGACAGACGGATACGCAGACCAAATGAATGAAGAAGGTAAAAAATTCGGGACAAAAAAATTCCATGAACTTCTGAAAAATATATCTACGAAACCCCTCAAAAATCAACATGAGATATTAATTCGCGAATTGGCTGCTCATCAGGGTAACAAAAACCAAATTGACGATATTACAATTTTAGGTGTTAAATTGTAACATATTGAAACAGATTTGTAACGTATAATGCCGCATTTAACCCGTTATAAATATAAAGTTCACATAAACTTTATTAATGTTAATTAGATGTTGAAATGTTAATATAAATTAATTGGAAATGGCGACATTTTGGTTTATTTTTGTACTTTGCTATATTATTAGGAGTGACTAAATTGGCGCAGATTACAAATGATATTCTCGACGATGCCAGAAAATGCGGAGACGCTCATGCTGATGATTTCATAGCGCAGGTTGTCGAGAAACATGAATTATCTCAAATTAATATTTTCTTCAAATCATTGGTTTACAACAACCAAATACACAAACCTGACATCCCCACAGACTTTACTGATTACATTAATGAAAATTCCGCACTACCGGCATGGGCTGATATAGAAAAAATTAAATTGGCGCAAGAAGCTTTCACTCGTATAGGTCCTGTTTTCGTAATTTCTTATTTTTGTAAATCACTTCCTGAATGTTATGCTTGTGGAAAGGGTGCCGAAGTTTTGTACAAAACAGGACGCCTTACAGAACATACCAGACGACGAGTAGCCCAAACAGCACAGTTTGTGCTTGATGTTATGTCGCCGGGTGGGTTGGAAGAAAATGGCAGAGGAATTGCAACTTCTCTCAAAGTTAGACTGATGCACGCTTCAATCAGATATTATTTTATGCGAGAAGTCAAGCGTGGAAGAATCGAATATGATGCTGCTCATTACGGCTATCCCATTAATCAAGAAGATTTGTTGGGAACTATGCTTGCATTTTCATGTGTAGTTATCGAAGGAATGGAGCATCTTGGCTTCAAAATTTCAGTAAATGAAAAGGACGCTATTTTGCATTTGTGGAAATGCGTCGGATTTCTTATTGGTATTGACGAGAAATTGATGCCTCATGATTATCATTCTGCTCTACAAACTTGGAAAATGATTACGGAAAGACATTTTGAACCCACGACAGCAGGTAGTGACCTCACTAATCTATTAGTAGAATTTTTAGATGAGATATTGCACGAAAAATATTTATACGATGTTATTCCGATAATGATGCACAGACTTTTGGGGGATAATACTACAAAGATTGTCGGAGTACGGACCCCGAAATTTTACAATCCTATAGCTGTTATCTCATTTATATTAGGAATATGGTTGTTGAAGTTCGAAAGTAGAGGATTTATTTCAAAAATTACTTCGCATTATGTGAATATGAAACTCTTAATAGGATTAGAAAAATACATTTCTGAGGGCGAAGATACCGGTATTTATATCCCTCCAAGTCTTCGTAAAGATTGGCAATTAGATAATCATTTGCAATCATTATTTAAAAAGAGGTAAGAAATGGATAATTTGCTCAATCTTCAAAATTTGAATCTGTCCCAAATGATTCTTTTCATTATTGGATGCATCTTTTGGCTGCTCACATATATAATTTATATAAAAAATATTAAAAGCAAACAATTTGTGGAGATTCCCCTAATCGTTGTAAGTCTTAATATCGCATGGGAATTCATATGGAGCTTCCCATTCGGTAGCTCTGTTGGTGACTACATGGGAACTTCGATTCAAATTGGATATAGTTTGTGGTTTTTCTTTGATTGTTTCATATTTTGGGGAATTTTGAAATATGGCTACAAACAGTTCCAAAACCAATTCTTTCGTGATAATTCTAAAATAATAGCTATCATTACAGTCATTTTTGGATTGATATTTTTCTATACATTTAAAAATGCCGGATACGATACAGAAATTGGAACAATTTCAGCATACCTCGACAATATCATGATTTCCGCATTATACATTTTCCTATTTGTCAATCAAGACGATAAATCGCTCTTCTCAATACAGGTTGCTTGGTACAAGATGCTTGGAACAGGACTAATTTCAGTTGCATTGGTTTGGCATTGGAACGAAAATTATTTTCTGATGTTCATCACAACAGTGGTACTGCTGTTAGATATTTATTACTTATTCATTGTACATAAAAGTAGGAAATCACCAATATGAACAAAAGTTTCATAAAGAATATTACTATAAAAGGCGTAAAGCCCGGTATGACAGCACATGAAGAAAAAGGTGTAATCATTACCAATTACATACTTTTACTGGCTTCCGGAGTTGCTTTTTTGCGAATATTTTTATTTTTATATACGAGTGATTTTTATCATAGCGCTATTTCAGCAATCTCGACAGTACTGTTCCTTTTTGCATATTACATGAACACAAAACAATATTATGATTTTGCCAAATATTTCCTGATGGTAGCCGGTACAGCAGCCCCATTAATCAAGGAATTAATGTCCGGTGGAACGGGAAATCAACACTTTCTAACTATAGCAAGTTTTGGTGTTGTATTTCTATTGTTCAGTTTAAAAGATAAAGTTAAACTGATTATCGCACTCATGTTGCCTACTTCAAGCATTATTATTACAACTTTTTTCCCCAATATCATTTCCGAGCCAATTATATTATCTGCAGAAACGATGAAAATGGAGAAATTTTTTGGAGTGATGTCGGCAAGTATTATTATTGTGTTTGTCATTTGGTATTTCGTCAAACAAAGCGCCAATAGCGAATTGAAACTAATCAGTTCAAACGATTTACTTCAAAAATTTAACAATGAGATTTCTGAGCAAAAAGCATTGATTGAAGAGCAACATAAAGCTCTCACTGCTTCAATTCAATATGCTAAAGATATTCAGTCTGTAATTTTGCCTTCAAAATTAGAACTTAGCAACTTGTTCCCTGACAATATGATTTTTTACAGACCAAAAGATGTAGTTTCGGGAGATTTTTACTGGTTTGCCGAAACTAAGGATTGGAGGTTTATAGCTGTGGTTGATTGTACGGGTCATGGCGTTCCCGGAGCATTCATGTCAATGATAGGTAATGACTTGCTTAGCCAAATTGTCATTTTGCAAGGAATTACAAAGCCATCGGCAATATTGAAATTGTTACACGAAGGAGTCCGAACTACTCTAAAGCAAGATGTGGATGATTCGAGACAAATGGACGGGATGGAGGTATGTTTGCTCGCATTCGATAAAAATCAAAGTTTGCTTGTTTTTGCAGGTGCCAAAAGACCTTTGTGGATCGTCCAAGTTAAAAATGGAGAAAAGAAATTTAGGGAATTGAAAGGGGATAAGTATTCTATAGGTGGGCGCCAAAAAGAAGACGAGCGCGTATTTACAGATTACGTAACTGAATTTAAAGACCAAACATTAACGCTCTATCTAACTACCGATGGCTTCGCCGACCAAATGAACGTCAGAGGCAAAAAGTATGGTTCAAAAAGATTCAAAGAATTGCTATATACAATAGCAGATAAACCGTTACGTGAGCAGTATAACTTGCTAAATTCAGAACTCGCTGCTCATCAAGGCGACAAACACCAAATAGATGATATAACAATAATAGGGGTACGGATATGAGGAAAGTATTGTTGGTATTAACAATTGCATTCGTAATTTTTAATTCTCAATTAATATTTGCCCAACTTCAGGGACAAGCGATAGTTGACTCTCTACTTAAAGAACTCCCTAAGATGAAAGAAGATACGAATAAAGTAAAATTATTGGATGATATTGCGTGGGAATATTTAATGATGCGAACTGATAAAGGTCTTCCTTATGCAAAAAAGCAATTGGAATTGGCAAAAAAGCTTAATTGGAAAAGGGGAATTGCCATAGCTTATGGATCTTTAGGAGCACAATATCATACAAATTCTGAATATTCCAAATCATTAGAAAGTCATATAAATAGCTTTAAATACAACGAGGAATTAGGTAATATTAGTGGAATGGCTGCTTCTTTGCTAAATGCCGGACAAGCTTGTCAAGATTTATCTGAATACCCAAAAGCTCTTGGACATTATTTTAATGCAATGAAATATTTTGAGCTATTAGATGATAAGGATGGATTGTTAAGAGTGTATAACAGTATATTTATTGTGTATAACTATCAGTTAGATTATAAAAGTGCGATAAAATATATTGAGTTAATTGGAAAATTGAGTGAAGAATTAGGAGACAAGGATAACCTTGCAGGTTATTACACAAATTATGGACTACTTAGTGCGCGTTTGAAGAATTATGACATAGCTTTGGAATATCAGTTGAAGGCACTTCAACTGAATGAGGAGATAGGGAATAAATATGCCATTGCTGGCAATCTAAACAATTTGGGCAACAATTGTTTGGATAGAGATGACTTGAAGAGCGCATTGGAATATTATTTCCAGGCACTAGATTTGAACACAGAGATGAACAACATTAACTGGAGATCTCGAAATCTTTCAAATATTAGCAATATTTATTACTTGGCTGCAAAAGGAGAAACTGAAGGAGCAAAAAACTTATTAGCAAGAAATTTTAAAGATAATATTAGCTCAGCTCTAGAAAAGTCTATGTTATATAATGATAGTGCACTTGTAATAAGGGAGCGTATGGGAGATATTCAGGCATTATCCGGCAATTATCAGCTAAGAAGTCAGATACAATCTTTAAAAGGCGATCATAAACAAGCTTTCGATAGCTATGTAAAATATACTACTCTTCAAGATTCCATTTTCTCGATTGATAAGGAAAAAGAAATTGTAAATATAGAATCCAAACGAGAACTAGAAATTAAAGAGAAAGAAAATCTACTTTTAATTAAAGATAATCAATTATTTAATGCAGAATTGTTACAAAAAAATCAAAAAATTAGTTTAGCAGAAAAAGAAAAAGAAGTTCAACATCTTGCATTTTTGAAAGAACAAGCCGAAAGACAAGAAAAGGAAAAACAGCTTAGTTTGTCTGAAATTCAAATGAAGCTACAAAAAAGTCAAATTGAATCATTAGATAAAGAAAAAGAAAAACAAAATTCAGAATTGAAAGCCAAAAATCTTCAAAGGAACTTTTTTATAGCAGGAGTCATTGTTTTCATAGTTATGTTTCTAATCGCATTTATCCGTTTTCGTGAGAAGAAAAAGCTTAGTGAAGAGTTAGCAAAACAGAAAGAAGAAATAGAAAACCAAAAAATAATTGTTGAATCTCAAAAGGAGTTGGTTGAAGGACAGAAAGAAGTACTTCAGGAAAAAAACGAACAAATTTATGCCTCTATAACCTATGCTTCCACAATACAGCATGCAATTTTACCTTGGGAAAGTACACTTAAAAATGCTTTCAATGATATTCTAATATTCTATAAACCGAAAGATATTGTGTCGGGTGATTCATATTGGTTTCAGGAAGTGGAAGGTATTAAATTCTTAGCGGCGATTGATTGCACAGGACATGGAATACCGGGCGCTATGCTTACTGTAATTGCTTCTACAGCCTTGGATGATGCGGTTCTTGGCAAGAGATTAAGCGACCCGGCTGAAATTCTGACATATATTAATGAAAAAGTAACAGACATTCTTAATCAACGTTTATCAGAAAACCAAACACGTGATGGAATGGAAGTAGCGTTAATTGCCATTCATCAAGATAAGATTAAGTTCTCAGGTGCCGGGCGACCATTGTATCTCAAGAATGGTACATTGGAAATAATCAAAACCGACAAACGGGGCATAGCCGGAAGTACGAAGAATGATGAATATCAATTCAATTCCGTTGAAATCGAAAAAGCAGAAAATATTACACTTTACCTGACCACCGACGGTTTCGCTGACCAGATGAACGAAGACGGCAAAAAATTCAGCACACGCCGATTTCTGGCTTTGCTTGAATCCATCGCCGATTACCCACTTTCGGAACAACATAAAATATTAAACATCGAACTCGCAGCTCATCAAGGTGAAAAGCACCAAATAGACGATATAACAATAATAGGGGTGAGGATATGAGGAGTTTGGTAGAAAACTTAAAGGTATAGTTATAGCGCTATCTATAACTATACCTTTTGAAGTGATAAGAACCAATTTGCTTTAAATATTAAATCAAAGCGGCTTTACAGGCACACAAATTTCAACAAAATGCTTTTTTTCTGGGTGAGACTCAGGGTCGTTCAGATAATTCTCGAAACAAACACCTTCTGCACATTGATATCCGCTCTGAGGAAGCCATCCGGCGAATACTGCATCACATGCAGCACCGTATTGGTCTGGTGTGATTTCAAAATATGCAACTGCATACTTTCCCTTTTCAATTACCATTTTACCAATTTCACCATCCACTTTTGTATCCGGCGGAACTGTAAGACACACACTGAGACGAAGTTTCTCTTCATCTGTAATGTCGGGATTATCATGATAGACTGACATCATCTTAGTTTCAGGAAACCTAATTAGATTTCGCGGACCTGCCCAATTCATCAATTTCCCAAACAAGTTTCCAAATAGTTCGCTATTTCCGGCATAAGGTCCGATGTGCCTTATATAAGCAACAGTCATTTCGGGAAGCTCTTTTACTTCCACTTTAGCTTTCAATCCATTTTCATTAGACATTTCAATACTCCAAATATTTTTTGAAAAATCGTCATTAACGACCTTATAAAAGTAATCAGTTTCATCAACGAAAATTTTACTTTTCTTGCTTTTGATTTGACTTATCTTGCTAAAATTATCGTTCATCTTACCATTATTACAAGCTAATGTCTGACGCCAATCGCTTGGACTTGTATTGAAATATTTACGAAATTCCCTCGAGAACTGTGATGCACCCCCAAATCCGGTTTCGAAAGCCACATCGAGAATTGTTTTATTAGGATGATTGATTAAAATGTCTGCCGAACGCTCTAAGCGAATTCGTCGGATAAACTGATTGAGTGGCTCTTTGACTATAGATGCGAAGACTCTGTGGAAATGAAACTCCGAAAAATTAGCTACTGAAGCAAGTTTTTTGAGAGTTAGTTCCTCGTCTAAGTGCTTATCAATATAATCAATTACCCTGTTTATTCTCGAAATATATTCTTTTCTTAACTGTACTGATGATGACATATTTGTTTCTTATATGTGAATCTTTAATCAGTACAAAATTAGTTAAAATATCAAATCTTAAAAAACATGTACAATATTTTTTTAGACAATCTTGCTTTTGCATTTAAATCTTGTGCCTCTTAGAGCTGTGAATCGAAGATTTTCCGACAATATGTTTGTGTATCTCTTATCAAATTTCAATTTGTTTTATATGATTTTCCTGTTAATTCGTCATACTGTTTTTGTTTAACTATATGGTACTTTATTATGTTTAAAATATTCGCAATTATCTCAGCTGTGCTTTTTATGAATGTACTTGTGAGCTTCTCGCAGAACAAAACTCCCGTCAAGGGACCGCAATACGAAATTACTGTCAAACAAATATCTACTGAAGGCACAGCCACTGAAATGGGCAAGATTGTTATCGAACTTATGCCTGACGTTGCCCCATTGCATGTCAAGAATTTTGATAGTCTTGTGGCAGTAAAATTTTATGACGGCACAGCTTTTCATCGTGTAATTCCAAATTTCATGATTCAAGGTGGCGACCCGAATTCAAAAAGTAAGCCACGTACCACTTGGGGAATGGGCGATCCGAGCCAAACACGTGTAAAAGCTGAATTCAGCTCGGTCAAACACGAACGCGGTATTGTTTCGATGGCTCGTAGCAACGACCCAAATAGTGCTACTTCTCAGTTTTTTATCATGCACGGCAACTCGCCTCACCTTGATGGTAAATATACCGCTTTCGGGAAAACTGTCAGCGGTTTGGATGTAGTTGATAAAGTAGTTGCAGCTCCAAGAAACGGTGAAAGCCCAATTGACAAAATTGAAATGACTATTAGGAAATTGAAATAATGTCCGAAAATATTAATCCAAAATATATTATAAAAGTCGCTACTAAAGGCGAACAAATCGGCACTATCACAGTTGAAACTTTACCAGAAATTGCACCAAAGCATTCGGCAAATTTTGAAGATTTGGTTACTTCCGGTGCTTATAACGGCACAGCATTTCACCGTGTTATTCCGGGATTTATGATTCAAGGCGGAGACCCTAACTCGAAGGACAAAGCTCGCGATACTTGGGGCTATGGTGACCCAAATCAGAAGAAAGTTCCTGCGGAATTCAACAACACATCCCACAAACGCGGGATAATCTCAGCTGCAAGGTCGCAAGACCCTAATAGCGCCTCATCTCAATTTTTTATTTGTGTCGCAGATGCAACTTTTCTTGACGGTCAATATACCGTTTTCGGTCGCGTTACCGAAGGCATGGATATAGCCGACAAAATTGTCGATGCTCCGCGAGACCGAAGTGACAATCCTTATGACAAAATCGAAATGACAATAGAGAAATTATAATCTCTAAATTATAATGCGAAAAAGGCTGTCCAAATGGGCAGCCTTTTTTTTGCAGAACCTGCTCCAATACATCATTCTGATATGAAAATCAATTCTCTTCTAAAGCTACTATCACTATTTCCTTTACCAGAATAAAGTTCGCCCGGCGTGTGCCCAAAAAATCACCCTCCCGAAGGCTTTCACCTTCGGAAGGGTAATTGTATGATATTACTTCTCTTTCATAATTTTATGAATGAATTGTTCAGAACCGAAAGTAAGGACAATTGTATATTCTCCTGCCGGGAAGTTTTGGGTGTTTAGTTTTAGCATCTGCAATCCGGCATTTGTCATTCCATCATGTAGTGTGTTGACTAAATTTCCCTGTAAATTATATACTTTAACTGTTACTTCCGACTGCTCAGGTAAAGTGAACTCAATGGTAGTCTCATCAGCGAACGGGTTTGGATAGCTTTGGAAATTCACAATTGCATTATATTCAGTCCCGTCAGTTTGTGATGATTTATTATGATGAGGCACAGTTACTGTAGCCGTTCCTATAGCAGTATTGCCGGAAGCATCGGTAGCTGTATATGTTATTGTGTAAATTCTGCCGTTACCGTTTCCGTTTCTTTTCGCTCTCAGGTCAAACGATAAATCATTTGTGCCAATAGTAGCATTTGCGACATCGTTATTTATATTCTCATTTGATGTTATTGATGTAAGAACATAAGTCACATCCCCGCAATTATCGTCAACCGTCACAGTCGCTGTTATTGGTTTCATCTGATTGTTGGGGGGCCACAACGATGTAGGGCTGACTGACACAGTGATTGTTGGCGGGATATTGTCAACTACTGTAACAGTAGATTGGCAAGAACAGGTATTACAATATATGTCAGTAATTGTCAAAGTTACGGTATTATCGCCAATATCGCTGCAATCAAAGCTCGTTCTATCAATATCTATAGATTTGATTCCGGCTTCAGAGTAACTACCATTGTCAATATCTTCCGTTGAAATAGTTGCTGTTCCATTGTCGTCAAGATATACAGTAACATTTTTGCAAATTGCTGTAGGTGGAGCGCTTTCTGAAGATTGAATACCTAATGAATATGAATAACCTGCGGAAATAACTGACCAATTATTGCTTGAACCAATTTGAACCGGAATATTGCGGCTTATACTAGTTCCATCACCTAATTGACCATTTACATTCAATCCCCAAGCCCACAATGTTCGATCGGCCCTAACCGCTATTGAATGATAATCACCGCAGGATAAGGATTTCCACTCAAAATGTCCAATTTGGGTTGGTGAGTTTTTACTAATATTCGTTCCATCTCCTAATTGTCCAACAGAATTCCATCCCCATGCCCACAAAGTTCCATCTGTTTGAATAGCCATTGAGAAATATCCCCCGCAAGATGCTGATTTCCAATTTGAAGAGTTCCCTATCTGAATCGGAAAGTTTTTATTAATATTAGTACCATCTCCAAGTTGTCCATGGTCATTCCTTCCCCATGCCCATAAAGTTCCATCGGATCTAACAGCTAATGTGTGATGAATACCACACGAAATTGATTGCCAATCAGATCCATTTCCTATTTGAACGGGAGTATTGCGGCTTGTATATGTTCCATCGCCCAATTGACCCCACACATTATAGCCCCATGCCCAAAGAGTTCCATCAGTCTTGATGGCAACAGAAAATTCCGTACCTTCAGCGGCACATTTCCAATCAGTAGAGCTTCCCACTTGAGTGGGTATGTCTTTATTGATATTAGTTCCATCTCCAAGTTGTCCCCACCAATTAGCACCCCAAGCCCAAAGAGTTCCATCCGATTTTACAGCTATTGAATTATAAACATCGCAGTCAATTGATTGCCAGTTTGCATCAGTACCAATTTGGGTTGGTACAATCTTGTTTTGTGTTGTTCCATCCCCATGCTGCCCAGCCCAATTTGTTCCCCAAGCCCAAAGAGTTCCATCTGCTCTAAGACCTAGCGTAAATCCTCCACCTCCTGAAATATTTGCCCAATCGGCGCCGTTACCTATTGGAATAGGAACATACCTATTTGTGGTAGTTCCATCGCCTAATTGACCTAATATGTTCCGTCCCCAAGCAAAAATATTTTTCGAAGCGGAGTAATTAACAACTGTAACAGTCGCCTCGCAAGTAGCTGTATTTTCAGAACTATCAGTAACTGTTAAGGTTACGGTATTATCTCCAATATCGCCACAATCAAAGCTTGATTTATCAATATTCAAAGATGCTATCCCCACATTGTCGTAACTACCGTTATCAACATCCTCAGCAGTAATTGTAGCAGTTCCATTTTCATCAAGAGTAACTGTGATGTTTTGGCATAAAGCAGTTGGTGGCGTAATATCAATAGATTTAAGTCCTATCGTTTGATATGAATTTGTCGAAATAGCTACCCAGTTATTATCAGAACCTATCTGTGTAGGAATGTTTCTACTTATATAAGTTCCATCACCTAATTGACCATTTCCATTTCCGCCCCATGCCCAGAGAGTACCATCTGTCTGAAGTGCAACTGTATGACTTAAACCGACGGAAACAGATTGCCAATTAGAAAAATTTCCTATTTGAGTTGGCATATTCTTATCATTATTAGTTCCATCACCCAATTGACCATAGTTATTCCATCCCCATGCCCAGAGAGTACCATCTGTCTGAATAGCCATTGTGTGATATATCTTCGAGTCAATGGTTAGCCAATCGTAAGCATTTCCAATTTGTATCGGCGTATTCTTATCTATGTTAGTTCCATCGCCTAACTGATTATATGAATTTTGTCCCCACGCCCAAAGAGATCCATCATTCTTAATTGCTATAGAATGATAAGTTCCAGCACCGATTGATTTCCAATTATTAGCATTTCCAATTTGTATCGGCGTATTCTTATCTATGTTAGTTCCATCGCCTAATTGTCCAAACCAATTAACACCCCACGCCCAAAGAGATCCATTCGTCTTAATTGCAATATTGTGTAAACTACCCGAAGCAATGAATTGCCAATCGGTATCGTTGCCTATTTGAATTGGCGTATTGCGGTTTGTATTAGTTCCATCACCTAATTGACCATAGTCGTTTCTACCCCACGCCCAAAGAGATCCATCATTCTTTAAAGCGATTACATGAGCGCCGCCATTAGCTACAATTTGCCAATCGGTATCGTTGCCTATCTGAACAGGGGTATTTTTATCAATATAAGTTCCATCACCTAATTCACCTCGTCCATTCCATCCCCACGCCCAAAGAGATCCATCTGTCTTTATCGCTATTGTATGTCCCCAACCACTAGCAACAAATTGCCAATCGGTATCGTCCTCAACCTGATCAGGTGTATTGCGGTTTGTATAAGTTCCATCACCTAATTGACCATAGTAGTTCCATCCCCAAGCAAATAGTTCATTCGAGAGTAAAGCATTATTTGATATGAATATCAATAAGCATATAGTAATCAAAAATCTCTTCATGATAAAATCTCCTAAAATATTGAAAAAAAATATTTGTTAAACTAAGATGTGCCACACTTTCAAAGTGTGGCACATCTGGAATAAGAATCTACCTAACCACAACAAATTTCCTAGAAATTTTACCGTATTGAATGAAGTAAATGCCCGAAGGTAAAGTTGATATATCTATTCGTTGGGTAGGGGTGAGTATATTCGCAACACTCATCACGCTTTCTCCAAATATATTTCGGATTTGGATTTCGGTGCTATTTGTTAGATTTGAAATATCAATAAAATCTGAAGCTGGACTCGGATAAACTGTCAAATTATTTTCACTAAGATTGTCTTCGACACTAGTGATTTTATTCAAATCAAAGCTCCACGTCCCCAATCCTTCGGTTCCTGCTAAAAGTGTAGTTCCCGAAACATGCAAACTAACAACTTTGGCATCATTTAATTCTGTACCTAAATTCGTCCAACTTTCACCGGAATCGGATGAAACAAAAACCCCATTACCATAAGTCGCTGCAAATATATAATTATCATAAGATTCAAGTGCCAAAATATCATTATTAGTCAGACCGGAGTTAACCGAAACCCAAATGTTACCGTTGTCTGAAGAACGGTAAACTCCGCCAGCTAACCCGATAAATAAATCTGTGTTTTGGGAACAAATACTTTTCACGACTAAACTTACTAAACCATTATTAGCTGTTTTCCAATTCTGGCCTTCATCGCTTGAAATATAAATTCCGGAATTACTAGTCCCTGCATATATAACATCATTAATCTTTTCAATGAAATAGATTCTTTTCCCGGCCAACCCGGATAAAGTCCAAGTATCGCCATTATCTTCAGAAACAAAAATCCCACCTCCCCAGGAACCTGCAAAAAGCTTTTCACTTAAGCTTAAGATTGCAGTTATATCCATATTTACCATACCCTCATACCCACCATAATCCCAGGTTTCACCTTTATCTGAAGAGCGATAAATTCCACCTTGGTCAACAGTTCCGGTATAAATATTATCACCTCTTGATTCAAGACAAACAACAGCATTATTGTATTTGTAAGAGAATATTGGTTCCCATTTAATATTATCTTTGTTCGAACGGAACACACCACCATACATCATTGATGAATAAATAAAGTCATCATTCGATATGAATGAAGTTATACTTACATCACTTACATTTAATGTTGTTTGTTCCCAAGTCGCTCCTTCATCGGATGAAACCCAAACTCCATTACCGCCGGTACCGGCGTAAATTTTTCCATTCAAATCTTCAATAGAACTTACAAGAAAACCGGTCAATCCCGTTTGAGTCCAAGTCATTCCATTATCAGTTGATTCAAATACACCATCACCGTAAGTGCCGGCATACAGTTTTTCACCTATATATGCAATCGAATATATCGCAAGATTTGTTAATCCTGTGTTCATTTTTGTCCATATTTCGCCATTATCTGTAGAGCCGAATATTCCATCACCCCATGTACCAACAAAGATATATTGTCCGAATGATACGAGGCTCCTTACATTTAAAGTATTTGATAAACCATTTGCAACTATACTCCAGTTATCACCATTGTCTGTTGAGCGAAATACGCCCCCACCAACAGTTCCTGCAAAAAGATTTGAACCGCTAACACCAAGAAACCAAATAAATGTATTTGTTAATCCATTATTGGTAAGTTCCCAATTTAAGCCACTATTTGTTGAACGAAACACCCCGCTTCTGGTAGCAGCAAAAAGGATTTCATCTTTCAAAGCAAGTGCATAAACATATTTGCCGGTTGGTTTGGATGTTAACCCATTATTTATTTCCTCCCAGTTGACTCCTTTATCCGAAGATTTATATACTCCTCCACCCATCAAGCCTGCATACATAAATGTCTCATTTGATTTAACTGACATAACTGCAAAATCAGGCAAACCATTTCCGGTTATTATCCAACTTTCACCTTCATCACTCGAGGCAAGGAGACCTCCTGAAGTTCCTGCCCATAAATTATTGCCAACTACAGTTAGTGAATTTATATAGCCCCCATACGGACCATTAGTACTAACCCACTGCGACAATCCCTTTACCGGGGATATCAAACTTAACCCGATTAAAATCACAGATACAAATAATGCCGTCAAATATCTCTTCATAATAAAATCTCCTAAAAAAATGGAAAAAAACATAATGTGAATTCCCTACTTTAATAATTGAATATAATAAATTAATATGTTCTGGTGATGCATGAATAAAATTTAATATCATGATAATATGTCACATATAATCCTAAGAATCTCAAAAAATAATTGAAAAACAGTCTAATCACAAAAAGTACGGAGTATCAAAGCAAAGGTTGAATATTTTAAAGTGCGACGATGCAAGATTCGAGAAATAATACAATTCGGTTTAACTAACAATCAATCAGAAATTCATTAATTTTATATGTATTCGTTAATTCCGACTTTTTCAAATATATAAAAAAAAAACAAAAAAACAAACAAACGAACTACGTAAATATCTAAATACCAAATTTCACTATGTATCAAAATGAATCTAAAATATCTTATCAATCCGCAAAATATTCTTTTGTATGCCGAATAGCTTAGTATTGATGTAAGATTTGTAGTTTTCGGTCGAGTTATAATGCGAAAAAGGCTGTCCAAATGGGCAGCCTTTTTTTTTGGTAGAACCTGCTCCAATACATCATTCTGACAAGATAAAATCAAATCCAACTAAAAGTTAATATTAATTAATTATACGTTTATTGTGTGTTCACTTTTAACAGATAGTTTTGTATTACTTTAAGTAACAATTAGGGTGTATAAATGAAAAACATTAAAACGATATTGAAATCTTCTATCATCATCGTATTTTGTGTAATATACCAAGTCCGTTCACAAGATAATATCGAAATTACCCCGGATTTCCAAATCTTCACTTCAAAAAATGCAAGCGGGTTTTTTAAGCCAATGTTTACTACCTTGGAACAGAGCCTTAACTCGGGTTTATTCCATTCCGCTATGATAACAGAAGGTTGGTCATTTGGCTTTGATATTAATTTTATGAACATGTATATTCCTGAATCACAAAAGTGGTATGAAGCAGAATTGCCCGATGAGTTCGGCAATACAAGAGTGGCGCAAACATCGGAGATGAGGAATGATATAATAACGAGAAATAAAAGAGATTATGTCAAAGAACCCACAATTTATGGTGGCATTTCTACTCCTGTCTTTTCTGCTCCTCAAAATATGTATCCACCGGATTCACTATACAAAACAGTGACATTTATGGAAGGGAACTCATTGAATTCATTAGCCGGATTGCCATCATTACAAATAATTTTTGGTTTACCCACCCGAACACAATTACGTTTTCGCTTTCTACCACTTCCGGTCCAAGATGCCACACTTACATACTTTGCATTTGGAATCAATCAGCGATTAGACAAGTTCTTTCACCTTTTCGGCAAATACAATACCGATAAAGCATTGGCAGTTCATGGCTCTTACCATTCTATGACCAGAGGCTCCGGATTTGAAATAAACTCTATTTCTGCGGGAGTAAATTTCACCAACAGCTTTGAATTTGGTTTAAATCTTTATAGCGGTTTACAATTTGAAACCATGAGTGGCTCTATCAATGCCATTCGTGTTGGTGAGATGGGTGATGAACTCATTAACAGTCCCTATCCTGAAATTCGAAATCGCGACCCCTTAGTTATTGATGTTGCGTCATTTACAAACTTTCGTGCTACTATTGGAGCGACATACAAGTTGTCTTTTTTAGAATTGAATGCTAACGCTTCATATGCTTCTCAGCCTATGCTTGGTGTTGGAGTTACTTTTTGGTTGAACAATCCTGATGACATTGCTCCATTAAAAGTACCCGAAATCGAATTGCCTGAATTAAATCAACCAAGCTTAATTACAGTTTTTAAACCCATGCAGATAAAAATCCCATTCCGAATGTTAAATATGCCTATTGAAATGCACTTCGAGCTTAAAGCAGATGTTTCAGCATACGGCAAAATTAAAATTGACGCAGAAAACTACTCTCAAGAAACACCATTAGAAAAAATTAAAATTGAAGAATTTTTGTCCCGCCAAATGAAACCAATCTTACCTTACCTGTTTTTCGATGATAATTCATCCGAAGTCGCCCAAAGGTATATTTTGTTTAATTCACCTGAAGATGCCAATAATTTTGATTATACAGATTTGCTTGGCATAAGTTCATTAGAATCATATTACCACTTCTTGAACATAATTGGCAAACGTTTGAGGGAATTCCCGAATGAGGGAATTAAAATTACCGGTTATCGTGCCGGAAAAGGCAAAGAAGTTGGCAACAAGACGCTAACCAAGGAACGGGCGGATAGAATTCGGGATTATTTTCGAGATATATGGTTGGTTGACGAGAGTAGAATTAACGTAGTTTATGGGACTACACCCAAAACTGCTTCGAACGAAAAAACAGAATTGGGAGTAGAAGAAAATCGTAGAGTTGAGATTGATGCTTCATGGAATATACTTGCTCCAATTATACTCAATGATACTATCAGAACAATTACACCTGATATGCTAACTTTCAAAACTCAAATAATTAATGAAGCGCCACTGAAAGATTGGAGTTTCGACGTGTCTGGTGGAGTTGATAAGTTAATTTCCGAAAAAGGTGGCAGAAATTTAACAACTGCTTTTGATTTGCTAATTACTGATAAAATAAATAGTCTTAAAAATTATAATGATTTACGCTATTCTCTGACTATTAGTGATTCGACTGAACAAATAGTAAAATCCGAAACTAAGAGAATACCAATAGAACTTCTGACTGTCGAAAAAAAGCGCCAAAACGAAACAAAAGACACAATCATCAACATTTATAATTTGATATTATTCGATTTTGACAAACATACTCTCGACCCTGTCAACAAAAGGATTACTGACATTATCAAATCTGAAATTACTGATAATGCGACAGTAAATGTTATTGGCTATACTGACGTTATCGGTGATGATGATTATAATTTACGTTTATCAACACGTAGGGCAGAATCTACCGCACATGCTTTGAATGCCAAAAATATTAAATATTTAGGCCTTGGGGAATCAGATTTGCTATTCAGTAATGAATCACCCGAAGGTAGGTTCTATTGCCGTACTGTTGTTGTAGAAGTTAAAATTCCTGTTAATTAATTCTAAGGAGAAAAAGATGAAGTCATTAATTATAATATTATCAGCAGTACTTTCTCTAACTGTAAATTCATGTGTAGTAGATACTGTTGACAGTTTGAGCGAATTTACTTTTCAAATTCCTATTAATTTCGGAGCTGATTATCTTGACCGCACATCTCCGGATACCTCTTTTGATTTCTCGCATTTATTGAAATATGAGACTTATCGAGAAAATAGGGAACAAATTTCAGAAGCAATAATCTATCAACTCAATTATAGAATAGATTCATTGGTTCTTGAAGATGGTGTACCTTTTGGACCCAATTCACCTGATTTAGTTTTCGATAGAATTGCTTACAAACTTCAATTTGGGAAATCCAAACTCGGTAATACAAATTCAACGGAGCCCAATGATTATATACCGGATCCGGATTCTCCTAAGTATGAACTGGGTGAGTTTGTTAATGTCAGTATTCGAGATTTCTATCGGCGATCAGACCATATTTTGCAAGTTCCTGAGAGTACAGCTTCTGTTATATCCGAAACATTAAAAAATAAACCATATTTTTACATAATCACGGAATACAGTAAAGTAAAGGGACAAATAGAAGATGAAGTCCATTATCCCTTTATTAATTCTAAATTCGATGTTATTATACGTCTTAAAGTTAAACTTTAAAACTCCAAACTGACTCCTATTGTCGGCAATATTCCGAAGGACTCTTGATATTCGGACACTTGATCGCGTGCATTCCATCTGACGCCCGATACATTTTTGCGAGCGTAAACATTTTGAATGTCGATGTAGAAAATCAAATTTGTAGAGCTGAAATTCCAGCGTCTGTCTGCTCTTATGTCCAGACTATGATATAGCGGGAGCCTTTCGCCTTCATTATATCGGATGAAATCTCTCGAACCTGTCGGCAAGAACGGCGTTGTAGGCACTCCTGTAGCAAGTCTGAATTTGCTGCTAACTTCCCAATGTGAGTTGATTCGCCAACCTGCCGAAATATTGAAAATAAACCGGCTGTCGTATGCACCGGGACGTTCAAATCCGTCTAAAGCGACGAAATCAGACTCTGAGTAAGTTGCACTTAGCAATCCGTAAATGGGGATTTCGCTAAATTTCTTTTGTATGAATAATTCAATCCCTCGCGACCTGCCCGTAGCGGAATTTGAAAGTGGCTCCAATCCAAATGGAATGTCGGAAGTAATATCATCGAATCCCGATGGCGATAATACGGCTTGTGGTCTGTAAACTCTGCCCGGATAATTCGCATAATCTTTGTAGAATACTTCCAGTTGGACTTTCACATCTTGCAAAGGTGTGTGTGCGTATCCTATGACTACTTGGTCGGCACGGATGGCTTTCAATTTATTATTCGGGTCGCCCAAAAGCCAAATATATGACGGAGATTGATAAAATCTGCCCACACTAAATACAAATGAAGAAAGCTCGTTCAGTGTGTAAATATACGATAAACGTGGCGAGAAATAAAGCTCTTCATCGGTAAAATTGTAATAATCCATTCTTCCGCCAATCGTAAAACGATGATGCCCGATAGCTGAACTTAACGAAAAGTATGTTCCATTTTTGACGGATGTAAAGCTCGTGTCTATAGCCAATGGCTGCTCGTTGCCATTATTATCAATGCGCAAAAATCCGGGAATAAGTATATCATATTCCAAGATTGCACCGTATTTTAACTGATTCCCGAATGTTAATTCCGTTTTGCTGCCAAGCTGAAAGTCCAAGTCAGTCTTCAGTATCAGCTCGCCTTCTTTGGATTCGTTACGGAAAATTTCCACTAAATTGGAATCGTTTTGAAAAGTAGAAAATCTTGTATAAGCATTTCCGAGAGTAACAGTTGCAAAACCATCTTTGAAAAGATGTCTCCATGTCAATCCCGAGAAGTTCCGATATTGGTCGGGGACTGCTACTTGGCTATTTTTAAACCGTTTATCATCATCCTCATTGTTCAATTTAACGTTGTTCAATGCTGTCACGAAAAGATAGGTTAACTGATTTTTTGAATCCAACCTATAATTTGCTTTACCTTGGAAATCCCAATATTGCGGGACAAATCCAAATCCTGCGGCTTGGAAAATGAAATCAAGATAGCTACGCCGAGCACTGAAAAACCAGGAACCATCATCTGCTATAGGTCCTTCGAGATTCAAACCAAACTGCGAAGCCGAAATCGTAGCCTTCCCGCCAAATTGTTCCTCGCTGCCATTTCTAAGTGTAATATTTGTCATTGATGATGTTTTATCACCATATTTAGCTCCAAATCCACCTGAAGAGAAATCTACATTCCGAACGAAATCAAGATTTATCATAGAAAGCGGACCGCCTGTAGAACCTTGCGAACCGAAGTGATTGATATTATCAACTTCAATATTATCTACAATGAAAAGATTCTCGAATGGAGCTCCACCACGAACGATTAAATCATTCCGTCCCGCACCGGTTACATTTACACCCGGCAATAACGCTGTAGCTCGTATTACATCTTCTTGAACTCCCGGTGAGCGCCTGATTTCTTCAAAGCTAAAACTCTGTGTACTCGTTACTGATTCGATTCGTTTTACAAAATAAGATGCCCGAACTTCTGCACCTTCAAGCTCGATTACTTTCTCGACCAATTCGATTTCTAAGAAAACCGGACGTCCGGAGCCAACTGCAATGTCAGTTTGTACATAAGTTTCATAACCAATACTTGAAAATTGGATTTGGTTGATACCCACAGGCACATTTTCAATTCTAAAGTTGCCGTTTGTTTGAGAAATTGCCCCCAAATTTGTGTTCAATAACCTGACTGTTACACCCGGCAATGGCTGTTGGGTCATTTTGCTTGTGATTCTACCAGTTATTGCGCCGGTTTGTTCAGCAGCGTTGAGAATGTTCAAAAGTAAAAAGAAAGTCAATAAGGCATAAATTAGCCTAAGTTGCATTTTCCAACTCCATAAAAAAAATTTTGAAACAAATACGAAAATATGTACTTTAACACTTAATATAACGGAATCGGTTCATCAATATTTACTGAAACATGTTTAATTTGACTTTTTAAAAAAAAACATGTTCCTTTTTTGCTTTTGAAGTGTCATTGTAATAGTTTTGTTAATGGAATTAAAAAATGTATTCATTTAGCGATAGCGAAATATTAGATATTATATATAAAGGTTCGAAACGAGACATCGAGCAAGCTTATCGTTTCTTGTATGCTAAATACTCCAAGATGATTCACGCATATTGCGCTTGCATCATCAAAGATAAGGATTTGGTAGAGGACCTTTTTCAAGAGACATTCATACGATTTTACAATGCAGTGACTCAGGAAAAGACGATTACGAACATACCGGGATTTCTGACGATTACATCGAGAAACTTGTGCTACAATGCAATTCGGAGCCGAAAGAACAATGTCGAGCTTGATGAAAATATGCTGGTGGATAGGGCAGATGATAAGTACGAGAAAAAGGAATTACTCGAAATCATCATCAGCGCAGTCGAATTTATCGATGAAAAATACAGAACGCCTTTTATGTTGCGCGAATTCGAGGGACTTTCTTACTCTGAAATTGGCGAATTATTAAATATTAGTGCCGACAACGCAAAAGTAAAGACTACAAGAGCAAAAAAAATGATTATCAAAGTTTTACAACCGTATTTGAAAGATATTAGCAATTGAGAGGTAAAAAATGAATTACTCAGAAATTTTATATGATTTTGCCGAAGGCAATTTTGACGAAGCAGTCGAATCGGAACTTTTCTTCGAAATGGCTTCCAATTCAGAGCTTCGCATGGAATTTAAGAACATTTTGGCGGTCAATATGGCTTTGAATTCCAATCGTGGAATGTATGCCGTGCCCGAAGAATCAACAAAAGCTATCTTCAGTTCTGTTGGGATTCCTGCAGTTGCTTCGACTCTCAATCCCGCTCTTATCAGTTCTTCAGCAGCAGGAATTTCAAAAACGAAGTTCGTATCTTCGCTTATTGCAGCTACAATCGTGACTGCTCTGTTGACTTTATTTATCACTAACTATTTCAACTTTAGAGACGAACTAGCTTATTCATCCCATGCATCTAATTTCAACAATCAAGCATCAAACAAGCTCTCTGACTACTTTGCTGAAAATGCCCATGATGCAACAGAGCCAATCGCTTATAAAACTTTGGCAAAAGCTACTTATCCTAAATCTCAAAAATCGCATAAGCCTCTGATAGCATCGGCTGACAATAATATAATAGCTGAAATTTCAGAATCGGACAAAGCGCAAATTGATGAGTTAAGTAGAATTCCTGACAATAGTTCAGATAATCAAGTACTTGATTTAAATGAAATGAATTCGACCGATAATACAAAATTAACTGATATAGATAATGAGTTAGTAAACATTCCGCTTGAATCTGAAAGTTTTTGGAATAATCTGAACATCGAAATAAAAAATACACAAGATTGGATGATGCCGGCACCGACAACGACACCATCTAAATTTGCAGCGTTTCATAACTTATCGTTAGCGGTGAATTACGATTTTAATGATAACTTTAGTTCAGGGATTGAAGTTAGACGAGAGACTTTTTTCCAAAAATTTGATTTCCGTGACGACGAGAATTTACTGACTATAATAGAGCAGCAACCCAACTTTACGACTTTTTACCTTACCGGAAAATATTCTCATGAATTAAGTGAACTAATTTCACCATACATCCAACTTAGTGCCGGCGCTAATAAAGTTGGATTTGTAGGGAAAATTTCAGGTGGGCTAAACTATGATTTGACAAACAATTTTGGAGTTTTGATTGGAGTCGAGTACGCCAATATGATTTACGGTTACCGTGGCAATACTTTCAATTCTTCAAAGATTGGGTTCTTGTGGGGTTTGAATTATAAATTTTAATTAAATAAATATATATTTTTAGGAGATAGTATTATGAAAAAGATTATTTTAACAATAGCAGCATTTGCTATGCTATGGCTGACATCTTGCGAAGACCCGCTTGGTGTAGATGACAACTATAGATTGACTCAAGAAATAAGTTTCGAAACAGTTCTTAAATCAAATCGCTCTTATAATGGTGAGGACGAAATCAAAACTGTAATTCGTAGCAAAGCAGAAGAGGAAGCGGTTTTCTCGGCTTTGAGATCAATGCGTTTCGATTCTCATTCAGAAACAATTGATGTCAAATTTGGAAAGATTGATTACGGTAATGAAATGCTTGTAGTATTTTTTGGTGGGCCCAAACCAAGTGGTTCAATTTGGGTAGAAATCACGTCACTTATGCAGAATGATGGCAAACTCGTAATTTCAACTTCTGAATACATTCCCGAAATTGGAACTGCGGACATTGGCTATCCGATTCATATCGTTAAAACAAAGCATTTTGCCGGCGAATTTGAATTTAGCAAAACTCGAGTTGTTAAACTACCCACTAACGACGAATTTGAGGAATTACCATTCGAAAGCATCAGAACCGGCTCACACGGCATCGAAGCCGCAACTCCGGTCAGAATGGCTATTCGAAGTAAAGCCGAGGAAGATGCCTTTTTGAAATTGGTTCATTCAAATCAAATTGATGGAGGCGTTCCGGTTCCTGTTGTTTTGCCGGACATTGATTATTCTCAAGATATGTACATTATCGTAATGAATGGTCCGACAAGCAGCGGCAGTATTTATCTCAGGATTACTTCTGTAATCTTGCAAAATCAAAAAATCACTGTAAATTCCACTTTGTTTATTCCGGAAATAGGTACTGATGACATTGGTTATCCATTTCATTTGATTAAACTTAAAAAACGCAGCGAACCTGTCGAATTTTCTAAAACTGATGAGTTTCATCTTGAAGGCGATGGCTCAGACCCAATTACCGGAACATTAAATCCATTAAAAAATACTGCTTGGGAATGGGTGTCTTTTGAAGATGATAAAGGTAATATAGATTTTCCGGAAAATTTCACTAAGCCTCTTGCTTCAAAATTTACAGTTGTTTTCAGAGATGAATATTACGGAAATGGACATTCGGGGTGTAATGCATACGGATTCGGTTATTTTGCAAATGAACAAAATGAAATGGGGTTAAAAATATTTATAACAACTGAAGCATATTGTTCTTTATCAAATGAGTTTCAGGAATCTCTTAATCTATCAGAATCTTTCAAATTAATTGACGACAAACTCATTGTCACGACTTCATCTTCATCTTACACAAAGATGAGTTTCCGCAAAATTCCTTTTGTTGAATAATTAAAGCTAATTAACAAAAAAAAAAACGAGGCTGTCCCCAAAGGATAGCCTCATTTTTCTATAGAATGAAACGAATGTTGAGATTACAATTTCATTTAGTAAATCCCCCAGCTCGCAAGCTCCCTTTCCCCCATTGGCAAAGCGGGATTAAGGGGGATTTTGTTTAAACTCTAATTTTTCATTACATCATCAACCAATTGCGCTGCATGTTCAAAATTTTCGGCTACTTTAAATGATAGCCCCGATTTTGAAAGCATTACTTTCGCTTCTTCAGCATTAGTACCGTCTAAGCGGACAATCACCGGCATATTAACATGCACAGTATTTAATGCTTGAATTATACCTTGAGCCACTCTGTCGCAACGAACTATTCCGCCGAATATATTGATTAATACAGCCTTTACATTTTTGTCGCTCATCATTATTCGAAATGCATTCGCAATTCTTTCAGGATTTGCACCGCCACCCACATCTAAGAAATTGGCAGGTTTGCCACCCGAAAGTTGTATCAAATCCATTGTTGCCATCGCCAATCCGGCACCGTTTACCATACATCCGACGTTGCCATCCAATTTGATGTAGTTCAAATTATACTTTGATGCTTCAACCTCCAAAGGGTCTTCTTCAGTAATGTCACGTAATTCCATATATTCCGGATGGCGGAACAAAGCATTTTCGTCAAAAGTCATTTTGCAATCTAAAGCAATCATTTTGCCGTCATTTGTTAGCACCAAAGGATTGATTTCTACCAAACTGCAATCCAAATCTTCGTATGCTTCGACCAAATTATTGATGAATTTCACAAAATTATTGAATGCTTCACCAGCAAGTCCGAGACCGAACCCAAGACTGCGTGCTTGGAATTGTTGGAATCCCGTTGCAGGGTCAATGTGTTCCTTCAAGATTTTTTCGGGAGTCTCTTCGGCAACTTTTTCAATCTCAACGCCACCTTCGGTGGAAACCATAATAACATTTTTACCGGTAGTTCTGTCCAATGTGATGGATGCATAGAATTCGCGGTCAATTGCGACGCCTTCTTCAACTAAGACTTTGGAAACGATGCTTCCTTCTTCGCCTGTTTGGATGGTAACGAGACGATTGCCCAATATTTCTCTCGAATATTGATATACTTTGTCGGAAATATTGCCGTTACGAATTATATTGACACCTCTGACAGGCTTGTCAAATAAATTAATTGGTTGTCCTGTTTCGATATTTTTTACTGTGCCTTTGCCTCTGCCACCGGCATGTATTTGAGCTTTTAAAACAACTGTGCCAATTCCCTGTGATTCAAATTCATCATAAGTAATCTTTCCTGCATCAAATGCATTGAAAATTACTCTGTTTTTCAGAACCGGTACCTTGTAACGCTTCAGCAATTCTTTGGCTTGGTACTCATGAATTTTCATGTTAAACCTTTAATAATTTTATTCCCGAAAAAATGTCATATTACAAAACTAATAAATCGTTTCTAACTGCAAATTATTTTTATTTTGTTGTGATTTTCTATTTATTTTAATTTTTCATTCTCGGAATTAAGGTATTTAGCCAGAAAAACAGTATTCAATTGTGTTTCAAATTAAATAGGTCATTATCAACACTTTATTGTGCAAATAATGACCTAAAAATATTTAATTTATGCTTATAGTTTTATCTTACTATGCTAAATTTGGTTGAATATCGCTGCCCACCAATTTCGCATACCAAAAAGTAAATTCCGTTTGCCAAGCCGCTCAAATTGAATGTGTATTCGAGTTTATCGCCTTTCACTGAAATCGATTCGGTCAAAACTATTCCATTCAAATCGCTAATATGCATTTTTTCGATTTGCCCAATATGCAAATTATTTAAATTGATATTAAGTTGACTTATTGCCGGATTGGGAAATAATGCAACATAATCTCTCAAATCGAAATCACGAACACTATTAGGAGTTGATACTCCCTCTCCGGTTAGCTGGATTTCTACCATTTCATGCTCTGTATCATTGGTCTCAATGATTATTGAAGCATTGTACACTCGGGTTTCAGTCGGAGCGAAAGTGGTTTGGACAATTAAGTTTTCGCCCGGTTGAATGGTAGTATTTGTAGGATGAGTAAATCCAAAGTAAGGATTATCCTCTCCTTCAATTCCGATTGATTTAATTATTAAGTCTGCATCTCCAATGTTACTGATTGTAAATTGGCTTGTTCCATTTTCAGTCAATTCGACCTTGCCATAATCTATTGATTGAACTGATAGTGTCATACTTGGTGAACCTGCTGCCTCAGATTGCCCGAAAAGCTCTACAAGTTCAGTAGCTGCATTCGTTGCGTTCGATTCGATTATTATCATAGCATAAAAATCTTCAGCAATAATTTTGGGATTGAAAGTTACTTCTAAATCCAAAACTCCGTTCGGCTGAATAGTTACTCCTTCATAACTATCAGGAATTGAAAAAGCCATGTAATCATCATCAACCAATTTAATTAAATCAATTACTAAGGGAGCTTCTCCGGTGTTGTACAACTGAACTGTTTGTTTGGCTGTTTCATTAACTTTCTTAGTCCCAAAATCTAGTACATATTGGTCAACAGTTAATTTGGGCTCTTTGGGTTTTTCACCAAATGAATATTTATAGAAATTTCGCGAAAACTGAAAGTCAGGTAAAGTTACGCCTGTGCCGAAAAATATATCTTCACCAATTGTAAATCCACATGACCAAGCTGTATTTTTATATGGTAAGTTCAAGCCGGTCATTAGTTTCCAATTATTAGTTTTTGGGTCATATTCGTAGCAATCAGTATAAGTATTGGTGTATTGGCTTTGACCGCCTACGATATAAACTTTTCCTTTCATAGTATATGCAACTGCAGTTTGTCGTGCAGCTCCGGTAAATGATCTTTTTGGGGTAAATTGATAGGTTGAAGGATTGAATTCATACCATGTTATATATTCGGCAACCCCGAAAGTAAGATTGCCTAAGCCAACGAAAACTCGGCCATCTACAACAATCGCATTGGAAAATAATATACCTTCTTCGGGATAATCAGTTATATAAGTCCAAGAATCATTTTTGGGATTGTATTCCCAAACGTCTTTATGCACACCGCCACCTGCTCCACTAAATCCACCACCGATATAGCCTTTGCCGTTTATTGAGAAGTTAAAGCATGCGTCACGAGGTCCACCGGGGAAATCTCTTAATTGTGTCCATTTTTTTGTAGTAGGGTCAAATTTCCAGAAATCTTTTTTTAAGGTTCCCGATGTACCGGTTGGGTCACCTCCACCTACGTAAGCAATACCGTCAATCACGAAGTGAAAAGCCCAACCTCGCTCGCCACCACCAATGTCGGGCATCTTTTCCCACGTATTTTTGCTTGGGTCATATCTCCAGAAATTTTTCTCTTTTGGTCCGCCACCAACGTACCCAAAACCATCAATTTCAAAAGAAATGCAACCATCGGTAGCAGGTCCTCCATAATCTGCAATTCTCTCCCAAGAGTTTGCGTTAATTGTAAAGCTAATCATACAAATGATTGCTGCTAAATATAATTTGTAGTAACTCATGTTACCTCCAGATAAAAGTTGAAAATGATAAATAATTATTCATACTCAAGTCTCCTATTGAATTCACGATAATATTAGCACTACTTTATTATCAAAGCAAAGAGACAAAATCTACAAAACTGAAAGAATCTCAAAAAATCAAAATCAATTTGAATGAACCTTTTTGACAAAGAATGAGACGATTACTGTGGTGATGATACCCATAACCGGTGCTCCGATAAGCCCCTGAATTATATAGCTTTGGAGATTGAAGTAATCACTTGCTTCGGCATGAGTCATTTTCCCAGTTTCTACAACATAATTGATAACATTCGGGAAATATTCGGGGGTTATAAGAGTTGATGTTATGTATTGAGTCACCGGACTTAATATTGTGACTATCAATGTAATTATCAGACCTGTGATTACGCCGTTCTTGTATGACATTGTGCCATTAAAATAATTCTTTCTCTTATCGAGCAAAGCAAATACATACAATGCAATCGCAGGAATCGCAACAAAATTAGTATAATTCGCATGCTTATCAATATGCTCTGAATGTAATCCGAGTGCTTTTTCTAACAACATCCAAAGCAACATCATAGCTGCAAATATTAATGCCCATTTTATTTCGATTTTATATTTGTTCATTATTTTCACCTTTGTTTAACCGTTTAGTTCTTGCCAAATGCCATGAATATTCCCATCAGGGTCCGTGAAATAGCTTATCCATCCGGCACCGGGAATTTCCATTTTCGGGAGTACGATTACTCCACCTGAGCTGACAATTTTCTCCGATATTTCGTCAATACTCTCGACTATTATCGAATTTACCAAAGGTTGGCGAGGCTCCTTTTTGGCCATTACCGCACCATTAATTCCCGGAGATGTATTATCGCCCGAAACCGCAAAACAATAATCTTCCTCGCCCATTTGTTGGAAATTCCAACTGAAAACTTCCTCGAAGAATTTCATTGTTTTAGCAGGCTGGTCGCAAGGAATTTCGAAATGCACTACTCTATTATACATATAAACCTCATTAAAATATTGAATAAACTTAATTCAATACAAAAATAAAGTTAGTCAATTAAAAAAATCTTGTCATAAGACAAGAAATGACAGCTATTTAGAGGAGATGTATTTTCTTATTCGACTCAATGAAGTGTCGGTGATACCCAAATATGATGCTACATGTTTAAGAGGCGCATAATGCAATATTTCCGGCTTTTCCCGCAAAAGTGCAAGATATCTATCAGTTGCTGAGTCTGTAATCATTGACAGCGAGCGCTGCTTAGTAGAAAAAAGCACTCTTGCCATCCATGTCCGGCCCCATTCGGTAAAAGCATTTATATTTTGGAATAATTCCTGAAAGTCACTAAAAGATAATTTCCAGCAATTACAATCAGTCAGCGCTTGTATGTTTTCCTTTGTAGGTATTCGCAAAAATAGCGAAGCCACTTCGATTATAATATCACCCGGACTAAAGAATGCCGTAGTTACTTCATTACCTTCGTAGCTATTTGCATAAGCACGCATCAAGCCTTCTTCCAAGCAAAAATATTCGTTCGCTATTTGTCCTTCGCGGAGCAGAAAATCACCTTTCGAGATTATGACTTTTTCGTGAGAAGAACAAATTCGCTCATAGTCACTTGTTTTCAATCCCGGATAATTATATATTTTTCTTATAGCCGTAAATTCGCTCATAGCTGCCCCAAAAAATAGTAAATCTTATTCATATTCATCCCTATTATTCAAAATCAAATTACACAAAATTCATAGAAAAATATTTAATTCGATATTTCCCTATTATCTATGACACATGAAAGTGGTAAAAGTCACAGAAAATTTTGGATAGTTGAATTTATTTAAAAAAAATGAATTTGATTTGGAATGTTCAAAAATTTTGTATATTTGCATTGTCTCTAATTATTTTAAAATTTGTTAATTTTAAAACAAAATCAAAACACAATTTCTCTACCAAAGCGAACTCCGCGTGCTCGCTTTGGTTTTTTGTGCGCTTTGTACTGTTCCGTCAGATGTCACAACTGACGAGACAAAAAAAAAATCGGGTTGCAAATTCATGCGACCCGATTAAATATTATGTCAAATTCCATATGTCCCGTCAGTTGTTCTATCCCGTCTTTGTTCTCTGTCCCGTTTTTGTAACAACAGACGGAACAAGTTTCTTACCAGCCCACTTTCATTAAGTAGCTGAGCAAAATACCTGCAGCAACTGCCGAACCGATTACACCTGATACGTTTGGTGCCATTGCGTGCATCAAAAGATAATTAGTTTTGTCTTCATTTTGCCCCAATTGATGTACAACACGAGCACTATCAGGTACTGCCGACACACCTGCTGCTCCAATCATAGGATTGATTTTGTCATCGCCTTTCAAGAACAAGTTCATGAATTTCGCAAATAATACACCACCGGCAGTTGCGACCATGAATGAGACTGCTCCAAGCCCGAATATCAGGACTGATTGCGGAGTCAAGAAGGTTGTTGCTTGTGTGGAAGCACCAACAGTAACCCCCAACAAAATCGTTACAATGTCAATCAATTGTTTGCTTGCAGTATCAGCTAATCGTTTTGTTACGCCCGATTCCTTAAGCAAATTGCCAAAAAATAGCATACCAAGCAATGGCAAAGCACCAGGAGAAATAAATGTAGTAAGCAATAATCCGACTATTGGGAAAATCATCTTTTCAGTTTTCGAAACGGCACGAGGTGGTTTCATTTTGATAAGGCGTTCTTCTTTTGAAGTCAATAATTTGATTATGGGTGGTTGAATCACAGGCACTAATGCCATATAAGAATAAGCTGCAATTGCAATTGCACCGATGAGTTCGGGCGCCAATCTTGACGACAAAAATATCGCTGTTGGACCATCAGCACCACCGATAATACCAATTGAAGCAGCTTGGTTCAATGTAAAACCAAGAGCTAATGCTGTCATGAATGTCAGAAATATACCGATTTGAGCCGCTGCACCTAATAGCATCAATCTGGGATTTGAAAGCAAGGTAGAAAAGTCGGTCATTGCTCCAATTCCGAGAAAAATCAAAGGAGGATAAAGTCCTTTGAGAACCCCGTAATAAAGCATATTCATGACACTACCGTCTTCGTAAATTCCGATTTGCATTCCCATATTTTCCATGAATGGGATATTGCCGATTAATATACCAAATCCAATTGGCACGAGCAACAATGGTTCGTAATCTTTTGTAATTGCCAAATAAATAAAAATCAACCCTACCATTATCATGATAAGGTGTCCCCAAGTTACATTAGCAAAACCGGAGAGTTCCATAAAATGCATTATACCTTCCATCAGTCACCGCTCCCGATTTCAATCAATACGTCTCCTTCGAGTACAGCATCATTAACGTTGACTTTGATTGAAACGATAACTCCGCTATTATCGGCTTTGATGTCGTTTTCCATTTTCATGGCTTCCATTATCAATATTGTATCACCAACTTGTACAGAATCACCCGGGCGTTTTTTGATTTCGAGTATTGTACCGGGCAATGGTGCTTTAATCAAACCAACACCTTTTTTATCGGTTGGCTTGTTGGTTTTTTGACCCGGATTATAATTCGGTGGAGCTGTAGCACGGGTCAGAGTTGGTGTTTTAGTGATTTTTTGTTGACTATGTATATCAACTTTATAAATTGTACCATTTACATCAATTTCTGCTACGTTATTTTCGATGTTGATTATATCAACACCGTACTTGTTTCCGTGAATAGAAAATTCAAATTTTTTCATGATTAAATCCGGTAATTATTATAAATATCTCTTAAACTAAATATTTTTGAACTCCAAGGAGAATATGGTCTGGGAGCTCTTTTTATCGTGAGTACAACAGCTTCGTCATCGTGGATTTCGCCAAAATAGAGGCTCAATGCCATTGCAATAGCAGCGTTTATCTCGCCTGAGACCGCAATATCTTTTGTTTCCGTTTCTACAACCCCTTGCGTTTTCAATCTCTTTTTTTGCATATAAGCTAATACTTTTGAAATATTGAAAATGATAACTGCAAGAATTATCAAAGCAACAAATACGACCAACATTCCAACTATTGACATTCCAAAAGCTTCATCCATCCATTGGTTTTGCAAATCAAAAGTAATTGATGTAATTGGCTGAGGAGTTGATTGCATCAACAATCCCGAAATCAAATTATAAGTTTCATTTATCATATTGTTTATCCCTCATTATTACAATGGTATATTATCATGTTTTTTGAGCGGATTTGTATCTTTTTTCGATGAAAGCATTTGTAGCGCTCTGATTACTCTGAATCTTGTATTTCGTGGTTCTATAACATCGTCAATATAGCCGTGTTTTGCTGCTACATAAGGGTTAGCGAACTTATCGCGATACTCTTGTTCTTTTTCCGCAAAGAATTTTGCTTTATCTTCGGGGTTGTCAATTGCACTCAATTCCTTTTGGTACAGTACTTCGATTGCACCTTTAGGTCCCATAACTGCAATCTCGGCTGAGGGCCAAGCGTAGTTAATGTCGCCACGTAAATGCTTCGAACTCATTACGTCATAGGCACCCCCATATGCTTTGCGAAGAATAACCGTTACTTTTGGAACAGTAGCTTCGCCATAAGCGAACAATAATTTTGCACCGTGAATTATTATACCGCCATATTCTTGTGCTGTTCCGGGCAAAAATCCCGGGACATCTACTAAGGTTAGAATCGGAATATTGAAAGCATCGCAAAAACGCACAAAACGAGCAGCCTTGCGTGATGCATTAATATCGAGCACACCTGCTAAGTAGTTCGGCTGATTTGCAACTATTCCCACAGGAGTACCGTTAAATTTCGAAAATCCTATTACGATATTTTGGGCATAATGCCGATGAATTTCGAGAAATTCTTCATCATCTGCTATCGAGTGAATAACATCTTTAACGTCGTAAGGTTTGTTCGGATTATCAGGCACAATGTAATTCAAACTATTTTCGAGCCTGTCAATTGGGTCTGAGCAAACGTAAATCGGTGGGTCTTCGTGGTTATTTTGTGGTAAATAGCTCAATAATTTACGAATGAGCAAAAGCCCTTCGTCTTCGCTATCGGCTACAAAGTGCGTTACGCCCGATTTTGTTCCGTGCACTCTTGCACCGCCGAGTTCTTCGACAGTCACATCTTCGTTAGTTACTGTTTTAACAACCTTAGGACCTGTCACAAACATATAGCTTGTACCTTGGCTCATAATTGTAAAGTCGGTCAATGCCGGAGAATAAACCGCACCGCCGGCACAAGGTCCGAATACGGCAGAAATTTGAGGCACCACCCCGGAAGCCATAATATTACGTTGGAAAATCTCTGCATAACCTCCAAGACTTTTGACGCCTTCTTGAATACGTGCACCACCTGAATCGTTGATACCAATTACCGGAGCGCCAACTTTCATCGCTTTGTCCATCACTTTGCATATTTTTTGTGCAAACATATCGGATAGCGAACCGCCAAAAATTGTGAAATCTTGCGAAAAAATAAAAACGAGCCTACCGTCGATTGTACCGTAACCGGTTACTACACCGTCAGAAAGATATTCTTCGACGTCGTTGCCGAAATCAGTCGGTTTACTCGACACGAACATGTCAAATTCCTCGAAACTGCCTTCGTCCAACAACTTTTCAATTCTTTCCCTTGCAGTGTATTTACCTTTTTTGTGTTGCGCTTCAATCCGTTTTTCTCCACCTCCAATCCTCGCTTTTTCCCTAAGAGCCATCAATTCTTTGATTTTTTCTTCAATTGCCATGAAATCCTCAATAATATTCTATTAAAAAAATGTAATAATTCCATATACAAAATTAAGTAATTCCATAGAATAAAAAAACGATTTATTGTGAATAGTATGTAAAATATGACTATTTTTTAGTTACGATTTTAACTATATTGATGCAATATTCTTACTTTTAATATGTCTTATTCTCAAAAATTGATACATTGAGTAGAAAAATGAATACTAAATTTAAAGCTTATGCACCTGTGTTCGGGGTTTTGGCAATTGTTATAGTCTTTAGTATTATTGCGTATAAGAATTTTCGTTTAGGCGAAGATATCGTTATGCCTAAAGTTATGGATGAGCTAATCCAACCTTATACCGAGCTTATCGGCAAAGGTGAATTTGAAAAAGCATACGCTAATTATACTTCGATTGATTATCGTCGCAAATATACGAATGCTCGGTACTTATCTGCTCAAGATTCTAATACTACTAAATTTGGTAAAATTCTTGACATTAAGCCCGTTTCCGGAATTTTAGTCAGCGAAAAATCACAAAGTAAGCCCTGGATTTACAAAGGCACATTTGCATATATTGGAGAAAAGGACACAATGAGAATTGTGATTGACGTTACTCTGGAAGATGGGGTTTTCAAAATTTACAATACTTATAATTCCTACTTGGCAATCAGTTCAGTCACTCCGGTGATTTATTAATAATCGCTCTCTACAATTTTGTATAATTTATCAGCTTTTCTGAGTCGTTGCCCTACAGGGATCGAAACGACCATTCCTTTGCTTGCAACTTCGATATTGCCTTGTGAGTCACGCAACTCGCTGACAGTGGATTCCCAAACTCCCGAAGTTGGTCCAACAACCATAATTTGTTCGCCTAATGCCAACTCTCCGGTGCGAATACGAAACTCTGCGACTTCGATTTTTGAAAAATAATTTGTAACATCGCCGATGTAAATCTTTTTTGTTGTTGCTTGCGAACCGTATTTACTGCTCCATTCGCCTAATTTCTGCCCTAGATAATATCCGTCCCAAAAGCCTCGGTTAAAGACTTGCGAAAGTCTTTCATCCCATTCAGCAATTCGTTCAGCCGTATAAATTCCATCTGAGATTGCAGTCACAGCTTCTTTGTAACATTCTGTTACTGTTTTTACGTAATCTGCCGACCTGCCACGACCCTCAATTTTTAGTACGCTGACACCTGCGCTAATAATTTTATCCAAAAAATGAATTGTTTTTAAATCTTTTGGCGACATTATGTATTGATTATTTACTTCAAGTTCGTAGCCTGTTTCTTTGTCGGTCACAACATAGCCACGACGGCATGTTTGGTAGCAAGAGCCGCGATTTGCCGATTTGTTGAACTCGTGCAGACTCAAATAGCATTTGCCGGAAACTGCCATACATAAGGCTCCGTGAGCGAATATTTCTATCCGAATCAAATTTCCCGATGGTCCGCAAAGTTGGTTTGCTTGAATTTGATTCGATATTTCCGTGACTTGGTCTAAGTTCAATTCTCTCGCCAACACCATTACATCTGCAAATTTCGCCCAAAATTCGACTGCCGTATAATTGGCAATGTTCAGTTGTGTCGAAATATGTATTATTTGCTCAATTGAATTTGCGTATTGAATGACTGCGATATCCGATGCAATCACAGCATCAATCCCATTTTCCTTAGCTTGATTGACAATTTCTCGCATAAGCGACAAATCATCTTGGTAAATCTCAGTATTTAGCGTTAAATAGGTCTTAATTCCATTTTCATGGCAACGTTCTCGTATTAACTTCAAGTCTGCAAAAGAAAAGTTGACCGATGAGCGAGCCCGCATATTCAATTTGTCAATCCCGAAATAGACCGAATCCGCTCCGGCTTGGATTGCCGCAGCTAAGGACTCGAAAGAGCCGACAGGTGCCATTATTTCAATTTTCTTTTGCATTTCGTTTGATTAATCTTTTCAACAAATCGATTTCGTCCTTTTTCAGGAATTTCATTAAATATAATGCGATAAAGTAAACAAATATACCCACAAAACGGATTAAAATATTATATAAATCGTTGCCGAAATCAATCATATGGTTGAATATGAAATATATCGCTAATGCAAGTATGATAATAAATGTGACACGCGACCATTCGTAGCTGATTTTATAATATTTCTGAGAATATAAATAAATAATAAATGCACTAATCAAATAGCCCCCAAATTGAGCAAACGCTGCACCATACATTCCAAAATAAGGAATCAAAGCGAAATTCATAACGATGTTTACCAACGCAGCAGCTCCGATAGCTATTGGCAGATATTGGGTTTTCTTTTCAATCAATATTCCGGCATTGAAATTCGTGAATGCACCATTGGAATAATATGCGCCGAGAATAATTGGTACAATTCCAAGTCCGTCCCAATACATAGGATTAATCAATTTGCCGCCTATTCCGGGCATCGCTACGATGTATTCCAAGAAAAATGAAACGAACAAAAATATGAATGCCGAAATGAGCGTGAAATACGTGAAGATGCGCGAGTACATTTCCTTCGCGTTTGCCTCTTTAAAGGTGCTCAGGTAAAATGGTTTCCAAGCGTATTCGAAAATCGTCACGAAAAGCATCATCGGAATCCCAAGCCTATGATTGGTCTGATAAGTAGTCAGGAATTCGGGTGAATCGTTGAGCATTTTGATTATCGGGCGGTCGGCTACTTGTAAAATGATTGCAGAAAAATTTGCAGGAAGAGTGGGCAAGCCGAACTTAAGCATTTGGATAAATAGCTTAATATCAAAAGTAAGATTGATATTCTTGAAAATCAAGGGGACGAAAATAAGAAAGCCGATTATAGATGAAATTAGTTGTGCATAGAATACTCCCGTAGCTCCCAATCCATCGAACACAACAAATTTGAAATTAAGTGCAACGGCAATCAAAATCAGCACAAACTTTGTCATAGCAAATTTCATCGCCTTATTGGTCATTCGCAAATAGGCAAAGGGGATGAGTATTAGTGCATCAAAAAATGGGATGAAAACTGCTGTCCTGATAAGAAATCCCGGGCTATCAATATCGCCACTTGCAATGTATGCTCCAAAAGTTTCGGAGTTCAAGAAAATCAGAATTGTGCCAACGATGCTAATAAGCTGAATAGCTACCCACGAATGAGTGAATACTTTTTGCGAATCTGCGACTGTGCCGCTTTTAAAAAACCTAAAATAGGAAGATTCGAGCCCAAAAGAGTACAAAATGTTCACAAATGCGATGATAGAGTAAGTATAAATCACAAAATCGAATTCGACCGGATTGAGGTAGTTTGTGTAAACGGGAGTGAGCATGAAAGTCAAGAATCTCCCGATGATTGTCGAGAGTCCGTATATGAGAGTTTCAGTGCCTAATCGCTTTAATTGTCCGAACATTTCGAAATGTAAATTTTAACAAACATCAAAACTACATAGAATTTAGGCAACAAAAAAATTCGCTTTCTTCCAAACAGTTATTATGAAAATTAATCATTTCACTTAATCGCATTCAACAAGCCGTCCCGAAGCCAGTTTGCAATTGCTTGACGATTGTTTTTTTCTATAAGGCGGATTTGGTCTCTTTGGTTTTGAATATTGCCGATTTCGATGAAAATCATAGTTGGAATCGTATTGCGAATCATATATAAATTTCGGGAAGTAACTGTACCGTCATAACCTCTTCCGGGCTGTGCCTTACGATATTTATCTTCAATTGTCGAAAGCAATATATCTGCAACGCGTTTACCTTCTGTGCTCGTTTCGCCATGGTAGAAAAAAATATCTATCATTTTGCCTGTATAGCGCGAATCTACGTGTGTTTCTATGCTGTACTGCTTCTTTCCCGAATTCTGGTTTTTGTAATACAAATCATTGATAATTTCCACACGTTTTTTTAAGCGTTCTAACTGATTTGAAGATATAGGCGAACCATCAATATAGACTTCCTGATATGAATTGTTGAGATAATATCCGTCGCGAATTCCATCTGTCGAATCCTGCACTATGACATAAACTTCAGCACCATATTCAATCAAATTGCGTGCAAGTCTGAGAGAAACATCGTAAGCGTATTCGTCTTCGTGCAATTCATAATTATCTCTGTACCCTACTGCTCCCGGGTCTGGTCCACCGTGTCCCGAAACAATATAAAAAATGCAATCTTTGAGTTTGTGGCTAAGTATTTTTACTTTTTTGTACTTCTCACCGAATAAATCTACTATAACTTCAGTGGGCATTTTTTCTTTGGCTTTTTTTTCAGTTTTAGATTTATTAGGCGAATCAAGCTCAAATTGTGGAAGCCAAAGAATATGGTCTTTTCTGTAATTGCCTTCTTTTACACCTTTTCGATGCATTTTGTCATTATATTTTTGGATGCTTTGGGCATAAGCGAAGTCGTTATTTTCAATTGTCGAACGTATGGATTTTCCATTGTATTCGTAGACAACAATGGGAAGTAAATAAGTTTCTGAAATCATTATACCGTCTTGTCCTACAAATTTACCGGCATTTTTTTCCACAAACCAATATAGCATTTCTTGAATTTCGGGAATATCATATCGAGCGAAAATGACTTTGATGCCATCTCCGGGCTTAGGTTTGATTTCAAGATAGTTATCTTGGGCAATCAAGTTGCAAAAATTTAAAATCAAAATCGAAAAGATTATTACAATTTTTAGATTCATTTGTCCAAAGCAATTTTCAAATAAATTCAAAGATACGGCATTAAGGTTTATAATAAAAACCTAAAACGAATATGAGTCAATAAATATTAATCCTCTTATAACGTTTGAAGTATATTTTCCAATTTGAAATGAATATGTTAGATAGAGAAACGATATTAGAAAGGATTCGCAACGGCGTGCTGTTGTTTGATGGCGGATTTGGCACAGAGCTTTATAATAGGGGAGTGTTCATCAACCGATGCTATGACGAGGTCAATCTATCCAATCCATCGCTTGTGAAGCAAATACATGAAGACTACAAGCGTGCCGGAGCAGACGTCATTCAGACTAATACTTTCGGGGCAAATAGATATAAATTAGCAAAATTTCAGCTATCCGATAAGTTATTCACAATCAATTTTGAAGGTGCCAGACTTGCTAGAGCAGTCGCAGAAGATGATATTAACGTAGCGGGTTCTATCGGTCCATTAGGCATCAAAATCGAACCGCTGGGACCAACTTCTCGAGAAGAAGCCAAATTTGCTTTTACAGAACAAATTGAAGCTCTGCTCGCAGGTGGAGTGGATATTTTGATTTTCGAGACCTTTATCTATCCCGATGAATTGCAAATCGCCACAGAAGCTGCTCGTGAAATTTGTGATTTGCCAATAATAGCTGAAATGACGATTGATGAGGATGGCACATCTTTAACAGGTGCAGAGCCTGAATTCATTATCAAACAGATGGAATTGCTTCAAGCTGATGCAATAGGGGTGAATTCAACTGTAGGACCTCAAGTAATGCTCAAATGGCTCGAAACTGTTCGACCGCTTACCAAAATGCCACTTTCAGTCATGCCCTCGGCAGGCAAGCCCAAAAATATTGACGGTAGAAATTTATATCTTACTTCGCCTGAGTATATGGGCGAATACGCAAAGCATTTCATCCAAGCGGGTGCAAATATTATTGGTGGCTGTGTGGGTACAGGACCTGAGCATATCAAACGTATGCGAAATATGCTCAATGCAATCAAACCCGAAATTAGTAAACGAAAATTTGAATTTCTCGAAATCAAGCGTCCCGATGATGTTGTGATTATCGAATCACCAGACAAATCCCGATTTGCCAGACGTTTGAGTGCGGGGCATTTTGTTACTTCTGTGGAGCTTTTGCCTCCGCATGGACTTGGTTCTAAGGCTGTTATTGACAAAGCACGAGAATTATTTTATCATGGTATTGATTGTATCAATATACCTGATGGACCCCGTGCAAGTGCCAGAATGTCGGCAATGTCATTAGCAGTACAAATTCAAAATATTGTTGGAATCGAAACGATTCTTCATTACGTTTGCAGAGACCGTAATGTTATCGGCATCCAATCCGATTTGTTAGGCTCATATGCTTTGGGCTTGAAAAATATACTGGCAATCACAGGCGACCCACCCAAATTAGGCAATTACCCCGATGCTACCGCAGTCTTTGATGTTGATTCTATTGGTTTGGTTAATATAATAAATCGTTTGAACCATGGGCTCGACATTGCTGGAAATCCAATTGGCGAACCTACTGGGTATTTCTGCGGAGTTGGTGCCAATCCGGGTGCTGTCAATCTTGAAGAAGAGTTGGCTCGGCTTGATTGGAAAATCAATGCAGGAGCTGAGTATATTATCACTCAACCAGTTTTTGATTTGAACGTTTTCGAACATTTTCTCACTCGAATTCAACATATAAAGATTCCTGTTATTGCAGGGCTTTGGCCACTGACTTCCATTAGGAATGCTGAATTCATGAACAATGAAATTCCAGGATGCGATGTGCCGGATATGATTTTGAAAAGGTTACGCAAACATCAGGGTTCTAAGGAAGATTCACTCAAAGAGGGGATTGAAATAGCTCGCGAAACACTCGAAATTATGAAAGATTATATTGCCGGAATACAGATTTCAGCACCATTTGGCAGAGTTCAAAGTGTTATAAATGTTCTTGATGGAATTCAGCTTTATTAATCGTTATCCGGTGATTCGATTTCAAATGAAACTAAAACCGGGCAATGGTCTGAAATCATTTCGGCTTGGTGTTCCCAATGGCTTTGGAATATATCGTAAACAAATTCCGAACCTTCGACAAATCTATTTTTAGCACTTTTATTTACTGCGATATGGTCTATCAAGTCCCAGCGAGGATTTTTGCAACTGCCCATATCTTGCGTCAGAAATGAAAATTCTCCATCATAAACTAATTGTTCTAAGTTTCGCATATTAGTGCGATTGGGGTTGTCGTTAAAGTCGCCAATAATAACAATATCCTTCTCTACACCGGATGAAACTAGAGAATCAGCCCATTTTCTGAGGGCTTTCGATTGTAGTTGGCGCAATTGGAAACTTTCGGCTTTCAATTCCGGTGTATTATCATATGAAGAAGTAGATTTGAGATGTACAACCATCATATGAAAATCGAAGTTTTCTTTTTTGACTTTAACCCAAAGTCCCGGACGTGTTTTGTTTTCTTTGACTGCTAATGGCTTGTAATTATCTATAAACCTGACATCAACATTTTTGCGAAAAATCACAGCCGGATTCTGAATCCAACCTGTGTTGCCCATCACATAGCTGAAATCAGGCAAATGAACCATGAGTTTTTGCAATGCTTTGTCATTTTCAATTTCTTGCATACCGATTAAATCCGCATCTAAATTCTCTATCACTTTGGCAATGCGCAGGTAATCCTCCGCCTCACGCGTTTTCTTGTCATCAATTCCGTCGCCGAGCCATTCAATATTGAATGTAGCTATCCGAATCGTTTCAAATTCGAATTTTGCGGGCTTTGTGCTACAAGCAAATACGAACAAAAGGGATAAAATGAAAAAGATTCTATTTTGCATTAGTTTTTGTTTAGTCCGAAAATTGATTTTACTATATGACCGACCATTTGTGGATTTTCTTTTAAACGACGTGATGAATACCCATACCAATCATGTCCAAAGGGCACATATATGCGAACTCTATGACCTTGTCTGAGTAACTCGTCTCGACGATTTTCCCTAACTCCGAGTAGCATTTGGAATTCATATTCTTCATGTTTGAGCTTCTTTTCGGAGACTTTTTTTAATCCGTACTGAATCAATGCTTCATCATGAGTTGCAATCCCAACGTATAACCCATTATCTAACATTAAGTCGAGCAATTTTTTGAAATTTGTACGAATTTCCTCGTATCCTTTGTAGGCAATTGTTTCTGATTCGTTATAAATTCCTTTGCAAAGCCTGATGCTCGGTTTGTACGGTAGTAATGCTGTCACATCGTCAATACTGCGTTTCATGTAGGCTTGGATAACGAATCCAACATTATCGAAGCCTTCATCGCGAAGCTTTTTGTACAAATCTAATGTTGCAGTAGTATATGGAGAATTTTCCATATCCAATCGGACAAAAATCCCCTTGGATTTGGCTATGCTGATTATTTCTCTGATATTGCTCAATCCGAAATCGAAATCCAATCCCAGTCCAAGTGAAGTTGGTTTTACGGATAGATAAGTGTCGAGTGCATTGGCTTGGACAGCATTTAATACCTCAATACTCATGTTTTTTTCAAGATTGGCTCTATCTTTTGAAGTTACAAATTCGCCCAGAACATCAATAGTACTTGAGCCATTGATTTTCATTAATTCTTGAGTTACAGCGACTGCATCTTTGAGTTCAGGTCCGGCAATATACTTTTTAGCAAATAAATAAATGATAGATTTTGGGATAAAAGGCATAGTTTTGATTATTATCTGATTCAGCATAAAAGTTCCAATGTTAAATGACAATTATTAATTTACAAAAATAATCAAAATACGAGTACCAAAATATATGTGATAGTTGTATTCATAAAACTTTATTTGTTGGGGGATTTCCTTGTAATAAACGACACGATTTTCCTATGTGTTTCTTCTATGTCTCCGGCAGCGTCAATTATCACAAACCTCTCAGGCTCTGATTCTGCTATTGCGTCATATCCGTCAAGTACACGCAAGAAAAACTCCCGTCCGGCTCTTTCCATTCTGTCTGCCTTTTTGTGTGCCGAGCGTTTTAATGATTCATCCAACGACAATTTGAGGTAAAATGTCAAATCCGGCTTTAATCCCAAAGTTGCAAGCTTGTGGCAATTGAGTACCTCATCAAGATTCAATTGTCTGCCATACCCTTGGTATGCAGTTGTAGAATCGTAAAATCTATCGCAAAGCACATAAAACCCATTTTTCAGAGCAGGAATTATAACTTGTTGGGTGAGATTTGCTCGTGCGGCTTCGAACAGCAATAATTCGGAAACGGGATTGATTTCAATATCCTTGTTCAGCAAAATATCTCTTATAATTTCGGAAAAAGGAGTTCCACCAGGTTCTCGTATTATGACGGTCTGATTGCCAAGTGATTTGATGTAATCTTGCAATAGTTTGATTTGGGTAGTTTTGCCACTGCCGTCAATCCCTTCAAATGTTATAAACATATTTTTCCATTATTGATTTTTTCCATCTATCAAAATAACAAATTCTCCCTTAAATTCCGAAAGATTTTCAAAATCTTCCAATGCTTTTTGAGTTGTAGTTCTGACGTATGTTTCATGTATTTTGCTGATTTCTTTGGCGATTACTATTTTTCGGTTATCATCAATAATTTCTTTTATTTCCTTGAGTAATCTTGGCAATCGGTGAGGTGATTCATAAAAAACTGAGGTTAATAGAGAGTTTTTTATATTCTCGAGAAATGTTTTGCGACCTTTTTTTTGGGGAATGAATCCAAAGAATGAAAATCCGTGTACTGCCAAACCGGATGCTGCGATTGCAGGGACGAATGCCGTGGCTCCCGGAAGTGAGATGATTTTGCAGCCGGATTCAATTGCTTTCTTGACTAATCTATACCCAGGGTCTGAAATCAAGGGTGTGCCGGCGTCGCTGACAAGTGCAACTGATTTGCCATCCGAGATGATTTTAGCGATTTCCTCTGCTTTTTGAATTTCATTGTGGTCATGGTACGAAATTAATTTTTTGCCGGAAATATTTAATAATTTCAACAAAATGCCTGTATGACGAGTGTCTTCACAAGCAATAAAATCAACAGATTCTAATGTCTTGACTGCTCTGATCGTGATGTCATCGAGATTTCCTATCGGTGTTGGGACTATATACAGAGCAGATTCAAACATTTAATTCTCCTTTTTAATTCGGATTTGCTCAAAAAAATCACTTAATAATTTAGAACAAGCAGTTGAATTAATCCCGCCAATTACTTCTACTCGGTGGTTTAATTGGGGTTCGGCAGGTATTGAAAACAAACTACCACATGCTCCCATTTTGAGGTCATCAGCGCCAAAAACAATGCATTTCAATCGTGCAAGAACTATCGCACCGACACACATTACGCAAGGTTCTAAAGTTACATACAATGTACTGTCGTAAATAAATTTTGCTCCAATATTTTCCGAGGCTTCACGCAAGGCAATGATTTCGGCATGCAAAGTCGGGTCGCCCATTTTTTCAACCATATTATAGCCCGTGCCGATAATTTCTTCATTTCGCACAATCACTGCGCCTACGGGGACATCGCCGTTGCTGAAAGCTTTTCGGGCTTGCTCAATTGCTAATTGCATATATTTATGGTGTACGCTTTTCATTTTATCTACACTTTTAAAGCTTTAAGTAAATTCTCCGCACCTTTAATCAAAGTTTCATCTTTCTTAGCAAAGCATAGTCTAAGCAGCGTTGCACCTTCGTCAGATTTGGAATAAAATACTGATGGAGGAATTACAGCTACACCGAATTCTGTAACTAATTTCATTGCAGCATCCACATCATTATCAAATTTATGGGGTACATCAATCATCATGAAATAACTTCCTTCAGGCAAGTATGGATTGTATTCTGAACCTTTCAAAGCATTGTAGAGCAAATCTCTTTTATTTTGGTATAATGCACGAAAATCGGGTAAATATGTGTCGAGTGTGCCGAATGCATCTGCCATAGCATGCTGAGCAGGTGTATTGACAGCGAATGTTGTCCATTGGTGCACTTTTCGTATTGAATCCGTCAATCCTTTGGCCGCACAAACATATCCAATTTTCCATCCTGTTGAACCGAATGTTTTACCTGTTGATGATATGGTTATAGTTCGCTCTTTCATGCCTTCGAGCTTTGATATAGGGAAATGTTTGACCGAATCAAATGTCAAAAATTCATACACTTCATCACTCACAACGAGCAAATTATGATTTACAGCAATTTCTGCAATTATCTTCAATTCCGCTGTTGAAAAGACTTTACCAGTCGGGTTATGAGGAGTATTTAAGACTATGAGTTTAGTTTTTGGAGTAATGGCTTGTTCTAATTCTTCTATAGAAAAAGAAAAATCCGGTTTATGCAAAGTTACAAATTTTGGAATTCCGCCTGCTAAGATTACATCTGCAAAGTGTGCATCATAATACGGCTCGAATAAAATAGCTTCGTCACCACTGTTCAGGAATGCTTGCATTACGCAATAAAGTGCTTCTGTGGCTCCTGCTGTGATAGTAATTTCAGTATCCGGATTATAAGCAACACCGTAATGATTGCCATTCACCACGCTTATAACATCTCTGAGTGATTTGATTCCTGGGCTTGGAGCATATTGATTTTTACCTTCTTTCATTGCACGATAAGCACTTTCAAATATCATCGCATAACCGTCAAAATCCGGAAATCCCTGTCCAAGATTGACTGCATTTTTTTCAAAAGCTAATTTGCTCATAGTCGTAAATATGGATTCACCCATCGTGGAAATTCTTTCAGAACTAACTTTTTTAAGCATCATTTCAACTTTAATTTTGATTTTAATTGTGAGTACAAATGTAAGGATAAATGCGTTTTGATTGCTGAAAATAAAAAAAGCTGCCCCAATTGAGACAGCTCGTTTTTGAAAAAAATTCCCAAAATAATTAGTCAAATTTGAACGATTGAACAGATTTTTCAAATGGAGGCAAGAAAGCAGCCTCTTCATCGGCAAACCAGTTAATCACAACTCTGTAAAGTTTATCACCGCTGATAGCAAACCAAACTTTACCTTTCACTTTAGCTGCAGGTTTATAATCAATTCTATAAGATTCTTTTCCGCCGAGAGTAGTTTTTTGTGGAGTACCGTTGCCAAAGAATGATTTGTTTTCTTCAACAATTTTTTTCAAATCTTTGTTTTTTGAAGCATCGAAAGTTTCTATTTTAATGAATGAATCGCCACGGCGTTTGCCTAAGAAGCTCCATGATTTCAAAGCTCCGGATGATTTACCAATATTTTCAGCACCAAAATTATCGGGAATGCCAATTGTAAATCCATCACCTGAACGCTCTGCTAGAGTCAATGAAGGAGGTTCGGCTTCCTCGGTTTGGAATACCGTATCAATTGTCTGAGATGGTGTTTCAGCTAATTTCAATGATGCAATTATCTCATCAAATTTTTCTTTATAAATATCGTAAGTTCCTGCGAAAGTCTCTAATGTCAGTACTGTTGCACGTCCACCATCTTTTGTAGCAAAAATCATCAGACCGTTAAACATTCCATCTTCTAATTCAAATGAATAAGACAGTTTTTTACCTTGAACACCATCAACAGTTGTTGGTGCAGTTTCATACAATGAAGGGTCAAAAATCTTTGAACTTGCTATAACGCTATCCAGAGTTTTTGTGCTATCGAGAGCTAATACAATCAAATCAATTTTTGCTCCGGGGAATCCTTGTGAATCATATTGGTTAAAACGGCGACGAACTTGGTCGTGCGAAAAAGCTATGAAGCGTGAACCAGCAACGCTTTGCTGCTCCCAATTTGAGGGGTATTGAATAGAAAATTTAGTTGCAGGATCTGAATATGTTTTCAGTTCTCCTATTTCGACCGGTTTCGGTCCTTGGTCGCAACTTGCAAGTATCATTATTGATATTAATGCAGTAAAAAAAATGGCATAGAATTTTTTCATTGGGCATCTCCTTAATTTTTCCGATTTACAAAATACATTTTTAAAATATTACTTTGAATAAACACAAATATAATATCTATTTTGATTTGCAAAAATAAATCAGTTGTTTTTTGCACCTTCATCAACCCATTTCCGCATTCCGGTAATATGATTTTGGTTGATTTTTGAACGCTCATAATAAGTGAAATGGGGCAATTTATCTTCGAGAATCTGTATCAGTGAGCTTTGTTCGGCATTCCCCGGTATAACAAGACCTGGCACTTTCATAATTTCAAAATAATCGTTTAAGATTACTCCTCCTGCTGCCGTATAGCCATGACATCCCACAAAAGCACAAGTGAATCTCAAAAACGGCTCTACTTGGTGCAAATAACTTACATCTTTTTCGGGAAAAACTATGTCGTCCAAACTTGTCAATGCATTGCTATTACAAGCATAAAATAATATGATTGAACTCAGTATTATGACAATAGCTTTATAAATTTTGTTTCTCATCAATAACTTTCCTTTTCATTAGGGAATTTTGAATTCCTAATGTCATCTGAATAATGACCGACCGCTTTTTTCATGATTTCGTTCAAATTTGAATATCTACGTACGAACCGTGGATTGAAGTCTATAGTAATGCCAAGCATATCCGTATAAACTAAGATTTGCCCGTCGCAATGCGGTCCTGCACCTATTCCGATAGTCGGAATTGATAGTGAATCTGTAATTCTTTTGCCGAGTGCAGCCGGGATTTTTTCCAAAACGATTGCAAAAGCACCTGCTTCTTGAATCATTAAGGCGTCATTGTAAATTTGATTTGCTTCTTCTGCATTAGTACCGCGTGCTCTATAAGAACCAAATTGATTGATGCTTTGAGGTGTTAGCCCTAGATGTCCCATTACAGGTATTCCGGCTTCGGTCATTCGCGAAATTGCTTCTGTCACATTGCGACTTCCTTCTAACTTAACAGCATTGCAGCCCGTTTCTTTCATTATTTTGCCTGCGTTGGTGAAGGCTTCATTTGCAGAAACCTGATAACTCATAAATGGCATATCTGCTACTATCAATGCACGTTCAGTACCATTAACGACAGCTTTTGTGTGGTAAATAGTGTCTTGGAGCGTTACCGAAAGAGTTGTTTCGTGTCCTTGAACAATATTGCCTAATGAATCGCCAACCAACATCAAATCTATGCCGGCTTCGTCAAAAATTTTTGCTATCGTTGCATCATAAGCTGTCAGACAAGCTATTTTGATGCCCAACTTCTTCATCTCTTTCAGTCTAAGAGTCGTTACTTTTCTTTTTTCAAAATCGTAATGCTGAACTATACTCATTATCAATCTTTGTTTAGGTTTTTTGCAAAATTATCATTCTTTTGTATTACAAACTTAATTCAATTTAGAATAAAGAAAATATGCTAAAGAAAGATACAATAGTAATTGACGAAAATATCCCGATTATTGATGTAATTTTGTCCGATTATCATAATATTATCAAAGTTCCGGGGCGTGAAATTACGAATCAATTGCTTAAAACAACCAACGCTAACTTTTTGATATGTCGCTCTCAGACTAAGGTGAATGAAAATTTGCTCACTGGAACATATATAAGATTCGTGGCTACTGCGACATCAGGGTCTGACCATATTGATACAAATTTTCTTCTGCAAAGCGGAATTACATTTCATTCTGCTATCGGCTCGAATGCTACATCAGTTGCCGAATATGTGATTTTTTCCATTTTGCATTGGTCGAAACTCAATCATATATCTTTACAAAATACAACAATCGGTATTATTGGTTTTGGGAATATCGGGCAAAGATTGGCAGATTTTGGTGAGAAAATCGGTTTGAAAATCATTGTCAATGACCCTCCGCTTCGTAAATCAGGCTTTAGCTTCCCAAATTATACAACATACAGTGAAATTGAAGATTTATTCACGACCTGCAATATCATCACCAATCATGTACCTCTGACCCAAAATTGTGAATTTCCAACTTCAAATTTGATAAATTCAGATTTGATTGCCAAATTACGAGATAATGCTTTGTTTATTCATACTTCACGTGGTGGAGTTGTGGACGAAGCGGCTTTGAAACAAATCAAAAATGAGAAGAATATCACATTTGTGATTGATGTTTGGGAATCAGAACCAAATTTCGATTCCGAGCTTGCCGAAAAGTGTCTGATAGCTACTCCACATATAGCAGGTTATTCGTTTGATGGAAAATTGAACGGTTCATTGATGATGCTTAAAGCCTTATCATCGCATACAGGAATAGAGTATGATTTAAAATTGTTGAGTAAAGCAATTTCAAATGATATAAAAACCTCTATTGCAAGGCTTAATCAGAAAGAACTTTATGAGAAGATGGACGAAAGCCGAGCTTTCTTACGTGATAAAGAAATTTTCGCGAAAACTTTTGCTGAAGATAGGGAAGGGAAAGCTCGAATGTTTGACGAGATAAGGAAAAATTACCCAGCCCGTCGCGAACTGCTAATTTCCGACTTTGATAAACTCACAATCAGCCAAAGGTAAGTATATCGAACTTGGGTATTTGTCACCCAATTCCTTAAAAAAGACTGATGCTTTCTGCTCTCTTTTCAATGCACAATTTATATGTCCAAGTCTAATCAAAGTTTTCTCGAAAATAGAATCAGGTGTCAATCCTGAACTATAAAGTAGAAGTAGGTTCCGCTCTGCCTCTGCAAACTTATTTTGAACAACAAAACATTCGCTGATATAAAAAATAGCTTCAAAATATAAGGAATCCTTTGGGTCTAAAGTCTCACGATATTGTGTGAATCTGTCACATGCACTATCATACTTCTTTTGCTCAAATAGTTTAACGGCTTGGCTGAATTCTTTATCAAGATTGCGTACTATTTTGCTTTCGTCCAATGTTGTCGCCACTGTTACCGGTGGCAGGTCAACAACAGTAGTATCCGAAAATCGCGGACGAGGTTTGCTTTCTTCATTTACAAGGAATTCCGACGATGGCGGAGCCTTTTTTGGTGCTTTGCCAACAGCCGAACTCCTCACAGGCGAACATGCCAATGATATAAAGGCAAAAAAAGCAATAATCAATAAAAAAGTATAAATAGTTTTCATCGCAAGTCAATCATTTCAATTTTGTCATCAGATTCGAATTTGAAAGTATTATCGGCTATTTCTGGGTTAATCTTGAGTTTGCTGATTATCCAAGTTTCGACTACGTAGTTGTTTGTCAATGTGACTTCAGCAATAGTTCTGCTATCGGGGAAGTATGCAATTTCAATTTTACGATTTGGGTCTTCGGTCGAAACCAAATCAAGAAGCATCAATTTATTTCCCGCAGAATTGGTCGAACTCCTCAATCCAACAGGTCTATGATTATCAAGCATAGAAAAGAAGATAGTTTCGATTGAATTTTCATCGCCATGCGATTCGAAATTACTTATGATTATGTTATTTTCATCTTTAGAGTGGTTCCAAACCGTATTTCCGTCGCATCGGATTATTCGATTGCCGAAATGTAAGGAGAACTTATTACCGCGTTTTGCAATTAAAGAACCATTGATATTTGAATTGTCTTGATTTGTAAAATGAAAAGAAACAGTTTTCATATTTCCATATATTCTTTTCATCTCTTTAAATTCAGCATCTGCACTTGATTGTGCGTAAACCATTCCCAATGATGAAATAAAAAGAGAAAATAAAATGATAATGTACTTTGTCATAGTTTAGCCTTTAAAGGTCCTCGAAGACCTGAATATCGCGTTAATTTAGCTTCTACATAACCAATAGGGATTTTTGCGGCAACTTTGACGGGTATCTTACGGTCGTCATCAGACAACCAAACTAAGATATTGCCTTCGCTCTTAAAAAGCCCGCCCTCAGTCACCATTGGCTCAATTACAATACATTTGAACGTTCCTGCATCCACCTTTATGGTTTCTCTACCTCGAATTTTCACTCCCAATGAGTAGGTTGTATCGTCCCAAAAATTTTGCAAATAGAACATAGTATCTTTAGGCATATTTGTCAAATTAAGCGTGCGAACATAGAAAAATGCTGAAACTATATCATGAGTGTAATCCGGAACATTGAAAGTTTTATCCTTCACTTTAACTTGATTGGTAGCTTGCTCGAATACGGCTCTGAAATCTCTGCGATAGTTCCCTTCGCGGATTCGTTGTTCAAATTCCCAAGGGAAAATACCACTGACATCAAGCACAGTCCTGTATTGGTCTCTCACTCTGTAGAGCCAATCCAAACTTGGCATTGATTGCACCTGAAAGCGAATATCGTATGACTCTCTACCATTGCGATAAATTGGGTCCGGCTGAATATGGAAATATCCTGTACCGGCGGTTATAAACTTATACCCGACATTATATTCCAGCTTTTCGCCATATCCGTAAGCCTCGTTGGTTAGGTGGCGGAACTTAGTTTTCCTATTGTCACTAGCTTTACTTACAAACATCGGCAAAGCGATAAGCATAAGTAACAAAGCAATTGACAGCCCGTAAATATGTTTAGATTCTATTTTTATATTGAATTTCATTATTTCATTTTTTATTATTCTAAAAATAATCATTAAATTGAGTATTATCAAATGTTAATTTCTAAAAATATGACGGACTATTAATATGAAAGTTGCTGATGCTCATTGTGATACTTTAACCAAATTCCCCGACAACCCTTTCCATACTGAATTGGCTCATTGGAACCTTGAAAAATTCGCCAAATCGCACGGTGTCCTTCAATATTTTGCTATTTTTACTCCCGACAATTTTGCTGGTGATTCTGCTCTGCGTTTTGCCTTCGAATCCATCAGCAACTTCATTGCGAAAAATAATAATGATGTAATTTGGTTGAAATCACCGTCCGATTACGACGAAAATAAAACTAATGTCTTGCTTTCTCTCGAAGGTGCGGCTCCTATTATCAACAATATTAATAATTTGTATGCATTTTACGAACTTGGAATAAGGGCAATGGGATTGACCTGGAATCATCGCAATTTTGTTGCTGACGGCATTGATACGGACTTTGGGCTTACACCTTTCGGGATTGAAGTGATTAAGGAAATGGAACGAATCAAAATGATTATTGATGTTTCGCATCTGAACGAAAACGGTTTCGCGGATGTTGTCAAAAATACAAATAAAGCATTTATCGCATCTCATTCCAATGCTCGCACAATTCACGACCATAGACGTAATTTGCATGATGATCAAATTCGCGAAATTATCTCACGTCAGGGCTTCATTGGACTGAATTTTTATACCGAATTCGTTGCCCAAAATGATTTTCAGATTGCTTTTTACAAACATATCGAACATTTCTTAAAATTGGGAGCTGAAAACGTACTCGGGATGGGTGCGGATTTCGACGGCATTCCGATTGGAGTATATCCCGATGCCTTGTCGTATGTAGAAATTGCCGAAAAATTGCTCAATGATATGCAATTAGATAGGCAATTAGTTGAAAAAATCATGCACCGGAACTTGATTGAATGCACTTTGAGATTGATTTGAGGAAGTAATTAAATGTGGATGAATCTTTAATTCACCAATCCCTACGACATAAATTCCCCTTTTGAGGGGTGGATGCGAAGCAGACGGGGTGGATGGACTAAAACAAGACAAATCCCCCTGCTCGCAAGCTCGCTTTCCCCCTTTGCCAAAGGTAGATTAAGAGGGCTTTTTTGTTTTCTCTCTCGTCCTATAAAAAAAGCATCGGATTCATTTGAGTCCGATGCTTTGTATTTGATAATAAAAATTTATTTTGCTAATTTAAACCACTTGACCATATCCTTGAATGTTGGCTTTTTGCCATACATGAGGATTCCCACGCGGTAAATTTTTGCTGCAAAGTATAGACAAGCGAAAAATGTAGCCGCCAACAAAACTACCGAAAGTGCAATTTGCCAAATTGGTACGCTTGTAGCCGCAATTCGTGCTATCATCAAAATCGGTGTAAAGAATGGTATCAATGACAACACTACTGCCAAAGTTCCATCGGGATTGGACATGACGTTTGCAATGAACATTATCGGAATTATTATCGGCAATGTAACCGGTATTTGCAGTTGTGCTGCGTCTGATTCTTGGTCAACTGCCGAACCCACAGCCGCAAACAATGTGGAATAGATGAAATATCCCGCAAGGAAATAAAACAAAAATGCAACAATCAGCCATGGTGAAATCGAAATATTATTCAACATCTCAATCATAGCGTTTTGGTCTTGCATTTCAGCACCTGCAGTTGCCATATCCGGCGTACCCATAAATCCTGCTGCAATCGAGCCACCGAAAGCTACAAAAATGCCCATCAGCACTATCCAAAACAGGACTTGCGTTAACCCCACAGCCCCGATGCCTATGACTTTGCCCATCATAATTTCAAATGGTTTAACCGATGATGCGAGAACTTCGACTATTCTATTGGCTTTTTCCTCGATTACTCCACGCATTACAAATGCACCATAAGTAAACATCAAGCCGTAAATAACAAATCCCATCACGTAGCCCATTATCGCAAATACTTGCGAATAATCGTCTTGGGCACCTTCTTGGGTTACTTTCATTGTTGATAGCGATATTCCACGATTGACAAGTGCTTTAACGCTCTCGTCAGCTCCGATTTCGTCCAATCTCAAATTGACTATTATGTCTTCCGTATTTCGTTCAATCAAAGTTACAAAGCCCAATCCGCCGCCACCGCTTGTATAGACAGTTGCCGCTCCTTTTTCAGCAAAATCCTTGGGCATAACTAAATAACCGTCAATTTCGCCGGTTAACACTTTTTCGTTTAATTCTGCTTCTTTTAAATCGGTCAAGAAAAACTTCGATGTATCTCGCTCGACAAGCATTGCACCGATTCTTTCGGTGTAATCAACGATTGCAAGTTTTTTCGTAGTTTGGTCGGCAGACATCACAGCAACCAAAATTATAATACCATAAATCACAATTATACCAACAGGAGCTAAAATTGTACCTATAATAAAGCCTTTCGACTTAATTTTCGACAAATACTCATGCTTTATAATTGTGCCGATTTTGCTTTTAGTTTTCATTTGTTGCCTCCTTTGTACCTAACTTTTGTTTTGCTACTTCCGTTATGAATATTTCATGTAAACTTGGTTGAACTTTCTCGAATCTTATAATGTCAATTTTGTTCACGAGGTCTTTCAAAATCTCAGATGCTTTGGGAGAATTGGCACCTAATCTGAATTCTACTCTATGATTTGACCTATCTGTGATTCTAATGTCGGGTATGTCATTAATAACAGAAGAATCGCCGTCAAATTCGATTATGACAGTGTCTTCGCCATAGCGGGCTTTGATTTCACTCACTTTACCGTCCACAATGATTTTGCCTTTATTGATAATAACAATATCATCGCAAAGTTGCTCAACTTGGCTCATCACATGCGTTGAAAGAATAATCGTTTTTCCGCGAGATTTCATATCGAGAATAATAGATTTGAGCATCTCGGTATTAATCGGGTCGAATCCCGAAAACGGCTCATCGAGAATCAGAATTTTCGGGTCATGCAATATCGTCGCAATGAATTGCACTTTTTGTTGCATACCTTTAGATAGCTCTTGGATTTTCTTATTTTCCCAACCACCGGCACCTAACTTAACAAGCCATTCCATAGCTATTTTTTCAGCATCTTTCGCGTTGACTCCCTTCAGTTGAGCGAAATACTTAAGTTGCTCGATGACTTTCAATTTTTTGTATAACCCGCGTTCTTCCGGCAAATATCCGATTAACGATTGAGTATCGTAACCGTTTTTCATACCGTCAATAGTGATTTTGCCCTCATCGGGAATGATTATATTCGTAATCATTCTAATTGTGGTAGTTTTCCCGGCTCCGTTGGGTCCCAACAAGCCGAAAATCGTACCCTGAGCTACATCGAAACTAACGCCGTCAACGGCAGTATAGTCACCGAATGTCTTTTTTATAGAGTTAATATTTATGATGTCCATATATTCCCTGAATATTTGTTCAAATTCTTTATCTCATTTGCCAATTTGCACACTTCATAAATACGAAAAACTCTTTGCTCTGTTTCATTTATACAAAATTAATATATATTAATTTATATTTCACATTAAAAACAGCTATAAAGTAAAATATTCACAAATAAATTAATATTATGATACACTATCACAATAAATAATTCGTTCAACAATATATATTCACAATATTATTTATGGTGGGAAACATGAAAGCTAAAGATATTCTTAGAATTAAAGGTCCCGAAGTTATAACTATCGGTACAAATCGCACATTGCATGAGGCTATAGAAGTACTTACGAAGAACAAAATCGGGGTCTTACTTGTGATAAATGAGGAAGGGAAACTGTCCGGTATAGTCAGCGAACGAGATATAATACGTACAATCGGAAGCAATTTCGACTCTTTTTCGGATATCAAAGTTAGCGACATCATGACACGTAAAATAATATATGCAGATGCCGAAGACCCAATTGAATACTTAGAAACTATTATGACAAACAACAGAATCAGACATATCCCGATTATGAATCAAAAAGTACTCGTTGGATTAGTTTCAATCGGCGACGTCGTCAAGCACATGCTTAAGGATGTAATTGCAGATAACAAATACATGTTCGATATGATTAGCGGCAATGTGAAGTAGGGGAGAAGCATGTACGTTTTGTCTTTGCAACAACTGACAACTCAAAATACCCCCAAAGCCGTTCCCCCTCTATCAAGAGGGGGTTAGGGGGTGTGTTGTATTCTTTTTTTCTACAATTTTAAAATTTTATGGCTATACTTTTTATCTTTTCCGATGACTGTGACGTAATATGTCCCCGATACTAAATCGGAAATGTTGATTTCAAGAATATTCGAGTGACCTATTAATCCTTTTTTCAAGATTCGTCCTTGCATATCACTAATAATCCACTCACCCATGATAAATTCAGGCCTTATATTTAGTGAAACGGTACCATTTGTAGGGTTGGGATAGATAATGTTTTCTTCTTGAGGAATTATATCTTCTACCCCTACAGTCCAGTCAAATTTATAGGCTATCAAAGCAAGACCAGTCCAACTATATAAAGCATTGGTATCTGCTAAGAATGCTGATACTTTGAATTTGAGAGATTCAAATTTTTCATCTTTTAAATTATACAATTGATTCACATTATTTTGGTTAGGGTCACTTACTCGAAAAATTAGCTTTGTATCGTCTGCATTAATCACAAAAGTTAAGTTTGGATACTCACTTATTTTTATATCCTTCACAATAGTTCTTGTGTCCGGGTCAAAAACACGAAGATAGCTGTAAACTTTGTCGTCACCGGGCAGTTGTACCTCTTCGGCAAAAGCTATTTTGTTCGATGTATTGAAATATTGATAACGGAAGTTGCTACTCCCTGGAGTGACACGTTTGAATATGATTTCTCTTGTTTGCCTGTCGTATATGTGAAAAGTATTTGGAGAATTTTTATCCAACAACCAATGAGAAGTAAAGTTGAAATATCTGCTGTCAATTGTATAATCCATGCCCCAGCTTATTAAACTTTGTGGGTCTTGTGGGCTTCCAGCTATTTGGAAACTATCTTTAACTATTCCGGTAAATAAGTCTCTAAATAAAAACATATGACTTCCTCTATCAAATTGTGCAAATTCGTTTTTAGGAGATATAAATCTTGAACCAATTTCACTGATAGGAATGTTGCTTAGCTCTCTTAATAATTCTTTAGTTTCTTTATCGTATTCTCTAAGTATTGTATCAATGTAATTATAAACATAAAATTTGTCACCTAAATAATTTGCGAACAGCCATATTTCAGTATTTGGCTCTGTGACATAGACGTCCTCGCCGGTTCTTAAATCAACAAGATAAAAAGTAGGGGGTTTCGGGAAAGTATTTTGTTTTGCCATACGAACCACTCTGCCTTGTTTACAAACTGTAGAGTACTTCAAGTCAATATCCTCTCGTCTCCATATCTCTTGCAGCGATATGGGTTCGCCTTGCGTCCACAAGGGACTTGCGTCAAGCAATAGCATAGCTGCGGTAATAGCGGCTAAAAGGAATGATTTCATTTTCATAAGCACTCTCATTATCAATTTCTTTAAAAATAGGAAATTTTTTCCATTTCCGAATAATTAAAATACACATCGAGAAGGGAAAAAGTTACAAAATGGTGGGAGAAATGTTTGTTTAAGCTTGAAAACCACGCTTTTTATTCATCCGATGACTTGGAGTCAAGGTATGAATTATTATCTAACAAAAGTGCCACACTCCTAATTCTTAATCAGTTTTAGGGCGGCTTTTTTGTTGTCGGATTCCAATATCAATAGATAAAATCCGGTCGGCAGGTCAAGATTCATGCTTATTGATTTGGATTGGTAATAATCGCCCGAAAATACTTCTTCTCCGGTCAAAGTGATGATTTTAACTTTGCAAGACTCGACAGAGTTTTCAAATTCAAGCGTAACGAAATCTGACATCGGATTTGGGAAAATGCCGATATCAAATCCAAAATTGTTTTCCAAAACACTGAGTGCGGGTTGTGAGGACTTTTGCACAAATACATCTGTGAAAAGTAATGGTTCAAGTTCGAATCTACCTTCCTTTGGGTCGAAATCTGATTTCCCTTGATAATGTCCGGCCGTGACTATATTCGATTCCGAATCAAGCAATATTCCAAGAGGCAAAATTGAAATGGAACTCTCGACAAATGAAGACCACATTATGTCGCCTTTTGAATTCAAAGCTAAGTTGAACATGGAATTTCCACCCATTACGGTATTTAGGTCGTGCAACTCATTAGTCCCGAATTTAAGTGAATCGCTAAAAACTCCGGCTAAGTAGATATTATCGTAATCATCTGTGGTAATTACTTGTGCATCTTCATTGCCGACACCTCCCCAAGTCTGTACCCAAATCAGTTCGCCACCGGAAGTTAATTTGCTGACAAAAATATCCCTTTGCCCCCTAGAGCTTTTTAGGAGTTCATTATCACCCGGGTCAAAGTCAGTACTCCCATCAAAATATCCCGCTAATAACAAATTATCATCCGAATCTATAACCATATCGTAAGCAATATTATAATCTTCCGAGTATAAACTCTTGGCATATTCAAATTCACCCGAAGCATCTAACTTAAGTAGATAAGTGTTATATATACTACCCGATTCAAGATAAAATGTGTCTAACCCCGGAGCGAAATCTACTTTGTCCTTGAAATAACCACATAGATAAATATTATTCTTCGAATCTGTAGCAATTGAATTATAGGAAGAATAATTTAATCCAATTTGTTTCACCCATTGAACTTCAAAATCTTGATTCCATTTAGCTATAAAATTATTGTAGAATTTTTCAGACTTGACAATATACTCGTCCGGTCCCGGGTCAAAATCAAATTCGCCGTCAAATATTCCTGCTATGACAAGATTGTATTCATCATCGAATGTGGCACTGAAAATATATTTGCCTGCTTGCCCGGCAAGTTGTTTGACCCATATAAAATTACCATCGGTGTCTAACTTCAAAATAAAAACATCTTGCCCATAACTTGAATTTAACTCATAGGGATTCTCTTCAGTACCGAAATTGACATTATAGTAGAAAGTACCAATAATATAGACATTGCCTGATTCATCGAGTAAAATTTTATTTGAAGTTTCGTCCTGAATTCCACCAAAACTTTTAGTCCACAACAAGTTGCCGTCTTTGTCCAATTTTGCGACAAAAAAATCATACTTCCCATTTGAAATCAAATCGAATGATTCATTGCCGGCGCCAAATTCCATGGTAAGCATGAAATTACCGGTCAGATAAACATTATCTGCCTTATCAATAGCGAAACTTGTGAAATAATCTCTATCATTGCTGCCAAATGATTTAGCCCAATTGAAAACAGGACTAATTGCGTTTGCATTGACAATGCTGAAACAAAGCAATAAAAATGCACATATTTTCAGGCGGATAGTTCTCATTTTTTAATCCCATATATGAATATCTTACAAATATATAAGATTTATGAAAACTAACAAAATATTTTAGTGGGGGCTAAGATGCTCTCAAACTTCAATTGCTATCAATTCTATTTCGTGAAGTGTGTCTGTTTGTCCGGATAGCCATAATTGTTCGTTTGCGCGGTCTAAGATTACGGGCATACGTTTTTTGGAATTATGAATTTCGCGCATCAATCCGATTGCTTCGGTAGTGAGAATTGTGTAGGTGCTGATGATTTCGCCTGTGTTGCGGTCGGTCCAGTGGCTATAGAGCCCCGCAAAGGCAAAGGCGTCGTTGTCCGGCATTGTGATGAGGTATTTCTGCTTTTTCTTGCCCGCTTCGTCTAACCATTTCCATTCAAAAAAGCCATCGGCGAGTACCAAACAACGGTTATGGACTACGTTTCTGAATGAGGGTTTTTCGTGTATGGTTTCAATTCTGGCATTCAGCGTGCTCTTCCTGATGCTGTTGTCTTTTGCCCAATGCGGAATTAATCCCCAAGAGAATAGTTGGATATTGCCCACATCGCTTCTTGTGATTACGGGTGTTTTGGGGAATCGGAAACCGTTGTAAACTTCGGGGCGGAATTCTTCTTCGTCCTCAAATTTTGCTTTGAAACGGTGTTTTAGCTCTTGAGCCGATTTCGATTGTTGGGAATGGAAGCACATATCAGCAATGAATTTTAATGATGTCAGAAAGTTTGGTTGTGTATCGTGGTGATAATTTTTCTTGTTTCATTTTCCAAACGCGTTTTTGGTCTTGAGTTGCCAAGCGAATTTTTTGCTGTCCGTAGCTTTTGTTGAGTGCGTCCACAGCTTTCATTAGCGGAATATGTCTTTCGTCTCTGTTTTCAAACAGGTGGATTTGTGTGCTGTCTTCGGGTGTAAAATCTTGCACGATTACGCCGGCTTTTTTGTAGTGATAACCATCTTTGAATATTTTTGATAAAGCAAATAGTGCAAATCGGCTTAATTCGATGCTGGAATTGGTTGCAAAGGGCAATTTGATAACTATGTTTCGGCTGTATTGGGGCAAGTCCTTGCGGTGTCCGTTGGTATGCACAAACACCATGAGCGAATTGCAACAGGACTTTTGATGACGCAATTTTTCTGCACAAGAAACGGCAAATGTCGAAATGCGTTCTTGCAGTTGCTCCAACTTGGTGTAATTTTCTTCAAATGAACGCGTAGTTGCGATGCTTTTTTTGGATTGCACTGAATCTAAGCCTAATGTGGGTATGCCCTGCAAATCGTGTTTCAGACGCAAGCCAACAACTGCCAAATGTTTTTTTACCCATGCATCGTCAAGTTGGACAAAGTCGTGTGCCGTCATTACCCCAACCGAGATTAGTCTTTTGCTGTGTTGGCGTCCGATTCCCCAGACGTCTTCGATTTTGAGCCATTTTAGTGCTTTGATTCTTTTTTCATCGGTGTCTATGATGTAGGCGCCTTCGGTTTCTTTGGGGAATTTTTTCGCAATTCGATTTGCTACTTTTGCTAATGCTTTGGTGGGTGCAACACCTACGCTTATGGGAATTCCTGTCCATTTTTGCACTTTGATTCGTAATTCTTTGGAATAACTATGCAAATTGAGATGCTCCAATCCATCGAACTTCAAGAAAGCCTCGTCAATGCTGTAAATTTCCATCTCGGGGCTGTATTGCTCTAAAATACTCATCACTCGTTGGCTCATGTCGCCATACAAAGCAAAATTTGCCGAGAAGACTTGGACATTGTGTTTGTTGAGCAATTCTTCGTATTCAAAAAGTGGTGCACCCATCGGTATGCCGACTGCCTTGGCTTCGTTACTACGAGCAATCACACAGCCGTCGTTGTTGGAAAGCACTACAACGGGCTTGCCTACGAGGTCGGGTCGGAAAACTCGCTCGCAGGAAGCATAAAAATTATTACAGTCAATGAGAGCAAACATTACAGTGGCTTTTTGATGATAAATGTTACGACGCCCCAAACTTCGAGGTTGTGGTGTTCCTCGACTTTGATGGGTTTGTATGAATCGTTTTCGGGCATTAGCCAAATTCCGCTTTTGTCAATTTTTATACGTTTCAATGTAAATTCTCCGTCAATGTAGCAAACTGCGATTTTACCATCGGCGGGTTCGATGCTTTTGTCTATGATTAATAGGTCGCCATTATTTATACCTGCACCACGCATAGATTCGCCTTGCACTCTGCCATAGAAAGTCGCAGCCGGATGTTCGATTAAATGCTTGTTCAAGTCAATATTTAAGTCCACAAAATCTAAAGCCGGCGATGGGAAACCAGCACTAAAAGTAAAGGGGAGCAAAGGCAATTCAAGCTCCGTAGCTGTGTTTGCGGAGTAAATTTCCAATGTTGGGCTACTATGTAGTTTTAATAATGCCACTATAATTCCTCAAAAATTGTCGCTTCACACTTATCTACATATTTTCGATAAATGTTCTGCAAATATATAAAAAAAAAGAGGCTGAAATTAATCAGCCTCTAAAATTTTTATTCATGCTCGTAGCAAATTTTAAGGATAAACCTTTTCTGCCATCATGAAAGGTATTTTGCGCTGCTTTGGCGTCGAAAGTTTGCCTATAAAATAGGAGTCGTTGTCTCTGGCAGTTTGCTTTTCGGTATATTCGTCAGCATCTACCAAGATGAACAATTCCGTACTGTCCGCTCCATTGGCTAAAAGTGATTTGTATTCTGTCACTGTAGTATGGAATCCGTCAAATTGGTTTATGATTTCAACTTTATCAGACGGCAAACATACAGGGCTCTCTGTCAATGAATACGCAAAAAAGTATTTTCCGTCATCAGGAATGTCAATTTTCCCCGGGATGAATCCTTCAAAAGAGACTTTGGGCAATCCCATACCATTTATAGCTTGTGCTGATTTGTAGGAAAGGTCAATGACTCTTTTGCCTACGTATGGTCCGCGGTCGTTGATTCTAACAAGTGTCGAAAGTCCATTTATAGTATTTGTAACTTTCAAGATTGTCCCAAAGGGGAGTTTCTTATGAGCAGCTGAGTATTCGTACATATCGTACTTTTCGCCACTCGCAGTGCGTCTGTTGTGGAAACGTTTCCCATAATGAGACGCTGTACCATTTACAGTAAGTAGGAAGTCTGATGCTACGTCAAGTTCTGCAACGTCAACTTTGGCAGTATCAGCTATGGCTTCTATCTCGGAACGGAGGGTTTCCCGATTTGGCTCTTTCGCGCTTACTAAAATGTGTATCGAAAGCAATATGACAGTTATTAATGCAGGAGCTGCAAAAATATACATCTGCTTCCGTATAAAAGATATTAAAGGCATTCGGAGTTGTACTCCTATTGTGAAACATAACCTAAATCAAGTAAAATTATTTCATATTTAAAATATTAAAAAAGTAAAAAACAAAATGCATTATTTGAAAGTACAAAAACGAATACTTAGTTTTATAATTGTAGATTTCCTTATAATGATATGATTTCAGGCTACTTAACTAAAGGTTAAGACCTAAAACAATTGTGTATCCGGCTGTATTTCGGGTAGTAATTCCCAGTAGTGTAACCCGATATATAAATTCTGCATGAAATGTTTTTTCAATCAAAATCTTGAACGCAAATCCAAATCTCATGTAAATTTCGCTATACGGATTGTGCCGAGCATCGAGTAAAGCATTATCAGCAATCGTATCGAATGAGTAACCGGATTGGACGAATGCTCTCATTTCTGTATCCGGTACTGATGTCAGCATCAAATTCAAATTCGCAATCAACATGTCGGAGTAATCTCCGCCTCTTATTCGATAGCCGAGTTCTGTCAGAATTGCATATTTCGCACCTTTAATACCGGATGAGATTTGTGGTGTGATTTCGAACGGGAAGTATCTGGAGAAACTGCTCGAATCTCCAAACTTTGGTTCGGCGGCAGTCGGAATCGCTACATTGAGTTGGAAATCCGAAAAAAATGATTCGTAAGTATATATATAGTTTGCCGCCAGACTTATGAAATCTAACTGGAAAATGTTGTCTTCATACTTAAGTACTTTGTTGGTTACGCTACCTGTGTTGGAATAATCGAGATAATTTTCATCGTAATAAATCAGAGAAAGTGGTAATCCAATCCCGACAGTCAGATTTTTGTAAAATTCGTAGCCAACGAAAAGGTCAATATTATGAGTGACGTCGTTGAAATTATATGCGATTGTATCACCGGGGACTATTTTTGTATCTGCATAAAGAGTCAAATTGTCACCATTGCCATCATAAAATGAAGATGAATTAGAAGAAATATACTTAAGCATAAACCTTAGACCCACTTTTTCAGTTTCAAGCTGCTCTAATTCTTCCTTCCTTCGTTTTTCTTCCTCTTTAGCGACTACGTTATAGGGGCTTTTTTGTGCTTGTAGGTCAGAAATAGAAGTAAACATCAAAATCATTGTAAATATAGTGAAAAGTACTGTTCCGTAAAGTGATTTCATCGAGTATGTTTCCAATTGATAATATTTCATAAAATGCAAAAACTAAAGTACTGAAAAAAAACGGGTCATGCTATCAAAAAGCAATCAAAAAATAAAAATTCTGTTTTGGACAATATTTAAACTTATAAATGTTCAGTAAAGCAAAAAAGTTACAATTATTTGCAACTAATTTATTCGATAAGTGTATTTATATTTGATTGTAAATTTGAGCGGTAAATGGCTAAGAACTTTAGAAGTCTGTCAGATGTGGAACTCGTTTCGATGCTTAGTGGCGATAAAGCCGATGCATCGGAAGCTTTCCGTGTGCTTTACGACAGATATTCTTCGATTGTTCATGCTTATTGCGTCAGGGTGACAGGCGACGAGGACAAAGCTGATGATATTTTCCAAGATACCTTCATAAAATTTTATCAAAAAGTACAACCGGACATGGAAAATACAAATATTCCGGGCTTTTTGATGAAAATCGCTCGAAATTTGTGTTTGAATGCAAAAAGAGACAAAAAAAACACAGTTGAAATTGACGAAGTTGATTACTACGTTAGCATAGGTACAAATTACGAACAAAAGGAACTGTTAGATTTGATAACACGCTCGCTTGATTTGCTTGAAGACGACTACCGGGAAGCGTTTGTGTTGAGAGAATATAGCGGTTTGAGCTATGAGGAGATTGCCGAAGTGACGGGCATATCTCTCGGCAATGCAAAATCAAGAGTTTTTAGGGCTAAGCAAAAGATTAAATCGATACTTAACCCTTATTTGAAAGACATTAGTATGAAATAATATAATAAATGGTCCGAATATGGAACAAGAACAAATAATATACGATTACATCGAAGGAGTTTTACCGCCTGAAAAAGAACTAGAGCTATTCCAAATGCTCACAGCCAATGAAGATTTGCGGGCAGAACTCAAAAGTCAGATGGCGATTAAAAGTGCGGTCAAATCCGATGTTGTTGCTTTTACTCCCAAAGCCCAATCTACTATGAATATTTTCAATACGATTGGTCTGACTCCTCCTCCGGGAATAGCTCCTATACCAAATCCGGGCTTTTTCTCGGTGATCGCTCATAAACTTAGTAGCCTGTCTCCGTTCTTCATGACAGGATTAGCTACAGCTGCTGCTACTGCAGTCGTTATCTTCATGCTTTATAATTTTGGTACTTTTGATGGAGTTTTGCTTGCCAAATATGGTAACAATGTTACTATCAACAATATCAATGAATCTGCGATTCCGGTAATGACTTCGGAAGCAGATTTGGCAAAGTCAAACGATTTCGAAGCTGTAGAATCAAATATTGCAAGTAAATCAAATGTAGCTAATCAATCAAATACCGAACCCAAAGTTGTTTATAAGTATATCTATGTAACAAAAGATGATTCGAGAACTAATGAAAATCAAAAAATTGATGCAAACCAAGACAATACTGAATTGCTCAGAAATGAAGCGAATAATAGCATCTTTTCACCTTCGGAAGTAGCTTTGAGCAAAGCTAATTTAGCATCTCTGAACAAACAATTTAGAGTTACTGATGCACCTTTGAGTTTACTCAGAAGTCCTTACGGAGCAAATGACATTAGAAATCCGATGATTGAAACAGCTTTTATTGGCAACGAAGGCAATGAAAATTTTGCATTGGAGTTCCGAGGTTCGATTTATAATCATGGGGAAGGCGTCAAAATTGACCCCGCAAAATATGACATGGCTAACTTTGGTATTTCCGCAACATATTCATTGTTTAATGAGTTGAATGTTGGGCTTGACTATCACAGGGAAAATTTCTACCAAACTTTTACAGGTGTTGAAGAGGGTATATTATACACTTATCACCAAAATCCAAACATCGAAACTTACGGAGCTCTAGTACGTTACCATCCTGATTTTGCAAAAATTAGTTTTTTCGCTCCTTTCGTTCAATTAAATGGAGGTTATTCGACAGTGGGACCAGTTTTTAGAGGTATGCTTGGTCTCGAATTTTCAATGGATAATACTTCAAAATTCGTTGTCGCTTATGGATATAATCACTTGAGATTTAAACATGGTGGGAATTGGTTTGATTCCGGTAAAACCGGTTTGCAAATCGGATTTGGGTTTAAATTTTAGGAAAAATCGAAATGAATCAAATTTATCTTGTACTTATCGCAACATTATTGACATTGGGACTATTTTCATGCGAAGATTCTCTCGGGGTCAACGGTACTGATTACATCAAGGAAATGATTTCGGGCGATACAATCAGTGTTGATACAACTATGATAAATTATAAAAAAGTAGTGATACGCGAAATTGTTGCAAAACGCGATACTATCTATGATACTTCTTATGTAAAGCAACCTATTGTCACTTCCGGCAAAAGTTACTTACAAATTTTCCAGCGTCACGGTCAAGGCGGAGATATACGTGAATTGACTTCAGAGTTTGACCAATTCAGCTATAATTCAACTTTGGACTATAATTATTTGACCCCGAAATTGGATTTGATTCTGTCGGTTACTACTAATCATGATTTGCAAGTAGTAAAAAACAAGGGATTTCCCGGAGTTATAAGATATGGTTACATCAAAATACCGGAAATGTTTATTATCAGTGACCAACCGATTCCCTTAGCCGAGCTCAAAAAATTGGGTGGAAACTTCAAACTTACATTTACGACGACCGATTATGTCAATTTTGACTATGAAGCTGACAAAATCAACGGCATTTTCGGCGTTAGTAAGCGCGTTGTTGAAGAAGGCGAAATCAAAAGCGTGACTTTGTATTTCCAAGGTGAAGTTATTGATTTTAATAATCCTGCAAAAAGATTCGCATTTTCATTTCACCTTAGGATTGATTTTTAAAATATTTGAAATTAGTTTTTTCGGACTACTGCAATCTTCTGAACAGCAGTTTCTTTAGTTGTTAACGATGTCGCTACAACTAAAAATATCCCACTATTAACAAAATTACCATTTTCATCTTTTCCGTCCCAGACTGTCTTCTTGCTTCCCGTTACAATGCTCCTAACAAAAGAACCATCGGTCGTTAGGATTTTCAGTTCCGAATATTCTACAAGCCCGTCAATTACCATTTCAGAATCCACATTTGGGTCGTATGGTTGCGGATAACAAACAATTTCATATTTATCGGCAGGAATGACTGAGAGAGTAGTTGCTTCGTAAACTCCAAATCTTGTACTGAAAAACATTTTCCCGAATTTGCCATCATACCCCAATGCAAAAACTTCATTTGTTGGTAAGGGCGAATTAGAGGAGTTAATAAATGCCAAAACTTCAGCACCGTCAGAATCTACAACCCACACACCATCACTTGTTGCAATCCATTTGTTATTCTGCGCATCAACCACAATATCGTTTACATTAATCTCACCCAACAATCTTGATAAAGACCTTACAATCAGATTGCTTCTGTTATTAAGAACTGCTGACGGATTTATAATAACTGAAACCCCTTTAGCAGTGCCAATCCATACAGTACCCAATCTATCAACCGTAATACAATTATGAACATTTTCCAACAAATTGGGAATTTGAGACGAAGTCAACATTTCACTCACGTCATCGGTCAAATCGTCAGGAGTACCATTTTCATTATAATACATCAAGCCTAAACCATGTACAGGTGTGCCGCCTACCCACTTAGTACCGTAAAAATCAATGCCTATTGTCATGAATTGCCTTGAATTTGGACTTTGTTTGTTGATAAAGCCGTAAGAATCGCCATCAGGAGTAATGGCGACTAATGATGGACCCGGTGAAACAGTACCTAAGCACGCCATCCAAACCCAACCCTTGTTGTCAACCTCAGTTTCTCCAACTATTACAAAATCAGGTGCATCAGCTAATCCATTAAGGGCAGAATTGCTCCTGTCATATAATTTACCATTGGTTATTGTATCATTTTTATTGAAAATATAAATGCCTGCTCCGTAGTTGCTGGCGTAAACTTTGCCATTTTTAGCGGTTATTTTGTGGTATTCGTTTGTTTTCAATACCGGATAAATTGGGGATGTATAATTATTCCAATTTTCTCCATCATAGCTGGCGAAACCTCTCGAAGCACCTCCAAATGTCGTGGATATCCATAAATCACCATCTTCGTCAACGCTCATACTTCTGAAGCTATTTGTTATTGGACTATTAGGTTTATAGTGGATTAATGTATCGTTCTGGAAAATCCCGATTCCTGCATCACGGTAATAAAAGATAAAATATGGTTCAGCTGTAGAATTATGAGCAATTTCAAACCCACGAATTAATGCCGGATGCTGAATGTCAATGATATTTGTTCCGATACGCAAGTTGAATTGGTTTGTTAAAACAAGATTGTTCTCAAATTCATTGATACATGTAAGCTGGTCAGGGGATTCGATAAATTCTTCAAAGAAATCTTCTTTAAACATCTTTACAGTTTTCTCCGACATCGCATAAATAGTATTATTGACTGATGTTAGATTCAGAATTTTCTTATCATAAAGACCATCTTGTTGGTCATAATTTGTCCATACTGCCGGATTAGCTAATTGGTCATCAAGCCGAGCTTTAGCAACGCCCACATCAGTAGCAAGCCAAATTGTGTTATTTTCGATTAGTATCTTGTTGGTTGGGGTTAGATTGGGGAAATCGCCATATCTTTTAATGGTTTCGATAAAAACATTATTATTCAGGTCGAAAACAGCTAGTCCGAATCCGCCGGCAATATACGCTTTATCACCAAGGAATTGAATGTCATAGATGATTGAGTTAGAAAATTGTTGGTTGTAGATATCTGTTATGTGTATCCATTTTTCTTCAGGATTGAATATTTCAATATTACCCTCATAAGTTCCGAGCATGATAATTTCTCGATCTTTATTGGCTTTTATCACTGTAATTTGACTACTAAGGAATGCATTAATATTATCAAATTTTTTATATGAGCCGTCATTTTTACCATAGACGAATGCTCCGCCTGATGAACCGGCCCAAATTCTATCTTTATGGTCAACAGCGACTGTGATGACATCCAAAAGCGATGTATGTGATTTCCAATTATCTACACGAAAATCTGTAGAGATTGCAGTCGTTAAAGTGAGTATGAAACAAGCCGAGAATATAAAGAATAATTTCATCGCTTTACCACAAATAATTTTGACAAAAAGGTAACAACTGCGATACAATCTCCTTTACAAGGCATTAATTAATGAAATCATTTCGATTGCCGTAATGGCAGATTCAAAACCTTTGTTGCCCTGTTTAGCTCCCGACCTTTCAATAGCTTGTTCAATAGTATCTGTTGTCAATACTCCCAAAATACATGGTACTCCGGAATCGAGTGAAACTCGAGCAATGCCTTTGCTTACTTCGGAGGCGATATAGTCGAAATGAGGCGTTGAGCCACGAATAACAGCACCAAGTGCAATAATAGCATCATACTTTTTCGATTCAGCCATTTTCTTGACAATCAGCGGTAATTCAAAAGCACCGGGGCAATAAGCTATAGTGATTTTAGCGTCATCAGCTTGGTTTCTGCGGAGTCCGTCTAAGGCACCATCAAGCAGCTTTGAAACCACAAACTGATTCCAACGTGACACTACAATGGCAAATGATTTGCCTTTTGCATCAAAAATTCCTTCAATTATTTGCGGCATTAATTTCTCTTTTTCTTTATACAATTTTCAAATTTAACAATAAAATTCCAATTTTTACAATAATGAATCGTAAATGTTTGCTGTGAAGACGTTATTTTAGTAAAAATAATTTGAAATTTATAATTTTTTATAATTTATTGGAGTATTTACCAAATGTATAAGATTTTTTCTATAACAATCTCGCTTTTTTTATTAGTATCATGTGGTGCTGAAGCACAAAACAAAAAAGAACAGACTAAGCCGATTGAACTCAAAAATGCGCAGGATTCAATTTCCTACATAATTGGAACACAATGGGGTGGTTCTTTGGCTATGGATTCCGTTAAAGTAAATATTGACGCCCTCAAGCAGGGTATTGTAGATGCACTAAGCGGCAATCAAATTGAAATGGACCAAGCTAAAGTTGACGCAATGATGCAAGCACTTGTAGCTGAAATCAACGTAAGACGCCAACAAGGCGAAGCTATAAAACAAGAGGAGACAAATAAAATGGCTGGTGTGAATTTGCAAAAAGGAAAAGAATTCCTTGAACAAAACAAAACTAAACCCGGTGTAAAAGTTACTGCATCAGGTTTGCAATATAAAGAAATTACTCCGGGCACAGGTAAAGCACCTAAAGCTACAAGTAAAGTTAAAGTACATTACAAAGGTACCTTTATCAATGGAGAGGAATTTGACAGTTCATACAAAAGAGGCGAACCGATCGAATTTCCTTTGTCGGGCGTTATCAAAGGTTGGACTGAAGGTTTGCAACTTATGAAAGTTGGTGGTAAAATGCAGTTCTATATTCCTTCTGAATTGGCATATGGCGAAAATGCTCATCCATCAATCGGGCCAAATCAAGTTTTGATTTTTGATGTTGAATTACTCGATGTCATAGATTAAATTCATTTTGAGCATAAAATTTGCTCATAGTTTTTATTGCATGTGAATTATAGTTAATTTTGTGTCGGTTATTTTTACAATAACCGACATTTTTTATTTCATGGAGACACAATGAAAGACATTCGTAATTATAAGCAAGAAACAATATGTGTTCACGCCGGAACTAAAGAAACCCCCGAAGGTTCTATCGTAACACCGATTTATCAAACTTCAACATTCAAATTCAAAGATGTAAATCACGGAGCTTCACTATTTAAGGGAGAATCCGATGGTTATATCTACACCAGAATGCGCAACCCAACAGTCGAAGCAATGGAAGATGCCATTGCTGCTCTCGAAATGGGAGCAAAAGCACTTGGATGCGCCAGCGGAATGGCTGCAATCCACACCTTATTTGCTACCGTTCTGAGCCATGGCGACCATGTAATTTGCAGTGAAGCCGTTTACGGTCCAACATACACAATATTACATGATTTCTTCACCAGATTTGGTGTCGAAACTACATTTGTTGATACTTGCAATTCCGAAGCTGTTCAAAAGGCAGTCCAATCAAACACAAAATTAATTTTTATCGAAACTCCGGGCAATCCTTCAGTCGTTATGGCTGATATTGCCGCCATAGCTCTAATCGCCCACAAGGCAGGTGCTAAACTCGCCGTGGACAATACTTTCATGAGCCCTATATATCAAAAGCCAATACTTTTCGGAGCAGATTATGTTGTCCATAGCATGACAAAATATCTGAATGGTCACGCTGACGTTGTTGCAGGAATTATTATACTCAAAGATGAATCCGAATACAAGTCGTTCCGCAAATCACTCAATCTTATTGGCGGTGTGATAGACCCATTCAATTCATTCCTCGTACACCGAGGCTTAAAAACTCTTTCGATAAGAGTCAAACAGCAAGCTGAAAATGCTATGATTATCGCCGAATTCCTCGAAAATCACCCAAAAGTAAAATGGGTCAATTATCCCGGGCTTAAATCTCACCCACAATATGAACTCGGATTGAAACAGATGACCGGTCCGGGCTCTATGATAGCCGCAGAATTGCTTGGTGGAATTGAAGCCGGGATTACCGTTATGAACAATATCGAACTTTTTCAACTCGCAGTCAGCCTTGGCGGAGTCGAATCACTTATCCAACACCCGGCATCAATGACTCATGCCGGTATGGGTAAGGAATCACGCGAAAAAGCTCACATTTATGACGGACTGATTCGTATTTCGGTTGGAATTGAAGATGTAAACGATTTGCTTTCAGCATTAGATAACGCTTTAGCGATGATTCCATAAATCAATCTGATTAAGAACAAGACCAAGAAACTTCACCTCGCGAGGCTGTCCCATATGGACAGCTTTTTTGTTTTAAAGATGAGACATAATTCTTAAATTCGCCTCATGAGTATAGTTTGCAAAGCGGACCGGAAAGATTGTTTTTCTCTCGTCCTGCCTTATGTTGTCAAATCCACCTTAGTCCCACTTTGGGAAAAGAAAGTGAGCTAACGATAAGGGGATTTTAATCTTTCTTTCGCACTAAACTTTGAAAGAGGCGGAGTGAGGTGAACTGTCATGAAATAATAAAGATTCCTATATGAGGTAGTCTCCCTTCAGGTCAATGCGTTAAAGTGTGTTATGTTTTTAAATTTTTGGGTCTTGTTTTGTTTACAAAATTTATTACAATTCAACGTGTAGTTTATATTTCAAATAATGAACCGAAAATGAAAATAATATGAACTATAACCATGCAAAAAAATAATTTGAAAATGAACAAAAAATTACTTAACTTTCACAAATGATTTTTGCAAAATTAAAATAATTTCATATGGATAAGCTTTATGATCTCTTTTTCAACTAAAGTCTTAATTTTATTATTTATCATATTTCTCATGACACCAGCAGTTTCAACCACATTTGCGGACGAATTGCCGGGAGACTTTCCGCCATTTGAAATATTAACAGTCAATAATCCATCTCCGGGTGTAATGCTTTTTTCTGCTCGTGGTCAAGGCTATGGTGCTTATACAATTATAGCTGATAGTGCAGGGAATGTACTTAAGTTTAAAAAAATGACAGGTAATACTTCAAATTTTGCAGTACAACCAAATGGTTTAATCACCTATGGTGCCGGGTATTTCAGAAAGTTAGAGACAGGTTTTGATGGAAGAAGCGGTGAATTAATAGTACAGACCAATTCATTTGGTGAATTTATATTAGCTAAATCTTACGAACAAGTCACTCCTCCCCAACCATTTATGACTACACCTCTTTACGGCGAAAGAGTTTTGAACGACAAAAATGTAAAATTTTCATGGAGCCCAAAAGGATATTTTAGACATTCAGCAATTCTTGTGGCTGAAGATGCTAATTTCGAAAATATAGTTATTGAAGAAGATAGTTTAATCGAAACATCATTGACAACTGACATTTTGCAACCTAACACTGAGTATTTTTGGAAAGTTGCTGTTACAAATGATTTAGAACAAGGTGAATGGTCAGAAACCTATACTTTTACAATTTCGGAAGCATATATGGATTTGATTACTCCTATTGGAGGCGAGGTTTGGAATAAAGATACTACACATAATTTCATTCGGTGGGAAAAAAATATTGACGAAGCTGTTAAAATTGAACTTTTGCGTGATGATGTAGTTGTTGCATCTATTTCTGATTCAATATTGAGCTTTACAGGTGCATTCGCATGGATTGTGGATAAGGAGATTATACCTGATTCAACTTATAAAATAAAAATAACTAATCTCAAGAATCCTCAATTGGCATCAATCAGCGACGAAGTTTTCAAAATCGTTGACCCTACAACAAGTATCGAGGACATGCCATCAATTTCATCTCCTCTTTCGATTTCAAATAGCCCGAATCCATTCAATAGTTCAACTATTTTTGAATTTTCAACAGAAGTATCAGGGATGGCAACTATCTCAATTTATAATATGTACGGACAATTAGGTGATGTTATTTACTCATCGTTTGTTGAGCCGGGTGTTTACAGCTTTGATTGGGATTCTGAAGGATTTACTTCCGGAATGTATTTGTACAAAATTATTGTCGGAGATCACTCAAAAACATCTAAAATGGTTATTAAAAAATAATTATGAACAAAATGTAACTTTTTATGATTTTTTGTGTTTATTTTTTATAAGTTATTGAAAAAAAAAAATTAAATAGGGGAAATGATGAGATTTGATTCCAAATACCTTGTGCCACAATTTGCATTCATATATATAGTAGCTTTTTTACTAAGTTCGCCGGTTTTAAAAAGCGCCGAATTACCTGAAGGTTTTCCGCCGTTATTGATAACAAAGACCGATAATCCCTCTCCAGGAGCCATCTTCATGTCAAACCGAGGAACCCTTTATCCATATTATATCGCGGTTTTAACCAATGACGGAGAATCATATAAATATAAAGCAATGGAATATGAAAATTGGAACTTTGTTGCCCAACCAAATGGTATGATGACAACAACTTCAGTTGTAGCCTTTGACCCGGGTGGCTTCGCTGAAACATATGTATCCATCTTTAATGACGATTTGGAAGAAGTTGATAGATTTGTAGCCGGAAACGGTTTACCTACCGGCGGTCATGAATTTGTAATGATGCCAAACGGGCATTATTTGATGTTGGCTTTTGAACTAAAGCACATTGATATGAGCCTTCATACACCAAACGGAGACCCAAATGCAGTCGTGCGAAGTTCTGTAGTTCAAGAATTTGATGCCGACAAAAATGTAGTCTTTCAGTATAATGCTTGGAATCACTTTCCGATATTGGAAACCTATTCCGATGTCACTCTCAAATACTTTTATCATGTCCTATATAATTCGATGGATTTCGACTACGAGGGCAATATATTAATTTCAAGCAGATTAAGTTCGGAAATAATTAAAATTGATAGGAAGTCCGGTGAACTAATTTGGCGTTTAGGCGGCGATAACAATGAATTTAATTTCATTAACGAACACGAAGAAAATGCCCCTTATTATTTCTCTTGGCAACATGATATTCGTTGTTTACCTAATGGAAATATTACTTTATTTGATAATGGCTTTCAGCATAACCCGAAATATTCTCGGGGCGTTGAGTATAAACTTGACCAAGTAGGGAAGAGCGCAACAATGGTTTGGGATTTCAGAAATGATATTGATATCTTTACTTCAGCCAATGGTTCGATGAGAAGATTACCTAATGGTAATTCATTGATTGGTTGGGGCTGGGTTGCATCGCAGTATAAGAAAGATTTGACCGAAGTAAGACCAGATGGTAGCATTGCACTCGAAATGGAACTCCCGGCAAATGTTGGAAGCTTTCGTTGGCTCAAAACTCCTTGGCCCCTAAATCAAGTAGCTGCAAATGTGACTTTAGAAGAATTGTTGCCTTTAAATACATATAGATTCAATAGCGGTGAAATTCAAACCGGTGTTACAGTCATATTTTCTGCACTGAATAATGCATCACCTTATAATAGAGTCAACGTCAAAAAGTATGAATACTCTCCACGTTACCCACGATTTGATGAAAGAGCCCCTTGGGTTGCACCATATAAGTTTGTAATCGAAAAGACAAGTATAAATAGCTTCACAGCTGAATTAAAATTTAACATTTCTGAACTTCCTTGGTTAGTTGAGCCGGAAAGATGGGCTGTTTATCACAGAACTACTGTTAACGAAGGTGTTTTCACTCAACTTGTTACCACATACAATGCTTCGACTAATGAACTAATCGTTGAAACAAACGAATTCGGTGAATTTATTTTCGGGATTCCGGCTACTGAGCAATTGCCAAATAAACCTATTTTAAATTCTCCTGAAGCATTAGAAATACTAAATGAAGATGTTCCTGTCACTTTTAAATGGAGTCCACAAGGCTACTACAATGATTGTCGTCTTCAGATTGCTACTGATATAGAGTTTGAAAACGTTGTAATTGACAAAATTGCTAAACCAACTTTTGCTATTATAGATGAACTTGCGAAAGGGACAGAATTCTTTTGGCGTGTCATGATATCTAATGAATATGGCGAAGGCGATTGGTCAGAAACAAGAAGTTTCACTACTAAACCATCATTTTTGGATATAACAACACCGGTCGGTGGAGAAAAATGGCTAAAAGATGGCAAAAGACATTTCATACGTTGGAACAAAAATATTAATGACCCTGTCAAGATAGAGCTTTTACTCGAAGGTAACGTCGTTACTTCAATTATTGATTCAATCGTTAGTTATACAGGCGCTTTTGCTTGGATTGTTAGCGAAGACATTTTGGCAGATTCTAATTATCGCGTCAGAATTACAAGTCTTCTTAATCCCGAATTGACGACTATTAGTGATGAAGTTTTCAGAATTGATGGTACAACAAGTGTTGAAGACGCCGACCAATATAAACTTGCGATTATAAATAATCCGAATCCGGTAAACAATTCTACAACATTTGAATTTTCCACTCAAGTACCTGGAAATGCAAGCATTTCAATTTATAATATACTCGGGCAGCCTGAACTTGTTATATACTCAAGCTATGTTGAAGCCGGCAATCACAATTTCAAATGGGATTCGGGCAACTTGACGCCCGGCATATATGTTTACAAACTCAACGTTGGCAGTAATTCTATCACAAAAAAAATGGTTATAAGCAGGTAAATTTAGATGAGAATTAGTATTATAAAAATATTGATTTTAACAATAATGTTATTTAGTTTTGCAAACACAAATGCTGAGCCTGACTATAATGTCAATACTCTTAATGAACCAGCTCCCGGCTATTTGATTTTTAAAGATAATAACAAAGAATATTTTGGTGTTACCGACAATTACGGTTATCGAATTTTTAATAACGATAATATCACCAGCAGCACAGGGTTGAAACCTATTAATGATAAATATTGGATTTCCTTCAATAGGGATGTTGTTTATATTTACAACTTTCAGTTTGAATTGCTTGATACTGTCGTAAATCCGACCTCAATAAGTATAGATTTTCACGATATGCTTCTCTTGAAAAATGGCAGAATTCTTATGTTGTTAAGAGATAATGTCAAAAAAGATATGAGCAAAATCGTTCCCGGTGGGCGAGAAGATGCTAATTTAATGACAAATGTATTAGTTGAAACTGATAAAACGGGCCAAATTTATTGGAAATGGGATGTTCTTGACCATTTGAATATCACCGATGTTACATCAAGAATTGATTTGACCCAAAAGAACATAGATTTGACTCATATTAATTCTATGGATGAAGATAAAGACGGAAACATATTGATTTCTGTCAGACATTACGACCAAATCATTAAAATAAACAGACAAACATCAGAAATTATTTGGAAAATGGGAGGTTCCCAAAGTAAGGGGAATCAGTTCACTTTCATTAACGACAATGTTAACGGTTTTTTCGGATTTTCGCACCAACATACTGCAATGTTTTTGAGTAATGGGAATGTTTTGCTTTACGATAATGGAAATTTGAAAGAGCCACAGTATTCACGTGCTGTTGAATACAGCATTGACGAAGTGAATATGACAGCCACAAAAGTTTGGGAGTATCGTAAGGTCCCTGATATTTATCAATCATTGATGGGTAGTGCTTTCCGACTTCCAAATGGCAATACTTTGATTAATTGGGGAAAGGATATAATTACTGAGGTAAGAAATGACAAAACCATTGCATTTGAGATTGAATATGGGTTTGGTATTAACTATCGTGCCTATAAAGTATTATACAATACTGACGCAGTCTATCAAAATATATCAGGCATTGGAGATTATGACTTCAATAACCAAAACTACAATACAGGAATTAAGTTAACTGTATCGAACATTTCAGGTTCAGGTCAATCACATTTTCAGAGACACAAGTATGCTCCACATAACGGTATTTTTTCCGATTCGGCTTTTAGTCATGTTTACCCGGTCAGGTGGGTTTTTACTCATAAAGGTATAAATTCAATTTCGGGTAAAATTAGAATTAATACCGCATCTGTAATAGGTATGGGCGACCCCAAGATGGCGATAATATATAAACGAGATAAAGAAACTGAGGGTATATTCACTCCACTCAATACTAATTATGATCCAATCAAAAATGAATTGTTTGCAGATTTTGAGGGCAAAGGTGAGTTTGTTGTTGTATCAATTAAACTTAAAACTCCCTTTTTGATTTCACCTATTTCCGGTTCGGGAACTTTTACAAATGTTGAACTCAAAAATGAACAAGTTAAAGGCGCATCATTATATCAAATCCAATTAGATACAAATATCAGTTTCCTTAATCCGGTGATTAACTTTTTTTCTGAAACAAACATTAATAAATTGGAATCTCTACACGAAAATACCAAGTATTTTTGGAGAGTCAGAGCCTTGAGTCTAAATGATACAACTGCGTGGTCGAGTATTTTTTGGTTTTTGACAGGTGTGTCGGCGCCCAAATTGATTGCCCCCGAAAACAACCAGATTTCTGTTAAGAAATCTGATTCACTTGTTTGGACAGAGATAAATGGTTTGATTAAATATCAAGTTGAAATCAGTGATGATGCAAAATTCTTAAATTTAAGACTTGATACTATCACCTCAAGCAATGCAGTACTTATCCCGTATTATTTAGAACCCGATAAGCAATACTATTGGCGAGTACGTGCAATCAGAGATACTTATATAAGTTACTATTCCGAGGTGTTCGCATTTAAAACGGCAATGAACCCGCCTTTTTTATCAGCCCCAGCAAATAACGCTGTTAATATTTCAACATCTTTTGTATTTTCTTGGACACCAAGCAAAGGTGCATCCTCGTATTCAATTGAAATATCTGAAACCAGAGACTTTGAAAATGTAGCTTTCAGCTACTATAATATACATCAAACAAAATGGAACGTTTCAGAATTGCTATACGATAAAAAATATTTTTGGAGAGTTAAAGCAGTTCGAGAAATTGATTCAAGTGATTGGTCTTCAATTTTCGAATTCAATTCGATATTACCACAACCAAAGCTATTATTGCCGGCAGATGCTGCAACCGAAGTCCCAATTTATTCCGCATTATCTTGGGAGAAGAATAATGAATCTGATAAATATTCAATTCAATTAGCGACGGACTTTGCGTTTCAGAATCTTGTGGTGGATTCTTCAGATATTTCTATGAATAAATTTCTAATCATAGATATGATGCCTAAAACTAAATATTTTTGGAGGGTAAAAGCTACTCGAGGTCCGCAATTTGGAGATTGGTCTCGAATTCGTAGTTTTACTACAGAATCCGGTGTCAGTATTGCTACACCTACACTTATCACTCCTTTGTCGAATAGTGAAATTTATGTTAACGCTTGTTTGGTTTGGTCAAAAATATTTAATGCCGAAAGCTATCATTTGCAAATAGCAAATTCAGAATCTTTCAGTCAAATAATTATTGATACAGAGGTCATTAAAGAAAATTATTTCACACTAAGTGATTTAGAATACAATAAGCAATATTTCTGGCGAGTTAGAGCAATTAATAAGTGGACTCAAAGTGATTGGATGCAAAATTCTTCATTCTACACACACGACCCTTATAAATCAGTAAAGCTAATCGCACCTTTGAACAATGAAACACAAGTTGCACTTAATGGGCAACTGACATGGAAATTGATAGACGATGCGGACTTTTACCGAATACAAATAGATACTAAACCCGATTTTTTAAATCCATTAATTGATAATAGCACTCTTACTATACCAACATTTGATTACGAAAACCTTAGCCCAAATCACACTTATTATTGGCGTGTTCGATATACTAAGAACATTCAATATAGTGGTTGGTCAAGTGTATGGCAGTTTTCCACACTTACGGAGTTCACTTTAGAAACTCCCAACATAATTCTGCCTCTTCCAAATTCAAGAAACATAAGCATAAAAGGTGGTTTTGAATGGGAAGAAATCGAAGGAGCAACAAAATATCATTTTATCTTGTCGAAAGATGCCAAATTCAACCAAATCATACTCGAATATCCAAATAGTACCGAATCAAATGTGAATTGTTGTAATCTTGAGTATGGTGTAAATTATTTTTGGCGTGTTGCAGCTTTTAATGATTCTTCAAGTAGCTTATGGTCATCGGTTTCAACATTCTTGACCGAATTAGAAGCACCCAATTTGACATATCCCGTAAACGGTTCGAAGGATATACCTATGAATCCTCGTCTAATTTGGGATTTGACTAATACAGTTTCAAAATACCACGTTCAAATCTCATTGGACGATAATTTCGAAAATACTGTTCTGGATAAATCGGATTTGGAAAATAATTACTTGGATTGTGAATTGAATTCATATACAAAATACTTTGTTAGGATAAGAAACTTCAATGATACAAACGAGAGTCGTTGGAGTAATATTTCATCATTCACAACATCAAACACTATGTCAGCATCCGAATCAAGAATTTGCACTGATGCAGTTACTATTTCCAATTATCCAAATCCCTTTTCAGGTTCAACTACTTTTACATATTCTAACAATGAAGACGGGTTAACTACACTTGAACTATTCGATATTTACGGCAATCAAATTGCAACAATTTTCTCAGCCTTCTTCGAAGGTGGCACACATAATATAAAATGGAACACCGGCAATCTAAATTCAGGTCTATATTACTATCGCTTGCTATTTGGAAATAATATAAAATACGGAAATTTAATAATTATTAATTGAGGTTTAACATGAAAACCTATAAAATATTTTTGACAATACTTTTAGCTTTATTTATACATCATAAGCAAAGTTTGGCAAAGCCTGATTTTTTTGTTACTCAGTTGGATAATCCTGCTCCCGGCTATTTGATTTTTGATTGGCTTTCTGCCAATAGTTTTTTTGCCGTAGATAACTATGGATATAGCGTTTTAAAAAAAACACCGTCAAACGGATATAAAACGTCATATTTCAAACTTTTATCCAACGGACTGTGGGCTGTTAAAAGCGGAGACAAATTCTATCTTTACGATACAAACTTGACTTTAGTTGATTCATTGTCACCACCACTTCAATACAGATTGGATTTTCATGATATTATCGTTCTCAAAAATGGTAATTATTTACTTCTTTGTACAGAAGAAATAGTTAAGGATTTGAGCAAAGAAGTTGATGGTGGTTTCACTAATGCTATATTAGTCTATAACGTCATTGTAGAAACAGATATAACAGGAAGAATATATTGGGAGTGGCACTCTTCTGAACATATGAACGTTGCCGATGCAACTGAAGGTGTTAATCTTAAAAACAAAGTTATTGATTTAGTCCATATAAACTCATTGCAAGAGACTGATGAAGGGAATATCTTAGTCTCAATCCGACATTATGACGAAGTTTCATTAATAAACAAATCAACGGGCAATTTCATATGGCGAATGGGTGGTTCTAAATGTAAGAAAAATCAGTTCCAGTTTATTAACGATAATGATAACGGTTTTTTTGGATTTTCTCACCAACATACTGCTTCAATTTTAGCAAACGGGAATCTATTGCTATATGATAATGGTAATCTGAAGTCACCACAGTATTCAAGAGTAGTTGAGTATGCGATAGACGATGTCAGCATGACAGCGACCAAAGTTTGGGAATTTCGTTATAATCCTGATATATACCAACATTTCATGGGTGGTGTTACTCGATTACCAAATGGTAATACTTTAATTAATTGGGGTGGAGGTAAAATTACCGAAGTCAAGCCTGATAAATCCATAGCATTTGAAATAACATACTATGATGGTTATATTTATAGAGCTTACAAAGTAACCGCGATAGCTAATACTACATCTCGCCTTATTAATTCACCCGGAGAATATAATTTCAATTCTCAAGGAAATAACACAGGTGTTATTGTCACTGTCGCAAACATTTCAAGTAGCAACGAAACAAATATCCAAAAACATAATTATCCTCCCCATTCAGGGCATTTCAAAGATTCATTATTCTCGCAGATTTTCCCCTATAGATGGGTGTTTTCGAGGAGTAATGCCTCGAATATTTCAGGAAAATTCAAGATTTCCGCAGCAACAATCCCCGGGATTGTAAATCCTGCTAAAACAACGATTTACAAACGTGACAAAGAAACAGTAGGTGAATTTTATGCGATTAAGACTACTTATAATTCTGCAACAGGAGAGATTATTGGTGATTTTCAGGGTTTTGGTGAGTTTGTTTTAGTATCAAATGCTTTGGAAAAACCAATTTTAACTACACCGAAAAATAATAGCAATGCTAATATAAGCGGTCAATTGGAATGGCAACTCGTTAATGGAGCTAAAAACTATCAGATACAACTTGATACTTTGATTAACTTTACTAAACCTGTGAGCAGTAAAATTGTTCAAAGCAATTCATCGAATTATGACAAACTTAAAGCAAATAAGAATTATTATTGGCGAGTTAGGGCATACAATGACAAGGACACTACCTCTTGGTCAACAGTTTATTCTTTTAAAACTGTCAACATTAATACCCAGCTATTATATCCCGATGATGGTGCCGTTGGAATTGCTTTGTCGGAATCCTTGGTTTGGAGTGAGCAATCCGATATGGATACTTACCATGTTCAAGTTTCAAAATCAATGGATTTTAAGGAGCTTGTCGTCAATTCACCTTCCTATACCGACACAAAATTCGCTTTGGATGATTTGGAATTCAACACTCAGTATTTTTGGCGTATTTTAATCAATGATAAGGATGGTGCAAGTGATTGGTCAAGTGTCAGGAGTTTCAAAACGACATTTGATACCCCAATTTTAGTTTCACCTGCCAACAATCTCTTGAATGCCATTATGCCCGTTGTTTTTAAATGGTCATCAGCTGTAGATGTTGACTCTTATACAATTGAAGTTTCTGACTCAAAGGACTTCAAAAATCTCATCTATTCCAATGATGGTGTAATTTTTAATGGCTTTGTTGTTGATGGTTTGGACTATGGTTTGAAGTATTTTTGGAGAATCAGGGCTAAAAAAGATAATATATTTAGTGATTGGACTCGAGCATTTGAGTTTAGTACTCAGTTAAAAACTCCAAATTTAATCTCGCCATTAGACAACGAGGATGATATTCAATTAAGTTCTAGTTTAACATGGGAATTGACTGAGCTTAATTTTCAATACGCAATTCAAGTATCAAAATCTACCAATTTCACTGATTTGATAATTGATACACTAATATTCGGTAATAATTCGCTTTCATTAAAGTCGCTTGAACTGAACACTACTTATTATTGGAGAGTGAAATCTATCAATAATGAAAGACAAAGTGCTTGGTCTGATTCTTGGAAATTCACGATTTCAAAATACTATGAATTGATGGCTCCAAAACTCATTTATCCACGGAACTATTTCTCTACTAATGTTGAAGGGTTCTTAATTTGGAATAAGGTTGATTCAGCTCAAAAATATCGTTTACAAGTCTCGAAAGATATGGACTTTAATAGTAGTAGTATTGACCTGTATTTGTCTAATGATACAATTTATTGGTATTCAGGTTTGGATTACGAAAAATTATATTTTTGGAGGGTGAAATCCTATAATGAATCTGACAGTAGCAATTGGTCAACAACTTCAAGATTTACATGTAATGCTAAAGTTTATAAACCGACACTTTTTAGACCAACTAATGATATGTTGCAATTGCCTATTTCCGGGCGTCTATATTGGTACTCGGTTCCTGCTATCGAATCATACTCAATTCAGATTTCCGAATATGAAAACTTTAGCCAGTTGCTTACCGATACTGTAATAAAGGATATTTGGTGGTATAACTACTCAGACCTTAAACACAACACTCAATATTTCTGGAGAGTCAATTTCAATCGTGATGGCGAAATCAGTGATTGGTCTAATGTTTGGACTTTTAGAACTTTCACTGAGGATTCCTTGTCTCGCCCGATTCCAATATCACCGTCGGAGTATGGAGCTATAAATCCACCCGATGGCGCTATGTTTGTTTGGAATAAAGTTCCCGATGCCGAACATTATGTAATCTCAATATCAGATAATAGGGGATTCGACAAACTTATAATCAAAACTGATTTATTGAGTGATACTACTTTCATTTTTTCAAATTTTGAACACAGCAATTTTTACTATTGGCGTGTATCGGCGATTAACTCCAAAACTCAGAGCGCTTGGTCGAGCACAAGGAGTTTTTATACATTTTTGGAAGTTCCTGAAATTGTTTATCCCATTGACAAAGCAATCGGAATTCCTTATGACGGCAAACTTGCGTGGAATCATAATGATACTAATAATTACTTTAGAATTCAAATTTCTAAAAATATCGAATTCAACGATGCCAACATCGTACTCGACCTCGACAGTATCCGACAATTCAGTCACGATTATGTGCTCGAAGCAAATCAGAGCTATTTCATGAGAATTCGCACATATAGTTTCTTCAACCGAAGTGTTTGGAGCGACCCAATAAGCTTTACAACAGGCAATACAACGAACGTTTACGACATTTTGCACAATTACGGCATAGCTGTATTCCCCAATCCTGCTTCAGACTTCGTGCAAGTGTTAGCATCGGGAATCAAATACCTCAAGATAGTTGATGTGTTAGGTAATGTTGTAATTCAACAACAACTGGACTTGCGCGACGAAGTGCGTGTTGATGTTTCTACAATTCCAAATGGAGTTTATTTTATAATCGTAAATCAAAACGAGTACCGTTCGATGTTTATTAAACGAGACTAGCATTTAAAATAATGTATTTAAAAAACAATCGGTATAATTTTATACCGATTGTTTTCATTTAGGAGCCATATTTCCGCAAGGATTTGAGCAAAACCTCGAAATCAATGGGATATTCGGTATCGAAGCGAACTCTTTCATTTTTAGTAGGATGAGTGAATTCGATTGATTTGGATTGCATAGTGATTCTCTTAATAATCGGCTTTTCAGCTACGTCTTTTGGAATATTGTACCGACGTTTAAGCATCGAAAGGTAGAAAGCGTCCGCTTTGCCGTAATGAGGGTCAACCAACAAAGGATGCCCGATTGCCGCAACGTGTGCTCGCAATTGGTGTTGTCTCCCTGTTACAAGGTTGCATTCAAGTAGTGTTGCTATTCTATATCGTTCCAAAACCCTTACTTCAGTTAAAGATTCTTTGCCTCTCGCAGAAGGTATGACCCCGCCTTTTCCGGCAGGGTCTGTTAGTAGTGGAATATCGATAGACAAATCATCTTTCATTAATTTGCCGGAAATAACGGCATGGTAAAGTTTTGTCACTTCGCGGTTCTCGAACTGGTCATTTAGCGATTTATGGCTTATTGCCGTTCTCGCAAATACCATAACTCCGCCGGTATCGCGGTCTAATCTGTGAACAGTATAAACTTCTCCATAAATGCTACCCAAGAAATCTAAAGCATTTGGCAACAATTTGTTGAATCGGTCAGGAATTGAAAGCAATCCTGCCGGTTTGTCAATTACGATAATCTCCTCGTCTTCGAATAATATTGTGCTTTCAAGGTTGTTCATCGCGATTGCATTATTGCGGCTTCGAGCGTATTGTACATCAACATTGTAATTGTCATTGGTCCAACGCCACCCGGAACAGGTGTTATCAGCGACACTTTGTCATAAACATCATTGAAATCAACATCGCCCGTCAAACGATAGCCTTTTTCGGTGTCGGGAGCTTCAACTCTATTTGTACCGACATCAATAATCACAACACCCTCTTTAATCATATCTCTTTTTATAATTTCAGCAGCTCCTGCGGCGGCAATCAAGACATCCGCTTGGCGAGTATAATAGGCTATATCAGGAGCGGCAGTATGACAAATTGTGACTATCGCATTTGCGTCTTTGTTTTTTTGGTACAACAAATTTGCAATTGGTTTGCCCACAATATTGCTTCTGCCCAATACTACTGCATGTTTGCCTTTGAGCGATACATTACTCCGCTTCAATAATTCCATGATTCCGGCGGGAGTGCATGCTTGCAAGCAAGGTATTCCGGCAACTAATTTACCGACATTTACAGGATGAAATCCATCCACGTCTTTGTCGGGATTGATCCGTTTGATGACTTCCATATCGCTGACGTGCTTCGGCAGCGGCATTTGCACAAGTATTCCGTGAATATCCGGGCGATTGTTCCACTCATCAATCATTGCTAAGACCTGCTCTTGACTTGTAGTTTCAGGTAATCGCTCAATTAGCGAATAAAACCCAAGTTTTTCGCACGTTTTTGCTTTCATTCCCACGTAAACTTCCGATGCAGGGTCATTACCCACAATCATCAATGCAAGTCCGGGAATTATCCCTGTACTTGCCTTAAATGCAGATGCTTTTGAAAAGATTTCTTCTCTGATGTTTTGGGAAATTATCTTCCCGTCAATAATTTTTTCCATATTTCAATTTGCTTTAATATAAGACTTTTACAAAATCCAAAATACGATTTTTCGCTCTAACTTTGACTGTTTAGAAAAATTTGTTGAAAACTTTTCATCTTAAATCAATATCTTGTACTTGAAAAAATTACTAATCAAAATTAAGTTTCGAGTCAAAAAATGTCATCTTTCGTTCATTTACATAATCACACTCATTATTCATTATTAGATGCTGCTTCGACTCCTTCCGAGTTGATTGACGCAGCAATTACAGACGGACAAACGGCAATTGCATTGACTGACCATGGCAATATGTTCGGAGCAGTTGAGTTCTTCAACTATGCCAAAAAAAAATCAATCAAGCCGATTATCGGAATGGAAGGCTATATCTCAGTCGGTTCTCGCTTTGAAAGAATTGCCACAAATAAAAACGAAAAAATCCGCAACTATTTTCATATACTCTTGCTCGCAAAAGACCAACAAGGCTACAAAAATTTGATAAAGTTATCATCTTTAGCATATACTGAAGGCTTTTACTATCGCCCAAGAATTGACAAAGAATTGATAGAAAAATATCATGAAGGGCTGATTTGTACTTCTGCTTGTATGGGGAGCATGGTCAACGCTTGGATTTTGGATGGCAACTACGAAAAAGCCTATTCGGAAGCCAAATATTACAAAGATATGTTCGGAGATGATTTTTACCTCGAAATTCAAAATCACGGACTCGAAAACGATCCACTAATTCTTGAAAATGTACCTCGAATGGCTCGAGAATTAGACATTAAAATGACAGTCAGCAATGATATTCATTACCTCAAACCCGAACATGCTATTGCTCATAACGTTTTGCTTAGTATCAAAGATGCTAATCCATCTAACGGTAAGTATATGAATATTCTTGAGCTACGTTATGGCAAACCTGAGTTTTATTTCAAGACAACAAAGCAAATGCAAGAATTATTCAAAGACTTCCCTGATGCAATTGCTAATACGGTTGAAATAGCCGACAAATGCAATTTTGAAATAGATAAAACACGTGTTTTCCCTGATTTCCCATTGCCTAAGGAAACTAAGTCCACTAATTTAGATGATTATTTACGCGAACTTGTTTACGATGGTTTAACAAAGAAATACAACCCAGTTACGGATGAAATCCGCCAAAGAGTAGAATACGAGCTGAAAGTAATTATTGAAATGGGCTTTTCGGGATACTTTTTGATTGTGTGGGATTTCATAATGGCAGCCAACAAACTTGGCGTCCGAGTCGGTCCCGGTCGTGGTTCTGTTGTAGGTAGTGTCGTTGCTTACGCTTTAGATATTACTCTTGTTGACCCATTGCCATATGATTTGCTTTTCGAAAGATTTCTGAATCCGGAACGCTTCACCATGCCTGATATTGACATTGATTTCAACGACGAGAAACGCGGTTTGGTCATTGATTACGTTAAGAATAAATATGGCGAAAAAGCTGTTGCACAAATCGTTACATTCGGGAAATTAACAACTAAAGCCGTTATTACAGATGTGGGCCGCGTTTTAGGTGTTGACTTAGGTACCATTCGGAAAATTACTAAGCTAATCCCTGTAAATTTGGGTAAAGTAACCGAACTCAAAAAAGCTCTTGAACTAAAGGAATTACTATGGGTTAAAGAATCAAAAGACCAAAAAATAAAAGATTTGATTGAATATTCCTTGTTGCTCGAAAATAAAAATCGTCATACCGGTATTCATGCTGCCGGAATCGTAATTACGAAAGGAGAAATTACTGATTATGTGCCGGTTTACAAGCCTAAGGAAACAGAAGAAACTGTTGTTGATGTGGCTACTCAATATAGCATGGGCGAATTGGAGGATGTCGGACTATTAAAAATGGACTTCCTTGGGCTTAAGACATTATCAATTATTGACCACACTCTCGATATGATTGAAGTGAATTTCGGGATAAGGATTGATATAGAAAAGATTGATTTCGAGGACAAAAAGACATATGATATGCTTTCGGCAGGAGATACATTAGCAATATTCCAATTTGAATCCGACGGAATGCAAGAATACTTAAAGCGACTTAAGCCTCATAATCTTGAAGAACTAACTGCTATGAACGCTTTGTACCGTCCGGGTCCGATGGAAAATATTCCACTATTTATCGACAGAAAGCACGGTCGGAAGCCAATTGCACTCCTTCATCCAATAATGGAAAAAGTACTCAAAACGACTTATGGTATCATTGTTTATCAAGAGCAGGTTATGCAGTTGGTGCAAGTCATTGCAGGCTTTTCACTAGGTCAAGCCGATATTCTACGCCGAGCAATGGGCAAGAAAAAAGTCAAAGAAATGGAAGCCATGAAGCCCGATTTTGTCAAAGGAGCCGCAGAAAAAGGAATAGATAAGGAAACAACCTTAGAAATATGGGAATTGATTAATAAATTTGCCGATTACGGATTCAACAAATCGCACTCATTAGCTTATTCGTATCTCGCATTTCAAACTGCATGGCTTAAGGCACATTATAGAGCAGAGTTTTTCGCTGCAAATATGACTTCCAAACTGAATACATTATCCCAAATTGTCAGACTCGTAGAAGAAGCAGAGAAATTTGGTATACGAGTGGTTCCACCCGACATTAATAAATCTGATTCTATCTTTGTCGTATCCGATAATAAAATTTACTTTGCCTTATCGGCTTTGAAAAATGTTGGAGTTTCAGCTGTCCAACATATAGTTGAAACAAGGAAAGAAAAGCCATTTGCGTCATTTTTCGATTTTGTCCGGCGAGTTGACTCTAAAAATATCAACAAAAGAGGGCTAGAATCTCTCATTTGTAGTGGTGCATTCGATTCTGTCGAAAATAATAAGAGGCGTGCTTTATTTGATTCAATAGAATTGGCTCTCGAATTTTCAAAACGCATTAGTGGAGGACCGGATGAAACTGAGAGTTTGTTCGGCGCTGATGTGGTAGAAGTTGACATTGTAGAGCCTACTCTACCGGACCTTGAGGAATGGTCTGAACGTGAAAGGCTCAAACACGAATTTGAAGTGATGAACTATTATATCACGGGTCATCCGCTTAATTCATACGAACCATTTATTCGTGCTTTTTCGTCAAAATTGGAATATAATGAAGTAGTTCTTCCCACAGGTTCAAGTATTAGTTTTTGCGGTTCGGTGAGCGACATTCGTCGCAGAAACGATTCTAAAAACAATACTTTCGCTTTTTGCGAAGTTGAGAATTTGCAATATAAAGCGGAAATGCAAATATGGAGCAGAACTTACGATAGCTATGGGCATTTGCTCAATGATAATTCTGTGATGGTTTTTCGAGGAAAACTAACAGAAACTGAAGACAAATTCAAGGTAGGTGTTGAGGAGATTTATAGTCTGTATGAAGCTATGACAAAATATACCAAAGGATTAATTATCCGAATATTGGTTGAAAAGCATGAAGTAAGAATCATCAAAGAAATCAAGCAACTGTTATCTCGTGATTTCGGTAATGATATCAAAATAACATTTAATGTAGAAAACATGGATAATAGCTTGAGCAAAACATATTCAGTTTATGGTTTTCAAGCTAAGTATGATGTTGAAACTATTATGAAACTTTGTGATTTGCTTGGCAGTCATAATGTTAGATTTGAGCTGAAATAACACTCAATTTATAGGTTTTTCGTTTGTTTACTGAAGTTTTTGATACAAAAATAAAAGGTTTGAAAATGAAAAAAATTATATCCTGGGCAATTGCAATTTTCGTTGCATATATATTTGCAAAATTGATTTTCTTTGTGTTAAAAGTTACTTTCGATATTATGGTATTTTCTTTTGTTACGATTGTTTTTGTAGCTTTGTTGGCTGTATTTGCATTACCGATATATGTAATTGTCAGAAAAAAACTTTTTTCGAGGAAATAATTTGAAAACATTCGCCTCCTTTTGCGTTGCAATTTTTTGTATTGCAATCATTATACCTTCGCAGACAAAAGCCCAACAAACATCACAGGATTATACATTAGAATTGGCTCGACTTTTTTCGCAAGACTTATTTGAAAGCAATGGCATTCTATTTATGCAGCCTGTTGTAAAAATGATAAATGCCACTTCCAATTCCAGATTTTTCAGTTCAGCCTATATTCCACAGAAAGTTGAAAAGCCATATTACCGCATCGGCGTCCAATCAATGCTTGGATTTGTAACCAACGATTTGCGTTCGTTCACACCGGTTATGCCTTCTCGGGAATATAATTTTACAGATTTAGGCGAATTCATTGGTTTCAATATTTTGAACGGCGAAATAACAAGACTTGATACTGCCAAATTGATTCATTATATATTCTTGAATATGATGCATGACGGCATACACGGCAAAAACAAGGGATTAATCAAAACTCCAAACGCTGCCTCGACTGCAATGGGTACTGGCAATACTAAATTTATTTTACCCCATGAGAGTCTGGATTCGCTTTTCAAGGCTCATCCTTTATATTCTTTTCCTCAAATTCCGCAATTTCTCAAAGATTCTATAAACTCAGCAATTTATCAATTCCCAACAGAATTCACTCTCTATGGCGGAAATGATTTATCAACTATTTTTGCAGCTGTTCCTCAAATCGAAATCGGTTCGCTTTACGGAACTGAACTGCTGATAAGGCTTATTCCCCCTGTTGACCTTGGCGAAACAGTCGGAGATTTTGCATTTTGGGGGCTTGGCTTGAAACATAGTATATCCCAGTATTTGCATAACAATCACAAAGTAGCAGCAAATTTTGACGAGCCTATAAATCCTTATGATATAGCGGTTCAAGTAGTTTATCAAGGTACTTCACTCAAAAATACAGTCGGTATAACCAAGGCAGACCTGAAAGCAAACGCTACGATTTATAACGCAAATATACATGGTAGCTACAATTTTGGTCAAGGATTTGAAGCTTATACCGGATTGGGTTACGAACAAATAACAATAAATTCTACATACACCTATTTTTTACCTGTCGAAATTCAGTGGCAACTCGGTCTGCTCGAACAAGGAATGCATGAAACTACACCGGGTTATCCTGGCGACCAAAATCCGCAAAGCACAGACCTGACCTTTACGGACACAAATATCAAGTGGACAATAGGGATGACGGCTAAATTTGGTAATTTCAGGACAATTTTGGATTATAGTTTGAGCAAATTTAATGTCCTTAGTTTCGGGTTAGTTTACGAATTATAAGGGATTCTTTTTTGAAACGCTACTTTATTATTGCCGGTGACCCTTCAGGGGATTCACATGGAGCCTTGTTAATTCGCGAAATTCTTAAAATCGAACCCCAAAGCCGCTTTTATGGCATCGGTGGTTCGGCGATGCTCGCCGAAGGATTTGATTCCATCATTCCTCAAAGCAGTGTTTCTGTGGTCGGATTCTGGGAAGTCCTAAAAAAATATTCATTCTTCAAAAATTTGCTTAATCGTTGCCAAGCTATTTTACGCAACGACAAACCCGATGCTTTCATACCAATTGATTACCCGGGTTTCAATATCCGAATGGCAAAATACGCCAAATCAATAAATATTCCCGTAATTTATTACATCGCTCCGCAGCTTTGGGCTTGGGGAAAAGACAGGGCAAAACAACTCGTTGGCAATGTTGACAAACTCCTCACGGTTTTTCCATTCGAGACCGAATTTTTTGCTCGATTTAGCATTAATACCGATTTCGTTGGTCATCCATTGCTTGATAATCCCGATTTTGAGAATATTTCTCAGCTCGAAAGGGAAGATAAATTGGCTTTTTTCCCGGGAAGCCGTGAGCAAGAAGTGGTTAAACATTTGAATCTTTTCACAAAAATTTTACAAGAAACAGGTATTCAAAATGAATTCCCGATTTCGGTCGCAAAAGCTAAAAATGTGCCGAATACTGTTTATGATTCATTTGCCTCTCACTTTCAAAACATAAATTTTGAATATGATTCTGCAAATTTACTCAGAACTGCAAAAGCAGGTTTCATCAAAACCGGGACTTCAAATTTAGAGGCTTGCTTAGCTGAACTGCCTTTTGCGATGTACTACAAAACTTCATTTCTTTCGTATATTATTGCCAAAAAACTTGTGAATTTGGAGCATATTTCAATCGTAAATATTTTGACTAAACGAAATACAATCCGAGAATTTGTCCAAAATGACATAGAACCCAAAACCGTCGCCAAGCACCTCCGGCAATTGATGACTGATGACGTTAAACGCAAGGTCATGATTGAAGAATTTAGAGAAATCAGACAATATCTCGGCGGACCGGGCGCTTCGCACCGTGCAGCAAAAATCATAAGCGAATTCAGATGACGAAATTGAACTTCAAATACAGGATTTTCATTAAACTTGTCAATTTATTGAGTAAAACTTGGCGTTTTCATGTCAACGACAATATGCCCACCAAGCCGGCTATCATACTTTTTTGGCATGGATTGATGTTGCCGGGTTGGAAATTTTACGAGGGGAGAGATGCAAATGCGCTCGTCAGCACAAGCAAAGATGGCGAATTACTGACAAACATACTCCAATTATGGGGTTTCAATGTGCTTCGTGGCTCATCTTCGCAGCAAGGCAAAGAAGCCCTCGAGCAGATGATAGCTCTTGCCCCCGAAGGATTTTTACTCATCACACCCGACGGTCCCAGAGGTCCATCGCAAGAGATGAAGGCAGGCGCTGTCGTGACTTCCGTCAAATCGCAAGTACCGATTTATCTATGCGGAATCAAAATTGCCAAGAAAATTACATTCAAAAAAAGTTGGGACAAATTTGAACTGCCACTTCCATTCAGCAAAATCGAACTCACTTTCGATGGTCCTTATTTATTTCCTCAATCATCAAATCGTGAAGAAATTTCATCTTTTATTCAGGTATTAAACTCAAAATTGTTATATTTACTAAAGTGATATTTTGTTAATTTTGTTTTTGATTGTTTGAAAAATGATATGATTAAAACCTTAGCTTCAAAAATATATGGAAAGGTTGTCGGCTCGATTAATAAGAAGCACGACGATAACGAACCTATGTACCAATGCAAAGTGCCTGTAATCAGTGTTGGCAATTTGACTGTTGGTGGTACAGGCAAGACTCCGTTTGTGCAAATGTTGACCAAATTTTTCCTAAGCAAAAATATCAAAGTCGGTATCATTGGCAGAGGTTATAAAAAAGACCTAAAAGGCGAAGTCATTGTGAGTGATGGGGAAAACATTCTTGCAACTGCTGAAGAGGGTGGCGACGAAATGCTACTATTAGCACAAACACTGAAAGTTCCCGTGATAGCCCATGAAAAAAAGTATCTTGCTGCGAAAAGTATGGAAGAAAAATTTGATGTTAATATTATAATTGTTGACGATGGCTTCCAACATCGTAATTTACATCGCGATATTGATATTTTGTTGCTCGATAGGGAAACTGTCGAAAATCCCGAATTAATCCCCAAGGGAAAATTGAGAGAGCCTTTGGATTCTATGGCGCGTGCTGATGTAATTTGTCTTGCAGGAATTTCAGATTTGGACAATTCAACATCAAAATTTATCACACCCGAATCAATAATTATCAAAGTCAAGCCTATCAACGCCAATCCATACGAACTTGGTAATAAAGTCCCTCTGAAATATTCAAAAATTAAGGAAATTCAGGAATCAGTTCTTCCATTTGCAGGAATAGCAAAACCCGACCGATTCTTCGATATGTTAGTCGGAATGAATTACAAGTTTGCGAGCACAAAAGAATTCTCTGACCATCATAAATATAGTGCTTCAGATATTCAAAAATTAATATCATTAGCTACAAAAGCAGGTACAAAATTTTTGGCAACGACCGAAAAAGATGCAACTAAGTTAAGCGAATTCAAAGATTTATTAGATTCTGCAAACATCACTTGCTATGTATTCCCGATTGCACTTACAATTTGGGATGGCAAAAATCAGTTTTTTAAACTTTTAAACTCAGTCATTAAGGTAAAAAAATGAGAAAATTCTTGATTTTCACATTGCTTCTTATCATTTGTGTGGCATGTGCTCCCAAGGAAAAGCCACTAATCATTGCACTTTCTAAGGGTGCAGGCTCTGAAAGTTACGAGAAATATGAATCATGGCTCAAAAGCTCAAATCCGAATATAGAATGTATTGATTTATTTTTTATTGATAGAGACGAAGCATTGGAAATTCTCGAAAAAGCGGACGGTGTCGTTCTAACCGGTGGACCCGATGTTCATCCTTTTCATTATGGTAAGGATTTCGATACTATTCGTTGCGAAATTGACTTAGTTCGTGACACTCTCGAATTCGATATTATAAAAATTGCTAAAGAAAAAGGTATTCCCATGCTTGGAGTTTGTCGCGGTGCACAAATTATTAATGTTGCCCTTGGCGGTAGTTTGATTGTAGATATTCCCGAAGATACAGATTCAGAGGTGATTCACCAAGTTGAAGAGGGTGATGCCATGCATGAAATTATTATCGTAGATAGCTATCTTTCAAAAATTTCCGGCGTCAGGACAGTGAATGTAAATAGTAATCATCATCAAGCTGTTGACGTTCTTGCCAAAGGACTGAAAGCATCGGCTCGCGCTGCTGACGGAATTGTAGAAGCATTTGAATATAAGAACCAAAAAAACGACTTCTTGATTGCTGTTCAGTGGCATCCCGAAAGAATGGGTAGTTCTGATACTTTGTCAATGAGCATTGCAAAGGAATTTCTGCATCATTCCGAAAAATTCAGAGAAAAGAAATCGCTTACAAAGTAAATTCTAAAGTGACAAACACTCTGCTTTCAGCATTTCCCGCTATTTCATCGTAAGCGGAACTGACCGATTTGACGTAATTTTTAGATGTATCTGCATATCTCAAACGCAAGGTCACTTGCTCGATTGGCTTCAGATTAACATAGACGAAACTCCTATTGCCCGCCCCAAATAAAGCCGGAGAATTTGAATATCCGGGCATAACTGATTCGTATTGCCAAATTGATGAATTATACGAATCTGTATCAAATAATGAAATTCGACCACCAAAAGTCAAATAAACAGAGGCATCAGCTTTAAATTCAAAAAACGCCCCGACACCGCTTTCATTCGGGATTTTGCTTTCATACTCAAGGTAGACATATTCAACTCTGCACCTGAACATCAATCGCGGGTTAGGTTTGTAAGCCCAATCAGCCCTCAATTGATATTTATCTTTTTGGACTAAGTGCCTCAACTTGTCTGAATCTGTCACAGAGGAAGTGATTTCCTTGTGTCGCCCTTTGAAAGTTATGAGAATTCGTTCCAGCCCAGTATATTGCAATTCCAACATCTTGTCCGTACCCTTGATTGTGCCCGGGATAGTATATGTTCTGCCATGACTTCGGAATAAGTCAATATATGTGTTCAAAACAACTGAATTTGACGCTCGGATACGCGACCCGAAATATAAACCACTCTCGTTTGCAGGGCTATAAAATTCTCCGAAATTATTGCCGTAGGGACTTCTGAAATTTTTATCATAGTTGCGATAATGCATTGCGAATTCAATATATTTAAGCTTGTATATAGCTGCAAATTTTGCTCCGAGATTTTGTTTTGCATCGAAACCAAATTCCCCACCCAACATGAAATCATAATATCTATAAAATGAATAGACGGAACCCAACAAGCCTTCCTTGCCCTTAAATGTTGAAATTGATTGTGAATTAATCGGTTTGGAAAATTCCACATACATACTGTTAAATCCCAAAGTGAAATTCGTGCGGACGATTTCGAGATTCAATCCGCCGATTTCTTCTACCACAGCATTTTGCTTGGCAATTTCATTTTCAGTGCGATATAATCCGTTGATATAAATTGATGCAATTTCGCCACTTTCTTCGTCCAAACTACCTGCAAGGTTTTTGTATGAATAAAAGGCTCTGATATTCAAATTTGTATTTTTGCCAAGAAAAATATTTGAAGTTCCGCCCCAACCTCTGAAATTGCCATATTGAAGTGATGAGCGCCAAGGATTGAAGCCATTGCCCCGTTGAAATGCCGCATCAATTGCGTCCCATGATTTATTTTGGCTGAATGGTGCCCAAGTTAGCAAACCCATTCCGCTATTAAAGCTGAAATCGCCAATTATTAATTTTGCATTTCGGGAATGCAACCCTAAATGGAAACTTGTGAAACTTTCGGAATGAATTTCTCCCGGCTCTTTTTTGACTAAAACGCCTCCGTAGAAGTCGGCAATTTCAGTTTCTTGGCTCAATAAAAGTCTATTATATAAATCATAAGAAGGACCTGCGTAAATTTCTTCTGCAATACCTCGGGTTTCTTGCAATCGCTCTCTGAATCGGCTTCTGAACTGAATGCTCTTTCCTTTTGATTTCCCGCGAATAAATGTCGTCTCTTTCAGAATCAATTCAATTTCATGAGGAATTTCGAGCATATTGCAAATTTCCTCGACTGATATTTCCGGGTTATTATCCACAAGTGATATAATGTTATCTGCCATCATCAAATCTATACCGGGAATTCGGGACAAATCAGCATTAGTTACATTTCGGAGATTCATCCTGTTTTCGCGAAGATATTCGAGCATGGTTAAATCAGGGTTTTCATTGGTTTCGATTGCAATTTCTTCGAAATATTTCTCTTCATCATATTCCTGTGCTTTTAAGTTGCTTGTGCATAATATACACAGAATTAGACATAAGGAACAATATTTTAATTTGATTATCATGTATCAATCAGAATGACGAGGATATCCCGAGCATTGGCGAAATACCCAAAATGCTGTTGTATTGAGTTAATAAAACGAAATCAATAGAGTAAATATCTTTTAACAAAATTCCTGCTTCAATGAATGAGGGGGAGTTTCTCCATGCAATTCTCAAATCTGCGAATTCTAAAACCGAATATTTAAATGCTAAAGCTATGGCTGATTTGTGTGTTATATCAATTATTGCATCTGCGTCAATTTGAGCGTCCTCCATAATTTTGTAAGAAACTCCAACCACAGCCGTTTGCCAAATATAAAGCGAGTCGCTCCCGTAAGATGATTTGAGCAAATTACGCATGTAAAATCCGGCATCCAAATTGTCAGTGATTGATAATTTACTCCCAATATGAACCGAAAATGCTGATTGCGACGAGAATCTATCTATGCTGATTGTGCTGTAATCGGCTGCAACGCCCACGAGTATTTTATCGGATAATTTGGTGCTATAGCCCAATTCGGCAGAATATTCATTGTATAAATTATTGCCGATATAGAAAAAATTTGAATTGATAAAATGATTCTCCGACAGTCCGAACTGAAAATTAATTTCTGCCGGAGTAAGCTCTTTGATACCGAACCTATACGGCGAAATTCTTAAATCTGAATTGAAAGATTTGTCGTATAATTCTGTCGCAGGATTTTTTGAATGCTTGAACAATGATGCATTCGCAGTTGCCGAAGGAATAGGGTCCAAAATATATTTACCGAAAATCTGCGATAACAAGATTTCCGTTGTAAGTAAAAAAATCAGAAACAGGATTTTGAAAAATTGGCACGGATTCATGAAAGATTTTCCGACAAATCTAAACTATTAGTCAATTATTTCGTTTTAGTTTTAGTACTTTGTGTGAAATTACTTATTTTTAGTAATATAATCAAGAACAAAATTGGAAATATCATGAATTATTTGAAAATACTTGTTGTATTTGTTTTAGCAAGCATTGCTATCAAAGCTCAAGAAATTGAAGCTACTGTTTCGGTAAATATGGAACCCATCCCTGAAGAATATCGGACAAATATACTTTCGCTACAAGGCGATGTCGAAACATATCTCAACAACCAAAGATTTACAAGTATTGATTGGGAGGGACCCAAAATCCCTATTGAGGTAAATATTGCAGTAACAGGTGGTATGCAGAATCATTATTCGGCGCAATTGTTTATCGCAGCTAAACGCTATATTTACGGGCAAGAAGGTGGCATGTCGGTAACTTTGAAATTGATTGACCGCACTTGGGTCTTTGAATACAATCGTGGGGCAATGCTTTCCTACAACCCTTCGCGATATAATGAATTTACTTCTTTACTCGATTTTTACATGCTACTTATCATTGGATTTGACCTTGATACATATGAAGCACTTAGCGGTAGTCGTGTGTATGAATTAGCTCGTACTATAGTTACAATGGGGGCTGCTTTTGGTGCCGATGGATGGCAAACTACTGCAACCCCGGGTGAATTTACTCGCTATACACTTATTTCCGAAATGACTGATATGAAATTTGAACCTTTACGTAAGTTAGTCTTCAGCTATTATTATGACGGCTTAGACGTTATGGCAGAAGACCGCGAACAAGGACTTTCGAATCTAGCATTTGTAATCCAAGAAATGGCGGATTTCAAAAACAAAAAACTCTCAAGTCCTTCGATTTTGATACAAGCTTTTTTCGATGCAAAAGCGCCGGAATTAGCTGATATGTTCAAAGGATACAAAAAGCACCCGGGTGTTTTTCGCGATTTGATGTATTTAGACCCTTCAAATTCTCAAATTTACGACGAAGCTCAACAGGGTAGATAATTATTTGATTATATCCCAATAATCTATAGAAAGCATTGGCATTGGTTTGCCGTTATTTTGAAGCAAGAAATCTAAAGTATTGATTTCTTGCTTCGTTTTTTCTACGTTGATTCCCACCATGTTTGAAATAAAGGGGATTAGGTCGAACATCTTAGGTGCAGGAAATTCGTCAATTGTGTATCGTTCGCCTTCTTTTATGCCGGCTTTTTCCTTAGCTACTTTTATTGCATCATCCAAACCGCCAATTTTGTCCACCAAACCGATTTTCTTAGCATCAACGCCGGTCCATATTCTACCTTGAGCGACTACTTCGACATTATCTTTTGATATCTCCCTTCCTTCAGTCACAAGAGTGATAAACTTGTCATACAATGCCATGATTTCGATTGTCCTTTGGTCTAATTCATCGGGTGTCAAATTTCTTAGCGGCAACCCAATTGGAATAATCGGCAGCGTATAAGATTGACCCATATCGGAATATTTACCTCTTTTTATCATATCGTAACCTATGCCGAGTGTATCTTGCAAGCCTTTGTCGTAAATCCATGCTCCAATTACGCCAATCGAACCGGTAACGGTAAAAGGCGAAGCCACAATTTCATCTGCATTCATCGAAAGCCAATATCCACCTGAAGCAGCAACCATTCCTTGTGTTACAATTACAGGTTTTACATCCTTTTCAAAGGAAAAAAATGATGCCCATATAGAGTGATCTAATCTAAAATTTTTTACATTGACAATTTTAATTTTGTCTTTTCTTTCACTGAGTAATTTTGAAATATAATCTGAAGCCATTGCATCACCGCCCGGCGAATCCACTCTTAAAATCAAAGCCGAATAATATGGGCTTTCTAAAATCCATTTGATTGTTTCGGCTGCTTCACGAGCTTTGATTCCTTCGTCCATATCGCAAACGCCGGTCAGATAATAAATCGCAATGCGCTTCTTGGGTGCACCCCATTGGTCGTCTATAGGTTCTTCGAGATATTGTCTGTATCCGATTGGAACAACTCCGGCTATTCGATAATCTTTTGATATTTTCTTTTCCATATCCATCCAACGTCCCATTTCATCTGCCAATTTTTCTGCAATTGCATCACTCGGGAAATATCCGATTTTCGAGTCAACAATCCTGTCAAAATCGCTAATGCTTATTTTGCGAGAAGAGCAAATTTCTTCGCGAGTACTTTCATACCAAGAATCTATCAATGCTTGACGTTGTTCTCGTTCACCTTCGGACATTTCTGTGCGTGTGTAGTCCTCGAAAGCAGATTTATATTTGAAATATCTCAGTTCCTCAAACCCTACACCCAAATTATCAAACATGCGTTTATAATAACTTCTACCCGAAGCATAACCTTTGATACTGAGATATCCCATTTCATCAATGATGATTTTATCGGCAACCGATGCTAAGTGGTATAAATCAATAGAGGCTCTGTCAATATATGCTACAATTGTTTTGCCCGAATTTTTAAATTCGAGTAATTTGTTTCTGATTTCCCAAGTCATAGATTTATTTGCAGAAAAATTTGTCAAATTTACTACCATGCCTTTGATAAACTCATCTTTGATTGATTCATCAATAAGGTATAACAAATCAATTAATGTCATCGAATCATCAAACCAACGATTCCGTTGATATTTTATCGAGCCTGATAAATCCAAAGCTACGAACATATCATCGCTCAAAACATCATCAGTAAAAGTTCTGTCATTACCAAACATTCTCAACCCAACTGCAGATTGAGCGAATCCATCTGATGAATTTGAAACTTGATTATAACCAACTCCATATCTTCCAAAACTAATATCCACACCTAATGAATATATTTCATCCCTGAAATAACGTCCATTGGCTCTGACCCCGGGTGCAAATTCCCATGACAAGCCACCGCTATAATTTAAATCGGACAAATTCTTATCATCAAATAAAGATGCATCTACAAAAAAAGTCATAGGGTAATCGGTAAATGGTCTAATTGCAATTTCTGCAACTGTTTCTGCATTAGAATTCATCAATGAAAAAGCATGATTGAATGCTAAGGATAAATTTCCGTTTGGACGAATTAGCATACCGACTTGCATCATGTCTCCAAAACCGTATTTCAAACCATGACTGTTTGACCATCCATATGAAATTCCCATCCCGAAAGTTCGGCTGCCAAAACTTTGTGAAATTCGATAATCATAAGCGGGTTTGCCATCGTAAAAACGAGACATTACACCAAATCCTGTTCCGCCCAGCCCTGTAAACAATCCCCAGCGTTTGAATCCAATGATATTTTCTTGACTTGAAATAATACCCAACATATCTAAACTACTCTGGTTGTAATTCAAGATTGCCGGATTGTCGAATCCATATAATCCAAATTTGAATGCCCCTGATGATGATTGCATAAAATCACGCATTTCGTAATAAGTGGTGAAGCTCTTTTGTGAATATGAATTGTTGGTAAAAAGCAGAATGATTCCCGAGACTAAAAGTATTATACGTTTCATAATTTTAACCTATTCTCTAAAATAGTAATTTAATAAATGTTCTTTTCTATTTTTATTTATTTTACAATACAATATTACGAAAGATTCTTGGTTTATTAACTTAAAAATTTACTATATGAATACAAATAATAAAAAAATATCAAATGATGTAATGGTTGAAGTGGTTCCGGAATACATTTCACCTGAAAGAGTTCAAGGAGATTCACGCAATTTCTTTGCTTATACCGTAACATTAACCAATTTAGGTCAAAAGCAAGTTCAGCTATTGTCCCGACATTGGATTATAATTAACGCAGACGGTATTCGCGAAGAGGTCAGAGGCGATGGAGTAGTTGGATTTACTCCAAAATTATTACCGGGACAATCATTTACATACACAAGCAATTGCCCGATGGATACAGAGTGGGGGACTATGGAAGGCGAATACACTTTCATCACTGACGAAGGCGTGTTTTTCCAAGTAGAAATTCCCAGATTTTATTTAGTCGTTCCCACATTATTGAGCGGTCAATAGCAATTACTAATTCTTCAATTTAAATAACGAAATCTCAGCAGTCAAATCATGCATTGATTGAACTAACTGATTTGTAGCCTTTTGAAATTCGGTCAATGAATTTTTTGTTTGGTCTATTGTGATGTTCAATTGCTTCATAGCTTGATTTATTTGGTTTGCGGATGAATTTTGATTCTTCATACCTGAATTAACCACTCTGAATTCAGGTTCTAACTCTTGTACTTCGTCAATGATTGAACTTAGGTGGCGGCTAATGTCTATAACTTCGGTAATTGTCATATTAACATTATCTGTAAATTTCGTAATTTCACCGATTCCTGTTTTGACTGAATTTTGCATTTCCTTAACCATATAAGCAATATCTTTTGCTGCAATTTTCGTTTGGTCAGATAATCTGCTGATTTCTCGTGCTACAATCGAAAAACCCTTGCCATATTCGCCGGCTCGTTCTGCTTCGATTGCCGCATTGAGTGCAAGTAAGCCTGTTTGGTCAGAAATTTTGTTTATAGTTGTGACGATTCCTGAGATTTTCTTTGCCTTATCTTCTACGATGGAAAATTTATCGTAAAACAATTTTGTCGAATTAACAAAGCCCTGTACATGGCTTTCCATTTCATCAAGTTTCAGTTTGCCTTCCTGAGTGTTTTGTGCTGAAACTTGTATTCTGCTACTAATTTCATCCATAGTCTTAACAAGTTTATTGGATGTAGATGCTATTTCTGTACTCGAAGCAGTAACTTCATGCGATGATGCAGCTTGCTCGGTAGCACTTGTTTCCATATCTCTCGCGGAAGCATTAATTTCATTGACTGCGCTTCTGACTTCGAGCGATGATTGTTGCACTTTACCTATCAAAGAACTTAGATTAGATGTCATAATCAATGCAGTCCGAACCAATCGCACAACCTCGTTCTTGGAGTTCAGAAATGTATCGTTATTAGTCATGATTCCTTTCTTTTCGTAATCGCTTCTCAAATCTTCAATCAGAATTTGTGCTTCATGAAAATCTCCTGCTGCAAGAAATTCTCCAAGTTCAACTGCTTTTGAAATTGGTTTAGAAATATTTTTCGAAATGAGAATGATAATAATGAAAAGGAAAATAAATCCGGCTAATCCAATGAACAAAATCAAAATGCTTCGCGAATTAACTTCTTCCATAATTTCTTGACGTGGGAAAAACAAACCCAAAGCCCATCCGCTTGTTGGTAATGGGGCATAATATAAGAAACCATCTGATTTAGCAAATGGACTGGAGTACTCCAAAAATTCAGATGCCCCGCTCGTCATTTTTTTGCCTACAACAATTAAATTCGGGTTGTTGGTTCTTTCTGCCATATGGGAAACTGATGTATCTCGTTCATAATTTGCAAAAGGATGTGCAATGATTTTGCCTGTTTTGGAAATTAAAAATGCGTAGCCTGTATTATAAACCTTTATAGTCGAAACATAATCTTTCAATGCATCTAATGCAATGTCGCATGTAACAACACCTACAAAACGCTCATATTCGCCAATCTTCTTGAATATTGGAAATGAGAAAGTGGACATGTAAATGTTTCCTCCGCCTTCATCAAAGTATGGTTCGCTCCATAAAGGAACACCTTTTTCTTTCGGCATTTTATACCAATCCCATACCAAATAGTTATAAGATGTATGGGATAAATCTCCGTAAAGCACATTTTCATTACTTCTAAAGAAATAAGGGGCAAAATACTTCAGCGTTGAATCTATCAAATATGGCTCCAGCGAAATTGTTGAGCCGTAAATTTCATCATTCGATTCGACTACTGAACGTAGGAAAACACATATTGCCGCTGAATCTAACTTTTGTGATGATATGAATACTGCTGATGTTTGGGCAATTTTTTCTACATTTTTGAGATTTATATCAATTTCGGTCAATGTTTTTGTAGTAATCAATTCCGCTTTCTCGCGAACTGATGATATAGCCGAATCCCGCGATAGTATGTAGTTTGCTCCGAATATGATGAAAAATATCACAGACAAAGCCGATAGTATCAAAAATGATGTTTTGTATGCAATACTTCTTTTTTCGAGCATTTCTATTTCTGATTTCTAAACTTCAAAATTTTGTTAATTACAAATAAACTACGATTTATCCAATAAACAATATAAAGATGATATTAGCATTATATTTTAGTGGTTGAACTCAATTTTCTTATTTTTGCATTGGAATAAAATGATAAATGATTTGAAAGATAAAACAAAAAATCAAAAGAAAACGAATTCGTTCAGTAATTTGCTCCGAATAGCAAAGTACGTTGTCCCGTTTAAGTGGCTAATGGCTCTGCAAATTGTCTTAAATACCATCTTTTCTTTTCTTAATACAGTCTCTGTTACTTTGATTCTTCCGATACTAGAACTAATTTTTTCCGATGGAAAAGTGAATACCGAGCCTGTTGAAAGTACTAACCCTTTGAATAATATTACAGATTCTTTCTTCGATTTCATGTACAGCCTGATTGGACTGAGAGACGAAGGGGGAGATGTGCTTTATAAAATTAGTGCTCTGATTATCGTTGTGTTTGCTCTGAAAAATATTTTCAAATACGTGGCAGGTATTGTCTCAACTAAATTGGAAGAGGGCATAATCAAATCCATTCGGGATAGAGTTTTTGCTAAGCTGACTGATTTGTCGGTTGACTTTTTTTCAGCTAATCGCCAAGGCAATCTGATTTCCATACTCACAAACGACGTTCAAGTAATCAATTCCTCAACTCTAAATTCGATAACAGTCTTTCTTCGTGAAATCATCCAAGTATTATTGTTTTTGATGCTCCTGCTCTCAATTTCGCCAATTCTAACTCTGATAGCTTTCAGCACCAGCATAATCAGCTTTTTCTTAGTTCGCGCAGCCATGAAGTTCCTTCGTCGTTATGCAGGCAGAATGCAAGCCGCTATGGGTGAATATACTTCAACTCTTTCAGAGACAATCACAGGAATTCGAGTAATCAAAGCTTACAATGCTGAAGACACCGCAAATGAAAAATTCACCTCAGAAACCGGAAAGTATGTGCAATCGGCAGTCAAGCACCGCAAAATTATCGAGTTGATTCCCACTTCAAATGAATTTTTCGCTATACTCGCTTTGTGTGTTGTGCTTTTTGTAGGTGGTGGCGAAGTGTTAAACGGGCAAATGGAACCTGAGAAATTGATGCTTTTTTTATTCGCTTTGTTTTCAATTATGTCGCCCGTTGCCACTATTGTGAACTCAATTTCGAGATTCCAACATGGTCTGGTTGCTGCAGAAAGAGTATTCAGTGTGCTTGATTATGAGCCAAAGGTGATGCCCGGGATTGAGAAAATAAGCGATTTTAATGCTCAAATCGAAATCAAAGACCTCGTATTTTCATACGATAATTCGCCTGTGATTGATGGTGTTTCATTAGTGCTGCCAAAGTCTCGAAAAATAGCTTTTGTTGGTTCAAGCGGAAGCGGCAAATCAACAATGCTCGATTTGATAATCCGATTCTATGACCCAAACAGTGGCAAGATTGAAATTGACGGGCAGGACATCAAAATGCTCGATACCAAATCTTATCGCTCTCTATTTGGAATTGTAGGTCAGGAAAACATGCTCTTCAATGATACCATTCGAAATAATATCAAATATGGATTCAAATCCGCAACGGAAGAGCAAATTATCAACGCTGCAAAAAAATCTAATGCCTACGATTTCATTATGAATACGAAAAATGGCTTCGATACTGTTGTGGGCGACCGAGGAGTAACTCTATCCGGTGGCGAAAGGCAACGTATTGCTATTGCTCGGGCACTGATTCGCGGACCGCAGATACTAATATTCGATGAAGCAACTTCTGCTCTCGATGCCGAATCCGAAAAAATTGTTCAAGCTGCAATCAACAAATCGCTTGCCGACAAAACAGCTATAATCGTAGCTCACCGATTGGCTACAATTATTGATTGCGACATGATTTACGTGTTCGACAAAGGCAAAATCGCCGAAAGTGGCACTCACAAAGAATTAATCGCACAAACAGGCATATACAAGATGTTATACGACTTGCAATTTACTCAAGCTGCTCTAAAGGTATGATTTCCAGAATTTTTCAACTGATTCGAGCAATGGGTCAATAGTTTCAAACTGAATTTTATGTGGCGGAGCCCAATCAATCCACTCAAAATGGCTATGCTCGGTCAACTTAACATCGGGCGTATGGTCAATCAGCCCCAAAAAAATGTTTAATTCCTTGAGCATCGGTTGCGACTGAAATTTTCGCGTTTTGGTATAATACTGAGTTTGGTACTGAAAACCATCTATAAGTCTAATCAAATCAGGGTAAATGCCGGTCTCCTCGTAAAATTCTCTAAATGCACACTCTTTCAGCGATTCGCTGTGTTCCATATGTCCCTTAGGCAAATCCCAACGTGTGCGGTGCCGCAATAACAAAAACCGAAGTTTCGGCTCTAAGGAAAACAATAATATTCCTGCGGCGTAAATTTTTGGTTCTTCCAAATCTATTCTTTTTAAAATTGTCTAAATATATCAAGCAAATTTACCAAATCAAATTCATTAAACTACACTCCAAAATAAAATAGATAAAGTTTATTGCCATAGACAAAAAATGTGTATTTTTATATCACGTCGTAATAAAAAACGGAATAACGGCATAGAAGCTATGAAAAAAGAACCTGAAAACGAAAGATACTTCGATAATATTGCATCAAACAGCAAAGATTATATCGAATGGGAAAAGAAAATTGGCGGAAGCCACGAAATCGTAATCCAATCTGTGGAGGACAAGCCAAATAATATGTTCTCGGAAGCTATCGGGCTAATACCCGAATCATTGAGTTATAATATGTCATTGCAAACATTGGACGAGCTTTTGAATCGCGATGACCAGCGTGACAAAGATGGCTTTCCACGAAGAATCAAGTTGGGTAAACTTGTAAAGCCCGGCAAAAACAAGCAGCAAGTAATAGTTGTCCCGACTACTACCGAGCCAAAATTCTATCATGACGATTCGATTACAACTGAAGAAGAAACAACTGGTGGCACCGGCGACGGAGAAGAAGGCGAAGTAATCGGCGAAGATTCAGCCGAAGGGCAACCCGGTGAAGGTGAAGGGCAAGGTGCCGGCAAAGGCGGAGGAGAAGGGCATGACGTCATTTCTGATGCTTTCGATTTAGGGAGAATTTTGACCGAGAAATTCCAACTTCCAAATTTGAAAGTGAAAGGCAAAAAGAGGTCGTTTACAAAATATACTTATGATTTGACTGATAAAAACAAGCGATTCGGGCAAATTTTAGACAAAAAAGCTACTCTGAAAAATGTGATCAAAACGAATATTATGCTTGGAAATATTGACCCTGACGAGGATTTTTCTCCCGATAAACTTATGCTAAATCCAAATGATGAAATTTATAGAATCCTTTCAGCCGAAAAAGATTTCGAAACTCAGGCAATTGTATTCTTTCTGCGTGATTACTCAGGTTCGATGCAGGGAAAACCGACAGAGGTAGTGACCACACAGCATTTGCTCATATATAGTTGGCTTATGTACCAATATAACGAAAATGTAGAAACTCGATTTATTCTCCATGACCAAGCTGCCAAGGAAGTACCGGATTTTTATACTTATCACAATTCTTCTGTAGCAGGTGGTACTAATGTTTTTCCGGCATTTGAACTTGTAAATCAAATTATTGAAAAGGAGCAATTAGTTCGTGATTACAACATTTATGTCTTTTACGGGACTGATGGCGATGATTGGGATAGTGATGGCAAACTAGCCATAGCGGAGTTGCAAAAGATGATTACGACCACTAACCGTGTAGGTATTACAGTTTCAAGAAATTCTTGGGGTGGTGCATCAACAACAACGGTTGAAAAATATCTCGAATCGTCAGGTTTGCTAAAACAGCACCCCGAAATATTCAAAATGGATGGCTTCTCGGCTACTGATGCCGACGAAAATAGAATTATGGACGGAATTAAGAGATTAGTCGAGCAAGGAGTAACACATTAATGAAATTAATAGACCAAAATACGAAAAAAATCATGGAAGAGTGCAAATCTCGCGCCCAAGATGCCGGTTTGAATTTCCAAAGTGAAACACTCGAATATATAGTCACAAACCAAGATTTGATTGAACTTTCGCCCAAAGGCATGATTCCGACGCTTTACGATTACTGGGTGAACGATGTGGAAGTGCTCAAGGGAAAGGGTCAGTATAAATTATACCCGCATAACCCGTATGAGACTGTGATTAACTCTCGCCCGGCGATTTCTTATTATAATGACAACAACCCCGATTGGCTGAATATAATGATTTTTTATCATGTACTCGGTCACGTTGATTTTTTTCAAAATAATATTTTTTTCGAACACACTTGGAATGATGATTTCGTTGGTCAAGCTCTCGCCGAGAAAAGATTGATTGCAACTTTGCGTAGCAATCATGGACGTTGGGTGGATTATATCATAGAATTTTGCAGGGGTATTGACAATTTATCGGGATATTTCTCAGATTTATCTCATCAAAACTTCCCGGCTAATATGGAATTATCCTCCAAATTGAACTATTATTTCGAAGACTTTTTGCAATCCGAAGTTAAGGTTTCAACAGGGGAAGTTTATTCGGAAGTGAAGCGTTATAATGATATTTTTGATAAAAATCCCGACCTTGCAGAATCGCTCTTCTTCTCGGGTATCAAATCCAAATATCCCGAATTTGACAGCAAATATGAAAAATCTCAAAAGATTGATAAGCAAAGGCCCATAGATATTCTCGAATTCATCCGCGATAACTCGCCTTATTTGAATCGTGATGAAAATGAATGGATGAAGGCTATAATGAATATCGTTCGGAGCACATCAGTTTACTTTGCACCGCAAATTCGTACCAAAACGATTAACGAAGGTTGGGCGAGTTATTGGCATGACGAACTATTTATGAAAGATGACAGAATCAAAGGTCATGAATCCGAATATGCCGTAATTAATGCCAAAGTTACTTCAATCAGTCGTATCGGCTATAACCCTTATGCTATAGGGCTGAGATTGTTTCAACACATCGAACAATCTGCAAATCGTGGAAAATTGAAATACAACTATCAACTGATAAAAGATTCCGAGCAACGTGAAAATTATGACTTACAGACAAATTCCGGTAAAAAAGTATTATTTGAGATTAGAAAGAATTTCACTGATTTTATGCTGATTAATACCTTCGTTGACCAAGAATTTGTTGATGAATATGACCTCTTTGTTGTCGGGAAACGATTGAATAAAAGTCGCGGTACATATGAGTATTACGTCAAAAGCCGAAAGGCTGCCGATTACAAACAGATGCTCATTGACAATATGTACCATCCGCCAATAATATCAGTTGTTCAAGACAAAACAAATGACAAAACTTTGTACCTAAGACATGCCTTTGAAGGAAAGCAGCTTTATAAACCTTATATCGCAGATACATTGTTAGGAATCGAATATCTTTGGACAGGTGGGATGTACGAAGGCTCAGTAATACTCGAAACTACAGATATCTATAAAAAAACTGAAGACGCAGACTTAGATGATAAATTTGAGTTCCGTCCCGTTGTTTATACAATGAAAAATAAAAAATTATCCAAAAGAAATCTTTAAAATAATATGGAAACCTTTCTCGAAATTCAATCTAAAGCTAAAAGACTCGAAGCTCTAATACATTTGAGCAATAACATAATGGAAAAGGAAAAGAGAATGCCGATTCCATTCAATGATTTCTTGTATTTATCTTCTAAAAATCCCGAATTAGTCTTCCGAAATATATATCAATTATTTCATGATATGGTGCATCATTATGTACCAGAAGGAAAGGACGAATTCTCTCGTGACAACGAGCATATTGGCTTTGTTGATTATGATACTTCAGTATTGCTATCTCAAGATTGCGACGACCCATTTTTTTCAGATAGATTATTTGCAAATCGCTTTATGAACCTTATAAATGACTTCCGCAAAGGCTCAAATACTAATCGAATATATATTTTCGAGGGTCCTCCCGGAAGTGGCAAAAGCACTTTCCTAAATAATTTGCTTCACAAATTTGAAGAATATACCAAAAAACCCGAAGGTGTGTCCTACAAAACATATTGGAGACTCGACATCGAAAAGCTGGGCGGATTCCAATCAAAGGAAATGCAAAAGTATAGAATCGAAGAGGAAAAACATAAAGAAAAAAAAGAAGCTGCTAATACTTCGATATTGAACTTCCCCGAAAAATATCTCGAATTTTCATGTCCGAATCATGACCACCCCGTTCTTCAAATACCAAAGCCATTCAGAAGACAATTCCTTGAGGAATTAATACCTGAAGGGGAATTTAAACAGAAAATGTTCAACGATAGGGAATATGAATGGATTTTCAAGGATGTACCTTGCTCAATATGTAGTTCAATTGCCAAAACACTTATGGACAGACTTGGCGACCCGCTCGCAGTCTTCAGTATGATTAATGCTCGTAAAAATTATTATAATCGTCAGTTGGGCGAGGGAATTAGCGTTTTCAATCCGGGCGATCCACTTTGCAGAGAAAATTTATCCAAACCATCATTGCAATACATGATAAATGACTTGCTCAAAAATGACGAAGTAAACTACTCATTTTCGTATCTAGCGAAAACAAACAATGGAGTTTTGGCATTGATGGATATTAAGGAGTATAATGTCGAGCGTCTAAAAGCATATCATGGCATTATAAGCGACGGTGTTCACAAAGTTGATTTGACGGAAGAGTATATTAGGACACTATTCATCGGATTAGTCAATCCCGAAGATAAAATTCATTATGTTGATATTAAATCTTTCCAAGATAGAATCATAAGTGTCATCATCCCGTATGTTCTTGATTATAATACCGAAGTTGCCATTTATACCGAGAAATTCAACGAATCAATTTTGCATACTTTTTTGCCCGGTGTATTGTCCAATTTTGCAAAAATTATTATTGCAACACGCTTAGAAAACGATGCTCCTGCTTTGAAAAAATGGATAAATAAACCTGATAAATATTCAAAATATCTTGACAAGAACCTATTATTGTTAAAAATGGAAATTTATAATGGCAAAATTCCGGAGTGGCTCAGCGAAGATGATATCAAACGCTTCAACAAAGCAATGCGTAAAGATGTTTTGGCACAATCTGAAATGGAAGGTAGGAAAGGGATTTCCGGCAGACGCTCACTTTGGGTATTCAACGAATTCTACTCTTTGCACCGAAACACCAATAGATTGATTACGATGGATGACGTAAAAAAATATTTCGAGAACAAAAAAGATGATGCCGACGTTGACGTACCGGATGATTTCATCGAAAAGCTCATTGATTTATACGATTATGATGTACTGCAGCAAGTCAAAGATGCTATTTATTTCTTCAACAAAAAGCACATTTCCGATGATATTGCAAATTACCTATTTGCAATTAACTTCGAAATTGGTGACACAAAGAGGAACGAAACTACCGGAGACGTAATAGTTGTAACTGAGGAATATCTTGAGACTTTTGAAGCAAGAATTTTGGGCAAATCAAACACTCCTACTACACAAAAAGCTTTGCGGAGAGAAACATTCAACGAATATGTGTCCGATACACTTTCGCAAGAGATTAGACTTGAAGGGAAGAAAGTCTTCGATACAAAATTGTTCAAAGCCTTATTCGATAAATATACTCGCAATTTGAAAGAAAATGCACTCGCTCCATATGCTAAGAATGAGAATTTCCGTCGAGCAATTTTGGATTACGGGACAAGTCAATTCCAAACATACGACGAGCGTCTAAAACGCGACGTCAGTTACATGATTGAGAATTTGCAATCGAAATTCGGCTATAACGAAATTGGCGCTACACAAGTCAGCATCTATGTGTTAGACAAAGATTTGCCGAATAAGTATTGATTGTTGGCGGATTGTAGCAAATTATTGTCGGATTTTTACAAATTCAGTCATAGTGATAATCTGTGTCTGACCAATAGTTTTTAAATCCAATAGGTCGGCATCGCCTGTGACTAAATAATCTGCTTTACTATCTAATGCTAAGTTAAGCAAGAAATTGTCTTTTGCATCACGACAAATGTGAACATTCGTTTCGACTTTGACTAATTGTCCAAATTTATCAAAATTTCTTAAAAGAGCTTCAATATCTTGGCTCTTGAAATATTTAGAGAATTTTGGTCTTAGAGCTACTTCGATAAATTCATCGAGTAACTCCTTCGAGAAGATTAGTTTAATTTTATCATTTAGTAAATATTTGTCAATTTGCTGAAATTTGTCAGATATTAGAAAACTTATCCATAAATTTGTATCAAGAATGACTTTCCTAGGCGTCATACCTCGAATTCCTAACTGTTTCCACTTCTTTCGTTATTTCATCAAGTGTAGGGACAACTTTGTTCCTCGTTCTCATTTTTTTGAGTATTTTTTCTAATTCTAACTGAGAATCATCAGATTTAATCCGAATCAGGTCCATATCTGCTAATTCTTTCAACAGATTTAATGCCTTGGGATTTACTATGTCAATTCTTATAGTTTGCATAAATATCCTTGTAATTATCATTATGATAGACGAATGAACTAAGTTTAAATGTCTTAAAATTTACATGTAATTTCTTTACTACAGCTTCACCCACTACCTCACTTTCACCATTCTCAATGTTTCGTTTTTGATGCCATTGTAAATTTGGATATAATATACTCCTGAACTTAAGCTTTCGGTATTTAGCGTAATCAGCCCGGATCCCATCGAATCATGCGTTGATTGGCTAACAAAACGTCCGCTTTCGTCGCTTATGATGATTTCAATCGGATAATTTGGATTTGCATTGTGAATCTGGACAAATCCTGCTTGAACTGTCGGGTTTGGATAGTATTCTATGTTCAATTCGTGCGAACAACAAAGCTCTTCAACTGACGACGGGTCATAACCTGTGCCCGTGAATGACACTCGGCGAACTTTTTGGAAAAATGAAGTCGTAGTGATATCAACAGGCTTGCTTATTGATGATGTTTGTTTGGGCTTGAATCGAACTTTTACATTCATATTTTGGTTAGCTCCCAAATCATAAGGCGGATTGAAATCAAGCAATTCGAAAATTCCATTATTGAATATAATATCAATTTTCTCAATTGTCAATATTCCGCCACCGGAATTTCCTAACTGAACATCCATATCTTTGAAACTGCCAACTTCTGCAGTCCCGAAGTCATATGATTCCTCAGCAGCCAAATCAGGACGTGGTCCGTCGCCTGTGCCGCTTAAACTCACTGACACTTCGTTATCATTATAAGCATTTGAACCAATTTTCAAACTTGCATTGTAATCAATATATTCAATTGGTGAAAATTTGACTTGAATTGTTTTTTGACTTTTTGCTTCAATGACAAAATTTTGTCCGTCGAGTAACTCATAGACGTCGTCTTTGTTGCCGATTATATTAATATAATCAACCTCTAAAGCTAACTCACCGAAATTTTCAATGATAAGTTCCTTCACTCTCGGTGTATCAATATGGACTATACCGAAATCTATTGAATTTTGGTCAATGGCAATCATTGGTTGGTCAGCAAATCCATATCCTTCCAAATCGTAGCCACGGCGACTTCCATTTATCGCATTAGAAATGATTTCTACTTCGCCGATAAACAAGCCTCTTTTGTCGGGATTAAATATTGCTCCTATACTGCGTTCCTCGCCGGGAGCTAATGTAAATCCTACCGTATTAGATGTAAATTCAAAAATGGGAGAAGACTTTGATATTGTGTAATTTTCCACAACTAAATCAGCATCGCCAATATTTTGAATAATGAATTCCGAGCTTTTGCTTTCATTTGCATTGACTGTCCCAAAATCAAGTTTTGCTTGTTTGAAAGCTATGATTGCTTGTGGTTCTGCCCATGTTTTTATGATATTGTAAGTTCCGTTTGGCAATATATCCAAATTTACATTCATCGGCGGATTATAGACTTTTACCGATAGCAAATTTTTCTCGGGCAATCGCACAGTAATTGAATCAATCCTGTTCTTTTGTGCCATGCCGATTGTTTGAAGGAAGGGTTGTTGATTAGAAAAATGTCCCAATCCGGCTTGCAATTCACGTATTTGGTTTAAATCGCCTGAGTGAACTGTAACTCGAGCTCCTATGCCTGATTGATTCACACCCAAAGGCATCTTGGGGTTTACTCCTGTCCAATTGTTCATATTTCCAATTTTGTTCTCGAGCAAAACTATTGTCATATAAGCACGTGGCACTTGAACTTTTTGAGATTGACCATTTATAACTGTATCAATAAGTAATGTATCCCGAGCTTGACGCGTTACGATTAAATCTTGGTCGCCATCTAAATCAAAATCAATTGGTTCCATCGAATGCCCTTCCTTCATGCTGAAGAAAATGCCCAACTTTTTGGAAATATCCTCGAAACTTTTGTCCTCATGTTGTTGAAGTATATAAAGTCGTTCTTGACCTTCGAGATTAGCTTGTGGATAAGACATCTGACCAATTGCAACATCAAGTTTGCCATCATTATCTATGTCGAACCATGTCGCTCCCATATCTCCCAAATGTGAATTAAGCGGAGCATCTCGTTTTAATAGATTAACATCCCATTCGTATCTATAACCATTATCTTCGCCACCATTTACAGCAATTGTCGTTCTGCCTTCTCCTGCACCATAACCGCCATGAACTAAAACTTGCAGTAAATCCATGTCGCCGTCGTTATCAAAATCTGCCGGATTGGCTTCCCATTGGCACAATAGTCCGGGACCGTGCCGTAACAAATGCTGGGCGCTGTAATTTGCATCTGATGTTGCATCGCGGAAAGTGCCGTTGCCATTATTTGCAAATACGCTTCCGGTACTCCTGCAATATGGGGATGTGACTATATCTTGCCATCCGTCATTATTCCAATCTGTAACATTCACACCATACATTGGCTCACGAACAGAATTAATTGCAGCATCATTCACTCGAGTAAATGAGCCGTCGCCATTGCCTTTAAATAATACATCTAATTGTTTCACATCTGCAGTGCTTGCGTAGTAATCGGTAAACCAAGTCGAAATATACATATCAATGTTGCCGTCGTAATCGTAATCTAAGAATGCGATGCCCGAAGCATTTATCAAGCCTTGTGGCAAAATTTGGTCTAATTGAATTGTATTCAAGCCCGATAACTTGTAAAGAGTAAATTTGCCTGTTCCGTCGTTTAATAATACTTCAGTGCGGTCTCCCGGGTCATTTTCGCCTTTGTATCCTGTGAATCTATGGTAATATATACTTGTTACAATATCAATATGCCCATCGTTGTTTACATCTGCCAATGCTGCTACATCCGAAATTCGCATGCGGTTACTTCCGTCACGCGTTTGATTGATTCCTGACTCATCCGTGAACTCGATAAAGACCCTATTTGGGTCGCTCGGTGAACCTGAACCCGGACGGTTCAAGAAGACTCTCAATGTGTTGTGAGTTGCTTTGGGTCCACCCAAGACTAAATCAGGATAATTGTCGCCGTCAATATCGGCTACCCATAAACGTGATACTGAAACGTCTTCCAGCCCAACTTTGTTTGTAATGTTTTCAAGCCATTCAGATGTTTGGGCTGTAAGAATACTTGTAGTAAATAACAGTATGAACATTATTATTGGTAATTTTTGCATCATTTTAAATTGTTTTTTTTGTTTTACATTTGTACCGAATTTAATTTTAACGTTTTTTTTTGTAATAGTCAAATTTATTTTTTAGGGAGATTGATTTTGAACATAATTGCTGCAATAATTTTACTAACTTTAATTGTAAATTTTCTTATTTCTCTAATCTCTGAGCATCTGAATAAAAAAAAGATGTTTGCTTCTAAAGTGCCGGCGGAGCTAGCCGATACATATTCGGACGAACAATTCACAAAAGCTAGGTCATACTACTCAGACAGGCTCAAGATGTCTTCGGTATCAGATGCTATTGCTTTGGTTGCATTTCCACTCTTTTGGTTTATGGGTGGTTTTCCGTATTTGGAATCTGTCGTTTCCGGCACCACTGATTCCGAAATTTATCGTGGGTTGCTCTTCGTCGGTATTCTTGTTTTTGCCCAATTTTTAATCGGGTTGCCATTTTCAGTGTATTCAACGTTTGTGATAGAGGCTAAATATGGATTTAACAAAATGACGCCAAAAACGTTCATCCAAGATTTAATCAAATCCATATTGTTGTCTATACTCATTGGATTGCCGATTCTCGCAGCAATATTATGGGTTTTTGGCGAACTTGGTAATTATGCATGGCTGACAGGTTTCTTGCTTGTTACAACAATTTCATTAATTTTATCTTATATCGCGCCGACTTGGATTATGCCACTATTCAACAAATTTGTGCCACTTGAAGCAGGTTCTTTGCGTGATAAAATAATTACTATGGCTGAAAAAGCAAATTTCCCGCTGACAAATATTTTTGTAATTGATGGTTCTAAACGTTCCACTAAATCGAACGCATTTTTTACGGGTTTTGGCAAGAACAAACGAATTGCACTTTATGATACATTGATTCAAAATCATTCGGAGGAAGAGCTTGTTGCAGTTTTGGCGCACGAAATCGGGCACTATAAGTTGAAGCATATCACACAAGGCATGGTAATCGGATTCGTTCACACTTTTGTTTTGTTTTTTCTTTTAGGACAAATTATGCAATCTGAAATGTTGTATTCAGCTTTTTATATGACAAATATGCCGATTTATGCCGGTTTGATATTTTTCGGAATTTTGTTTTCGCCAATCGAAAGCATCTTATCTGTAATGATGAATTCACGATCGCGACGCAATGAATTTGCGGCAGACAGCTTTGCTAAAAAATTGGTTGGCAAAGGTGATTATTTAATTAAAGCACTGAAAAAACTAAGCACTGATAATTTGTCAAATCCGGTTCCACATCCACTCTATGTTATGCTAAATTATTCTCATCCTCCTGTAGTCGAACGAATTCGTAAACTTGCAGAATGAAGTAATAATTAAGCATCTCTTCGTCAATATCCATTTAAATTAAAATAAACTATATGGATTTTTCTACAGATTCGATTCCCTTTGCAATTGCATTGTTGATTTTGGGTACCGTAATGTTGTACTATGGGGCGGAAGGCTTAGTCAAAGGTTCTGTGAAGCTGGCATTTCGTATCGGAATAACTCCACTTATAATTGGACTGACTGTGGTAGCTTTTGGCACAAGTAGTCCCGAATTAGTCGTCAGTCTTTCTGCAGGTTATCAAGGCAGTAGTGAAATTGCCATTGGCAATGTAATCGGTTCAAATATATGCAATATTGCTCTTATCCTTGGGCTCGCGGCACTTATCAGACCTATACAAGTCAAAATGCAGTTAATCAAAGCGGATATTACCATTATGATTGCTTTTTCGATTCTCGTTTTCTTTTTCATAATTGACGGTGAAATATCGCAATTTGAAGGTGTAATACTTGTGATTTCACTTTTTGCATATATTTACTATAATGTTTGGCTTTCTAAGAAGAATAATCAAAAAATCGAACTAGAAGACCTTGATATTCCAAAGTCCAAAACAGATAAACCGATATTGGACATACTTCTCATTGTAGCCGGCTTAGTTATATTAATGCTTGGTGCTCATACTTTTCTTGAAGGTGCAATCCGAATTGCCAAATATATTGGTGCATCGAATGCTATTATTGGCTTGACGGTCGTTGCGTTTGGAACAAGTTTGCCCGAATTGGCAACATCAGTAGTCGCATCAATCAAAAATGAGGGCGACATTTCAATAGGCAATGCCGTTGGCTCGAATATTTTTAATTTACTTATGATTCTCGGTGCGACCGGTTTATTCTATTCTATTAATACAGGTGGCATTAGCTATTTGGATTATGGTGTTATGATTGGCACTTCAGCTATTATAATTCCAATGGCATTGTTCGGTATGAAGATAGGAAGAATAAACGGAGCGATTCTGATACTGATTTATATTGCTTATATGAGTTACTTATTTTCAAGTCTTCAAACATATGATTAAATTTATAAAGCATGTATTTAATTTAATAACTTTTTATTTTTAAGAACATTTTTGGTCTTTCTTAGATTAGTTTTGATTAACTTTGCATTAGAATTAATTTGATTTTGGAAAATAGACTCGGGAGCCACTCATGATAGATTTGAAAGGTAAAACCATTCTTATAGCCGAAGACGAAGACTTTAATTATAAATTTCTCGAACGTGTTCTAATCAAACTTGGAGCTCAAGTCATCAGAGCATACAATGGCAAAGAAGCTGTTGAGTTAGTAAGTAGCGACGTTCAATTTTGGGTTCTACTATTAGATTTGAAGATGCCTGTTATGACAGGCTATGAAGCCATCCATCTTATTCGTAACGCCGGATATAAAATTCCGGTATTAGCAGTCACAGCCTATGCTTTTTCGGAAGATAGAGATAAAGCGATTGCTGCCGGTTGTGATGATTATATATCAAAACCATTCGAAATTCAAGATTTGATTGAATTATTGAAAAAATATTTGTGATGATTGTCTTTTTTTTGTAATTTTTTTCACTTTCATGTGTTTATACAGTATATAACATTATGAGTGGTAAAAATGTTTAGCAAACTGAAATCGTGGTTAAAAAGTTTGTATCTGCAAATATTGGCAACTTTGTTCGTATTGCCAAGCACCATTCTTGTGTCTCAAATTGATACAGTTGACATTCTACCGCCCCAAATACATCCAAATTCCCATTGCGGAGAGTTTGCCTTTGTAGTTACTGAAATCCGCAATTTTCAATTGAATGCAGATACTTTCAATCTCGACGCCGGGATTAGTAACGAGCCGATTTTTTATGCATCAAAGTCCGAAAATATTTCCGGAATCCAACTAAACTCAGACTTCATTCCGGGAAAAAAGAATACAAATTTTTCATTTAGAATGTCCGTCATTAATAAATACAAGAAAGCATTTGGACTTTTTGCTGTTTATGATGATGCATCTCCTGCTAAAAATTTCAAATTCGATTCAGTCCTTTATGTACCGGACTCATTAGAATTAGCTCCATCAGTATTAGGCTTCGGTAATGTATATCTTGGAAAAAGTGTAATTTTAGAATCAAGGATAACCAATGTAAGCGAATTCCCTATAGAAATTAAAGAATTACGTTTGGTCAACTCTACAATTTATAAAATTGTATCTATCGAACCGGATATTCGATTAATACAGCCAAATGAAACAATAAGAATCAAAATCGAATATAAACCGATTGAGATTACTGCATCTGATGGATTTGATACAGATTCCTTGGTAGTTAAAACTAATTGCCTCGAATTCCATGCTAAAATGCTCGGTTTTGGTGTCGAACCTTACATTCAAGTTGACGATATTGATTTCGGAGCTGTACCGATTGGTTCTAAATTATGTAATGATGTGCCGCCATTTCAGCCCGGAGTTAGAATTTATAACGATGGTACAGGGCAATTAATTCTTGGAGATATTGTACCTCCGGACATTAACGGCTCATTTCATGTTATTGAAACAATGACTCAGCCAATCAAAAATAGTTCTGTATTGCCAAAATCAGAAATCCATTTCAAATCAATTTGCTTCGAACCTACCCAACAAGGTGAGTTTTTTGACCAGATTGTTTTCAGTAGTAATGCCAAAGGACCCGACAGCATCTGCAAATTAAGAGCAATAGCTTATTTACCCGGAGTTCATTTCACGGCAGTAAACTTTGGTTCTTTAAGATTGGGCGATACTTTAGAAAAATTCATTGTCATCAGAAATGATAGTGATGTACCAATTGATTTGACAAATGTTTATATGAATCCACATTCGCCTGAATTTAGAATATTAACTCAAAAGGCATCTCTTTTTCCTACTTCAAGTAAACCTGTCAGGATTTATCCTAAAAATACTCAACAACCTGATAAATTAACCGAATTGTTGATTCCGGTCCAATATACGCCCGTTAAAGAAGGGTATTCGGAAATTCGCATAAATCTTGAGATTGAAGTTCAAGGTAATAATATCGTTTCAATGTTTAATTATGTGCGGGGTTTTGCTTACTTACCTAAATTGTTTGCAAAGGGTTATAATTATGCCGAAAGAACGCTTGTAAATAATGTTAGCACTGATACTGGTTTTGTATATTTGCGCTCTTTTTCGGGAACTGCCGACCTTAGAATACAAAAAATTGAAATCGAAAAAACTGAGTTCCCGGGAATTAATGATTTTATATTTCTCGATGAATTACCAAAAGATATAGTACTCAAAAGCAATAATGATTTGCGACTACCCGTGATTTTCCGTCCTGAAGGTGCGGGTAAAAGAATCGTTAAAGTTGTTATTTATCACGATGCATATATTGGTAAAACTAATCCACTCAGATATGATACAACGATAGTTTACTTGACAGGCGAAGGCTACAACCAAGTATTAGCATTTGAAAATCTGTCATTTGCCGGTGTCATTCATTGCACAGAATCTACAGGTAAATTGAAACTTAGTAATATCAGTACCGATAAAGAAGCGTTTATAATGAATATGAAAATAATTTCAGGCGATGTTGATGCATTTGAAATTGACATAGAAAAAATAATTGATGAATTCGTGATAATTCAACCAGGTGATAGCTACGAACTTGATGTTACTTTCCAACCGGATGTTTACTACAAGGATAATTTCGAAGCTATTGTCCGTGTTTTCTCTGATGTTGATACTGCAACCGCAATACTGAAAGCCACAACACGAAGATATGATTTAGCTGTCAAACTCGACACTCTCAATAATGTTGTGCCCGGGATGTTGACACTGATGCTTGATAGGTTGCCTATGAACCGCGAATTCCCAATTTCTTTAGTGTCGGAAAATCTGCCGGAATTGGCGATTAGGAAATTTGATATTACTCTAAAATTCCGCAAAAATGATTTAAGATATTTTGACAAAGTAGAGCCGGGAATAGGTATAATTGATTGGCATACTCTCTTAGCAGAGCTTATTCCACTTGATGATGATTATAATTTATTGCATATTTGGGGTGAGGGAGAGCATGATTTGATTTTGGGAGATGACATCATTAAGCCCGGATTTATCGTCATGCTTGGTGATTCCGGTACCATTGATGTCGAAATTCACGATGCAAGCTTCTATTCCGCAGATTCCTGTGCTGTTTACAAGTTTAATCATGGGCAAATGCACATGTCCTATTGTGGCAGCCACGTTCGGAACATTATCATCTCAAAACTTGTTTATGACATAAAAACCCAGCAAATCATTTCAAAAAATCATGCTGAAGCTGAATTGAATTACACAGTCGCTATCGAAAGCCCTACTCTAATACGAATTTACAATTCGTCCGGTGAGTTGGTAGAAACCGTAGCCGATTATATTGCCCCTAAAGGCTACTATACTTATCAAATTGACCTTGCAAAATATACCGGCGGGATGTATTTTATTACGATGAATTCAGGTCCTTACACAGCAGTTAGAAAATTCTTTGTAATAAATTGATTTTTCTGCCCGAATAATTTTCTAATATCTACAAATTGTGATAAATTTGCTATATATAATATTGCTTAACAAGATTTTATTTATTGGAGTTTACATGACTATTGAAACTTTCGAAAACCCAAACCAGAATCGTAATTACGAAATTACTCACGTTAACCCTGAGTTTACCTCCGTTTGCCCTAAGACTGGTTTGCCGGATTTCGGTACTGTTACTATCAAATACATTCCTGATGCTATCTGTTTGGAATTGAAATCATTGAAATACTATTTTCTCGAATTCCGAAGCAAGGGCATATTTTACGAAGCAGTCACAAACGTCATTCTCGATGAACTCGTGGAGGCTTGCAACCCAAAAGAGATGGAAATTGTGACGGAATGGAAGGCTCGCGGTGGGATGACTTCCACCATAAAAGCGAATTACAAAAGGAGTTGAAATTGGAACTGACGAAAATCGGCAAAGAATATAAGTGGGAGATGAGCCACAGGCTTCCATTCCACGAAGGACCTTGCAAAAATATTCACGGTCATACATATAGATTGATTATCGAATTGGAAGGCACTTTGGTCAACGAGGCTATGGTTGTTGATTACTACGACATTGACCAGATTTTCAAGCCAATTTTGCAACAATTAGACCATGCTTTTTTGTGCGACAAAGATGATGTTGAAGTTATAGATTTTCTCAAATCGCAAGGATTCAAACTCTTTGTCATTGATTATCTGACAACATCCGAGAATATCGTCACATTTTTCCTCGAAATCGCAAAAAAGGAATTCAAGTACTTCGATAATCTTCACTCGCTTAAAATAAGAGTTTACGAAACTGAAGATGCTTATGCCGAAAGAACAGTGAAATTAAAGTAAATTAGGTATTTTAAATATATATTTTTATGAATTTGGAGAATAAAATGAAAGTTACAGTTATCGGCGCCGGAAACGTAGGTGCAACAGTTGCTCAAATCCTTGCAAACAAAGAATTAGCAAACGATATCTACATGGTAGACATTGATGAAGGTATTGCCAAAGGCAAAGCTTTGGATATGTACGAATCTATGCCAATTTTGCAATCAGATGCCAGAATCCACGGAACGAACGATTACGCAGAAACTGCCGGTTCGCATATCGTAATAATGACTGCCGGATTAGCTCGCAAACCAGGAATGTCACGTGATGACTTGTTGGTCAAAAATGCCGCAATCGTCTCGTCATGCGTAAGCCAAGCAGTCAAATACTCACCCGATGCATATTTTATAGTCGTTTCAAATCCACTTGACGTAATGACATACGTTACACTTCAAGTCACAGGATTGCCCAAACATAAAGTAATCGGAATGGCAGGAATCTTAGATACAGCACGTTATCGCTCCTTTATTTCGATGGCTACAGGCTACTCGATGCGCGACATCCAAGCACTATTGCTCGGCGGTCATGGCGATACAATGGTTCCGCTTCCACGCTATACAACTGTTGCAGGAATCCCAGTCACAGAATTGTTATCGAAAGAAAAAATTGACGAAATCGTAAACCGTGCTATCAACGGTGGAATCGAAATCGTGAACTTCTTGAAGACCGGTTCTGCATATTACGCTCCCGGAACAGCCGCAGTCGAAATGGCAGAAGCAATCATCAAAGACCAAAAGCGTATTTTGCCATGTACAGTCTTATTAGACGGCGAATACGGCATTGGCGACGTTTGCGTTGGAGTTCCGATTAAAATCGGCAAAGATGGCATCGAAGAAATCATCCAGCTTAAATTGACTTCCGACGAGCAAGCAATGTTCACCAAATCAGCTGAACACGTCAAAGCAACAATCAAACAAGCTATGGAATTAATCAGCAATCAATAGATTGGAAAAGAAAATCCCCCAAAAGCCTTGCCCCCTCTTGCAAGAGGGGGTTAGGGGGTGTTACGGATTACTCATTTTCATGTCCCGTCAGTTGTTATAATTTACGGATAGGGATAAATCTAAAGTATAGTCGTTAGTTGTAACCAAGATGATACACTAACTTTGGAACAACTGACGGTACAGTAATCATAGTTCAGACTTGGCACCTTAGAGGCTATCTTTCATGTCCCGTCAGTTGTTATAATTTACAGATAGGGATAAATCTAAAGTATAGTCGTTAGTTGTAACCAAGATGATACACTAACTTTGGAACAACTGACGGTACAGTAATCATAGTTCAGACTTGGCACCTTAGAGGCTATCTTTCATGTCCCGTC